>ERZ773011.14-NODE-14-length-66930-cov-8.26433_pt1 | contig 66930 bp, 56 predicted proteins | sample MGYA00580662_ERZ773011 | MGnify/ENA primary metagenome ERZ773011 (study PRJEB29015, sample SAMEA2738118) | human oral metagenome | biome: human oral; feature: human-associated habitat; material: saliva | place: China | collected 2169 ... | reverse complement strand
CCAAATCTAACCCCCGCGACACGCCGAGCCAGACACACATTTTGACCCTTAACCCGCAAAACCAACACGTTTTATCCTTTAACCCTGTAACTCCGTGTTAACAGGCTGCACGTACTCGAAGGGGCCGACCTTACGGTCGGCCCCTTCGAGCATCCCATCAACACAGTGCAAGTCTCCCGATGCGTTCCCTTTCTCGGATCACCTCTGTCAGCGATTCCTGTGGCTTGATGACTCTTAATGTAGAGGCCCCACCTGTGGGAAGCATTGAACGCACCTGATAGTTTCCTGAGAGTTTTTCACTGTTCCTGACCGGCGCGTGCTTTCGCGCGAATCTCGACAGACACTCCCATGACGCTGACGAACTCGCTCACAACCACCCGACAGTCGCTACCAAGCACTTCGCACGACTCCATACCAACCCGGTTGGCGTCGGCGACGGACGCAGCCGCGTCGCAGGGTGCCGCCCCGACGTCCTCCCAGGGGGAGGCCGCGGAGCGCTCGGCCCCCGCGAGCGCCGCTAGGTCCGCGACGGCTTGCAGCCGCACGGCAGCGGTGCGCGCGGCACCGACTCCCGCGAGGAGAAGAGCGAGGGTAATCGCCAGAGCGATGAGTCCGAGGCTGTTGACTGTCCCGGATCCTTCGTCGCCGAGGCAGTCGGGTGGCGTATCGAGTGGGCGGGTCACGGCAGATCCCCTTCGTCGATGGTCGTGACCGTACAGTGCGCTTGGCCCCCGATCCATCCGGCGGCACCGCGATACGGGGCGCTGCCGGTAACGGTCACACGGCCATTCCCGCGCTCGACTGTGTAGGAACCGCCCGGATACGAGGCCGTGGCCGCGTCCTGCGCGTTGGCTTCCCCAATGGAGGCGGCGCGAGCGCCCTCACGGACGGCCTGGCACAGGGAGGAGCCGGTCAGGCCTGCCTGCGCGGTCGCGGCGAGCACGCCGATAACGAGGGTGACGGCGGCGAAGCCCACGGCGTGTTCGACGGTGACATATCCTGCGTCGTCGCGTCTCATCGGGTGTTGAGCGCCTCCTGGATGACGGATTCGAGGGCTGCGCGCACCGCGTCCGATTTGAGGATCACGATAAGCAGTCCTGCGAATCCAGCGGCGGCGATGGTGCCGATCGCGTATTCGACGGTGGTGGCGCCCTCCTCGGGGTCGCGAGGGCCGCGAGCCGAGGTGTCGTCGCGCGGCCCTTGGAGGCGTTGGGCGGCATCGCGCAGGGTGCCCATCGCGGCGAGCTGCGCCCGGGTAGCGGCGTTGTCGATGCGTTCAATAATCGTCATTGATCTGTCCTTTCTACGTGCGCGCGGGTGCGCGCAGGGCCAGTGTGCGCGGCTATGTCTGTCGCATTCCAGCCGGAAACTTGCCCCTGTGGATAGCGCCGCGACACGAGAGGGGGCTGTGGATAAGGATCGTCGCAGCGCATCCCTGTGGATGGGGTACGCGTTGCTGTTGAGACCAGAGGAGGGTCCGCTACGTCTGCCGGTGAGGCGCGACACCGAGCCCTGTCGATGCGGCACTGCCCGCTCGGGCGAACGGGCCTAGGCCTCGTGCCTCGACTCGAGGACGATGCGGCGCTGCCCCGCAGAATCGGGCCACGGGCACTGCGCCCCGCGCCTGCAAGTAGTTCGTCCTCCCCTACCCTCCGATACCGGTCATGAGGTGGGCGAGGAGGGGCGCGATGCCGAGGAGGAGGAACGCGGGCAGGAAGAACGCTCCGAGGGGGCCGACGAGGCGCACGGAGAGTTCTTCCGCTTTTGTGCGCGCGTCGACGAGTCGCGTGCGTCGTTCCCAGGTGGCGCAGCGTGCAAGCATTCCATCGGGCGCGGTGCCGGCGGTCCACGAGGCCTCGAGCGCATCGCGCAGGGGCACGGCCCAGGTGGGTGTGTCCTCCCAGGCCTCCTCCCAGGTGGCCCCCAGGCGCAGGGCAGCGGCGGTCCACGACAGGGCGTCGTGCGTGCAGGCGTGGGCGAGTGCGTCAAGCGCGCGCGGGATTGAAGCGCCGCAGGCCAGGGCCGAGGCGACCAGGTCGCACGCGAGTGCCGCGTCACTTCCCGGGGTATCGGTGCGGACTGCTGGGGCCGCGCGCCCTACACCCGCGCGCCCCACGCCCGCATCCACGCTCCGACAGCGAGCGACGATCCGCCTGCACGAGGCGATGCCCGCTCCCCACGCGGCCAGCCCACTGACGGCGCAGGCACTCCCAGGCCCGCCGCCCGTGTAGAAAGACCAGGGAGAAGCCCCGAGCGCCAACGCGGCCACAACCCCCACGAGGGGCAGCGCGGCGAGCACGCGAGCGGACATGAGCGGCCCCGCTGATGCGACGCGCCGTGCCTCCTCGACGGCCTGCGCGTCATCGATGGCATCCCCGATCGCGTCGAGGACGTCGGCCAGAGGCGCGCCGAGGCCGTGGCTGAATCGACAGGCCACGATCACCGAAGCGGCACTAGACCGGGCGGCTGCCACTTCCGGGGAGCGCCCGCCCGTCAGGAGGGCGCGCCACCCGCTCGGTTCGCGCGCCCACTGGTCGAGGACGGGCGGGTAGACGTCGTCGATGCTGCCCGTGCTTCCCACGCCGATGCGCGCCAGAGCCTGTCCCCACGCGGACGAGACCGGGGCTCCCGCACGGAGACGCGTTGCGACCTCTGCGACGAGGAGGGCGATCTCGCGAGGAGAGGGCGTCCCCTGTGCGCGACCGCGGTGGTGTGCGGAGGCATTCCGGAAGACGTGGAGACCAGCGCGCAGGCGTGCAATCACAGCCGGAGGCGAGGTACCGCCGCGCCTGATTGCAGGGGAAGGCCCGGACCACGCCCGCACGACCCGTCGCTCGCGGCGTGCCCGCAGGAGGCGGGCGACGCAGCACGCCAGCAGCCGCAGCGCGCACGCTCCGAGCGCGGCACCCACCAACGCAACGATCAGCAGCCAGGCACCCCCGTCAGCAGCAACGCCAACAGGAACGAGGCCATCCCAGCCCCTCGGGAAACCACCCGACGCTACGCTGCAACCACGGATGCTGAAGGTCCCCACCAGTGCACGCGTAACCCACCTCATATCCCTGCCCTCCCGGCCAGAGTGGCCCAGGCCTCGTGCTCGGTGACGCGCCCATCGACGCTGACGCTGAGTGCCGGCACGCACTGGAGGGCGGAGGATGTACGCGTGAGGACACCGACCTCGGCGACCCAGCGGTGAGCGGAGGTGGAGCGACGCATGTGGAGGACGGCGTCGAGGGCGCTGGAGGCTTGGGCACAGACAGCGCTTTCGCTCATGCCCGCGAGTGCGCCGAGCGCCGCGAGCCGCGCGGGCACGTCACGCGCGCTGTTGGCGTGCAGGGTCGCCCAGCCGCCGTCGTGTCCGGTGTTGAGGGCGGTGAGGACGTCGCGCACTTCGGGGCCTCGGCATTCCCCGAGGACGAGCCGGTCGGGCCGCATGCGCATGGCGGCGCGCACGAGGTTGGGCAGGGTGACGGCACCTCGCCCTTCGACGTTGGGGGCCCGTTCGACGAGGTGGACGCAGTGCGGGTGAGCGGGCGCAATTTCGGGGATTTCTTCGATGCAGACAATACGCTCACCCGCAGGAACAAGTGAGAGCGCGGCGCTTAGGAGGGTCGTTTTGCCGCTGCCGGTGGACCCGGAGATGAGAACGTTCGCGCGCGCCGCGACGAGTGCGCGAACGAGGGGACCCACGGGTGGGGTCAGCGTCCCGCACGCTTCAAGGTCACCGATTCCGAGGCAGCGAGTGCCGAGCACGCGCAGCGAGATGAGGGTGCCCGAGCCGGACACGGGCGCGAGCACCGCGTGCAGGCGCACTCCCCCGGGCAACGTCCCGTCGGCGATGGGACTCGCGTCATCCAGACGCACCCCGCACGCGCTCGCCATGCGGATTGCGGCGCGGCGCGCGTCCGCCTCGTCGGGGATGCCGACGTCGACGCGCACCAGTCCCCTGCCTCGATCCACCCAGGCTTGTCCTCCGTTGATGAGGACATCGGTGACGCCAGGCGCGTCCACGACCGAGGCCAGGGCGGGATTCATGCCGCGCTGGCGAGCGCGCAGTTCGTCGAGGATCGAGGCCGCCTCTGCGGCACCGCAACCCGGGCGAGCGGCGCGTGAGACGGCGCGGGCGGGTGGATCGCCTCGCGCGAGGAGTCGCAGGACGCTGGTCATGTCAGGCCTCCAGGAGGAGGGAGTCGTCCCGCTCGTCCTCCCTCTCCCGGGAGAGGGATGCGGACAGGTCCAGCGCGTCGAGCCACTCGGGTGCGCCCCGGGACGAGCATCCCTGGGAGCGATCACTCGGGGACCGACCACTCTGCGATCCGCACGCCTCCAGGGCCCGGCGCAGTGCCCGCAGGTGGCGACCGCGGCGAGTGGGGGCACGCAGGATCGATCCGGGCGCACACTCGACGAGGCCGGGGCTGCGTTCCGCTCGTTCCCCGACCACGAGAGTGAGCGCGGGGGCGGGCGGAGGAGCGACGGCCAGGCACGCAGCCATTGCGGCGGCTCCCTCAAGGTTCCCGTGGGCGAGGAGGATGATTGCGTCGGCACGAATGACCTCGGCGAGGCGAGCAGAGCGGCGATCCCAGCGCCCTGCGTCGACGATGAGGGGTGCCCCGATGGAACGGCACGCGGCGGCCACGCGCGGATCGTCGGCGCTCGCTCCCCCGCGCTCGTCGCCGACGAGGGCGGGCACCCCGTCGATGATGGGCAGATGATCTGACAGGGCGGGCAGGTAGGAATCCTCGCAGGCCTCCAGGTCCGCCCACCTGACGCCCGGCAGGTCATGGTCGCGGGCTCGCGCAATGCCGGGCACCGACCCGGAGGCGTCGACAATGATCGGGCAGGGAGTCCGTAGTCTCTCACCGCAGTGATCGGCCTTGTCCCCCCGCCCCAGCCACGGCCTCGTCCCGAAGCGATGACGCCCGCTCCCCCAGCGCCGCCACCACGGCGGGCGCGCAGTCGACCGCACGAGCATGCGCACGAGCGAGGTGACCCCGAGGCCCCCGGCGATCCCGGCCACCATCCAGACGGGGCCGGTGCGCACGCAACGCCAGGAGGCCTCGGCAATGAGGGAGACGAGCAGGGCGGTGTCCCCGGGCAACACGACCTGGCCACCCGCGCCGACGCGCACGCACGGCACCAGCGCGGGGACGGGCACGCCCGGTGCCGCCAGAACCAGGATCGCGCTGGAGGGTTCGGAGCATACTCGCGCGCCCGCCAACGTGACGGCGTCACGGGCGCGCTCGCAATCACGCGAGGTCAGGCCGATGAGGGCGACCGAACCCCTAGCAAATTCAGTGTTTGTGTCCATCTCCCAACGGTGCGCCCGGGAAGGCGCGGGCGTCTACCGGCGGATGCACCCCTGTGGACAACGCCGACACGAAATGCCACCCTGTGCATAGAGGGGTCCGACGGCGGACCCCTGTGGATAATCCCGACGCTGGAGTAAACGCAATGGTACGTGCGGCCTTTTTTGACTTGGATAAGACGATTCTGGATACGTCGTCGAACGTGGCGCTATCGGGTCCGTTTATCGAAGCTGGCCTCATGAGTCGTCGCACCGCCATCACCTCATTCCTCGTACAGCTGCCGTACCTGCTCTCGGGAGCGGACGAGTCACGCATGGGGCAGATGGCCGAGGCCATGGGCCGCATGGCCCGCGGCTGGAACGCTACGTTCCTCGAGGCCACGGTCGAGGACGCGCTCGAGCGCACGATCGAGCCGGTATGTTACGCGCAGGCGCTGCGCCGCATCGCCTACCACAAGAGCATCGGTGACGTCGTGGTGATCGCGTCAGCGTCGGTGGAGCAGGTGGTGCGCCCGATCGCGACGATGCTCGGCGCGGACGAGGTCTTGGCGTCGAAGGCTGCCTTGGATGAGGACGGATGTTTCACGGGCGAGGTCACGCACTTCAACCAGGCGCAGGGCAAAGCGGATGCGTGCGAGGCCCTGGCTCGCTCGCGCGGGTGGGATCTGTCTGAGTGTTCGGCGTACTCGGATTCGGTGTCGGATGCCCCGCTGCTGCGCCTCGTCGGCCACCCCTACGCGGTCAATCCAGACCGCGCGCTGCGCGAAATAGCTGAGCGTGAGGGCTGGCCCACGCTCACCTTCACGTCCACGGTGCGCGTCCTGCCGCGCCGCGTACCTATGCCCGCGAAGATCGCGGTGCCCTTCCTGGTGGGCGTGGCAGTGGGCGTCGCGGCCAGCTCGCTGTTGCGCCGCTAAGCGGCCACGAGCAGCTAGGAGAGCCTGCCCGCCTGCACGTGGCGGGCGACGTCGCGCCCGACCTGGGCACCGTAGACAACGCCCGCGCAGTAGTGGGTGATCCACCGGGCCAGGCCGGCCTCGTCGGCGCTCACCCATCCTGCGAGGGAACGCCCCGCGCGCGCCGGGTCGAGCGCGTCGTAGGCGCTCGGCACGCACACGCCGGTCGGGTCGACGCCGCGGGTGACGAGGATCCACCGGGCCAGTCCCCCTCCCACGACGGACGAGGCCTGGGCAAAGACACGCCGGAATCGGAAGTGGGCGGTCAGAGCGGCGGCGACGGCCAGGGCGGGCGCATCGCAGCGCGCGTAGCCCAAGGCGGGGGCCAGCAGGGCGGGATCCGTCGGCACTGCAACCTCACGCGGCGGGGTCAGACCGGCGGCGACCAGGCCGGAACAGGCGTCCCTGTGCAGCCCGGCGATCAGCGCGGGCAGAGGTGTGGGGGCCACGCGCGCACCCCCCTGGGAGCGCGTGTTAAGGGCGGGAAAGTGGGAAGCGAGGTTCCATTGCGAGCGCCAGATCCCCAGGGTAAGCGCGGCACCCGGGTCCGAGGCAGCGCCTCCTTCGTCCGCCATGGACAGGGCGCGCACGTCGTCGACGCTGGTGCGGGCACCCTCGATGATGGACAGGGCGGCGGCTTCGCGAACGGCTGCCTCAGCGCGAGCCTCCTCCCAGCCTCGTCGCAGGCCCTCAGAAAAACGCAGGTCCGCAAGCGCGGCGTGCGCCTCGTCCATGGCGGATGCGACGTCGGGGCGCGCGGCGGCGGCACGCAGCACGGCAGGAGCGGGGTCAACGAGGGCTTCTATACTCATCCCTCTACACTAGGGGCATGACGCTTTTGCAGCATCGAAGCCTCTCCGCGCGCCTGCGCTCGGGTCTTTTCGCGTTCGTGTTCGCTCCCATCGCCCTGGTGTTCCTGGGGTCATCGATGGTGGACGTGCAGGCTCTGGCAGCCGTAGGCCAGCCCCTGGCCTCAGTTGAGGGACTCATCGGCCTGGCGCTCGCATCCCTGCTCCTGGCGCTCATTGCGCTCAATTGCGAAGAATCGAGCACGGGCATGGTCGTGACATTCGTGTGGTCGATCATTGTGGGGGCCACCCAGTTCTACGGTGTGGCGCGTATCCCATTCCTTATGAAGTCATCGGTCGAGCCTAACGACATGTCCGCGGGCGTCGTGTGGAGCCTGTACCCGGTGTGCCTATCCCTGATGCTGGGGGCCTGCGCGCTGACGATCAAGTCAGTGCGGGTGCGTGCCGGGCAGGCGACGCGCATGCCGCTCGCGCGCGTGCATCGTCACGCCTTTGGTACGACGATCGCGATCCCCGCCGCTCTCGCCGTCGCGGTGCTCATGATCGGGGCTGCGCCCTCGGACACGACGAGCGTGGCGGCGCTGGGCTTGGAGGGCGTGCTGAAGGGGCACTCGATGGGCCACGGCCTGGCACTCGGGGCCGCACTGGCGTTGGCGCTCCTCGCGGTGGGCGCCCGATGGTCGATCACGGGCACGCAGCTGGCGACGTGGCTGATCCTCGTGCTGCCCGCCTACGTGGTGATTCCGGTGTGGGCGTCACTGACAGGCAGCGTCATCGTTCCAGGGCCGTCGATCCTGACGAAGGTGGCGCTCACGTGTCCGACGTTGGCGGCGCTCGGGATGGCGACAGGGTGCGCCTCGCTGGGTATCCTGTGGGCACGTATCCGTGCGGTGAGGCACCTCGATTCTGTAGAAGATGCGACTTACAATCAGGGGCCTACCGCAGAGTAATGCGCACATAAGGCCACTGAAAACGTAATATGTGGGCAGGTATAAAGGAGGAAGCATGTCCGAGAATGAGTCCGACGTCCAGCGTGAGCGCGCCACGGACGACCGTGACAACGTGGTCCTAACCGGTGAAGAGATCGAATTGCCCGGTGACGGTTCCGATGCGGCCGCGATCATCGGCGAGGCCAGCGAACCGATCAACACAGGCGAGATCGAGTCAGTTGCAATCGGCGGCCTGACGGGTCGCGTGCCTGGAGCTGCGCCGCTCAAGCCCGCCATTGAGGACAAGATCGCTACCGGTGAGTTGCCCGTCGTCCCCGCACCCGCCGTTGAGTTCGCGGACGAGGCCGACTCAGATTTCGCTTTCGAGGATGAGTTTGAGGATACTTCCTCTGATGTCCCCGAAGCGGATGGATTCGCCGAGCAGGAGGCCGCACTCACCGACGATTTCGCGGTCGACGATGAGGACACGGAGCCTTCGCGGGTGGATGTGCCCACCGCCAAGGCACCGGTCTTCGCGGAACCTGTCGCGGAGGAGCCCGTACACTCCCCCATCATGATGCCCGCACAGGCAGCCGCCGCGCTGGGCCTGAACCTGGATTCCGTGCGGGAGGACCACGCCCCGGTCACACCGGAAAAACACACCTTCATCGAGGAGGAAGTCATCGAAGAAAACAACACCGGGGATTCCACGTACGCGGTCGGCGGTGCTGCCGCTGAGGCCACCGAGGCCTCGTCCCCGTCACTATCCTCACGCCGATCCATGATCTTCGGCGACGACGAGCCTTTCTCCCCGTCCATCCCGGCACTCAGCCCCGCCGCTCAGGAGGCGCGCGCCGCCGCTGAGTCCACGGCGGACGCCGCCGAGGAGCATTCGTCCATCGACGTGCCCACGACGAAGCTGCCGAAGCAGAGGGACGAGGAGAGCACCTACACGGACGTGCCGACGCGCCAGCTGTCCACGCGACGGTCCGAGCACAGGGCCGCTTCCCCCTACCCCTTTGAGGACCAGGATCAGACTGACACCATGACCGATGGTAACCTGGACGGCGCAGCCGTCGCGGGTGCCGCTGCGGTCGCGGGCGCAGCGGCCATGGCAGGCGCAGGTGCCGCTTCGGCCAGGGACGAGGCGCCCCGCCGCCGCTCCCTGCTGAATGCGCAGGACGACGAGCGCGACGCCGCCACCCTGGCCTCGATTGCTTCTGCGGGACGCGAGCGCTCCGAACAGTCGGCTTCGACTCGACTGGACGAGGAACTCTTCGGCCCGATGCCCACGGCCACCGAGATGCCCTCGCGTACCGGCGCGCACGCCCTGTCCTTCCTGCTGTTCCTGTTCCTCGCACCCCTCGGCTGGTACCTGGCTGCGGACGCGGGCGCCCGCATGACGCTGGCCGAGGATGCACCCATGTTCTCGGGTATCGCATCACTCTCGGCGCTCGGCGAACTGCTCGGCACAATCGTTCTTTCCATGATCCTGTGCACGATCGCCCGCCGCTCCTCCCTGGGCGCGTGGATCATGGGCCTCCTCTTCCTGCTCATCGGCATGCCCTGGGTCCTTGCTCCCGGCATCACGGCCAAGGCTCTTCAGGCACCGCTGACCGCGCTGTCCAGCGCCAGCCCCTTCGGCGAGAACCTCATGCACCACCTTCAGGCTACCGGTTACTCGGGCCGCTTCGTTCTGCTGGGTGTTCTCCTGATGGGCGTGGGCTACATCAGCCACTCCGCGCGCCGCACTGGCCGCTCCGAGGAGGCACTGCGCACCTCCATCGAGGCCGTTAATCCCGCGGGTGCCCTGTACTCCAAGCGCGCCCGCAAGAAGGCCGCGAAGGACCTGACGCGCAAGTGAAGAATCTGATCCCCGCCAGCGCAATCGAGTTGGAGGGTCCCTGGACCCATCGGCACGTGAGCGCTGGCGGAGCTGCATTTCATGTCGCCGACATGGGCCAGGACATGAACCATGCGTTGGTTCTGCTGCACGGTTTTCCCGAGCACTGGTGGTCCTGGCGCGAGGTCCTGCCCCTTCTCGCGGAGTCGACGTCGCGCGTGTTGGCCCTCGATTTACGAGGCTTTGGCACGTCCGATCTAACGCAAGGGGACTGCGACCTGGCTCAGATGGCCGATGATGTGATCGGCGTCGTGCGTGCCCTCGGTATCGCGTCATTCTCCGTGGCGGGGCTGGGGCTGGGAGGTACGGTCGCGTGGATGATCGGCGCGCTCGCGCCGCTCGAACTGCGCTCGGTAGCGGTCCTGTCGGCTCCTCACCCCCTCGGCGTACAGCCACTCGTCGGACATGCACCCTGGGCGGGCGGCCGCGTCCTCCAGGGTCGATTGGCACTGCCCACGGGCCGGGAACGTGCCCTGCGCTCCGGTTCGCTTGTGACGACCGTCTACCGCGCGTGGGCCTCGCCAGCAAACGTGGATGGCCTCGTGTCACAGTCGGGACCCTACCGTGCGGCGCTTCGCCGCCCGTTTGCCGCCCACACGGCTCTGAGGGGCCTACGCGCCACCCGTTCACTGTCTCGCGAGCTGCGCCGCACCCTCGCGGAACCGGTGAAGGTTCCCGTCCTCTCACTCGTGGGGCGTGACGACGGCGCATGGTCGGTGTTCGATCACGCAGCTGACGCGCAGTTTGTCGACGCACCCCTGACCCAGATCGTCATTCGCGAAGCCGGGCACTTTTTGCCCGAGGAAGCACCCCAAATGGTCGCCGAGGCCTTGGCGCAGCACGTCGATGCACACGACATTTAGCTTGTGTTTCATTAGACAGCTCACACAAATCGCAGAATGAAACATGTTTCACCTGATAAATAGGGCATAATGGTGTGATACGCGGTACCTCCTAGTGATCGATATAACGCATGGGAATCGCCGCGCAGCCTCAGACGGAACGCCCGAGCAATCGGGCACGAGCGGAAGGAGCTCCGCACCATGATCGGTGACGGCAACTTCATCAGCCAGGTGCCGCTGTTCGGTGGCCTTGATGATGCACAACAGGTGTCCCTCCAGCAGAAGATGGGTCATACGACCCTGCGTCGCGGTGAGACACTCTTCGACGAAGGCGATCTCGGCGATCGCCTCTACATCGTGACCGAGGGCAAAGTCAAGCTCGGCCACACCTCGAGCGACGGCCGCGAGTCCCTCCTCGCCGTCCTCGGCCCCGGCGAGATCATCGGTGAGCTCACGCTCTTCGATCCGGGTCCGCGTTCAACCACCGCGACCGCCGTGTCCCCGGCCTCGCTCCTCTTCCTCGAGCACGAGGATCTCATGCACGTGCTCGACACCAACCCGACGCTGGCGAAGCACATGCTGCGCGCCCTCGCACAGCGCCTGCGCCGCACCAACGAATCTCTCTCCGACCTCGTCTTCTCCGACGTGCCCGGCCGCGTCGCCAAGGCCCTCCTGGATCTGGCTGACCGCTTCGGCACCGCGACCGACAAGGGCGTCCACGTGCCTCACGACCTCACTCAGGAAGAGCTGGCCCAGCTGGTTGGCGCCTCCCGTGAGACGGTTAACAAGTCGCTCGCCGACTTCGTGTCGCGCGGCTGGATCCGCCTGGAGGGTCGCGCCGTGACCCTCCTCGACGTTGACCGCCTGGCGCGCCGCGCCCGCTGATTTCTCACGCGAGTGGGGTCCGATACTGAAAGGTATCGGGCCCCACTCGCGTCTCAGGATACGGAAAAGGCCGCGGCCACTCACGCACCTGAATGCGCGACGCCTGCCACGGCCTCGTCCATGATCACCGACGCATCGGTCAGTTCTGAATCGCTCGCTCAGCCCTCAATCGGACGCTTGAGGTAGGCGACCAGGTTCTCAGCACCCGTCGGTCCCGGGATGACCTGGACGAGTTCCCACCCGTCGGCTCCCCACTGATCGAGGATGGCTTTCGTCGCATGCGTGAGCAGCGGAATCGTGGCGTATTCCCATTTAGTCATGAGTTCATCCTACCTGCCACCTGGGGGCGAACGTAGGACAAAACCCGAGGCACATGCGGACTGCGCAACTCCCTGGCAAGCGAATCATCCGAGGAACGCAACCACTCCAGCCAATCCTCCGCATGCGGATAATGGCGCAGAATCGCGCGACGCTCCCGTTCTGTCAGGCCACCCCACACGCCGTAGTTGGCCTCGGATTGCAGGGCATCCGCCAGACACTCGATACGAACCTCGCACTCGTAGCAGCGCAAGCGAATCTGACGCTGCGATGCACCCTGTACGAAGAGCGCGTCCGGCTCAGTAGACGCGCACAGTGCGCGTGCGACCCAACTCTGGTCGTCGCCGTGGGCTGACATCGTCGATCTCCACCTCACTCTACTCCGACTCCTACATGTGACCATACACACATACCATTGTGGGTGCAAACGGTGCGACTTGCTATTAGTGCGCCAGCGCATGCACGATCAGGTGAGTGTCACGCCTCGCGAGGTGTCAGATGAGCCAGGCGGCACGTAAGCTAGGAGCATGTCGCACTCTCATTCCCGCGCTGTCCGGCCAACCCAGCTGTTCGCCCTCCTCTTGGCGTTCCTGAGCGTCTCAGCTCTGATGGGTGTCGTCGGAGCAGGCATGCTCGTCCCCATCGCGGGGCCCACCGCACTTGTCGCGAAGTCCGCTCCCTCGGTGTTCAACGAGCTGCCGGGCGACCTGCAGAATGTCGCCCCGGCTGAGGAATCGCAAATCCTCGACTCGTCGGGTGCGGTGATTGCGCACTTCTACGACAAGCAGCGCATCGTCGTTCCCAGCGCGAACATTTCTGACGTCATGAAGAAAGCAATTATCGCGATCGAAGATAAGCGCTTCTACGAGCACAACGGCGTGGACGCCACCGGTATCGCCCGCGCGTTCGTGACGAACCTGGGCGACTCCGGCCGTCAGGGTGCCTCCACGATCACCCAGCAGTACGTGCGTAACTCGCTGGCTGAGCGCGGCTATCTCGAGGGCGACGCCGATCAGGTCAGCGCCGCTACCGAGCAGACCACCGAGCGTAAGCTCCGCGAAATCAAGTACGCGCTGGCCCTGGAGAAGACCCAGTCGAAAGACGAAATCCTCACCGGCTACCTGAACATCGCGCCCTTCGGCCCCATTACCTACGGCGTTGAGGCCGCCTCGCAGCGCTACTTCTCGAAGTCCGCCTCCGAGTTGAACTACCTCGACGCTGCTCTCCTGGCTGGCCTCGTGCAGTCCCCCGTCCAGTACGATCCCCTCGTTCACCCGGATGCCGCTAAGGAACGCCGCGACACGGTCCTAGCCGCTATGCTCGAGCAGAACGTCATCACGCAGGAAGAGTATGACAAGGGCATCGACACGACCATCGACTCGATGCTGCACCCAACCGTTTCCTCGGAAGGTTGCTCCGGCGCGGAATCCTCCAAGGCCTACTTCTGCGACTACGTCTTGGCTCAGTTCCTGGAGGACCCCACCTTCGGTGAGACCCGCACCGAGCGCGAGCGCATGCTTAAGACTCAGGGCATCACGATCCGCACCACGATGGATCCCACGATGCAAAACGCCGCCTTCTCCTCGCTGACAAACACAATTCCCGTCGGCGATGCCTCCGGCCTTAACGATGCGCTTGTCTCTCTGGACCCGCGCTCGGGCCGCGTCCTGGCCATGGCCCAGAACACGACGTACGGCATTGAGAGCGGCGAAACCATGTCGAACTACTCGGCCGATGGAAACTTCCAGGTCGGCTCGACGTTCAAGGTCTTCACTCTGCTCGAGTGGTTCAAGGAGGGGCACTCCGCCTATGAGACGGTCGGCTCCAACAACACGTTCTACGGCAACGGATCCTTCAAGTGCGGTGGTCACGCTATCTACACTGATGGCTACCAGGTCAATGACCTCGCGGGCAAGACCGGCACCATGAACGTCGTGCGCGCGACCGGCCAGTCGGTCAACCAGGCGTTCGTCAACATGGCCTCGCGCGTGGACTTCTGCGCGATCTTCGACACGGCCTATAACATGGGCATTACCGAGGACGGCGAGGTCCCCTCGCCCTTCCCCGCAAATATCCTGGGTTCTGTGTCCTCCTCCCCGCTGCAGATGGCCTCCGTGTTCGGAGCCATTGCAAACTCCGGCCAGCAGTGCACGCCGCAGTCCATCGAGTCGGTAACCGACCGTGACGAGAACGTCCTCAAGGAGTTCTCCGCGGACTGCAAGGAGGTTATCTCCGCCGACGTCGCCAACAAGACGGCTGCCCTGCTGACCGCCTCCGCCGGCCAGTACTACACGTCCACGCGTCTGGGCGACGGCCGACCCTTCGCCGCCAAGTCGGGTACGACCGACGGCCACGCAAACACCTGGCTGACAGGCTTCACCCCCTCCGTCGTCACATCCGCGTGGGTGGGCCACGGTGCGAACTCCTCGCAGGAAGTCGGTTCCGTGACCATCAACGGCAAGTACTACGGTGAGATCTACGGTGAGACCTTCGTCGGTCAGAACATCTGGGCACCCTACATGACGCAAATCCTCGCCGGAACGCCCGTTGAGAACGTGTCCAGCGCGAACATTGGCTCATCCACGAGTCGCTCGAACCCAACCCCGGCTCCGACCAGCAGCAACTGATATGACACCGACACTGACCGATACCGCCGCCTCGTTCTGCCGACGAGGCCTTGGTGTCCTGCGCACTGCAGGTGCCGTCATCGGGGGACTCGGACTCGCCGGGATCGCGGCGGGTGGTGCCGCGCTGGCATGGGGTTCGATTGAGCGAACTATGCCCACCCTGCGCCGCTACGACGTGCCCATCGAGCGCGACGTCCCCGAGGTGACGATTCTCCAGATCGCTGACCTCCATCTCTTCGCCGGTCAGGAGTTCCTGCTCCACTTCCTCTCCGATGTCGCTTCCTCCGAGCGCTTCGACATGGTCGTGGCGACGGGCGACAACTTCGGGTCGCTTGACGCTTTCGACATGGTGATGGACGCCTACCGGCCGTTCCTGTCGTATCCAGGTGCCTTCGTCCTGGGGTCAAACGACTACTATTCGCCGATCCCCAAGCCCTGGACGCGCTACCTGATGCGCTCCACGCCGCCTCCCGCACGCGTCGTCCCGGACCTGCCCTACCTGCCGATGGTTCGCCAGATGCGCGACGCCGGTTGGGTGGATCTATCCAACGCGTCGGGCACGCTGTCGCTGTCCGGCGGGACTGTCTCGCTCCTGGGGACCGACGACGCACATATTTTCCGGGACCGCATGGTAGCCCCGGCCTCGTCGTGGGAAGAACCCGGGGCGCTACGCCTGGGCATTACGCACGCGCCCTACACGCGCGTCGTGTCTGCACTCACCAGTGAGGGGGCCGACCTGATCCTGGCCGGTCACACGCACGGTGGTCAGATCGGCATCCCTGGCATGGGGGCGATCATTACGAATTGCGACATCGCACGCCACTACGCCAAGGGTCTGAATCGTTGGGAGGCACCCGACGGCTCCCAGGCATGGCTGCACGTCTCGGCGGGTCTGGGCACGTCACCCCACGCCAAGGTGCGCATCGCAACGCGACCCGAGGCTTCCCTTATCCACGTGCATCCCGCGTAGCTGAGGCTCAGTGTGGGCCACTCACCGCACGCTCATCTTTGCGGCGTGGCACACACTTCCCATTGTCCGCCGATCTCGGTTTGGGTTTTCCGACGAGGTATGGCTATACTCATTGGGCACCGGGGTGTGGCGCAGCTTGGTAGCGCGCTTCGTTCGGGACGAAGAGGCCGTGGGTTCAAATCCCGCCACCCCGACGGTGAATCGCCGGGACCGTTTGGTCCCGGCGATTTTGTATGTGTATAGCCAGACCGACTGCCAGGGGCGGGAACGAGGCCGGGGCGGGCGGTGTGGCGACCATGCAGCACGCGACGACTGCGGCGCCCAAGGGCGGGCGGCAGGGCACCCCTTCGGCATGCGGGAGGCTGCGGTGCCCGAGGGCGGGCGGCAGGGCCTGGCCGGGCTTCGAGCCGACGCGCCGAGCCGAAGGCTCGCGGCGTGGACGGCGAGCGGGCGGGCCGCCGCCCTCGGGTACAGAGAGCAGTTGGAGAGGCGGGCCGCCGCCCTCGGGTACAGAGAGCAGTTGGAGAGGCGGGCCGCCGCCCTCGGGTACAGAGAGCAGTTGGAGAGGCGGGCCGCCGCCCTCGGGTACAGAGAGCAGTTGGAGAGGCGGGCCGCCGCCCTTGAGCACAGAGAAAGGTCACCAGCACTGCGCGGTAACGATAGAGAACGGCGACCCTACCCATCAGCAGCACGGTCGCCAAGGCCCGCACGAACGCAGCAACCATGTCCACAATGCAGAGGCGTGCGTCACAAATCTTTCTCACGTCATAAACTTTCAGTGCATCCATTCTTACGACATCTAGGAGCACCCATGAAGCGTCGTCTTACTGCCGCCGCTCTCGCCCTCATCTTCCCGCTTAGCATGGCTGCCTGCGGGTCCCAGTCCACGGCTGACGCCTGCAAGGAAATCGCGACGGCACGCACCTCCGTTCACCAGTACTCGGCCGAACACTCGATTCTGAGCATGCCCTTCAGCGAAGTCCCAGATCATCTGAAGAAGCTGCTGGACATGTACAGGGACGCCGGTAAGAAGGTCAGCAACAAGGAAGTCAAGGCTGCTTTCAACGATGTCCTCAAGGATCTCGACAAGTCCGTTGAATTCCTCAGGGACGACACTCCCACTACCTCGCCGGAATACGAGCAGAATGAGGAAGACATCGACAACCACGGACAGGTGCTGAAGAATCTCTGCGGGTTCACCTTGGACTGGTGAGCAGCTGCTGACGCGCACACCAAGCCAGGAGGGGCAACCCGGAGTGGGTTGCCCCTCCCCCGCCAGTCACTCATACACGACTTCCCACGTACTTCTTACAGGCATTAGCATGTCGCTGTACGCCATCGACACATCCAGGAGATTCCATGAAGCGTCGTCTCGCCGCCACCGCCCTGATCCTTATGCTTCCACTCGGTATGGCCGCCTGCGGATCCACCCAGTCCACGGCTGACGCCTGCAAGGAGATCGCGACCGCGCGCGATGCGGTCCTCAAGGAATCAGAATCGGTGGACGTCTCTTCGATGGATAGCCAGCAGGAGTACGCCGATTTCCTCGCAAAAATGACTGGCATCTACAAGCAATCCGCAAAGAAGGTCACCAACAAGGACGTGAAGACCGCCTTTAAGGACGTTCTCGACGACCTCGACAAGCTAATTAACCTGTTGAATACCAACGAAAACGCGAGCGCGTCACCCGATTATGAGTCCATTCAGGACAACATGGATACCCACGGGGAGGCACTGAACAACCTCTGTGGCTTCACGTGGGACAGGTAACCCAACGCTGGTAAGCGGCTCGTCTGGAGAACCCCACCGAGCAGCCCCTTGAGCAATGCCTCGCAGAGTGGTGCCATGGATCACCCAGTAACCATCCCACAGATTTTTCTCAGACGATAGACTTTCACCGTACCCATCATCAATGCACTAGGAGCATTCCCATGAAGCGCCGTCTCGTCGCCGCTGCCCTCGTCCTCGTTTTCCCCTTCGGCATGGCCGCCTGTGGTGCCCAGTCCAAGGAAGCCGCCTGCAAGCAGATCCAGAAGGCTGCGACTACCGCCAGCTCTGAGATCAATTTCGACGCCAATAGCAACGAAAACGATTTCAAGGAGGGCCTGGATAAGGCTCTCAAGATCTACAAGAAGGCCGCCAAGAAGGTCACCAACAAGAAGGTTAAGCCCGCCTTCAATAACCTCATCGCCGACCTCGAGAAGTTCCGTGACCTCGCGGACAAGGATAGCTCCGACGTGTCTACGGAAGACTTTCAGGTCCTGCAGGACATCTCCACCCATGGCCAGGAGTTGAACGACATTTGCGGTTTCAAGTGGGATTCCGGCAAGTGATACGTCGCTGACACCATCAGCCATGCGGGGAGGGACGCCCAACCGGGTGCCCCTCCCCGTCCACCACCAGCGTCACTGTCGCGGTCATCGATACTGACCCTCTGCCGCGAGACCATCGACCCACCCTTTAGGAATTCCCATGAAGCGTCGCCTCATTGCTGCCGCCCTCGTCCTCGTTTTCCCCTTCAGTATGGCCGCCTGCGGCTCCCAAACCAAGGCAGCCGCCTGTCATGAGATCGACAATGCTGCGGCTAGCGCCAGCAAGCAGGCACAAAAGAACGGGCAGACCACCAGCAAAGATCCGAAGGTCCTCAGGGACCGGATGGCTGACCTGGCCTCTACCTACAAGAAGGCCTCAAAGAAGGTCACCAACAAGAAGGTTAAGCCTGTTTTTCAAAGCTTCATCGCTGACATGGAGAGGATCGTCAAACTCTATGACGACGGCGATACCACGTTCTCTTCCAGCGAGTTCAACAGTGCCATGACAGACATGGAGAATCACGGGAAGAAACTCAGCGATCTGTGCGGCTTCGGATGGAACATTGGAAGCTGATACGCCAATGACGACTCCGTTGAGTCTATCGGGAGGGACAACCCGAGGCGTGCCTTTCCTCGCGCCGTGAAAAATCTGACCACGACAACCTACGCCACACAGGCCTCGTACCGCACCCATACCTCGTCGGTTACCCGCTCGCCATGTGGCGAGTTTTATATCGCCGGGACCACTCCCCTACACTTCCACTATGTCCATCAACGCTCTCAAAGGAGCCAGCATGAAGCGTCGCCTTATCGCCGCTGCCCTCATCCTCGCTTTCCCCTTCGGCATGGCCGCCTGTGGCGCCCAATCCAAGGAAGCCGCCTGCAAACACATCCAGAAGGCGGCTGTCAGCGCCAACAAAAGCGCCAAGATCAAGGGCACTTCCCCTGACGACATCCGGGACAGTTTGGACCAGATCATCAAGACATACAAGAAAGCCAACAAGAAGATCACCAATAAGAAGGTCAAGGCTGCCTTCACCCCTCTTATTGAAGACCTTGAGAAACTTCGCGACGCCACGAAGTCGCCCGGCGCTTCGACGGGTGGCCCTGACCTCATGACAGACATGTCAAACCATGGCAAGGCGCTGAACGACCTCTGCGGCTTCGACTGGGGCACCGGACAGTGACCTGTCACTAACCATGTCTGCGATACCGGGTGGGGCGGCCTTCATGGTCACCCCACCCATCTTTTGCCAGGCGTAAACGCCTGCCTTTCCGAGCAAAGGGGCGCGGAGCACAGGGGGAAGACTGCCCTTCACACAGGGAGTTTTGCCCAACTTTAACCATCCGGCTAGACTTTCTAGGGTATCCTTCCATGCTTTCAAAGGAGAACCCATGAAACAGCGCATCGCAGCCGCCATGCTCATCACCCTGATGCCGCTCAGCCTGGCCGCATGCGGTGGCGAGAAGACTAACTCCTCGTCCACCACCCCCTCGTCGGAGCCCAGCTCCGCTGCCACCCAGAACACTGCCCCTGCTGGCAACCAGTCCAAGGAAGACGCTTGCAAGGAAATCGAAAAGGCGATGGCAGACGCCAGCGAAACCGTGACGAGCGCTACTTCAGAGATAAGCACTGACACCGCCAGCATCAAGAACGCGTTCGACTCGATTGCGGACGCCTACGCGACAGCATCCGAGAAGATCTCCAACGAGGACATCAAGAAGTCTGTCGACCAGGTCACAGCTGACTGGCGCAACGCTGGCGAGAAGGCCGCCGCCATCTCCACCACGAACGGGTCCGGACTGAACGAATACACGCAGGCGGTCAACGACGTGAGCACCCACCAGAATGAGCTCTTCGCCACGTGCGGACTCATGTCGACCAGTAACTGATTTGCCCAGCAAGAGAAAGAGGGACGACCCGCAGGGTCATCCCTCTTCATTTATCTGCGCGGGCTGTATCTACGCGCCAGCCCCACCCATCCGCGCGGCATGAGTGCCCGAGGGCGCCCAGGCCTCGTCGCTTCAGGCCTGGCCACCGTTCTTCCAACGACGGAAGAAGACCGCCAGGAGCGCGCCAGAGAGGTTGTGCCACACAGAGAAGACGGCCGCCGGGAGCGCAGTTTCTGGGGTGGCAGCGAAGTGGGTCTTCGCCAGCGTCGCGGCCAGCGCGGAATTCTGCATACCGACCTCGATCGCGGTCGTGCGCGCGGCCTTATCGGAGCCGCCTCCGACGCGTCCAGCCAGGTAGCCGAAGAGGTAGCCCAGCAGGTTGTGGCAGATGACCACCGCGATGATGAGAGCGCCCGACGTCAGGATCTTGTCGACCGAACCCGACACGACGACCAGCAGCACGTAGCAGATACCCAGCACCGAGATCCAGGGCAGGAGCGGCAGGATCTTCTCCACGAGCTGGCCCGCGACAAAGCGAACGATAAAGCCTCCAAGCACGGGAGCGAGGACCATCAACAGGATGTTCTGCGCCATCGCCGCGCCATCCACCGGCATACGCGAACCGACCAGCCAGGCGGTAAGCAGCGGCGTCATGAGGGGCGCGAGCAGAGTCGAAATCGAGGTCATGGTGACCGACAACGCGACGTCCGCCTTTGCCAGGTAGGAGATCACGTTCGAGGCGGTGCCGCCCGGTGCACAACCGACGAGGATGACACCGACGGCCACTGCGTCGGGAAGGCGGAACACGTAGCACAGGCTCCAACCCACGAGGGGCATGATCAGGTACTGGGCGACAACACCTACGAGCACAGGCAGCGGGCGCTTGATGATGAGTCCGAAGTCGGGCAGCGTCAGGGTCAAGCCCATGCCGAACATGATGACGCCGAGCGCCCAGTTAACGCCGGGGGCCAGCGGCTTGAAGGTCGCGGGAGTAACCATAGCGATCACGAACGCTGCCAGGATCAGCAGCGGGAAGACCGTCACGGCGATGCGCGCGCTGCGATCTTCGGAGGAAAGCGAAGGGGGTTGAGTTGTAACTGCGTTTGATGTGGACATGCCCCCATATTTCACCGATTGTTGAATTTTTCCCTTCCGCGTCTCACGTTGTGATCAGTTCAGTATTGAGACTCACAAGACAACTTCACTAAGCTAAGGCTATGCACAGTGCCGCGCCAACGACTGACTCCACCCCCGCTCACCCCCAGCAGACGTCCCCGGACGATACGTGCAGGCATTCCCACAGCCGCCCAAAAACGCGACACCATAAGAATCCCCGCATGCGCGAATTACAGCGCAAGGGCTGGATCTCCGACCAGCACGGCGCATGGACGATGATGGCCCTCCCACCGCTGCTCGGATGGGCACTGTCCCTGACCTTCGTATGGATGGTCATCCTCATGCTGGTGGCGTGGGCGATGGCGTTCCAGATGTTCTCGGCGGTGTGTCTGTGGGTCAAGACCCCTGCGAAGCGCCGCGGTCGCATCGTGCCCGCGATCCTGACCTACAGCGTCCTCACAGCTATCCCCGGCATCACCCTCCTGGCGATGCGCCCGCAGCTGCTGTGGTGGGCAATCGCGTTCGCTCCCTTAGCCTCGTCCGCACTCTTCCTCGTGTGGAAGGGGCGCGAGCGCTCCCTGGGTGCCCGCGCGGCCTCGATCCTGGCGGGCGGCATCATGGGTCCCGTCGCTTTCTCGCTGGCGACAGCAGATGGCTCGCCGGCGGCGGTGACCCCGCACGCGTGGGCAGCGTGCACGGTATTCACGCTGCACTATGTTGGCACGGTGCCGCTGGTGCGCTCGATGATCCGTGGCCGCAAGGACCCGCGCTGGGCGATGGGGGCGGCACTGTTTCACGCTTGTTGCACGCTCGGCGTGACCGCAGCGTGGTGGTTCGGCGCGCTATCGATCTGGCCCGCCCTCGTGTGGGTGTGCCTGACGGCGCGCGCGTGGGTGATGCCGACGCTGAGCCGAACCCGCCAGCGTCCCCTCTCCCCCAGGTTGATCGGCTTCACCGAGATCGCCTGGTCGGCTCTGTTGTTTGTGGTGTTGCTGGTCCCGTAACCGCATCACCCCCTGCGTGGGCGTGTCCGGCTGATCGGGTATGCCCACGCGCACAGGTACCTACGCGCTGATTCCGTGGGTTCGCGCGAACTCGGCGGCTACCGAGTAGAAGAGGTCATTCTGCTCGCGGCTGCCCACGGAGACGCGCACGCCTTCGCGGAAGGGACGCACGATGAGGCCGACGCGGGCGCATTCGTCGACGAGGCCGTAGACGCTTCCGCGGAGCAGGTAGAAGTTCGACTGTGTGTCGGGGATGTCGTATCCGAGGTCGCGCAGGGCGGGAACGATGCGTTCGCGTTCAGCGACGATGTCGGCGACCGCGCGCTGAACACCCTCTGCGTCTGCGAGCGAGGCCAGGGCAGCGGCGAGCGCGAGGGAGTTGACGCCGAAGGGCACGAGGAGGGACTGAATCGCGCCGATGACCTCGGCATCGCCGATAGCGTAGCCGACGCGTACACCAGCCAGGGCGTGTGCCTTAGAGAAGGTCCGCATGACAACAACGTTGGGGTGGGTTGCGATGAGCGGGACCGCGGTGCGTACGCCGGGTTTGGTCGCAAAATCGATGTAGGCCTCGTCGACGATGATCATGACGTCGTCGGGGGCATCTGCGACGAAGGAGGCGATCTCCTCGTAGGTGAGGGCGGGGCCGGTCGGGTTGTTGGGAGAACAGAGGATGAGCGCGACAGTGTCGTCCGTGATGGCCTCGCGCATGGCGACGAGGTCGTGGCTGCCATCCGGGAGGAGTGGCACGGGAACGGGGTCGGCCCCCACGGTCGGGACGGCGATCGGGTAGGACTCGAAGGAGCGCCACGGGAAGACGACCTGGGTGCCCGGCTGGCACACGGCGGACAACGCAGCGACGAGGATCGCCGAGGAGCCGGTGCCGACGCACACCTGATCCGCACCCACGCCGAAGCGGTTCCCGAGGGCTTCGCGCAGGGGGGCGGCGGTCAGGTCAGGGTAGCGGTTGATCGTCTGGAGCTCGCGGGCGATCGCTTCCAGCACGGCCGGGCTGGGCGGGGTCGGCATCTCGTTGGATGAGATTTTGACGGCGTCGGGCGCGGACTTGCTGGGCTTGTAGCGAGGTAGGGAGAGGACGGCGGGCCGAAAGCGCAAGTTGCTCATGTGTGTAGTCCTATCCCATGGGGGTGCGCCGTGCAAGCAACGTCCCACTGCGCAAGAATGAGCAGATGGATTTCATTGCTCGACTCATTGCCACGATGGCCGGACTGTGGGTCACGACCCTCCTGGTTCCGTCTATCTCCATCACGTCGACGACGGCATCAGAAACCGTGATTGCCCTCGCCGTCATCGCTTTCGTGTTCACGCTGGTGAACTCGATCATTAAGCCCGTCGTCAAGACGCTGGCCTTCCCTCTGTACCTCCTCACCTTCGGCTTGTTCGCACTGGTGACCAACTCGTTGCTCTTCGCACTGACGGGCTGGCTGTCCACGTCGCTGGGCATTCCTATGACGACGGGTGGCTTCTTGTCCTGCCTGGCGGGTGCGGTCATCACGTCGGTGGTGGCCTCCGTCGTGTCGGGGGTCCTGCGTGACAAGAAGGACGCCCGCGACTGAGCTGGCTTCCCCTTTCTCGAGGCGCATCACTTGTCGGTGATGCGCCTCGTTTGGTAGTGGTGGATCGTGGTCTGGGTGCGCTCGGTGAGGCCGAGCGCGTGGGTGCGGCGGGCCTCGGCGACCGCGAGTGCACCAAGGCCCGGGTCGGACGAGGCCGTGGCTGCGCTCAGGGAGCTCCTGATCTCGTCGACGTAGACGGAGGCGGAGTGTGAGCACGGGACGGGGTCGGAGACGTCGCACGTGGCTTCGTAGTCGCGGAACATGACGGTGGTGACGTTATCTCCCTGTGTGGCGTAGCCGTCGAGGCCGGGAACGATGTCGCCGGAGTTCTCGTAGGACAGGACGGGTACGTCGGTGGGGGCGATGGTGGCCGTTGGGGATCCGGCGGTGACGACGGAGACGACGTTGTAGCGGGAGCGTACGTCCGGGTTTGCGGCGAGTTGGGCGGCCATGATGCCGCCTTGGGAGTGTCCGGCGAATTCGACAGCTTCGCCCGGCGCGATGCCCGCGTCATCCATCGCCTTTTGGATGGCGTAGAGCTGGTCGGAAGCCATGCCGCCCACGCCCTGGAAGTTGGTGAGCATGTCCTGCGGGCCTTTCTTCCCAGCGCCGAAGGACTGCGTGCCGCGGATGTCGATGGTCCATGAGCGTGTCTGTGTCCCGTCCTCTTCCACCGTGACGTGCTCCTCGATGGCGATCTCGCCGTTGTCGGCGTCTCCCCCGTGCATGTCGATGATGTGTTCGATGACGTCTGCGCTGGTGGCAGCGCCCTCGTAGTGGGTGTCGGGTGCAGCGTCCGGCATCGACGTCAGCGTCGTGGCCTTTCGTTCTTGAAACCTATCGGGCGATAGCCACAGTCCGATCCCGCCAGCGTGGACGCGCGTATGTCCGTCAGCTGCCTTGATTGCGACCCCGTAGCTCGGTCCGCTCCCGAGTCCGCAAGCAGTAAGTCCCAGCACCGTCAGTGCCGCCAAGCCCGAGGCCGAGGCCGTCGACGTGGAGTTGAGGTCCTGACTCACCCCAAGTCCTTCCAGAATACGTGCGACGTCCCGATGCACAGGCAAGGAGTTGACGTCCAACGCGAAACGGCCGAGGTCGCGCTGGAACTGTACGCCTGACATCTCATCCTCATGCGTCCAAAACTCCAGACCGTCGATCCCGGTGTTCATCAGGTCCCTGCTGTGGGTTGCCATCGCCGGAAGCGGCATGATCGCAGTCGCCAACCCTGGGACCCCCAGTCGAGTCGCGGCGTCCTGACACAGGTGGAAACCAGCGCTCCACAGCGCGCCCGCGAAGCCACCCGTCGCCTCGAATCTGGCGAGTCCGAGGAGGCTGAACTGCGGACCGGATGCGCTGCCGGGAACGGCCTCCCACAGGGAGGCGAAACTATTTGCGTCGTCGTAGGTCAGTGCAGCATCACGCAGCTTCCACAGGAGATCATCGACAGCGGCACCCAGGTCATCCAGGGAACTCAGGGCGGTGTTGATCGCACTGGTGACGCTGCTTGTATCGAAAGGGGCCAGGTCGACTTCCAACTGTGCGCAGGTAAGTGCGGCTTTGGACGGTCCGATTGCGAGTAGCTTCTCGTAGGTTAGCGCCGCGTGCGCGGCGTTCAGTTCGTTCACGTCAACACTGAAAGCACCGGAGGCAACCGTGACGTGACGATGAGGATCAAAGGCCACGGTTACCGCCTCCCTAGCACGTCGCCACTGACCGCGGCTGCGGCAGAAGTCAGGACGGTGCCGTAGAAGTCTGCGAGGGTTACTGCCGTGTTGCATCCGTTCGCTACTGTGACGACGGTGCTCGCGAGGAATGCGGTGGCGTTTGCTTCAAGGGTGGGAACGGCGTCCAACGCCGCCTGAATATCGTCGAGGACTCCCTGGGCCTGAGCCACGACCTCGTCTTTACGCAAGCGGTAGGAATCGCCTCCCGTGCCCGTCCACTGCGGGCAGGAGGACCCCGTGAGCGCGCATCGCAGAGCATCGACGAGGGCGTAGGCACTGTTAAGGGACACGGAAACGGCGGCTGTATCGATAGGCATGGGGACTCCCTTCAGCGGAAGCGGTGTTGTTACAGGACGCACGCTACGTCCGAGGCCGTGGCTGGTTCTACCCGCACGGTCAGTCCTGTGGATGGCGGGCGACACGAACGCAGGCCTGTGGATAGACACCGCCCGCGGTAGCCTGTGGATAAAGCGAGGTCGCCCCCGGACGGTATCGGGCACTCCCCCGCCAGCGAACGTGAACAACTCGCCCCAGCCCCGGCCTCGTGCGTTATACACGCCACGAACCGCCGAGCGGACTCAGCGTCCCGAAGACCTCGCAGTCTGGGAAGATGGGGGTATGAGCGACACGATGACACTGTTCTCCACTGCCCACGGCTATTCGGACCTGGCGGGCGGGGGTGAGCCGCTCAGCCCGCTGGACGGCCGCTACCGCGCGGTGGCCGCGCCGCTGGCGAACTACCTGTCCGAGGCGGGCCTGAACCGCGCGCGCGTGCACGTCGAAATCGAGTGGCTGATTTTCCTGCTTGACAACTCGGTCCTGCCGGGCGCACCGACGCTGACGGACGCGGAGCGCGACTACCTGCGCGTGCTCCCCCGCGATTTCGGCGCCGAGCACATCAAGCGCCTGGGCGAGTTCGAGGCCGTCACCCGCCACGACGTCAAGGCTGTCGAGTACCTGATCGGCGAGTATCTGGAGGCCTCGGCCGATAAACTGGGTGAGGGCACGACGCTGCCGACCCTGCGCGAGGTCGTCCACATCTTCTGCACCTCCGAGGACATCAACAACCTGGCGTACGCACTGACCATCAAGGCTGCGACCGAGCAGGTATGGCTGCCCGCGATCCGCGCGCTCCTGGATCGCCTGCGCGGCCTCGCCGAGGCCGGGGCGGCCGTCCCGATGCTGGCGCACACGCACGGCCAGCCGGCGACGCCGGTGACGATCGGCAAGGAAATGGCGGTGTTCGCGCACCGCCTGTCCCGCCAGATCACGCGCGTCGAGGCCACGGAGTACCTGGGCAAGATCAACGGTGCGACGGGCACGTGGGCCGCGCACGTCGTGTCGGTGCCGGGCGCGGATTGGCCGACGCTGACTCGTTCCTTCGTGGAGGGCCTGGGCCTGACGTGGAATCCGCTGACCACGCAAATCGAGTCGCATGACTGGCAGGCCGAGCTGTACTCGGACGTGGCGCGTGCGGGCCGCATCGCCCACAACCTGGCGACGGACGCATGGACGTACATTTCGATGGATTACTTCCACCAGAACCTGGCGGCGCAGGGCTCGACGGGCTCGTCGACGATGCCGCACAAGGTCAACCCGATCCGCTTCGAGAACGCGGAGGCGAACCTGGAGGTGTCGAACGCGCTGCTGGATTCGCTGGCGTCGACGCTGGTGACCAGCCGCATGCAGCGTGACCTGACGGATTCGACGACGCAGCGCAACGTGGGCGTCGCGTTTGGTCACGCGGTGCTGGCCTACGACAACCTGGTGCGTGGCCTGGATGGCATCGAGATCAACGCCGCGCGCATGGCGCAGGATTTGGATGCGAATTGGGCGGTGCTCGGCGAGGCCGTCCAGCAGGCGATGCGTGCCGCCGCGATCGCGGGTGCGACCGGCATGGCGAACCCGTACGAGCGCCTCAAGGAGCTGACGCGCGGCCACGAGGTGGGCGAGCGCGACATGCGTGAGTTCATTGCGGGCCTGGGTCTGCCGGCCGAGGTGGAGGAGCGTCTCCTGGCGCTGACCCCCGCGACCTACATCGGCCTGTCCGAGCGCCTGGCGCGCTGGGAGGCCTGAGTCCTATCGGTTGGGGCGGCGGGTGCGCGGGTTCGCGCCTCGCTGCCCTTGTCGTTTTCACGAATCATCGACTGCGCTGAACTACTTGTGCTCGACAAGGACGATACGGTCAGGGCAGCAACTCGCGTCGCTGGTGTCAAGAAGGATCTGGACGAAGGAAGCGGTCGCATCTCCATTATCCCGAGTGAGCTCCCAGCCAAACATGAGGAGCTGATCGGAAAGACGATCCGGCGCCCCAAGTCACGTAACCCCGTGGTATACCTACGTGACATCGAGGTCATCGACTGAGTCGAAACAAGAGAGCCCCCAGCAATCCTGCTGGGGGCTCTCTTACATCCGCGAAAGCGGAGGCGCTCAGTCCTATCGAAGGTCACGGCCTCCAGGCGGGGTCGCCCTCGGGCGCGCCATAGCGCGCATAAAGCTCGTCGGGACGTGCAATCTCGTCTTCGAAGCCCAGCACCGCCATGTCAGCTACCGCTTCGGTTTGTGCGCCGGGCACCGCCCGGGCGTCCGCCGACGAATCCGCATCACCGCGTGCGACGAGGACGCGGGCGCGCACGCTGACCGGTGCCATTTCGGCATTGTTCCACACCGCGCGAGTGAGCGCGTCCAGCGCCTCCGTCGCGACCTCCACATTCGCTAACTCATCCGAGACCGGTGCAACCACGTCAATGGACACCAGGGATGGGCGACCGAAGCCCTCACCAACCTCGACGTTGACGACGCGGCGCTCACCGGAACCGTGTTCACCGGGCCCAACCACGGCCTCGTCGATGAACGTCTCCGGGAAGGCGGCCTCCAGCGCGGACGAGGCCAGCTCCACGAAGCGCTGCGTGCGCCCGGTTCCCCGCGTCGAGGCCAGGGCTCGCCACGCGATGCCGGCACCAATCGCACCCACGCCGAGCGCACCGATCACGAGCGGCCCAGCGATCTGCGGGAGTTGACCGCGCAGGCCGGAGGCGGCGGCCTTGTTGACGGGGGTCGAGACTCGCATCCAGCGGCGTACCTCGCGCAGGGGGGCGTAATGCTCGGTCATGAGCGGTCCTTTCTGATGGGAATGAGCCGGGAGAGGGCGGAGAACGCGGAGGCGCGCCGACGCCTCGCGCGGGTGACGCGCGGTAGGCGCGGCACCGTGGTCACGTAGTCCATGGGATAGGTGGCGGCCGTGTACGCGCCGCCGCGTTCGAGCGCGGCAACCGTGTCCCACGCGGTGTCGGCGGTGGGTGTCAGGAGGTCCTGCCAGATCTCGTAGTGCATGACGCGCGTGGACTCCCCCGGGGTGGGCAGGAAATCCTGCAGCGCCGCCATCGACGAGGCCAGCCGACCCCACGGGGTCACGCGCACCTTGCGCTCGAGGAGGCGCACGGTCTCCGTGTAGGTCGCGGAGGAGTGCGCGTAGTAGAGGGGGCGGGTCCGAGGCCTCACGAGGCTACGCCCGACGGTGACGCGCCGGTCGGGGGCGCGGTCGGGCGAGCCGTCGAAGCTCGGCATGACGTCCTGGTCGTGGTTGACGGCGACGATCACCACGTCGGGGCGCACGCGGATACGGCGGTTGGGGCCGCCCATGGACAGGATGCCGCCGACATTGACCCCGGCCTCGTCCGGCGGGATGGAGGCGAGCGCGGCGGCGACAATCCCACCCTGGGAGTGGCCGCAGATGAGGACGGGTTCGCGCGACCACCGCTCGCGTGGCACGCCATCACGTTCCATGGCGGCGTGCAGGGCGCTCACGACGCCGACGCTCATCGCGCTCTCCAGGCCGAGCATGAGGCGAATGTTCGTCTCTATATCGGCTGGGTTGTTCGTTGAACGGAAGGTCATGGACTCGGTGCCAACCAGGGAGAGGAGCCAGCGGCGCGCTTCACCCTCGCCGACGCACGTGATCTTGACGGCGGGGCCGATGGTGCGCGACCAGTAGAGTTCGTCGATGTCGGCGCACATATCGGACAGGATTAAAGGAGGATCGACGCGGCGGATCTGTGCCTCGGGGTGGCCGGGCAGCGGGTCCTGGAAGGCGGGGTCGGCCTCGGAGTCGCGCAGCAGGTTCACGTGGACGGCACCGCCACGCAGCGCGCCGACTGCCGTGCCGACCGTCAGCATGCCGGTCATGAGGGCGTCGTATCCGCGCCTGGGGATGAGGGGCAGCATGCGGGCCATGCGCCCGTCCTTGTCGGCACCGACCGCGATGACCGCGCGCGCCCACACGCGCCCGACGCTCGCCGTGCGCCGTGCGACGTGCGCGAGGGAGCGGATGAGGAGCGTGTCCAGCCCGGGAGTATCGAAGAAGATGCGCTGGGTTTTTTCCGAGATCGATGTGCCCATGTCGTCCGAGGCAGCGCGGGCGCGGGCGCGGATGGTTTTGGGGAGCGCCGGGATTTCAGCGAGGCTGCCGACGGCGACCGTTGCGGCGAGCGCGGGCAGGACGGGGGCGACTTTGAGACGCAGGTAGAGGCCGGGGTACGCCTGGGGGACGCGGCGGATCGCACGGTAGCGTCGGCGTGAGCGTCGCTTCATGTGCCCTCCTCATGGTCCGTCCAGGCTCCACACTACGGGGGTTGGCGAGCGAAACGCGAGACGAGGTCGCTCGGTGAACACTAAAAGCCTCTTGACACGAATACCCCCTAGGGGTACTCTCACTTCCATGAGCAACGAGCACGGCTACCACGGCAACACCGAGAATCACCTCGCGCGCCTGCGCCGCATCGAGGGCCAGGTACGCGGCCTGCAGCGCATGATCTCGCAGGGCGATTACTGCATCGACATCCTCACGCAGGTCTCGGCCGTCCAGTCCGCGCTCGATTCCGTCGCAGTCAACCTGCTCAAAGACCACATGAACCACTGCGTCGTCACGGCGGCGCGCGAATCAGACGAGGCCGCCCAGGCCAAAGTCGACGAGGCGGCCGCGGCCATCGCCCGCCTCATCAAGTCCTAATCACAAGGAGAAATCATGACCACCGAGATTGATCGCACCATTGAGCTGTCCGTCGACGGCATGACTTGCGGCCACTGCGTGATGAGCGTCAGCGAAGAACTGAGCGAGATCCCCGGCGCGAAGAACGTCGACGTCATCCTCAACTCGGGCGGCACCTCGAAGGTGACCGTCCTGACCGACACTCCCCTGGACGATGCGGCGCTGGGCGACGCAGTGTCCGAGGCCGGCTTCACGCTGGTCGGCATCTCGCGCGACTTCTGAGGATTTCCACGCCTCAACGACGAGGCCGGGGTTCCTTCCCCGGCCTCGTTTCCTTTCACCCGATACATACCCCCGGAGGGTACCCATGTCCACCAACTCTGTGATGACCACTCCCGCGGCCGCCCCTTCTTCCCCTGAGGCCACCCCGGCCTCGTCCCCGACCCCCCAGGTCGGCGAGGGCACCCGCGCCCACGCCGCCGACATGCTCCGACGCCTCATCGTTTCCGCGCCATTGGGCATCCTCGCGGCGATTCTGTCGATGGTGCCCGCCTGGCAGTTCACGGGGTGGCAGTGGGTCGTCGCGGCGATCACGATCCCGGTCGTCACGTGGGGCGCGTGGCCCTTCCACCGGGCGGCCTTCGCGGCGGGGCGCCACGGGTCGACGACGATGGACACGCTGGTCTCCCTCGGCGTCATCGCCTCGACGCTGTGGAGCTGGTGGGCGCTGCTGTGGGGCGGTGCGGGGATGCTCGGCATGCGCATGCAGATGAGCCTGATCCCGCGCGCGGCGCACGTCGGCCACGCGGAGATCTACTTCGAGGTCGCGTCCACGATCGTCGTGTTCCTGCTGACGGGACGCTACCTGGAGGCGCGCGCACGCTACCGCGCGGGCGACGCGCTGCGTTCGCTGCTGAGCATGGGCGCGAAGGAGGCGACGCTCGTGAGCGTCGACCCCGCGACCGGCGAGCGCTCCGAGAGCGTCGTGCCCGCCTCGTCCCTGCAGGTCGGCGACCTGTTCGCGGTGCGCCCGGGCGAGAAGGTGGCAACCGACGGCGTCATCGTCGAGGGTTCCTCCGCCCTGGACACCTCGCTCCTGACGGGCGAGTCCGTGCCCGTGGACGCCGCCCCCGGCGACGCGGTGACGGGTGCGACCGTCAACACGTGGGGATCCCTGCTGGTGCGCGCCACGCGCGTCGGCTCGGACACGACGCTCGCGCAAATCGGGCGCATGGTTGCCGAGGCCCAGGCAGGCAAGGCACCCGTCCAGCGCCTCGCGGACCAGATTTCGGGCGTGTTCGTGCCCATCGTCATCCTTGTTTCTCTGCTGACCCTCGTCGGCTGGCTGCTCGCGGGCGGCAGCGTGCAAGCCGCGTTCACGGCGGCCGTCGCCGTCCTTGTCGTCGCATGCCCGTGCGCGCTCGGCCTGGCCACGCCGACCGCGATCCTCGTCGGGTCGGGACGCGCCTCGCAGCTCGGCATCCTCATCAAGAACGCGGAAATCCTCGAACAGACCCGGTCGATCGACACCATGCTCCTGGACAAGACAGGCACGGTCACGACGGGCGTCATGTCGCTTGAGTCTGTTGCAGTTCCCTCTGCGGGCGACTCCCCTGAGGTGGACGAGGCCTCGGCCCTGTCCCTCGCCGCCTCCGTCGAGTCCCTCTCCGAACACCCCGTCGCCCACGCGATCACGTCGGGCGCGGCGGACCGTGGCCTGTCGCTGGAGTCCGTGACCGCGTTCGCGAATCAGCCCGGACTCGGCGTCGTCGGCCTCACTGCCCGCGGCGGCGTGCTGGTCGGCCGACCGTCGTGGCTGGCTTCCCTGGGCGTGGATGTTCCCTCTTCCCTCCTCGACGCCGTGCACGAGGCCGAGGCCTCGGGTGCCTCCGCGGTCGTCGCGGCTCTCGCGCCGAATCTGGGTTTTGCGGCAACCTCCACCCCGGAGGCAGCCGCCACGCCCGAGGCACCCGCGTCCATCGCCCTTCCAGGCCCGGACGCCGACCTTCCCCTCGCGACGCTCACGATGAGCGTGGGAGGCATGACCTGCGCGTCCTGCGTGCGCCGCGTCGAACGCAAGCTCGGCAAGCTCGACGGCGTAAGCGCCGAGGTCAACCTCGCCACCGAATCCGCACGCATCACGCTCACCGCCCCTCACAGCAACGAGGAGCTCGAGGCCGTCGTCGCCGCGGCAGGGTACTCCGGCACCGTCACCTCCCGTTCCGAATCCACGCCCGCCGATAGCGCACCCGCGTCCGGCGAGAGCGCGGGTAGGGACACCGGCACCCCCACCCTGCCCGGCACCACACAGGGAACGGGAGAGCGCGAGGGCGCCCCGGCCTCGTCCCTGGTGATTCCCGAGCGCGTCGAGGGTCGCGCGATCGCCGCGCTCGTCGTGCGCGACACGGTCAAGGAGTCGTCGGCTGATGCGATTGCTCAGCTGCGCGAGCTCGGCATCGAGCCGATCCTCCTGACGGGCGACAACGAGGCCGCGGCCCGCCACGTGGCCGGTCAGGTCGGGATCAAGCGCGTCATCGCGGGCGTCCTGCCCGACGGCAAGCGCGACACCGTCGCCGACCTGCAGGCCGAGGAACGCACGGTCGCGATGGTGGGCGACGGCGTGAACGACGCGGCCGCCCTCGCTCAGGCGAGCACGAAGGGCCTGGGCATCGCGATGGGGTCGGGCACGGACGTGGCGATCGAGGTCGCGGACATGACGCTCATGAACTCGTCGCTGACCTCGGCGGCGACCGCGATCCGAGTGTCGCGCCGGACCCTGCGCATCATCAAGGAAAACCTGTTCTGGGCATTCTTCTACAACGTACTGATGGTGCCGCTCGCGATCGCGGGCCTGCTCTCACCCATGCTGGCGAGCGCCGCGATGGCCTGCTCGTCGGTGTTCGTGGTCCTCAACTCGCTGCGCCTGCGCACAGCGAAGTAGGGGCGATCACACCAGCGAGAATTCGGCTCCCATTGCTGCTGCCACCTTGGCCGGATGCAGCAATGGGACTCACCAGCGAGCAAGAGCGTCGGCTAGACTCCGACACGTCACGCACACGTTGCACGCACTGTATCTCGCCTGCACGACGTGTTCGACTGGATGATGAAGCCGACAGAGCAACCGCGTCTCTCAGTACGCAATACACCCGTTACGGGGCGCTACACCCGATGCGGGGCGCTACACCCGATCAGAAGAGGTGCAATGCCCACGGATCGGGTGCAGCGCCCAACGCAACAAGCATTTTCTCGGACGCGCACTACCCACCTAATTCCGCATCGGCACACCTGCCGCCCTCGCCTTGGACAGCTACTCACTATGGGCCTAACTGCCACTCTCTAGCCGTAGCCATACACGACACCTTCACCGGCAAATTGCAGACACGACTCTTCGTGTCATACCAACGATTGATTCATCGGCTGAGCTTTTGACAACTTTCCCACTTCGCCGATACGGTGACAATGTTTGACACAAGTCAAACTAGGCAGATCGAAAGAAGAGGAAATGCAAGAAAAATGCCACCGATGGCAGAACGGGCACTAGCCGTGTCCAATTGGCTCCTAGAAAAGCTCTCAGGTACCATCCCTGCAGAACACCGAACGGCCTATTCAAAGCTCAATACTTACAACAACGAGGTACAGGCTGTTCTCAACCCAGACAATGACTTTGAACGAAACGAAGACGGAATACTAGTCGTCTCCGACCGTGCAATGACCGACGTGTTCGAAGCATACATCCACGACGAAATAACCTTCGGCAGCAGATGACAGCGACGGGGCGTTGAAATCAAGCGCGCTTGCATACGTCATACTGCAGCCGTAGTAGGAATCAATGAAATAGTGCCGCGCAGCCGGAGTTTCCGGCTGCGCGGCACCTTTGTTTTACGAGGTGCGACGCGCGACGCGGAAGCCCTGCGCGGAGTAGATGGTCTCGTAGGTGTGGCCGGGGTGAGCAGCACTGGCCCAGGACTCGGCGTCAACCTCGGCACCGCCCCACGCGTAGGACTGCCGGTCGACGACAACATACTCGGGCGGGGTATCCATGCCGGCGGTCGTGCCCACCCAGTAGACGTCGCGCCCGGGCACGAGCCGCGCGAGCAGCGTCGTGTCGCTCTCGACGCTGGTCCCCGCGGGCACGACGTTAAGCGCGCCCTGGGCTGCCGCCATGCGCGGGCTTTCCGCGAGAGTCGGTAACTTCCACAGGGGCAGGAACGAGGCCGTAAGCGCGAGGGACACGGCGGGCACGCACGCGGCCGCCCACGCGGCCACACGGCGGTACTTCTCATCGAACGAGGCCCGGGCCGGTTCCTCCGGGTCCGCCCCGCCCCGCTCGGGCTGAATCCACCGGCTGACGACGTCCAGCAGGGAGCACGCTGCGATGGGAACCAGCACCGCGTTGTAGTGCCAGGAGTTCCACTGGTAATAGGCGTTCACCGAGCCCGCGAAGCGCCACGCGAGGGTCGGCAGGACCAGAGCAAACCACGGGGAGCGCAGTCCGACAAAACCGGCTCCGGCCACCAGAATCAGCAGCGTCTTGATCTTGACGGGCGGGGTCGTGAGGATCGCCCACACGGAGGGAATCTGGTGCACGGCAGCCTTGCTGGCCATCGTCGTGCCCGCCCCCGTCGCGGATCCATCCAGCGAATAGGCCCAGGTACCTGCCGGGTTCACGGCGGGCAGCAGCACCTTCACCGTCAAGACAAAAGCGACAATACCGAACAGTGCGTACGCCAGGGACACGAGCATCCCGGAACGATCCTCACCCCTCCTACGCCACGCGAGCGCCAAGCCGGCGACGAAGACGGTCAGTCCCAGGTCCTCCTTGACAAGGATGACCGGTGCCAACCACGCCATGCAGGCACCCCACCGCCGCTCGACGAAAGCAACGCCTGCGACGGCCAACAGCGGGACGGCAACACAGACCTCGTGAAACTGGGCACTGACCGCGCCCTGCAGACCCCACCCCAACCCGTACGTCAGGACAACGAGCACGGCACCACCGCGCCCGAAGAGCCGCTGCGCCAGACGCGCAATCGGCAGGACCGACGCCGCAATCAACAGGTCCTGGATGACCAGGAGGGTGATCGCTGACGGGAAGAAACGATAGATCGGCCCAAGCAGTGCCAGGATCGGATGGAAGTGATCTCCCAGCAGGTTGTAGCCTGGGGCCTTGATCGGGACGATGGGAGCCTCGAAGCGCGAGTACGCCTGGACGGCCTCGGCGAAAATTGCCAGATCCCACGAGGGGTCAGAGAGCGTGCGCCACTGCGCCAGCGAAAAACAGATGTAGAGGGTGCCGACCGTGCAGGCGAGCGCGGCGGGAAGCCACCACGCCGAAGCGACGCGCGCGATGTCCGACCGATCCGGGAGCCTCACCCGACCATCTCCGAGCGGCGAGGCGAGGCCTCGACATCATCGGCGTGCTCGCGGGACGAGGCCGGGGCCGGGTAAGGCACGCCGATGCCCTGCTCGTGGTCGGCGCGACGCTTCGAGCGGGCGTCAGAGTGGAAGACCTGACTGACGGAGGTACGCAAGGCGTCGAACATGCGCGCCGGGCGGTTCAAGGAGCCGAGGGAGCGGTCCGCACCCGAGTGCGCGAAGTTACAGGGAACCTCCATGACGGACAGTCCGGCACGCAGCACGCTGATGGTCATCGCAGCTTCGAGGGCGTAGCGGCCAGCGAAAGGCATCGCCGCGTCAATGGCCTCGCGCGTCAGGCAGCGCTGGTAGCTCAGCGGGTAGTGGCAGTACCAGCCGGTCTTGCGGCGGATGAGTCGGCGCATGACGGCTGGGCCGTAGCCGGAGTATTCACGCCCGGTGGCAGGCACCGCGATGCTCATGTCCACCTCGCGGGAGACAACGGCCTCGACGAGGGCGGTGGCTTCGACGGCGGACTCACCCAAGTCGGGCGAGAGCAGCAGGATGTGGCGGGGTGGGCCGTCGGGACGATCCCGCATGGCGGCGACCTTCACGCCCGTCTCGATGGCCGAGGCGCGCCCCCGTTCGACGGAGTGGCGCACGACGACGGCACCTGCGGCTCGGGCTGCGCGCCCCGTGTCGTCCGTCGATCCATCGTCGACGACAATGAGAAGGTCAACGCCGGGTATAGCGCGGCATGCGCGCACGGTGGCCGCAACGGCACGGCCGACGTTGTGCGCAGCGATGACTGCAGCGACGCGCTGCGGGTGGGAACTTTGGGATCCGCTGGCATAGTTCACACGACATAGTTTACGGGTAGCGGAACGCGATTGCGCCCCGCCACCCGTAATGTGAGCGACAAGCCTGCCTAAACGGCGGGTAAAAGTATGCTCAGCGGATCGTCACTGCGCGGGACACGAGGCCCTGGCGCGCGCGGCGCTCCTTGTCATCCAGACGCTCGGTGACGGCAAGTGCCTCGGCCAAAGCCTTGGCGAAGACCTGCGTGCCGGGCGCGACGTCGGCCGCGCTGGCACCCTCGGGCAGTTCGAAGACCGGGACGATGAGGCCGCACGCACGGAAGGAGCCCACGTAGCGCGAACCCTCACCGACGTTAGCCTCGCCGCGCGCAGCCAGGCGGGCCAGCGCATCGAAGAGCTTGGTCTCGTCGTTGTCCGTCAGGAAACGCACGAAGTTACGGTTCATCTCGCACCAGTACGCGCCGGGGACGCCAGGCACGGGTTCGGTCGGGATGATCTCATCGCGGTTCTGCTCAAGGGCGCGACGCGTCTGCTCATCGATCTCCTCAGCCGGGTCGAACCAGAAGGAGAAGTCCTCCTCGAGCTTCATGTCCGTGAAGCTGTCGGCGTCGACGATGTCCTGGAGGCGCTCGGACGGCTCGCGCACATCAATCGAGATGACGCCCTCGTCGCCCGCTTCCTTCGCGGCGATGGCCGCGAGCAGCGCGGCACCCGCGTCATGGCTGAGGTCCGCGGAGTTCGAGCGGGTCTGCAGCGCGACAAGAATGCGTCCGTCGGGACGCACCATCGCGGGCTGCCCCTCGGGCAGGAGGGTGACGAAGTCGAATTCAACGGCACCATGGTCGGCGTTGGTGCGTGCGGTCAGTGTGGCCGCCGGGATGAGCTCACGCATGGCGACCAGCTCGATCTCCTTCGGCAGGCCCTCGTAGGGGCGCGCGACGAAGGGGATCGGCGGGCGATACGCCTTGAGCTTGGCGGGATCGGTGACCTTCTTACGGCGGCTAGCTTTACCCATGGGTGTCATCGTAGCGTGTTTCGTTCAATCGACGAGGTCAGGGCTGGGCGAGCCGGTGCACTCACCCCAGCCCCCGCCTCGTCAGTGTCCCCGGGCGATGACCTCCACGCCGGGTAGGGCGGCGCGGTAGGCGTCGAGGAAGCGCTCGTACCCGGCCACACCCTCGGGAGTGGGCTCCAGAGTGGAGACCGAGGCCTCGGCGAAGACCCGCTCGGAGAGGTACTCCGGCAGGGCGAGAGTCGCCGAATTCCCAGCCAGGACAGCGCGGTAACGCGCGAGGACAGCGATGCCCCACGCGCCGCCCTCGCCTGCGGTGTCGCCGACGGACACAGGGATATTCAGCGAGTCGGCGAGGATCTGCTGGGCGACACCCGGCGTCTTGAAAAGTCCGCCGTGCGCGAAGAGCGAATCGAGGCCGACCCCCTCCTCTCGGAGGATGTCGACGCCGATGCGCACGGCCGCGAAGATGCTCATGAGCTGGGCACGCACCGCGTTCGCGAGGGTCACGCGGGCCTCAGCCGTGTGCGTGAACACGGGCTGGGCGGCCTCCTGTCCGACAATCGGTTCGGCGGACAGGGTGTTGTAGGCCATGACGCCACCCGCGTCGGCCTCACCCGTGAGCGCGTGGTTGTAGAGGGTGTCGTAGATCGCGGGGACGCTCACGTCAGCTCCAATGAGGCGCGCAAAGTCCGCGAACCAGCCCACCCACGCATCGAGCTCGGACGCACCGTTGTTCGAGTGGACCATCGCGACGGGCGAGCCGTCGGGCGTGGTCACCATGTCGATCTCGGTGTGCAGCTCGGCGAGGGAACGCTCGATAACCGCCATGAGGAAAACGGATGTGCCGTACGAGATGTTGCCCGTGCGCTGCGCGATCGCGTTCGTCGCGATCATGCCTGTGCCCGCGTCGCCTTCCGGCGGACACAGTGCAATCCCGGGCTGGAGTATGCCGGTCGGGTCAATGAGCGCGACACCTTCGGGGGTCAGCGCACCCGCGTCCTCGCCCGCGCTCAGCACGGTCGGAAGCACGTCGCGCAAGCGCCACGGGACCCGGTTCTCAACCAAGGCCTCGTACTGATCGAGGTAGGACGCCACGTACGTGCCCGTGGTCGAGTCAACCGGGAACATGCCCGAGGCATCGCCGATGCCCAGGACGTGGCGGCCCGTCAGCTGATGGTGCACCCAGCCGGCCAGCGTCGTCAGGTGGGCGACGCGCGGCGCGTGCTCCTCGGAGTCGAGGACCGCCTGGTGCAGGTGGGCAATCGACCAGCGCAGGGGAATGTTGAATCCGAAGAGGCGAGTCAGTTCGTCGGCGGCGCGGCCCGTATTCGTGTTGCGCCACGTGCGGAAGGGCGCGAGCAGCTTGCCGTGCGCATCGAAGGCGAGGTAGCCGTGCATCATGCCCGAGATGCCGATCGAGCCGTAGGAGGTGGGGGTGACGTCGTAGCGCTCGCGCACGTCGGCGACCAGGGACGCGTAGGCGCTTTGCAGGCCGGCGACGACCTCGTCGAGGGTGTACGACCACAGGCCGCCCTCCAGGTGGTTCTCCCAGGCGTGGCCGCCGGTGGCGAGCACTTCGTGATCGCCTCCGATCAGGACGGCTTTGATGCGGGTCGAACCGAATTCGATGCCGAGCGAAGTGTCGGCGGCGACGATGGAGGCGCGGGGGTCGGTGCTCATGTGTGCTCCTTGGGTCTTCATTGACGAGGCCGTGGCCCGGAATGCGCTAACGGTAACACTTTCGCGAACGCCCCGGCGAGGACCTGCGGCCATTTATCGAACACCCTGCACGATATATGCGGAATTATGCCTTATTAACAAGCTTGTTACCCCATCAGCCCGATGCTCCCATCCACCCATCTTCCTCTCACATGTCCTCTTCCAACTGACGGCTCGGGGGAGTAGACTACGCGTAGTCACTATTCAGGAGGACGCATGTCTACAGCACGTGTTGCACGCTCCGTCAAGCTCGATCCTGAGATCGATGCGCGCCTAACAGCACTCGCTAACCGGACAGGTCGCACAAAGTCGTTCTACATGACTCGCGCCATCGAGTCCGCTCTTGATGAACTGGAACTCGCCTACACCCTTCAAGCCGAACGCGAGGATATCCTCACAGGCCACACTCAGTCCGTCAGCCTTGATGAAGCGGTGAAGGCTCTTGGCCTGGAAGGCTGAGCTGTCGCCTCGCGCAATGAAACAGCTCAGCAAGCTCGATAAGCCGACCGCGAGACGCATCATCGACTATCTCCGCGAAACCGCGAGTGGCGTGGATCCCCGCTCGCGAGGCAAGGGACTGACCGGCAACCTCGCAGGATTGTGGCGATACCGTGTCGGCAACTATCGGATCATTGCGTCCATCGAAGATGATGAGCTATTGATCCTCGCCATCAACATCGATCACAGGTCTCGGATCTACCGCTGACCTACCGAGCGCCGAAGCCCTCGATGAAGAGCTCACGGGCGCGGTCGATCGCCGCGAGTTCCTTGTCCATGAGGGGCTTGGTGGCACTGCGCTCGACGAAGGTGAGGACGACCGAGGCGTAAACCTCCGAAGCCAGGGGAAGCACGTCATCATCGATGCGTCCGTGCGCCCAATCGGCAAATACCGAACGACATGTCTGGCGGAGACGCTCGTGCAGGTCTCCCTCTCCCCCGACACGAATGGCGAGCAGGGTCGTCAGGGCGCGCCCGTTGCGCGCGTAGATGTCGGCCAGGTGACGCGCGACCGCCCGAGAGTCGCCGCCCTCCCCACACCACAAGCCCTCGAGCGCGGGTGTAATGTCCTCGAGAAGGAAGGCCACTACCTCGGCCAGAAGGGCGTCCTTGCCGGTGTAATGGTCATAGAAGGTCGTGCGCGAGACCATCGACACACGGCAGATATCGGCGACGCTCACATGCTCGTAGGGCTTGGCCTCACACGCCTTCACGAGGCCGGAGCGGATCGCGCGGCGAGTCTTGCGAATGCGCAGGTCCAGGTTCTTCTCAGCGTCTCGGCCGTGCTTGTCCAGGTTTCGCAGGTACATGACGCCCCCATCATTTTCCTCGGATCTGTGGGATTATCCTACTCTTCTCGTAGCATGTGTCCGGTAATGGACACTCCATGCGATATTGTGCGCCCCCGCCCGCTGTCACAGCTCGTAGCCTCGAGGCATGTTCACTCACTACACGGGCAACCGGCAATTCGATCTCCAGCTCAATCGGACCTTCGCTCCCCTGCTTGATCGCGGGGACATCGCACACATCGCCGGCACCATGCTCCCTCGCATTCGCTCGACGAAGGACATCACATCGCTCGCCCACTCGCTCGCACAGCGCTTCGATGCCGAAGGCGACGTGGAGGCCGCGTGGCGCCTCCACGAGCTGGCAGCTTTCTACGTCTCCTCCTCTGACCCCCGCAAGCGCCGCGCCATCGACGCCCTGTCGGCCGCATTCGACGAGGCATGCCACGGCCTCGTCCTCACCCGTCACGCGATCCCCTACCGGGATGGCGAACTCACCGCGATGCGCTGGGAGGCTGACCCGGCGGATCGCGCGCAGGCCCCCGCGGGCACACCGCACACACTTGTCATGATGAATGGATTCGACGGGTATGCGGAGGAGATCATCGACTTCGCGTCCTACTTCCCCACCCGCCCATTCGACATCATCGCGTTCGATGGGCCGGGGCAGGGACACGCGGCACTGGCCGGCATGGCGCTCGAGCCGGAGTGGGAGCACCCGACGAGCGCGGTGTTGGACTACTTCAGCGTGGAGAGCGCAGCCGCACTCGGCGTGTCCTTCGGTGGCTACCTCGTCATGCGCGCGGCCACCCACTGCCCGCGCGTCAGCCACGTGATCGCCTTCGACATGATGTACCGGCTCCTCGACGGCCTGACGCTGCCACTGCCTTGCCCTCTGCGTCCCATCGCGGACGCGGTCATCGGGAACCCGAGGCCCGCATGGCTCATTGACGCGGCGCTGCGCATCGCGCCGAGGTTCAGCGCGGACCTGGCGTGGAAGCTACAGCAGGCCAGACACCTCACGGGCCTGAGCAAACCGAGCGAGGTACTGCGGGCGTTGGGCGCATTCACGATGGAGCCGCTTGAGGGTTTGATTCATCAGCCATGCCTGGTCCTGGCCGGGGACGCCGACCAGTACGTGCCCTTCGAGCGCCTGGAAGACGTGCGCCGAGCCCTGGCTAACGCGACGTCGCTGGACGTGCGCACGTTCCGTCACGCGCAGGACCCGGACATGGCACAGCACTGCCAGATTGGGAATCTGAACCGCGCCTTCACGATCATGGGCGACTGGCTCAGCGGCCACCAACCCCGCAACGGCGCATGATCGCGTGCATGACGGCGGCGGCACCGTCGTTTTCGACGGCCGCCGTCACGTGATCGGCGTGAGAACGCACCTCGTCGGAGGCACCCCCCATCGCGACACCGAAGGCCGCCCACTCGATCATCGCGATGTCGTTGGTACCATCCCCGACGGCGACGGTCCCGGCGGCAGGAACGCCCAGTCGCACCCGCAGTGACTCCAGCCCGGTTGCCTTGGTTACGCCGAGCGGCTCGATGTCCGCCCAGGACGTCCAGCCGACGAACACCTCGTGAGTGCGCGAGACGTCCAGGGAGGACAAAACGGAGTCAAACACATCGCGATCCATGTCTGCGGCGCGTACGACGATCTTCGGGGTCGGCGTGGAGGCCAGCTCCTCCATCGACACGATGCGATGCTCGCTGCCCTCGATCTCGTTGTTCGGGAAGGGAGCAGACAGCAGAATGTCGGGATGTGGCATCGACGCGAACACGACACCCGGAATGGCGGAGGCAATCTCCTCCAGGCATGAACCGGGTACGAAAGTACGCTCCTCGACGATCTCGCACTGCCCGCCGCTCACTCGCACGAGGGTCGCGCCGTTATTGCACAGCGCCCACCCATCCGTGAAGCCCAAGGCGTCGAGGATCGGGGTGACGCCTTCGAGCGCGCGGCCCGAGGCGATAAGCACGTGAGCGCCCGCGGCAGCGAGGGCGTGGATCCCCTCGAGGACACGCGGGGTTGCCCCCGCGGGGGTCAGGATCGTGCCGTCGATGTCGAGCGCGACCAGGACCTGGCCCGCCGACGTCGGAAAGTCGGCGGGCAGGGCGGCCGAGGCCTCGTCGAGGAGATCCTCGAAGGGGCGGGCAACTTCCCCGGAGGAGGGGACCGTCAGGAAGCGCTCTTGGCTCATCGAGCGACCGGGGTCAGGACGTCGAGTCCACCCAGGTAGGGGCGCAGGGCCTCGGGCACGTAGATCGAGCCGTCCGAGCGCTGGTGGTTCTCGAGGAAGGCGACGATCCAGCGGGTCGTGGCCAGCGTGCCGTTGAGCGTGGCGACCGCGGCCATGCCGTCCTCGCGGCGCTCACGAATGCCGAGGCGGCGCGCCTGGAACGTCGTGCAGTTCGAGGTTGAGGTGACCTCCATGTAGCGCTGCTGGGTGGGCAGCCAGGCCTCGCAGTCGAACTTGCGGGCGGCGGAGGTGCCCAGGTCGCCGGCGGCCGTGTCGATGACGCGGTAGGGCAGCTCGACCTTGGCGAGCATCTCCTCTTCCCACGCGAGGAAGCGCTGGTGCTCCTCGGCGGCGTCCTCGGGGCGGCAGTAGCTGAACATCTCGGCCTTGTTGAACTGGTGGACGCGGATGATGCCGCGCGTGTCCTTGCCCGCGGAACCGGCCTCGCGGCGGTAGCAGGTGGACCAGCCCATGTAGCGCTTGGGGCCACCCGACAGGTCGAGGATCTCGTCAGCGTGGTAGCCGGCGAGGGCCACCTCAGACGTGCCCGTCAGGTACAGGTCGTCGGCAGGCAAGTAGTAGATCTCGTCGGAGTGCTCGTTGAGGAAACCCGTACCGCCCATGATCTGCGGGGTAACCAGGGTCGGGGTCATCATCGGCACGAAGCCGTTCGCGAGCGCCTGATCCATGGCCATCGTCATGATGGCCAGCTCGAGGCGGGCGCCGATGCCCTTGAGGTAGTAGAAGCGCGCGCCGGAGACCTTCGCGCCGCGCTTGGTGTCGATCGCGTCCAGGCCCTCGCCGAGCGCGAGGTGATCCTGAGGCTCGAAGCCCTCGGCGGCGAAGTCGCGGGGGGCGGGGCCTTCGTGGCGCAGAACCACGAAGTCATCCTCGCCACCAACGGGCACGCCGTCGAGAACGAGGTTGGGCAGGAGGCGCGCGAGGCGGTCAGCCTCGGCGTCGGCGGCGTTCGCGGCGGCCTCGGCGGCCTTCACCTGCTCAGCGAGTTCTTTGGCCTTGGCCAGGATCGTGGGACGCTCCTCTTTGGAGGCGCGACCCACGGACTTGGAGACCTCCTTTTGGGTGGCGCGCAGCGTCTCGAAGGCCTGCAGGGCCTCGCGGCGGGCGGCGTCGGCCGCGATGATCTCATCGACGAGGCCGGGGTTGGCTCCGCGGGCACGCTGGGAGGCGCGGGCGGGTTCGGGGTTTTCACGCAGGGCACGCACATCAATCATGGAACCATCCTATGCCAGGTGGCCCGGCTCTGTCCCCCACCGTGCCGGATGCCAAATCCGCAGCAGAGACCAGGGTTATGCACCAACTATCCGATCAATTCACAGAAATACCAAAGGTTATCCACCTCTTGTGAATAACCGTGTGGATAACGATGAGCGTCGTTGCACAACAGCTGGTCACAGCCGCTATAGAACGCAACGCAAAGAGCTTTCACAGCCTGTCCACAACCCCTTAATCCACAGGCAGACTAAGATGTGTACATGGACGCTACACCGTGGATACTCGCAGCCGCTGCAGGAGCCGGAGCAATCGGAGTCGCGCGCGCTGTCACAGCGCTCACCAGACGTCATCGCAGACGGCAGGCACTTTCCATCCCGTCAACGGCGGATGACCCGGAGCGCGGCAGGCCTCGTCCATGGATCATCATGAACCCCTCGAAGCACGACGATCCACAAGCTTTCAAGGACCTCATTAACCGCAAGGCCAAGGAACTTGGCATCGACCACGTGCACTGGCGCGAGACCACACGCGAGGACCCCGGCACCGGGCAGGCCGTGCATGCCCTCGAAGAAGGCGCGTCCGTCGTCATCGCCGCCGGTGGAGACGGGACCGTGCGCGCGGTCGCGGCCGGCATGGCCGGGTCGGGCGTGCGCATGGGCATCATCCCCGTCGGCACCGGCAACGTCCTGGCGGGCAACCTCTCCATTCCTGATGACCCCGAACACGCACTCGCCGTTGCCCTGGACGCCAACCATCGGCTCGTGGACCTGGCGTGGGTGCGCGTCGAGAACGCCACCAAACCCTCGTCCCTTCCCGCCGAGGGGGCGCTACGCGACGCTGCCCGCCAAGCCACCCACCGCACTGAGGATGAGGAACGCGAACCCGCCACGGCCTCGTCCATCGAGCCACGCACCGATGAATACGCCTGCCTCGTCATCGCAGGCATGGGCTATGACGGCGCGACGATGGCGGACACCGACCCTGAGCTAAAGAAGCGCATCGGGTGGATCGCCTACGTGTGGGCGGGACTGGGCGCGATGGGCGTGCCGCGCATGAAGGCGCGCCTGATGCTGCGGTCCCCCATCGCCACCGCGCCCGACCCGCTGGGAGTGAGCGACCAACTGTCCGGACGGACCGTCGACGAGGCCGCAGCCCCCTCCGGTCGTCAAGATTCTCCACGCTCGTCGGCGGATGAAGTCACGCGCATCGAGGCACGCTCGGTCATGTTTGCGAACGCCGGTGAATTGAAACTACTGGTCCTCGCTCCCGATGCGAACCTGTCGGACGGACTCATCGACGTCATCGCGGTCGACGCACACGTCGGCCTGCTCGGCTGGGCGGACGTCACGTGGAAGATGCTGGGTCAGTTGATTGGTCTGCGTCCCATCAACCTGCCCGTGTCGACAGGCACGGTCGCATTCCGCCAGGCGAAAGGCGCGTCCGTGACGGCCGCCAAACCGCAGGTGTGCCAGGTGGACGGCGACGCCATCGGCTTGGCCCGCACGATGCACGTGCGCATGCAGGCCGGCGCACTGGACGTGGCTGTGCCCGCCGAGCGCACGTGGATGGAGCTACTGCCCAGCTGACCCACTCCGTGATACAGCGTGCCCCGACCCCGATCCATGCGTGTGTCGCCACTGCCCCACGTTTAAGCTTGTTGCTAAGTGGTGCGGGCCTGCTTCATATGCGCCCGGAATCACCGGGGATGCGCGAGGTCAGGTCAGCGGCCAGGAGGGGGCAGAACCGCCTGTCTTGCCCGTGCCGTCGCCGCCGCGCAGCAGGTCCGCGACCCACGCGCGACCCGCACGGAACGCCTCGTCCGTTGTCCCGGGGACAACGGCTGCACGCACGCCGTCGACGCGCGGGTAGGACCCCATGAAACGGACCTCCGGCGAGTAGCGGTGCAGGCCGACGAGGGCCGCCTGGACGCGTTCCTCGCGGATGTGCCCAACGATGTCGATACTGAACGTGTAGTTGCCGAGGCCGTCGCCGCTCGGGCGCGACTCGATGCGCGAGAGGTCCACGCCGCGCGCCGAGAACTGCTCAAGGAGGGTCAGCAGAGCGCCCGATTCGTTGACGGGCAGGGCCACCTGGATGGTCGTCTTGTCTGCGCCGGTGGGCGGGGGCACCGCGCCCGGACGCGCAACCAACACGAAGCGCGTGATCGCGCCTGGGTTATCGGCCACGTCCTGGTAGAGGGCCTCGAGGCCGTAGGTGCTCACGGACACCGCGTTGCACAGGGCAGCGTCGAAGGAAGCGTCGCCGTCGGAGAGGAGTTCGGCGGCCGCCGCCGTCGAGGTCGCGGGCACGTGGATCGCGCCCGGGAAGGTACTCTCGACCCAGCCGCGGCACTGCGCCCACGCGTGCGGATGCGTGCCGATGCGGCGGACGTCTTCAGCGCGCGTGCCCGGCAGGACTGCGAGCTGGAAGACGACGTGGACATGCATTTCGGCGACGATCACGAGGGGATCGCCGTGCGAGAGGGAGTCGAGGGTCGCGTTCACGCCGCCCTCGATGGAGTTTTCGATAGGGACGACAGCACGATCAGCCTCGCCACGGCGCACAGCCGCGAGCGCCTGCGGGGCGCTCGTCATCGGCAGGAGGACGGCACCGGCGGGCGCGACCTGGTGGACGGCCTGTTCGGTAAAAGTACCGAAGGGGCCGAGGAACGCGATGCGGAGCTTGTCACCAAGGGGCGCGGGGCCGGGAATGTTCGTCGTCATAGCGTCAAGGGTATCGACACGCGACAGAGGCGGGCGCACTCAGTCCCAGCTCAGGGGCGCATTGTGGCCTACTCGTCGCCGGACCGGTGTTCCTCCGGGTCATCGGCACCCGGCTGGGTGGAGCGGATCCCGTCCGCGAAGGCCTGACTGCCGCCGCCGGGGGTGACGTAACCGCATGCGGTGATCTTCCACAGCTTCGCGGTACCGCCCGCGTCGACCAGCTCAAAGCCGCTGGACGTGTCGACGCCATAGAAACCGGGGTTGCGGTTCGAGCGCAAGAAGTTGTAGTAGCTACCGTCTTCTTCCTCGTAGAAGTGTGTGATGCCAAGGTTGCGCACGACCTCGCAGACCTCGGGGTCGGTCGTGATATCGCGGAAGTGCTGGGTGAGGACCTTCTGCGAAACCCCGTCGCCGTTGACCGTGCTGAGCTGGGGGAAAACGGCCTTGCGGCCTCCCAGCAGCTCCGAATAGGCGGCACCCGCGATGGGGTCGCCGACGACGAGGGCGTCGGGGGCTGTCGTGTACTGCATGCGGCGCAGCATGGCGAGTTCGCCCTTGACGGCCATGCCGGGCTTGCCCAGGCGCGTCGGGTCGTACACGTAGGCGACGGCTGAGTCACGGGCGTCAATCGCGCCGAAACCGGACAGGAGGACGACGAGCGAGAGGATACCCACCTGGATCGGCCAGCGGGGCACCTCGACATCGTCCTCGACGTCGTCCTCGATGCTGCGCTCGGCCAGGATGCGACGCAGAGAAACTGCCCATGCCGCGTGAATGCCGTGGACGATAGCCGCGACGCCGACGGCCATGAGGACGGCCAGCGCGATGTCCTCGACGCCCATAATGCGCCGCCCGTCCTTGTACCAGGGGGCGAGCAGGAAAGTGCGCAGCGCGGAGTCGGGGGCGTAGGCGAGCCCGGTGAGGACAGCGAGAATCAGGTAGGAGACGAGAGGCCAGGCCGGCATCGGAGCGGCTTCCTTGCGATCCATCAGTCGGATAGTCTCAATCTCGCGACCGTCGATGTCCAGATGGGCCTCGTCGGCCAGGTCATCGACCGGGTCGGGGCGTCGCAGCAACGTGTGGAGGCGAGCGGTGACGACGATACCTGCGACGAGGAGAATTACCTGGATGAGCGTCCACCACGTCGTGCTCGTCGTCTGCGCGAACGGCGGGTAGGGCAGGAGTCCATGCGAGAAGGCTTCGCCCCAGCCACTGCCTCGACGCGGGTAGCGGCCCATCGCTTGGATCTTCGGTGAGGCGAGCGCGATCAGGGGCAGGGCGAGGACAGCGAGGCCGACGCCGACCCACAGGATGGCGGTGAGCTGGCCTCGGCCCTCACGCGCCAGCGCAGAGCGCGCAAAAAAGACGATGGAAGACAGAAGGGGCGCGGCTAGGAAAGCCAGGAGGGAGAAGGCAGCGCTGGGGTGCGCACCGACGAGGCCGAGACAGCCTATGAGGAGGAAGAGAACCTGGGGGATGCGGCGGATCAAAGACCGGATGCCGTCCCCGAAACGCAGGTCCGCGGCCGCGCGCCGACCGGCGACGATGAAGGCCGCAGCAAGGCCAGGGACCAGCACCGTGCCCGTCGAGTTGGGCCACTGGTTATACATGGTCAGCGCGTCCGCCGGCATGTTGTGCAGCATGCCGCCGATGATCGGAGTCGCAAGGAGGGCCGTGCGCGAACCCGTCAGCACGGACACCAGAGCCGCCAGGCCGATCACCCACACGGCCATGAGGGCCAGGGAGGACACGTTGGAAGCCTGGACAACCGAGTCGTAGCGGGCGAAGAGCGCGACGAACGCGTGCCAGCCCGTCGGGTAGTAGACGCGCCGCCCACCGTAGAGTTCATGGAGACCACCGAAAGGGCTGGCATCCTTGCCGTAGAGGATCGCGTGAACGCCATTCTGATGGAACGTCGGATCCCACTGCTGGACGGGGTTCGCTGGATCTGCAACCGACAGCAGCGGCCAAGCCGCCAGGAGGAAGCCCACGAGGATCGCGCCCCACGTCGCCGCGCGGATGGCCGCCTGATGTCCACCGATCGGCACGCGCACACCGATGGCCTCGCGGAAAGGCACCCCGTTGAGGGCAAATCCACCGTTAACTCGGTGAAAGTAGCTGAGGCCCCACGCGACCGCACCGCCGACGGCGCTCATGCCGAGGACCGGCATGACCGTGGAAGCCTCCCACGAGATCTCAAACGCCGGATAGAGGACCGTCAGGACAGTGATCAGGCCAAAGGTGAACGCCGGTGCCGCCCCGATCGCGATGAGCGACGAGCGCACCCCCGCGCGCAGCCACATGAACCCCGGCAGCACCAGGGCGACCATCATGGCCAGCAGGGTCGGAACCAGCATCCACCAGGCCAGCACGTGTTACTCCTTCTCAGCAGAAGACCGACGCTTGCCGATCATCTCAATGATGACGGGTAGGACCGATGCGAGGATGATGACACCCAGGATGAGCGTCAGGTTGTCGTGCACGAAAGGCACGTTGCCCAGGAGCGAGCCAACCAGGATGAAGCCAGCACCCCAGAAGACGGAACCCAGCGTGTTAAACACCAGGAATTTCGAATAGGGGTAGCGGGCCATGCCCGCGGCGATCGGAATGAAGGTGCGTACGAAGGGAATGAAGCGACCGATGACGAGCGAGCGCCCGCCGTAGTTTGTGAAGTAATGCTCAGCCTTCTCCAAGTGCTCGGTCTTCAGGACGCGCGCGTCCGGTTTGAAGAAGCGACGACCCCATTTCGCGCCCAGGAAGTAGCCGATCTGCGCACCAATGAAGGCGGCGACGACGACCATGGCAATGAGAGTGGGCAGATGTAGACCGAGGCGGTCGTGCAGCAAGCCGGCAGTGAACAGCAGGGACTCGCCCGGAAGAACCGGGAAGAGAACACCGGACTCGATAAGAACGATGAGCATCGTTCCCCACAGGACCCACGGCCCCATAGCGACTAGGAGTGTCTCAGGATTCTTAAACCACTCGATAACTGTGTCAAGCATCGACGGATCCGATGCTTCCGCGAGTGTAGACCATGTCACGATAAGGCCCTTTTCTGCCGGGAATATGTCCCCCTAACCCTACCTTTGTTGACCGCGAATATAGGATGGTCACTATGAGGAAGCGCAAGGAGTCACACGACAGCCCCCCAGTTGTCGATACGAACATCCTGTTCGTCCCCTCTTCCGCGGAGGATCCGTCCTCACTAGGGGTCGATGACCTGATGGGCATGATCAACGGTGCGGGGACCACGACAGCCCCTGCCCAGAAACCGGACATCCCCGGCCCCGAAGACAAGACTGAAATCCTCGACCCCATCGTCGTGCCCGAGTCGGTCATCGTCTCGCCGGTCGTCACCGTCAACGCGCTGCAGAGTCCCGCTCCTCCACCCCCCGCCTCGGCAATCATCGACGCGCCCCCTCCACCACTCCCCGACGACGAGGAGGCCGCAAGACCGAGGGGTCCCATCCTCCCTCCTCCCCTCCCCGACGACGAGGAGGCCGCAAGACCGAGCGGCCCCGTTCTCCCGCCACCCGCGCCCGAAGCCGGCTCCGGCGTACGCATGGTTACCGAGCCGCCTACGCCCGAACCCCCCGCGCCCGAGCAGGCCGGTCCCAGCGCCGCCACGAACGAGGCCTCCAAGACGATAGCAACGTCCGTCGACCAGACCGACATCGCCGCCGTCCCCACCCCCGTCACCGTCGCTGCGTCCGCCGCAGCCAACACAGCGAGAACCCGGAAGACGACACGCGCGAACCACGACGGAGCCACGACCGATCACGCGCCCACCCCGACCGACTCGCCCACCGAGAAGGACACGGCGGACGCGCTGGCCACCCCTGCCTCGGACGCGGTCGTGCGCGCCAAAAACGGCGAGGTCGCGCTTCCCGTCCCCGCCCGCAGGCTCCGCCTCCCCAGGCCCGCCTACATCGCCGACCACATCTTCACCATCCAGCGCAGGCGCGAGGACGTCATCGACGTCGTCATCTCGATCCTCGCAATCCTCATCATCTGGACCATCGGCACCGTCGCCAGCGCCACGACGCGCGGCGTCACCATGGACGTCCTGCAATTCCAGCTCATCCGCCAGATCCTGATCCTGCCCGTCAACCTCGTTGAGGGCCTCATCATCCTGATCACGCCGATCATGGTGATCATCTCCCTTGCGCTGAGAAAACGCTTGCACACCATCATCCAGGTCATCGTCACGAGCGTCGTCGCCGCCGTCGGCGGCTGGATCATCGCCATCCTCACCGGTCTGCTGCCCGTCTACCTCACCATCCCCCTGAGCGTGGACCGGCTCATCGCCACACAGGGCCACAGGAGCGGCTTCGTGATCGCCATCAACCTGGTACTCGTCACCCTGTGCGCCATGTTCACCTCAGCAGGCGAAGCCCAATCGATGAGAGCCATTCGCTGGGGCTGGACAGGCGTGTGGGTCATCCTGATCCTAGGCGTCCTGCGCTCCTCGATGACCCTGCCCGTCGCATTCATCTCTGTGTTCATCGGCCGTGCGTTCGGCTCGGGTTCGCGTTGGATCATGGGCTACGACGACCAGAGAGCCAAGGGGGTCACCCTCGTCGAGGCGCTCCTCAGCATCGGCATCACGCCCTCGCGGATCGTGCGCACCGACCTGGACACCACCACCGAACCGCTGTCCACGTGGGCAGTCGCCGAGAACGCCCGCGGACGCCTCACACAGGTGCCCGCCGACTTGGGCGACATGGGCGTCACCATCACGCAACGCCCCGACCCCGACCACAACCGCCACTACCAGGTGTGGAGCGACACCGAGCTGACCTACGAACTCATCGTCATGGACCCCGGCCAGGAGCTGACCGGCACCCTCCTCGAGATGTGGAACAACCTGCGCCTGCGTGGCATCAGCCGATGGATCTCCCCCTCCCTCAAGGCCCAGGCGGAACGCTCCTCGTTCACAACCTTGCAGGCTCTGCGCGCCGGCGTCTTCACGCAAGAACCCATCGCGATCGCCTCGGCGAACGATTCGATCATCATGGTGCTCTCCGCCCTGCCCCCAACGACACCGCTGACGGAGCTCGGCGAGCGGGCCTCAGACGAGGTCTTGGATCGTGCGTGGGAACAGCTGCGGTACGCGCACACGCGGGGCATTTCGCACCGCGCCCTCACGCCCGAGGCTGTCGTCGTCGACGCGTCCTCCGACGTGTGGCTGCTCGACTGGGATTCGGGCGAGGTCGCGACGACTGAACTCAACCAGTCCATCGACATCGCCCAGATGCTAGTCCTAACCGCCCTGGCAGTGGGACCCCAACGTGCGCTTGAGGCCGGTCGACGCTGCGTCGGCGACGAGACCCTCATCGCGTGCGCGCCCGTCATCCAGAAGCCGGTCCTGCCCGCCTCGGTGAACCAGATGCTGCGCCGATCCGATCTGCTCAGTGATCTGCGCGCCGCCCTCGTGGGCGACTCCGAGGCCGAGTCCGCCCCGACAGCCGACCTACAGCGCTTCCGCCCGCGCACGATCTTCACGATCGCGGTCGCATTCATCGCGGTTTTCATCGTCGTCTCCTCTCTCAACTTCAACGACCTCGTCTCCACGGTGAAAAGTGCAAACCCGTGGTGGATGGCCGCGTCTGCCGTGTTAGCCTGCCTGATCTGGGTGGGTTCGACCGTGCCGCTCATGGCCCTGTCCCCCGAGAAGCTGCGCTTCGGCGACACCCTCATCGCGCAGGTGGCCGCCTCGATCATCACGGTCGTCGCACCCGCCGGTGTGGGTCCCGCTGCCCTGAACCTGCGCTACCTGCGCAAGCGCCGCGTCCCCACCGCCGCTGCCGTGACGACGGTGACGCTCATGCAGATCTCGCAGGCGCTCATCACGATCATCCTCCTGCTGCTCGTCATGGTCAGCGCAGGCTCGTCCCTGTCCGTCTCACTCCCCTACGGCACGATCCTCGCGGTCGTCGCGGTCGTCATGCTCGCGGTCGGCGTCATCGTGGCCGTCCCAAAGGTACGCCGCTGGATCTGGGCCAAGATCGAGCCGACGTGGCAGCAGGTCTACCCACGTCTCCTGTGGATCATCGGACAACCTCGTCGCCTGACCGCCGTCGTGGCTGGCAACCTACTCATGAACATCGGCTACGTGGGCGCGTTCTGGACCGCCATGGTCGCCATGGGTGGCTCGCTGAACTTCTCAACGGTTGCTATCACCTACCTGACCGCGAACGCGGCGGGTTCCTTCATCCCTTCCCCGGGTGGTATCGGTACCGTCGAAACGGCACTCACCTCGGGTCTGACAGTCGCGGGCGTCTCCTCCTCGGTCGCGATTGCCACCGCGCTGCTCTACCGTCTCGTCACCTTCTACGGGCGCATCCCGTTTGGCTGGCTGGCCATGAAGTACATGGAGAAGAAGGATCTGATCTAAGCGCTATCTTTCCGGGCCTCGACCCTGAGGCTGGGGATGTGCGCCGGGTTCGCGCCTCTTTGCACATGCCGTGGTGGCACTCAGATGCACACCGCGAGTTGACTGCGCCTCACTCTGCACGAGGCCGGGTCATGAGCGACACCGAGGTACGACGGCACGGGGAGCCTTACTTCTAGTTGCTTCTAATTTGGATCAAATTTGAAGCAACTAGAAGTTGCCTGTTGCAACAGTTCTTGTAACAAGATCCCCACGCTGCGTCGCACAACCTAACGACCACGGCGATCATGGAACTTCGCACTACGCATCGACACCCCGAACCCGGCGTTGGAGATCTGTGACCGGGTACCACTCGAAGCTACGGCCGCGCTTGGTACGCATCAGGTATCCCCCGTCCTCAAGACCGCGCAGATCAGCATGCGCCGTCTGCAGCGTCACCCTGAACTTGTCCGCATGTGATGCAGCTGTCACAGTGATAGCAGAGTCCTTTAACGCTTCCTCAATGACCCCGATCTGTCGATTATTGAGATCGGTGAGCCTCAGGAGATGTTTCACTTGTTCCATTTCCTTGGACTTTCTCGCCAGGTAATCGTGCAGCTCACAGATTCCACGCAGGATAATCTGCGCATGCCAGATCAGAAAGTAGGTGAGATCCCCTTCATCCTGCTCAACCTCAAGGAACGAGCGCGCATACTTGGCAGGCGCTTTGCGCAGAAGCCTCGACACCGGGACAAAATCCATGAGAAAGAAGCCTTCGCGCAGCATCACCCACTGCGCAATCACGCGGGCCGTGCGCCCGTTACCATCGACGAAGTAGTGGTCATAGACCATCATGAAATGAACAACGAGCGCCCTCACAAGCGGCGGCACGTATTGCGTCGCATACTCCCCCACGCCATTGGCAAAGTCGCACAGACGCTTGAGTCGTTCAGGCAATTCTTCGGCTGGCGGCGGAACATGCAGCAGCTGATCCTGGCCTTCACTCCCATAGATACGAATTCGCTCTTCGCCCTGGTGCTGCAGGCGCCCTGCATCCTCCGCTTCGTCGAGCGTCCCATCCGTCACAATGCGATGGACCCCGCAGATGAATGCAGGAGTGAGCTCCTCACCCAGGTGAGCACGCACATATTCGAGAGCGAGAAAATTGTTGAGGATCATCCGCTCCGAGCGAGTGCGTGGATCCTTCTTTTCTCGGAGCATCTTTTTCGCATCACGCCTTGTGGTCGACGCCCCCTCCATCTGGGAGGAGGTGATCGCTTCTTCGTAGAGAGAGTTGATCAGGTATCTGTCTCTCACCCCTTGCGTCGCTACTTCGCCCGGCAGCTCCACCTGACCGCGCGCCTGCGCCGTAATCTCCTCATTCAACTGCAAGAAGCGATCCGGGAGATTAAACGTCAGGCGCGTTCCGTCCTTCATAACGAAGGGAGTGGGCCGGGCTGTCGAGGCGCGCGCAGCGCGTACCGCGTACCACCACTCCTCACGCGTCAGACCCTCCGGCACCGGCTCAGCGCGAAGGTAGTACTCCCACGGCCGATACTCTGAATCATCCAGCCCACCCGCTAGCACGCCGATAATAGGGAGACGCCGCTCATCATCTGCGTTCGCCAAACTGGCGATAACTCGTTCGCGCAGCTCACCAAGCCGATAAGGCGGAGGGACAGGAGTCTTCATGGCTACTCCGTTCACACGAACTTCAAATTACTTCTAATTTTATCTTAATTTGAAGCAACTAGAAATAGTGCCACGGTGCACACATCAACGAGGGCGCAACAGAATATCCAACATCCCGCCACAAGCAGGCGTCCCCACAACAAACGAGGCCGCGACCGGAACACCCGGCTACGGCCTCGTCGATGGCGGTCACACTACCAAAGACGGTTCGCGTGCACGTAGTAGGCCGACTGCACGCCACTGACGCCCCTGATCACCTCGACGGATCCGGCGGGCACACTCAGCCCGAAGCCCTGCACGGGTGTCCCATACTCATACTCGACCTCGACGGACCCACCGGGGAAAGACTCGGCCACAGCTTCCCTAATCGACGCGAGCACAGCCGCACGGTCAGCGCCCTCCTCGAGGCGCACGACAACCTCAACACTCTCCGACGGACGGTCCTCACTTCCAACCATGGCCGCCTGGGCGACCACCGCAGGCGAAACACCGAACTGGAAGGCGGTCGCCGACGCGGCGAACGACGGACTCACAACCGCAAGCGCACACCCGCCAACACATGCCAGCGCGAGAGCTGTTTGCTTCATGGACATATTCTGCTCCTCTGCAATCATGGGCGGTCGAGCGGGAACACTGCCATGTATCCTCTCCGCCGATCACCAGGAGCACCCTAACACGACAGCGTAAATGACAAGCTAGTCATGACTGCTATTTGGTCATTACTACCACGCTGTCAAACTTAATGATTCCGTGTATGCAGAGACAAAAAGGTGGTCGGGCGACCTCACACGCTCGCCCGACCACCGCCTACAGGACAACTACTGGACGCGTGTCTCACGCTCGATGGACACCAACTTCACGCCGCTCACTCCACGGATCGCGTCCAGCGAGCCCGTAGGCACGCGCAGCGCGTAGCCCTGCAAGGCGTTCTTATACTCGCGTTCGACCTCGACGGTCGCATCCGGATAAACCCCAGCCACGGCCTCGTTGATGGAAGCAAGGGTCGCCTCACGATCAGCACCCTCCTCAAGGTGGACGATGACGACGACAGGTTCCGCTGCCTCGGCATCGCCAGACGGCGCGGGGGCACCGCTCTGCACATCCGGGCTGTCCTGCCCATCCTTGGAGGTCAACGCAGTATCGGCGTCACCCACCGGCAGCACGGGAGCCGTCGAGCTGGACTGCGGGTCCGACTGGGGAGCCGACTGAGGAGCGGACTGGGGAGCAGACTGCTGCGAGTCCGCGCCAGGGTCGGACTGGGCGGAGGGCGTCTGCGGAGAGGACACGGAACAGCTCGCGACCGCGAGCGCACACGTTCCGACGCCTGCAAGGATGGCGGCTGGTTTCTTCATGGACATGGTGCATTCCTTCGCATTCACAGGCGACCGAGGCAGTTGCGTCGTCGCCGCTGTATCGGCAGATGCATCCAACATACCGCAGGACAACAAGCGACGTGCGCGGCATCCACGTCCACCACGCACGCGTTGCCCCTCATCCGCACGTGGGACCTCTCATCCGCAGCCAAACCCGCTGTTCCGTGCGTGGGCGAGGCTGCCCACGCACGGAACAGAGGGCCCACGTGCGCAACAGCGAGTGGGCCCGGGAACGTCCGCGGTGGAACGTTCCCGGGCCCAGGCCTCGTGAATCAGAAGCAGCCAGCGTTAGTGCTGCCAGACTCCCGACTCATCGAAGGTGTAGGTGCGGCCGTTGATCGTATGCGTACCGGTGAACATGGCACCGTCAGGTCCCAGGTAGTACCAGGAGCCGCCCTGCTGGAGCCAGCCGGTGTGCATCGCGCCAGACGAGGAGAGGTAGTACCAGAGACCGTCGACCGTGACCCAGCCGGTGTGCATGTCGCCGGAGTCACCCAGGTAGTACCAGGAGCCTCCGTCGCGGATCCAGCCGCTCAGCAGGGTGCCGGAAGCGTCCGCATACACCCACTCGCCGGAGGGGCGCTTGAGGAACCCGGTCATCATGTAGCCGGCAGGGCCAAACTGGTAGTCGGAGCCGTTGATGGTGTACCAGCCGCTCGCCAGGTAGTCGGAGCCGTTGGCGCAGACGTACCACCAGCCGGTGGCGTCATTCGCCCAGTGTCCGCCCGCGGGGTCGGTGCAGGGAAGCTTCGCACCCTCGTTGCTGGTGGGCAGGTCGACGGTGCGCGGCTCGGAGTGGTTGAGGCCGTAGTCCCATGCGAGCAGATACGGGTGGGCGATGACTTCGCCGGAGCCGCCCTGGTCGGTCCACGCCTGGGAGAGTTCGGACATGGGGACGTTGAGCTCGTAGCGGTACTTGCCGTCGTCTCCCTTGACACCCTCGGTGTCGGAGAAGATGTGGCGGTAGAACCACAGGCCGTCTGCTGGGTCGTGCAGGTCGATGCCCGCGAGGGGCTTGTTGTCGGTCACGGCGATGGTGACGTGCGGCGCGTCGCCGTCCTCGCTGAATGCGAGGGTGTCGACCGTAGGGGCGGTGGTGTCGATGCTGAAGTTGTACGAGATCGACTGCTCGGCCTGCGAGGGGCCGTCGTTGTGCGCGGAGAGCGTCAGCGTGTAGTCGCCGTCGGGCAGGTTCTTGTACGCGTCGGAGCGCAGGTCGAGCGCGGTGGACTCGTGCCCGTCCTCGACCCATGTCATCTTGCCGGTGCTGGGGTTGACACCGGACTTCCAGGCCTGGTGGGTCACGTACGAGGCGACGGATTCACCGGCGGCGTTCGCGTACACGGTGTTGAGCGTGTGGACGCTGCGCAGGGTGCCGGTACGCGGTTCGAGGACCGTGGGAGCGCCCGAGGCCTCGGCGCGGGAGAGGACGTAGCGGTCAGCTTTGGGCGTGCCGGTACGCGCGTCGGCCTTGACCAGGGGGTTGTATCCCAGCTGCTGGCCCGTGGTGCCGTTGTAGATGCCCGAGGCCAGGGTGTGCGCTCCCCCGTCGGAGGCGAGGGCGTCGAAGATGGGGGCCTTGCCCCAGTCGCCATAGAAGCCCATGTAGGGCACGGTCAGGTCGGGCTGACCGTCGGTCTTCGAGGTGAGGCGCACGAAGCCATCGAGGAACGTGCCGTTGGGCGCGTTCTGCGCGACGTAGGAGTCGAAGGCGGCGCGAGGCGTGACGTCCACGCCCACGGTCGCTTCGCCCGAGGCGGGGACGGTGATGGTCGCGCCTTCGCCGGTGCCGCTCACGGCCGCGCCGGAGTAGGCGATGTCCACGCCCTTGCCTCGCCAGTCGGAGGAGTGGCCGGTGAAGAACCCATCCTCAACGAACTCGGAGAGCGCCTGCGTGTTCAGGACGTAGGTGGCCTCGACGCCGGAGAGGTTGTGGAGGGTGACGTCGAAGTGCCATCCCTTGGTCCCATCCCCCAGGTCGGCCTTGGGTCGGGAGGACTCGGGGGCACCCGCCACGGTCGGGTATACGGACGAGGTCGTGGCAGCCAGGACGTTCGCCAGACCCGAGCCCTGCTTGCGCGGGGAGTACGGGTCGCCGGTGTCCTGGAGCGGGTCGGCGATGGAAGCGGCCGTGCCCATGATGAGGTTCTGGACGACGTCAACCTTTTCGCGTGCGCTCATGGACGCGAACAGCGGATCATTCTGGACGCGCTGCAGGACGACCGCGCTCACGCCCGCCATCTGCGGGGTCGCCATCGACGTGCCGGACATGAACTCGTAGGTGCCTCCGGGCACCGAGGAGTAGATGTTGCCGCCGGGTGCGGCGACCTCGGGCTTGAGGCGCAGGTCGGGGGTGACGCCCCAGGAGGAGAAGCTCGACATGGAGTACTTCGAGCTGGGGGCGACGACCTTGCCGGGGGCGACGCTCAGGTGGTGGTCGGCGGCGGCCAGCATGGCCTCGCCGTCCGCCTGCGAAATGAATGCGGCGGGCACGCCGTCCGTCGCCAGGCTCATGACGACGAGGGAGTCACCGGGAACGTTGTTGTAGACGATGAAGCCGGCGGGCTTGGAGCCTGCGATGTTGTCGAACTTGGTCTGGAAGGTGAGGGAGCCTCGCTTGACCAGCACGATCTTTCCGGCCAGGCCCTCGGGGTACTTGGCCTTGAGCGCGGCGCCGTCCTCGGCCGAACCGATGCCGCCGTCGACATATTCGAAGGGGCCGCCGGTCAGGTCGGACAGGTCGGGCATCTTCTGACCGTCAGCGCCACCGGCCCGCTGGAAGGGAATGTCGCGGTCGCCGACGGTGAACGCGCTGTGCGCCAGCGAGTTATCGACGGAGGCGACGGAGACCACGGAGGAGTAGGTCGCTGGCTCGCACTGGGTGGAGGAGTCCGGGTCGGACGCGAAGGGCAGGTTCTTGCCGGAGGTATTGCCGTATCCGGCCGTGTAGTGGTTGCCGGCTGCCGCGTTGACGGTCACGCCCACGTCCTGCAGGCTCTTGAAGACGGTCGCGTAGACCGAGTCGGCCTCGTTGTCCATACCTCCGAGCTGGCCGAGCGACAGGTTGATGACATCGGGGTGCAGGATCACCATGTCATCGAGTGCGGCGAGCAGCCCGGAGTCGGTGATGTCGCCCTCGACGCTGCGCGCGACTTTGGCGACGATGATCTGCGCGTCGGGCGCGATGCCGACGATTTCGCCCGCGTTGCCCGCGGCGATGCCGGCGACGTGCGTGCCGTGCGATCCGGCTTGTCCGGTCGGCGAGGCGTCCGGGTCGTTATCCGCGTAGTCGTAGGCGAAGGGGAACTTCTCCGACACGTAGGTGCCGGTCTTGCCGTCGCCCAGCTGGGGGGTCAGAGACGCCACCTTGTCCGCCGAGAGCGCGGGGATCCCCCCGAGGGAGCCCGCGAACGCCGGATGCGTCATGTCCACGCCCGTGTCGATGACGGCGATGACCTTCCCGTCGTCCTTCTGGGTGATCTGGTCGGCGTGCATCATCAGCTGGGCGCTGAGGTTAGCGGGGTCCTGGGTTGAGGTACGGGCGGAGTTCGTCGCTCCCTCGCCAGCGACCTGGTCGTCGGCATCCTCGACGGGGGTCTCGCGCTCAATGAAGGCGGCCTTGACGCCATTCGCGGCGCGGATCGCGCTGAGCGACCCGGCGGGTGCCTTGAGGGCGTAGCCGTCCAGGGCGTTGTCATACTCGCGTTCCACCGTGGCGGCGGATCCAGGGACGGCCCCGGCCACGGCCTCGTTGATGGAGGCGAGCGCGGAGCTGCGGTCAGCTCCGTCCTGGAGCTGGACGATGATACCGACGACGCGCGCCGGATCCTGGTCGTTCACCGTCGCGTCCGCCTCGGGCGTCGCGGTCTCGCCGTTCTTCGAGGTCAGCGCGGTGTCGATGTCACCCACGGGCAGGGACGAGGCCTGGGCGTCCTGGGTGGGTTGGGGCGCCGTGGGCGTCGGCGGAGATGCAAGGGACGCGGGTCCCGTGACCGCCAGCGCACAGGCGCCGACGAGCGCGAGGAGCGCCGTAGGTTTCTTCGTTGTCATGTGCGTAACTCCAATGTGTCGACAAGCGGCCGCCCTTGGGCGTGAAGGAGACCGCGCCGTGTCGGCCGCCACACCCAACATACATGACAAAAGGCTTATGACAAACTTTGTTTCACATTGGGAAACGATTGAAGAATATTTTACTAATAAACCGGACCCGAGCCTCGAAACGCTTACATAACAACGTTCCGAGGCCCGGGCCGATTATTCGTCAGACGCCGACGCTCAGATCACCTGACCCACGCGCCCGACTCATCAAAGACGTAGGTACGTCCATTGATCGTGTGCGTGCCGGTCAGCATCGCGCCGGAGTAGGACAGGTAGTACCAGGAGGAACCCACCTTCACCCAGCCAGTCTGCATGATGCCGTCGGCGTTCATGTAGTACCAGGACCCGTCAACCTGCACCCAGCCGACGGCCATCGCACCGCTGTCGGACAGGTAGTACCAGGAGCCGCGGTCGAGCAGCCAGCCGGTGCGCATGTTCTTGGTGGCCGGATCAAGGTAGTACCAGGAGGCACCGTCACGAACCCAGCCGCCCACCAGAGCACCCTCGGAGTCCGCGTAGACCCACTCGCCGGAGGGACGCTGGAGGAAACCGGTGGATATGTAGCCGTTGGGACCGAACAGGTAGTCGGAGCCGTTGATCGTGAACCAGCCGCCCTTGAGGTAGTCCGTGCCGCTCGCACAGGCGTACCACCAGCCAGTGGAGTCGTGGGCCCAATGTCCGCCCGTGGGACTCACGCACGGAGCGATCGGACCCTCGTTGTCGGAAGGCAGGTCAATCGTGACGGCCTCGGAGTGGTTGAGGCCGTAGTCCCACGCCATGACATAGGGGTGAGCGACGATGTCGCCCGTGCCACCCTGCGCAGTCCACCCGTCCTCAAGCTCACCCAGGCCGAGGCTCAGGCTGTAGTGGTACCTACCATTGTTGAACCACTGATTGGAACTGTTATCAATGACATCACGGTAGAACCACAGGCCACTGCCGGGATCGTGGACAGTAAAGCCCGCAATGGGGGACTCGTCGCTGATCTGCAGGTCGAGGGTAGGACCGACGACATCCCCGAGGTCCACGTTCACGCTTTCCAGAACCGGAGCCTTCGTGTCGACGCGGAAGTCGTAGGAAATGGATTGCTCGGCGGAAGAAGGGCCATCGTTGCTGGCGGCAATCGTCAGCTTGTACGTGCCATCGGGCAGGTTCTTGAACTCGTCGGACGTCAGGTCCAGTCCCCTGGACGCATGGCCTTGCTCCACCGCAGTCATGACCCCATTCGAGTCCAGGGCGGACTTCCAGTTCTGGTGAGACGTGTACGAGGCGACGACCTCGCCAGCAGCGTTCGTGAAGGTTGTCGTCATCGTGTGAACGGAACGCAAGGTTCCCGTTCGAGGGAACACGGCATGGGGCGCATACACAGAATCGGCGCGGGAGATCACGTAATTCTTGGCGTTGGGGCGACCCTCACGCTTCGTCACATCGTCGAGGGGATTGTAGCCGAGCGAACTGCCGTTCGCCCCGTCGTAGATGCCCGAGGCCAGAATGTGCCCATCGCCCTCAGAGGCGAGCTGGTCAAAGATCGCGGGCTTACCCCAGTCACCGTAGAAGCCCACGTAGGGGACGGTCAGGTCGGGCTGACCCTGCGTGCGCGAGGTAAAGCGCACGAAGCCCTCCAGGAAGGTACCCGACGGCGCATTGTCTGTCACGTACTGGGCGAACGCGGATCCGGGGGTGACGTCGATGCCGACAGTGGCCTCGCCCTTCGCGGGGACGGTGACGCTCGCGCCCTCGCCGGTAGCCGAGGCAGCGCCGGAGTAGGCGATCTCCACGCCCTTGCCACGCCAGTCGGAGGACTGCTCGGTGAAGAACCCGTCCGTCACGATGTCGGAGAGCGCCTGGGAGTTCATCTCATAGGTCGCCGAGGCGTCGGAGAGGTTGTGCAGGACGACGTCGAAGTGCCAGCCCTTCGTGCCATCCCCCAGGTCGGCCTTGGGTCGGGATTGTTCGGGGGCACCCTTCACGGTCGGGTACACGGACGAGGTCGTAGCAGCCAGAACGTTCACCAGGCCAGATCCCTGCTTACGCGGAGAGTAGTAGGCACCGGTGTCCTGGAGCGGATCGACGACAGGGGTGGCCGTGCCCATGATGAGGTTCTGGACGACGTCCACCTTCTCGCGATCACTCATCGAGGCGAAGAGCGGATCGTTCTGAACACGTTCAAGCACGACGGCGCTCACGCCGACGATCTGAGGCGTCGCCATGGACGTGCCGGACATGAACCCGTATGCGCCGTCAGGCACCGAGGAATAGATGTTGCCGCCAGGGGCAGTCACTTCGGGCTTGAGCCGCAGATCAGGGGTGACGCCCCACGAACTGAAGCCGGACATTGAGTGCTTGGCGCTAGGCGTGATCGTCATGCCCTCAACGAGGGTCAGGTGATGGTCGGCGGCGGCCAGCATGGCCTGACCATCGGCCTGCGACATGAAACCGGCGGGCACGCTCAGGGGCGACAGGCTCATGACCATGAGCGCGTCGCCCGGGACGTTGTTGTAGACGAGGACGCCAGCGGGCTTGAGGTCTGCAAGGTTCGACACCTTAGCGTCGAAGGTCAGCTTACCGCGCGACACGAGCACGAACTTACCGGCCAGTCCGTCCGGGTACTTCTCCTTGAGAGCTTTCACGTCGTCTTCGGAGGCGATTCCACCGTCAACGTACTCGTAGTCGCCAGCGGGCAGCTCGGCGATGTCAGCGATCTTGTCGCCGTTCTCCGCGCGCGCACGCTGGTAGGCGATGTCTCGTCCAGCCGCCTTGAAGCCGTTGGCCTGAAGCACGTTATCGAGGGAGGCCACGGCAACCACGGGGGCGTAGGAAGCGGGTTCGTCCAGGGTCGAGGAGTCCGGGTCGGAGGCGTAGGCCAGGTTCTTACCCGAATTGTTGCCGTAGCCGGCAGAGAATTCGTTACCGGCGGCCGCGTCGACTGCGACACCCTTCTCCTGCAGCGTCTCGAAGATTCCCGCGTAGACGCTGTCGGCATCGTTGTCCATGCCGGCCGTCTGGCCGAGCGAAAGATTCACGACATCGGGGCGCAGGACGGCCATGTCATCCAGGGCGGACAGCAGCGCGGAGTCCGGGATACCGCCGCGGTCACGCTCAACCTTCGCGACGATGATCTGCGCGTCGGGGGCCACGCCCATGATTTCACCGGCGTTACCCGCGGCGATACCGGCGACGTGCGTGCCGTGGGAACCTGCCGGGGACGCGTCGGCGTCATCGTCCGCGTAATCGTAGGCGAAGGGGAACTTTTCGGAGACGTAGGTACCCGTCTTGCCCGCACCCAGCTGAGCGGCCAGGGAGGCAACCTTTCCCGCATCCAGGGCGGGAGTCCCAGACAGGGCACCGGCGAAGGCCGGGTGGGTCATGTCCACGCCCGTGTCGATGACGGCAATAACCTTGCCCGCACCCTTCTGGGACACCTGGTCGGCGTGCATGATGAGCTGGGCGCTCAGGTTGTCGGGATTCTGGCCCGCCAGGCGCGCAGCCGTGAAACCGCCCTCGGCCTCGGGCGTCAGATTATCAGCGTCGGGCGTCGCATTATCGTCAACGTGGATCTCGCGTTCCAGGAACGCGGCCTTCACGCCGCTCACGCCGCGGATCGCGTCGAGCGACCCGGCGGGAGCCTTCAGCGCGAATCCGCTGAAGGCGTTGGTGTACTCGCGGCTCACCTCGGCGGAGGCACCCGGGTCAACCCCAGCCACGGCCTCGTTCATGGCGGCGAGGGCGGCAGCGCGGTCGGTGCCGCTCGTCAGCTCGACGATGATGCCGACGACGCGCGCGGAGTCCTCAGCAGCGGAGGCCTGGGTCGGCGCAGCGGCCGGGGTCTGTCCGTTCTTCGAGGTCAGTGCGGTGTCGACGTCGCCGACCGGAATGATCGGTTCGGTCGCGGACGGCGCGGGCTGTGGGGTGACGGGGGCGGGGGCGGGCGGTGCCGCAAGGGCAGCCGGAGCCGCGACCGCGAGCACGCACGCCCCAGCGAGCGCAAGCAGCGCCACTGGTTTCTTCGGTGTCATAGTCGTAAAACTCCCATGTGTTGATGACAGACCGCACGGGCGCAGTACAAAGTCCGACCCGTCGGTCATTACTTCGTAGGGTACACGACACAACACGCGAGTTTGACACCGTTTCACGAACGACATCGCTCCCGTCCATGAACGAGGCCTGGGCCCGGGAACGCTGTCGCACTAGCGTTCCCGGGCCCAGGCGGTGTGTTTCACGAAGAGGACGTCAGATCACTTGATCCACTCGCCAGATTCGCTGAACTCGTAGGAGTTTCCATCGATCGTGCGGATACCGCTGTACATCGCACCGTCGGAACCCAGGTAGTACCAGCGGCCACCGATCTTGACCCAGCCGGTCTGCATGGCACCATCGTTGTTCAGGTAGTACCAGCGACCATCGCTCTTAACCCAGCCAGTCTGCATGGCACCATCGTTGCCCAGGTAGTACCAGGAGTCCCTACCGCGCACCCATCCGGAGCTCATGTAGCCGTTGCCATCGAAGTAGTAGTAGCGACCATCGATGAGGTACCAGCCGTTACGCAGGTACGCACCGTTGTTGCACTGCCACGCCCAGCGGTAGCCGTCGGTCACCCAGCGCCCACCCATGGAGGGGCTACACACGTTGCCGCCGTTACCGCCGTCATTACCGGGCTGGTCCCCGGTGTTGCCGCCGTCGTTGCCGGTAGCCGTCCCGATCGTGGTGGCCTTGGAGTGGTTGAGGCCGTAGTCCCACGCAAGCACGTAGGGCTTGTTGTTGCTGCCGCCGCTCACCCTGTTCATGTCGACGGTAGCCGTGTAGTGGTAGCGACCGTTCGAGTAGGTCTGGTCAGCGTCGTTACGGATGACGTCGCTGTAGATGTACTGGCCGCTGTTCGGGTCGTTCACCGTGAAGCCAGCCAGCGGTGACTCGTCGCTGATCTCCACGTTGAGGGTGGAACCCCCGTTGCTCAGCGTGGCACGCTCGACGACGGGCGCCTTGGTGTCAACGCGGAAGTTGTAGGTCAGGGACTGCTTCGTCGGCGAGGGGCCGTCGTTGGTGGCGGCAATCGTCAGCGTGTACTTGCCGTCGGGCAGCCTCGAGTACTTGTAGTCGTTGAGGTTGATCGAACGCGACTCGTGGTTTTCCTCAACCCAGGTCATCCGCCGCTCGTCGGAGTTATACACCGACTTCCAGTTCTGCGTGGAGGTGAAGGAAGCGACGCTCTTGCCAGCCTCGTTCGCGTAGGTCGTGGTCATCGTGTGGACGGACCGCAGCGTGCCCGTGCGAGGAGTGATAGCCGTGGGCGCGCCCGAGACCGTGGAACGGGAGACCACGTAGCGGTCAGCGTTGGGACGGCCCTCGCGCTCCTTGCCCTTCACGAGGGGGTTGTAGCCGAGGAGGCTGCCGTTCTGGCCGTTGTAGATGGCCGAGGAAGCAGCGTGGCCGTCACCCTCGGAGACCATCTGATCGAAGATCGAAGGCGTGCCCCAGGATCCGTAGAAGCCCAGGTAGGGCACGGTCATGTCGGACTGGCCATTCGTGCGAGCCGTGAAGCGCACGAAGCCGTCGAGGAAGGTGCCCGAGGGGGCGTTCGCGCTCACCCACTGGGCGAACTGGCTGCCGGGGGTGACGTCGATACCAACGGTAGCCTCGCCCTTGGCGGGGACGGTCACGCTGTTGTTGGAGAAGGAGACGCTGACGCCCTTGCCGTTCCAGTCGGTGGAGCTGCCGGTGAAGAGGCCGCCCGAGATGTTCTCAGACAGGGCCTGAGCGGAGAGATCGTAGGTCGCCGCCGTGCCGGACAGGTTGTGCAGGGTGACGTCGAAGTGCCAGCCCTTGGGGCCATCGCCGAGGTCCGCCTTGGGACGGGAGGCGTCGGTCGCGCCGTTGACGGTCGGGTACACGGACGAGGTCGTGGCCGCCTGAACGTTCACGAGGCCTGCGCCCTGCTTACGCGGGGAGTAGTAGGCACCGGAGCCGGCGTTCGGATCGGCGACGGGGACAGCGGTGCCCATGATGAGGTTCTGGACGACGTCGGCCTTCTGGCGCGCGCTCATCGAGGAGAAGAGCGGGTCGTTCTGAACGCGCTCAAGCACGACGGCGCTGACGCCGGTGATCTGCGGGGTCGCCATAGACGTGCCAGACTTGTACTGGTAGCCGCCGCCGGGCACGGAGGAGTAGATGTTGCCACCGGGGGCGGTCACCTCAGGCTTGAGGCGCATGTCAGGAGACACGCCCCACGAGCTGAAGTCAGACATCTTGTAGGCACCGCGACCGTTCCGCGCGTTTTCGATGGAGGCCACCGACACGACGGGCGCGAAGGTGGAGGGTTCACCCAGGGTCGAGGAGTCCGGGTCGGAGGCGTAGGGCAGGTTCTTGCCCGACTTGTTGCCATAAGCAGCCGAGTATTCGTTGCCGGCGGCCACGTCGACGATAGTGCCGTTGTTCTGCAGCTTCTCGTACACGCCCGCGAACAGGGTGTCGGCCGCACTGTCCATGCCGGCCGTGCGGCCGAGGGACATGTTCACGACGTCAGGCTTAATGACCGCCATGTCATCCAGGGCTCCGAGCAGCGCGGAGTCGGGGATGCCGCCACCGCGGCTGCGCGCAACCTTGCCGACGATGATCTGAGCATCGGGGGCAATACCCGTGATCTGACTACCGTTGGCTGCGGTGATGCCGGCAACGTGCGTGCCGTGAGAACCAGCCGGTGATGCGTCGTTGTCACCGTCCGCATAGTCGTAGGCGAAGGGGAACTTCTCGGACACGTAGGTGCCGCTCTTGCCCACCTGTCGCGCCAGAGCAGCGCCCTTGGAACTGTCGATCGCGGGAGTTCCGTGCAGGGCTCCCGAGAA
>ERZ773011.12-NODE-12-length-74433-cov-7.32398_pt1 | contig 74433 bp, 63 predicted proteins | sample MGYA00580662_ERZ773011 | MGnify/ENA primary metagenome ERZ773011 (study PRJEB29015, sample SAMEA2738118) | human oral metagenome | biome: human oral; feature: human-associated habitat; material: saliva | place: China | collected 2169 ... | reverse complement strand
ATACAGCACCTAAACCGGCTCTTCTGAGTTGGGTGTGGGGGAGCGGGTGTTGGTCGGGGGTTGCGGGTAGAGGTCGAGGTCCTTGATGATGAGCGGACTTCTACCCCCGCGATCTTCAAAGGACCTCGGGCGGTGTCTCACCCTACCTGCTGCTGCTCTGTGTCGCTTGATCGTTGTGATCGTTGTGATCTGCTCGTCGGTTTGGAGGGCTTCCATCTGATGAGCGTGGCTCGCACCCCAGATGCTCTGGTACTCGATGTTGAGTCGTGCAACCAGCTGGCGGGGTACCCTAGTTGCGGGCTGAATTGCTCAAGGTCACGGGCGTGTGGTGGTGGAGGTGAGCGACGCGCCCTGGGCCGGGGTCCCGGTGCGGATCCGGTGGCACAAACGACGCTGGATATGCTGCAAAACCACCTGCCGAATCGTGACTTTCATTGAGCAGAACCACTCGGTGTGCGCACCTCGGGCGCGTCTGGGTGTGCGGGTGATCCGCTGGGCGATCCGACAGCTGCGCTTTGAAGGAGCCACCATCGCTGGTTTGGCCCGACAACTCAGCACCACGTGGAATACCGTGTGGTCCCATATCGAGTCGTGTCTGCGAGCCACATCTGATGACCCCGCCCGTTTCGCGGGCGTGCGGGTGCTGGGGGTTGACGAGAGGCGTGTGGCACCACCAGGACCGACGCCGCCGAGGCCCGCGTGAACTCACTGGCATCGTGGACCACTCGCGGGGAGGATCATCCCACGGCCCGCTTTAGTGGACCTAGTCCCGGGACTCCACCAGCATCCTCGATGCCTTCCATATCGTCAAGCTCGCTGGCGACGCTCCAGGTGAGGTACGTCGTCGCGTCCAGCAAGACACGACCGGTCACCGCGGGCGCAAAGGCGACCCCCTCTACTTGGTCCGCAATCTTTTGCGCGCCTCGCGCCACAAGCTCACCCCATGCCAACAAGAACGAGTCCGTGAGGCCCCCTCTGGGGCTGTGTGCCCAGCAGCTCCGGGCTGTACAGGTTGTTTCACGTACCCAGTCCTTCGAGACACTCGCGCTGCTCACGCGGGATCATACCGTTAACCTTCGGCCCCACGTTGAGCAGGAGCTATCCGTCACGAGACACCACATCCACCAGTTAACGAACGTCCGCAGCTCCACTCAGGCACTAATGATCCCTCTCGGCACGATTATACCCGAAAGACAGGCCTACACCTCGAAATAATTTATTTTCCTAAATTATTCATTTCTCGCGCAAACTGAGAAACCATATTCCCATAATGAGAGTCAGGATTACGGCGCATAGCGAAGCGTCGTACATCCTCGAACGCCCTATTCCGTTCCTGAAATTCATCTGGAGACAGATCAGCAAAACGCACTTTTGTGACTTTCTTCAAGGTAGTAACAGTCTCCTCTCCAAGAAAACGCTTGGCACTACAGATTGTTCGCAAAATGGCTTCCTTGTCACTCAGAGGAATGCGCGACTGCTCCTGAGTCACCCCAAAACTCATCGTCACCTTATTTAGCAGAATTCCTGACCCAAGACGCTCAAGATATCGCATCCATGCTGGACGTTCACTCACCTCCACGAGAATAATGGCTCCAATTACACACCAGGGAACACCTTCGCGCTCAGCAGCACTCCTCGCCCATTCCCACAGTCCTCCACCAATATCTCGTACAACAAGTTCAATACGTTCTTCAATATCCACATAAGAGGACCTACGAGTAACATCAGAAATAAAACAGTAAACAACACCAACGAATACGGCCGTCCATACAGCATTAACAAACTCACTAGGATCGGGTACAAAGATAGCAAGCGCCGAAGAACAACGGTACGCACAGTAGGCAACAACGATAGTCACCACTACACTGATAGACTGCAGCAGAGCATGAAAAGCAGATCCACCACCTTCCGCAGCCATTCTCCCCACAATCGAACGAACTGATGACAGCAATATGAAAAGAACTGTGCACACAACCAGAGAAACCGCTTCGTCAAGCCCTAAACGAACGGCCGTGACAACGATTCCAAGAGAAACAACAAACACAGGTAACACGCGGAACATAGCATAGAGAGCAATACAAATCATTACAGCACGCGCACTCACAGCCCAGCGACAAGGAAGGCAAAGAATTGAAATTAACTAACCACACATACTACTCTTTATCAATCTCGTATCACCAATACAATAAATTATTGGCCCACTCACTTCAGGACCAGGTACCTTATCCCAGCACCCCCTTCACGGCCTCGTCCAGCAGCTGCGCGCCGCCACCAAGCATCCGCTCAAGCGATTCCAGCGTGTAGTGCGACGGCCCCGCCAAGAACGCGACCATCGCGCCGACCTCTGAGGGATCGACGCCCATGCGGGCAGCCCATGCACGCCGGTACAGGCGTAGCTGCGTCGCAAAATAGGCCAGCTTCTCCGACTTCGTCTGACGCGTAACCGGCTGACCACTCTTCCAGTCGACTACCAGGAAGCGCTGTCCCTCCCCGCTCACGCGTTCGAAGACGGCGTCGATGCGTCCCTGCACGGACACACCACCCACCTCCACGGAGAAGGCCTCTTCGATGGCGACGACCCGATAGTCCGCCAGTTCCCCCGCGACGAACGCGCGGAAGTTTTCGCGCAGCCTCTCGAGCAGCTCGCGTTCCTTCACCGTCAGCAGGGCCTCGTCTGCCCCGTCGTCACTGCCAGCCAACGCGACGTCCTCGCTGGACGCGACCGCAGAAGGATCCACGGCCTCGGACACAGGATCAGCTCCCGCGACGTGCAGCTCGCGCTCGGCCCACGCATGAAAAACCGTGCCCAGGGCGGAAAACGAGCTAGGCTTAACCGGCATCGGTCGGCGCATATCGCGCGCAAACTCATCCGCGTCCTGCAGCATGGCTGACACCGACGTCGCCGGCACACGCTCGGCCCACAGGTCCACGACCGGCACCTGACGCCCCAATCGATCCTCCTCAATGAGGGCAACCGTGTCCCTCACCGCAGGGTCATCGCCCAGCTCGGCCAAAGCCTCGAACACGTCCCGATCCTGCGCGAGCTCCCGCATCTGAGCGCGTACAGAGGCTGCCGCAGCCGCGACGCGCTGACGCGACGGGCCGGGGGCGGGCGGGAAAGCCTCCGATGCCTGCGCCCCGCCGAGGCTCGCCTGCTCCTCCTCCGACGGTGCGGGAGCAAGCACGCACACAGCTGATCCGTCAGCCGACTCGACCCCCACGTCACGCCAAGAGCCTGAGGGCCACGCGGTCCCCTGGCCCAACCGCTCAACAACATCCTCCGAGACCGTCTCCGCCTGACCCACCAACTCGGCACTGGCCTCCATAAGGTAGCGCGACGGATGCCTGACCTTCTTGTCCATCTGCGAGGTCCACGAACCCACGAGCAACTGCGCGCTGCGCGCACGCGTCATCGCCACGTACGCAAGGCGACGCTCCTCACGCTCCGCATGCTCGCCGAGGGAAGCACCGTATTCGCCATCCAACCACTTCTTAAACGCGGTCGACGGCTTCTTCTCGCCCTCGACATCGAACTCGAAGGGAGGCAGATCGGCCTTATCCCCGCGCCACGGGTGAGGCAACGCGCCGTTATCCATCACCCAAGCCGTCGACTTGGGCGGCTCATCCCGCCACGACCGCGTCTTGCTCCGATGCGACGGGAACACGCCGTCACTCATGCCAAAGACGACGACGCCGTCCCACTCCAGACCCTTCGAGCCGTGAATCGTCAGGATCTGCACGGCCTTGGGGTCCGGCTCGCCGAGCGGCGCATCGAGTCCATCCTCGCGCTTATCCGCCATATCCAGATAGGCCAGGAAAGACCCAAGGGAAGCACCGGGCGTCTCCTTCTCGTAGGCCGCAGTCACGGCGATGAACTCGTCCAGCGCGGCGCGCCCACCCATCGATAGAGGATCCGCGATGACATCATCCAGGGTCCCCATGATGAGGATCGCACGCTCGATCTGCTCCGTGATTGAGCGCCCTACGCCCTCACGGACCTGCTGCAGGCGCTCTCCCAGCAGGCGCACGCGGCGCACCGCTTCCTCGCTGATCGCAGGGCGGCCTTCGTCGGCCCACCCGGGCGTCGGCGGACGATCCACGGCATCGAGAAGCACGGCCTGATGAGGATTCAGCCCCTCCGCACGCGCCAGGAAGCGCGCCCAGTCCCCCAGCGCCATCAGGTCGGCGGCCCCCAGGTCGATGCCCGCCAGGAGGCGCGCCAGCCACGGGGAGGCCGCCACGTCGTACGCCAACTCCAGGGCCGCACGCACGTCCTGCACAGCGGGCTGATCCAGCAGGCCACCCAGCCCCACAATCTCCGTGGGGATCCCCGCCTCCCGCAGGGCGGCGTCGATCAGCGGAAAGTCCTTGCGACGCCTGCTCAGGACTGCGACCGTGCGCCGCTTGCCGTCCTTGACCGGCTGCGAGCGCACCCGCTGCACGAAGTCGACCATCGCCGCCAGGGCCTGGTCGTAGGCCTGCGTATAGGCAATCTCGACCCTGCCCTGCCCCGCGCCCGGACGAGGCACCAGAACAGGCGACTGCGCCTTGAGCGCGTCCTTACCCTGCTGATAGGAAGCCACCTCCCGCAGCGGCGCGGCCACGCGATTTGCCGCGTCCAGGATCGACACGTCGTTGCGCCACGCGGTGGACAAGGTGAGGGTCTGGTCCTCCTCGGCGACCCCCGTCTGGAAGCGCTCGAGGAACGTCTCCAGGGACGAGGCCGAGGCCCCCCTCCACCCGTAAATCGCCTGATTCGGGTCGCCCACCGCAGTAACGGCGTGATCGCCGAACAGCGTCGAGAGCAGCTCCATCTGGATGACGGACGTGTCCTGGAACTCATCGAGGAGAACCGCGCGGAACTCGTCGCGCAACGCGGCTCGTACAGCGGGCGCCTCGCGCACAATGCGCGTCGCCAGGACCAGCTGGTCCGAAAAATCGAGAACACCCATGTCGCGCTTGCGCTGCTGGTAAGCCTCGATAGGCCCTAGGAATGCGAGACGGCGGCGGTTCGCATCAATGACATTGCGAGCCGCGTCGTTTCCCCGCCCCACCTGCTCAAGCTCCCGACCGAACTCCTCCAAGGCCTCGCGCGCAGTCTCGACCGTGTAGCCGTGCTCGGCGATCTCACCGGCGAGGTGCAGGATCTTGCCCACCACGCCCGCGGGACTCAGGGTCTCATCCAAGTCGGTGGGCCACGCCTCGACGATCTGCGTCATCAGGTCGAGCGCACCCGCCTCGGAAAGCATGGCGAAATCGGGGTCGATGCCGATCCTCATCCCGTGCTCGGACACGATACGCTCCGCGAAGGAGTTATATGTCAGGGCCACCGGGTCTTCGTCAAGACGCTCGCGCATCTGCGGCATCTCACGCGACAGCAGGCGGATACGCTCGCGCAGGCGGTCGCCCAGCTCCCCCGCCGCCTTGCGGGTAAAAGTCAGGCCCAGGATCGAGGCCGGGGTCAGGTCCGGGTGGTTGGCCAACAGCCAGAGCACCCTCATCGACATGGTCTCGGTCTTACCCGACCCGGCACCCGCGACGACCAAGAGGGGGCGGCGTGGGGCCTCTACCACGCGTACCTGCTCCGGCGTCGGCGTCTTCGTCGCGTCGACGATTGCCTGGATCTGCATCGCGCTTAGCTTCATGGCGTTGTCCTTTCCCACGTCACTCCACCACCTTGCGGCCGCGCTCACGCGCCGGGCACAGCCGGTCAAAGGAACAGTACCGGCACGCATCCTCCGAGGGGGTCGCCTCGAAATAGGGGCCGCGCGCAATGGCAGCGACCTCGCGTACCTTGCCCCGCCACTCCTCCAGCGTCTTCCCCTCCAGGGGCTTCTGATCGAAAGTCTTCGGTTTGTCCCCACCGAGCAGCGCGATACGCGCCCCGGCCACCTGCTCCCCCGAGGCGAGGAGGGCCATCTGATAGGCCGCCAGCTGAGGATTGTCCGGGACAGTCTTCGTGCTGTGCCCGCCCTTGCCCGTCTTCAAGTCCGTGACGCGCACTCCCTCGTCGACGTGCTCGAGGCGGTCCATGCGGCCACGAATCGTCACTCCCTCCACCTGGGCCTCCACCATCTGCTCGACCTCAACCCGGCCGGGCACGCCCACCAGGTAGGAAGCCAGGTTGTCGACGATGGCGCGAGCGTGGCGATCCGCGTGCCGTCCGGCCCACGTGTCCAGGTTGTAGCCCAGCTCCTCGATACGCGCCTCGAGCGCCTCGGTCAGTTCCTCCGGTGTGCCGTGCGGATTCTCCTCCGCCAGCGCGTGAACGAGGGTTCCCAAGCTGGCCGCCGCATTCGACGGCCCGTCAGCGCCGATAGTAGTAAGGAACCAACGCAGAGGGCAGGCCAACGCCCGCTCAAACTGAGACGGAGAGAGTTTCACATCACCCTGATACTCCTCGTTGGTCGTAGGTGTACCACCCGCGCCCAGCCAGCGCTCCGGCTGCGCCGACGTGATGCCCTCACGGGCCATGAGAGCCAGGAGCGTCGCCGCAAGCTGGGCGTCCACCGTGTCATCGGAGGAGGCCGCACGCGCACGCAGATCCGCGATGTGCCCAGGCAGGGACAGGGGCGCTTCCACAACATCGAGCGGCACCACGTCGTTCTCTCGGGGCGTGCCCGCCAGGCGCGCCACCAGGTCGAAGAACGCGGAGGGCGCGGCATCCTCCGAGCGCACAGCCCCCGCGTGCACATAGCACCGCGAGCGCGTCACAGCAGCCACGAAGAGACGATACTCGTCGTCCAGCACGGCTCGGCGCGCGGCCCGCGTAGAGTCGATAAGTTCTTCGCGCCCGTCATCGCCGATGACCGTGCGGCCCGCACCCACGTCTGCGAGCAGGTCGGCGCGCAGAATCCGGTCACGCAGCCGCATGTTCGGCCATGCTCCGTCCTGCAGGCCCGCGAGAACCACGACCTGCCAGTGGCGCCCCATCGCCTGCGCGGGTGTGAGGACCTCGACGCCGCCGGGGCGCACGCCCACGCGCGAAATCGTGTCGATGGGAACCGACCCCGCCAACAGCTCCGAGGCGAAATCACGCGCGGATCCGGCGGAGTTGCGTTGCTCCCACACGTCGGCGACGCGCAGGAGGGCGACGACCGCGTCCAGTTGATCGTCAAACCATGCCGAGGCCTCGTCCGATTGGATCGCACGCGAGCGCCAGTCCTCGGCGACGCCGCACGCCTCCCACAATTCCCACAAGCGTTCCTGCGGGCGCGTGTCGCGCTGGCGGGCCAACTCCCACATGCGCGCTGCCTTCGTCAGCACACGCGCCAGGGCTCGGTCGTTCCAACCTCGCCGACCCGGGGCCTCGGCCCCCTTCTCGAGCGTGGGTCGCCACGTGTCGGGATCATCAACGAGGTCGGCTACCGTCAGCGGGATAACCGCGACCTCGTCGCCCGCCTCCTCGGCGGCCAAAGCGCGCGCGGCGTTCAGGCGGCGCAGCAGCCGGTGGACCGCCAGGGCGTCCGCCCCGACCAGAGCCGACGGCAAGAGGCGCTCGGCCAGCTCCCGGCGAACGGCCACGTCCGTGTCACTCTCCCCCGTCGGAATAGTCACGAGGTCCAAGAGAAGGCGCGTCGTGGACTGCGACGCGAAGTCGAAAGCACGCCCGCCGCCGGCCAGGGGAACGCCGCCGCGCGCCAAGTAGCGCCTGGTTTCGGCAACCATGGAGGAGCTGCGCACGATGACGACCTGGTCCGCAAAATCGATGCCGTCATGCAGGTGCCGGGCGCGCAGGGCGCGGGCGATGAGTGCGCCCATCTGCGAGGGCGTGGCACCCAGGTGCGTCACCAGAGCACCCGTGGGCGCATCCTGGGCAACGTCCGCGTCGCGTCGCGCGGGCGACCCCGACTGCGCGATACGCGAGCAGGCCTGTCGAGCCAAGTCACGCACGACGCGGGACATGTCATACACCTGACCCAACTCAGCGATCTCGACGTCGAGGGCGCTAGCGAGCCTGCGGTCCAGGTGTGGCTCTCCCCCACGATACCCGGCCACGGCCACGTCCGAATCCGAGAACGCGACAATGCGGGCACCCGCGTCGCGGCAGGCGGTCAGCAGCCTCAGCGTCGAGGGCGTGCAATCCTGCAGGTCATCCACGATGACGACATCCGGCACCGGGCACGGAGCCTGCACGCCACGCGCCTTAGAGTCCCTCTCCCACGCGCCAATCAGGTCCGCAGCAAGGGACTGGATGCGCGACAGGTCCACGCGCAGCGTCTGCGGATACTCCGGGGACCGCTCAGGCCCTTCCTCCAGGGCGGCAACAATCGCACCCGCGCCCTTCCACTCGGGATGCCCGAAACACGCTCCGGCCTGCGCCAGCTTCTCCGAGTCCATCCCGGCCTCGCCCACGCGCGCCACCAGATTGCGCAGCTCCGCGCGAAACGCCGGCATCGCGCGCATCTGCTCACCGATATCCTCGGGCCAGGGTGCCTCCACGGTCTGCAACAGCTCTGCCAGCAGCTGATCCTGGGCCGCGCCCGTCACCAGCTCCACGCCTTCCAGAGGGATCTCACGCTGAGTGCGCCACGTCGCCACCACCTGATACGCAAACGACGCAGGCGTGCGCACCGGACGCACCACCGACGGCCCGAGCGCCTGCGCACGCGGCGTGAGTACGTCAGCGCGCGTACGATCAGGAGCGAGAATCATCGCGGAATGTCCCTGAGCAACCGCCTGCTCGAACACCGCGAGCGCACACGTACTGCGCCCCGACGACGGCGCCCCGCGAGCAATCGTATCCGAGTGCTGCGCTCCCTCGACAACCGCGCGTTGCGCCTCATTCAGCGCAGGAAGACGCCACCAACCCTCCGGGCGACGCCGCAACCTGACCTTGATTTCGCTCATGACGCAATACTGACAGACCCCACCCACATCTGCGGCACATATGATGGGCGTGACGACATTTTCCAGCAAGGAGTCAACATGGAGATCTTCATCGGCATTCGCGATAACACGCGTCAGCTCGGTCTCGACGTCGACATGACCGAAGGCGAGCTCATGGCCAAAGTTCACGAGGCCCTTACCTCCCCCAACGGCGTCCTCGACCTCACCGACACCAAGGGCCAGCGCACCCTCGTTCCCGCCAACGCCCTCGGCTACGTGCAGATCGCCAGCAAGACAGAGCGTCGCGTCGGCTTCGCGATCCACTGACCCGCACAGACAAACGAGGCCGGGGAACGCACTGCGGAACTGAACCGCTCGCGCTCCCCGGCCTCGTCTATCCCCTGTAGCCTCAGGCCTTCAGGTGAATATCCTTCATGCGTTCACCGTGACGCTTGATCACGTACTCCGTGATCTCATCGACATTGTCTGGCGTCATCGCCAGCTGCGGGTAGGTGAACAGCGTGGCCCGCACAAGGCCGAGGGCCTCACCCGCCACGCGGCGACCCCACAGAGACAGGCGATCCGCCAGCTGCGGGTCCGCCTCAATCTGCGGTCCCAGGTGCGCGCGCACCCAATGCCCCTGCTCGAATGGCCAGACGTCCTCGATACCCTCAAACAGGCCGTGGACGCGGGCAACACGAATCAGCATGTCACCGAGCATGCCGCGCGTAATAAAGGTCTTCACCGCGCGCTCCGCAAACGTCGTCGGACGGGTGCGCGCATCCAAATCGTCATACGCACTCGTAAACGCACTAGCGGCCTCCAGCAAATCAAAGTCACGGTGCTCACACCACACCTCCAGCTGCTGATACAGCGCGAAACACTGCGCAGCCATGCGCGCGTGGTCCACGTGTGCCTCAAACGTGGGGGCCTGCTCTCCGTCCTTCGCCAGGCGCGTCATAAACGCGAGCGAAGAATACGCGAGAATACCAAGGACATCAGTGTCGTCGGCCGGGACAGAAACATATTCGTGAGCCATGAGTCCAGCATAGTGCCTGACAAGCGCCCTGGCTCCCACTGTCCACACAATCCACACGTTCTCACTCCCTCTGTGACCAGCGCCTCCCCCGCTCGCCCGCTTCACACGATTACACTGAAAAGCGACCACCGGAAGCCCGGTCGCATTCTTTTTGCACATCACACGTTCGCGCGGACGACTTTCCCCGCGCTAGACATTGCGCGATCGGCACCGACCCCAACCCCGGAAAAGCCCGGGAGACAAGGCAGATCGTGACCACCACAAACACCGAGGCCCTCGAGTCCACCCCCGACAACGACGCCACCACGCAGGCCGTGCCCTCCGCGCAAGCCCCCGCCCAGGCCTCGTCCGTCGAATACTCCGCAGGCGTCGTCCGCCTGGGCAACATCAAGCCCGCAGCCCCCGAGGTCGAAGAAGCCACCCCTGACATTACTGACAAGGGCGGCGACAACCTCGACAAGAAGTCCTTCGCGGACTTCGGCGTCACCGACCCGATCGTCGACGCCCTCGAAGACAAGGGCATCACGCACCCCTTCCCGATCCAGGCCCTGACCCTGGGCCCCGCGCTGGACCGCCACGACATCATCGGCCAGGCCAAGACCGGCACCGGCAAGACCCTCGGCTTCGGCATCCCCGTCCTCGAAGACGTCATCGCGCCCGACGAAGAGGGCTACGAGGACCTGCTCAACCCGAACCAACCGCAGGCTCTCATCATCCTGCCGACCCGCGAACTCACCAAGCAGGTTGCCCAGGACCTGCGCGAGGCCGCCAAGTACCTGTCGACCCGCATCGTCGAAATCTACGGCGGCGTCGCCTTCGAACCCCAGATCGAAGCCCTCCAGCGCGGTGCCGACATCGTCGTGGGCACGCCCGGTCGCCTCATCGACCTACTGCGCAAGGGCCACCTGCACCTGTCCGGCGTCGAAACCGTCGTCCTCGACGAGGCCGATGAAATGCTCGACCTGGGCTTCCTGCCCGACGTCGAAACCCTGCTAGGCCGCGTCCCCGAGAACCGCCACACCATGCTGTTCTCCGCGACTATGCCCGGCCCCGTCGTGGCCCTCGCACGCCGCTTCATGGTCCATCCGACCCACATCCGCGCGCAGGACCCCGACGACCAGAACCAGACCGTCAACACGGTCAAGCAGGTCATCTACCGCGTTCACGCCATGAACAAGGTCGAGGTCATCTCCCGCATCCTCCAGGCCGAAGGCCGCGGCCGCACCGTCATCTTCTGCCGCACCAAGCGCACCGCCGCCCGTCTGGGCGAGGACCTGACCGCCCGCGGTTTCGCGGTCGGCGCGCTGCACGGCGATCTCGGCCAGGGTGCCCGCGAGCAGGCCCTGCGCGCCTTCCGTAACGGCAAGGTCGACGTCCTGGTCGCCACCGACGTCGCCGCGCGAGGCATCGACGTCGACGACGTCACGCACGTCATCAACTACCAGTGCCCCGAAGACGAGAAGATCTACATCCACCGCATCGGCCGCACGGGCCGCGCGGGCAACTCGGGCACGGCCGTCACCTTCGTCGACTGGGACGATACGCCGCGCTGGTCGCTCATCTCCAAGGCCCTGGGCCTGGGCGTGCCGGATCCGCTCGAGACCTACCACACCTCCCCCCACCTGTTCACCGACCTGGACATCCCGGAGGGCACGACCGGTCGCCTGCCGCGCGCCAAGCGCACGCGCGCAGACCTGGACGCCGAGGTCCTCGAAGACCTGGGCGGCTCCGCTCCCCGCTCCGAGGGACGAGGCCGTGGCGGCCGTTCCGGGTCGCGTTCGGGTTCGCGTGGTGGCTCGCGTGGCGGCCGTGGGCGTTCGTCACGTGGTGCTTCGGCTTCTTCCTCGGACGCGTCGCGTTCGCGCGGATCGCGTCGCGGCTCCCAGGACGGTGATCGCACGCTGAACGCCGGCAAGGGCGGCCGCTCCGACCGCGGCACGCGTGGCCGTGGCCGCGGCGAGCACTCGCAGCGTTCGGGTTCCGGTGATGCTGGTGCCGCTGATTCGGCTGGCTCCGGTTCTACTGCTGGTTCTGAGCGCGCGCCCCGCACCCGCAAGCGCATCCGCCGCCGCAAGAACGCAGAGTGAGGCGGTAGCGTGGCACGGCCTTGGCGTGAGGCGTTAGTGCGTGGCGCTGATAGCGCTCAGCGTTTATGCGCATTCCGCCAGTCAGTGACCACGCTGCGCATCTGATGCGCACGCCGGTCATCACATCACCCACGCGATGATCGCGCCGCGTTCGTACAGCAATAGGAGGGACCCGAGCCACACGGCTTGGGTCCCTCCCCTGTTTGTTTTCCTACGGCGAAGCCCCGCTGCGCCGTTGACGCACGTAGCTCCGGCTCGCGCACACGGGTGTGGTGAGCATTGGACGCGGCACGCACTGCACTTGCTATGTAGCGCTGCACCCGTTCCGTCGCACTGCACCCGTTCCGTCGCACTGCACCCGTTCCGTCGCACTGCACCCGTTCCGTCGCACTGCACCCGTTCCGTCGCGCTACACCCGTTCCGTCGCACTGCACCCGATCAGAAGGGGTGTAATGCCTACGGATCGGGTGCACCACCCCCACAACAAACACAACTGCGGACAATTGCGCTCCGTTACGCTCCAGGCCTGTTTCACGAAGGCCGTGCAAGAGGCACTACACCCGTTACGTCGCGCTACACCCGTTACGTCGCGATGCACCCGATCAGAAGGGGTGCAATGCCTACGGATCGGATGCACCGCCGCCCACAACAAGCACAACCGCGAAAACGTTCCGTCTCGCAAGAGGCCGCGCCGGCTGCCCCTCAGCAACCGGCGCGGCCTTGCTCTCACAATTCAGCTCTCCAGGTCCTGGTAGACCGGCTGCCACATGGCGCGGCGAACGGCCTCGACGACGTCACCCGGATCCATGTCGCACTGGCCATCTGCGATAGCCTGACGGACGACGGCAACCGCGACAGTCGCCGACGACGCACGCAAATGGTCCACCGGCGGCAGGAGGGACGCACCCAGCTCGTGCGATGTCACCTGACTGGCCACGGCCTCGGCGGCGGCCAGAATCATCGCATCGGTCACGCGAGGGGCACCAGACACGATCGTTCCAAGCCCCAGGCCCGGGTACAGCAACGAGTTGTTCCCCTGCCCGATGTGGAAGGTCGTCCCCTCGTAGTCGAAGGGCAGGATCGGAATGCCCGTGGCCACCAGCGCACGCCCCTTAGACCAGGCGATGATGTCCTGCGGCATGGCCTCGATTTTCTCCGTCGGATTCGACAAGGGCAGGACGATGGGGCGCTCGCACCCCTCGCTCAAAGACTCGATGACATCCTGCGTGAAGGCGCCGTGATCCGTCGACGTTCCGATCAGGATCGTCGGGCGGACGCGGCGAACGGTCTCCAGCAGGCCGATCGCACCGTCCTTGCGCTCCCAGTCGGCGACCTCGGAGGCGCTGCGCGCGTAAGCCGCCTGGTAATCGGGCAGCCCCTCCATGTCATCGGTCACCAGTCCGGCGCGGTCGATCAGCCAGATGCGGTCCTTGGCCTGCTCGGGCGTCAGTCCAGCGCGCACCATGCCCGCATGGATCTGATCGGCCATGCCGGTTCCCGCGGTGCCCGCGCCGTAGACAAGGAGGCGCTGGTCCGCGAAGGTCGTGCCGTTGGTCTTCATGCCCGCAATGACAGCGGAGATGACGATCGCTCCGGTGCCCTGCATGTCGTCGTTGAAGATGCGGTACTTATCCCGGTTGTTGACGAGGATGCGGCGCGCGTTCGAAGCGCCGAAGTCTTCGAAATGCAGGAGTGCGCGCGGGTACAGCTCGGATGCGACGCTCAAGTACTCATTGACGAGGGCGTCGTAGCGTTCTCCGCGCACACGACCATGGCGGTTGCCGAGGTAATCGGGGTCGTTGAGCAGCTCCTCATTGTCGGTGCCGACGTCGAGGTTGACCGCGATGACGCGCGAGGGGTCAATACCGGCTGCGGCTGTGTAGACGGCGAGCTTGCCGACGGAGATGTCGGTGCCGTTCACACCCCAGTCGCCGATGCCGAGGATCTGTTCGGCATCGGAGACGACCAGAAGGTCGACGTCATCGGGGCCGAGGCCGAGGCCTTCAAACGTGGGCCGCACATCCTCGACTCGATCGACGGACAGGTAGATGGCGCGCGAGCGGCGGTAGTCTGCGGACCACTTCTTGATGGCCTCGCCGATCGTCGGATCGTAGATGACGGGTAGGAGTTCGGCGATGTGGTCGATGATGACCTTGTAGTACAGCGTCTCGTTGCGGTCGTGCAGCTGTTCGAGGTAGATGTACTTGTCGAGGTCGTCGTCGAGTCGACACACCTGCTTGTAGGCGCGTGCGGCCTGTTGTTCAAGCGTTTCGACAGCTGCGGGAAGACGACCCATCAGCCCGAAGCGCTTGCGCTCATCGAGGGTGAAGGCGGTCCCACGGTTGGTCTGAGGATCGGCAATGATCTGGGGTTTTGCTGGCATCAGCGGCTCCTTTCTGGTAGCTGTTTTCAGCGTAAACCAGTTGCACGCCGCTGTCCCTGTCTATCGTTTGGCATTCTCTCAGCGGGCTCCCAGGAATGCGCGGCCTCATGAAGCTGGCGGGGGTCGCACGGTTCGATTGCATTGGTTCCACTCAGGAATTCGCGTGCTACATGGCCGGGCTTGCTTCCCCCGGCGATCACACCTGCGGCTGGACGACCAGCACGCTGCACAGTCACCTTGCCTGGCGATACTGGTTCCGTTGGGGATGTGGCGCCTCATCGACAACAAGCGTCATCGCGGATCTGGCGGGTAGCCACATCCCCTACCCGCGTTCTACAGGCCCCGATCACGCAGCGATGCACCCGTTACGTCGCGATACACCCGATCCGTCGCGGTGCACCCGATCAGAAGGGGTGCAATGCCTACGGATCGGGTGCACCGCCTCCCACAACAAGCACAAATGCGAGCATTCCCTTCAGACATACCCAACCGACAGCATCGGACGCCGCCACACGGCCTCGACATGCTCACCCCAGCTCCGAACGAGAAACGCTGCACCAGTTAGGGAGTGTTACCCACCTTCGAGCTGGTGTAATACCCCGCTAAGTGGTGTAACACCACTTAGCAACAAGTATCGGTGCGGCGACATGCCACGACTCTCCAGTCAAAACACAAGGCAACGCAGCTCAGCGGCGACTGAGGAGACGGTTCACCACCGAGAAACAGGCGCCGGCAACGAGGCCACTGACAGCAGCACCCATCAGCTGCTTGGACACAGCAACACCCGGACCACATGTGCTTGCCAGCGCCTCCGTAGCCTGTGCGGGGATAACCACGCCATCAGCAGCCTCCTGAGACATACGAGTAGCCACGGACGATGACGCAGGAAGCTCTTCACTTTCCTTGTTCTGTTTGTCAGAAGCAGTAGCAATCTCACGCTCAGAAACGGGAACCTCAGAGTTTTGAGAGTCAGCGGGCGACGACTCTTGAGGCACATTACTAACAGCTTCATCAGACGAGCGAAAGAGCCCTATGATCGATTCAGAGAACAACCCCACAACGAACATTGCTGACAGCGCAGCGGCGCAGGCAATACCGATCTCGAACAGTGCGGCTGTATCTAGCTCCTCCGATGTACACCAAATTTTGGAACAATATGCGCGGAGAATCGAATATGACTCAAGCAATTTCGGCATGAAAATACCAATAATGACCAAAACACCGCCAACAACAGCGGTCAGTTCTTTTCGGTGCCGTTCATAGGCAATCAGCCAAGACTGAAAAACAGCACATACTAAAGATAGCGAATAGATGAAGAACACTTCATATGTGGACACAAGCCCCGGTTCAGGATCTGTAGCCCCGAGATAGGACGCCAAACTGCCGCCACCAAGCAAGCCAAATACCAACCATACAATCAATACCTGTACCGACATGAGAATCAAGCGCATCGGCAAGACAACACGCTGCTCGGAGGCACCAATGAGAGTTACTAGTCCAGGGAAACCAATGAAGGCAACATACATCAGCCGCACAACGCCAGCATTCTCTGAACCAACACGCTCAGAAATAAGAGCCCACGTCACATACACAAACACAAGCACTAACGAGAACCAGATGATCCCACACGCGACCTCGACACGCCTTTGTCGCAGCCACTCATGATTTCGTTTACCCATGCTCACAGTGTAACACGGCGCGCTTTACACCTAGCCCCGCTCACCGGCCCACGTCGGGCAGATCCGCCTCCACCAGGACCGGGTTCAGGCGTACCCATTCCACGGCTAGCTCCGTGATGTCGTCGACTGCCTGGTGTGACATGGAGCGGCCCTTCAAGGAGGCGACAGCGGCCTCGGCGCGAGCGAGAGAATCAGGCGGTATCGGCAGGCCTGAACGCACGACACCGAGATACTGATCCAGCAGCGCCCCAAAAGAACGATCCCAGTTGATGCCGCCGTTGTCGTAGACCTCGTAGCCGACCCGCCCCGCAATGCGAATGACCTCGCCCTGCAGCGTCCGACACTGGCCACTGTCTGGCACAAGCAGATCCCACAGCTCCCCATACTGGCGCAGTGCAGGCACGGACGGATCCAGCTCCAGCCGCTCCCCCACTACAGGCGCACGCTGCGCCTCCCGCTGTTCCACCCCGAACAGCGCGCACAGCTCCGACAACGCAGCCGAGGCCTCGTCGACTCGTGACTGCGAAAGGTGGTCCGGCAGACCGTGCGTGATGAACGTGCAGCGCATCCGGTCCATGGCCCGCAGCGCGATGGGCACACGCTCGCCGACAGGTGCCCCAACGGACAGAAGCAACCGAATCACCGCGAGCGCGCGTGGGGCGTCCAGGAAGTTGTGCCAGGACACCACGTTCTCGACAAGCGTCGCCTTCCCGTACACCCTCGAGTCGGCAACAACCATCGGATCCGCGCCCCACGCAATCATCCGCGACACGTCGGCAACGGGAAAACGCTCGACGACGCCGAACAGCGCCGTCTGGTCGGAGGTATCGCGCGCATTGATGTCGCCTCCGCGAGCAATCAGCATCGGAATCTGGTCGAGGCATCGCGACCGAACGCGCGCGTGGATCGGGGTACGTGCGTACCGATCACGTGAGTTGATGTCCTCGCCTCGTGCCAGCAGGAAGTCCGTGATCTCCTCGGAGGCCGGGAAGTGCATGAGCCTCGGCTCGTAGGCGGAGCCCCGCAGGTATGCGCCGACCTCGCAGCGCTCGACCGCGTGCGCCACGGCCTCGACGTCCCCGGATGTGATGATCTGCTCGATGTCCGCGGGCAGGGTCTTGCGCAGGCGCATGCCTACTCTCCTCTCTGAATTCCTGGGGCCAGCCTCACCGCGCGCCTACTCCCCCTCAGACGACCCGACACCGTGCTTCGCGCGCTCCGTGAGCACGCGCTCGACGACGCGCGGCAGGCGGGTGGGGGTGTCGCGGTGGCGGCTCATGGTGAGGAACAGGCGGATGCGGGTCAGCGGCGAGACGCGCACGGTTTCGGGCCAGCGTGCGGCCACGTACTGCACGGCGTCGGCGACCTCAAGGCGCCGCGTCGAGTTGCCGACGCGCACCCACAGCTCGGCCTCGCCCTTGCCCTTGGGACCCCTCAGGTACACGGGCCTCGTGGACGGCGGGATCGTCACCCGGCATACTTCCTGGGGTCCGTAGCCCTCCTGGGGGTCCGAGGCCTCGGCGAAGTCGAGGAGGGGCAGCGCGGCCGCGTTGGTGCCCAGGCGCTGGCCCCACAGGTCGCGGATCCACAGCTCGAAGCGGTCGGCGTCCGGTGTCTTGAGGGTCGCGTAGTCGGGACCCAGCCCGATGAGGCGACCGTCGTCGTCCACGCCGATGAGGAGGGTGCCGCCGCCGGAGTTCATGAACGCGGCGACGGTCTTGGCGATGACGGTTTCCATGGCGTCGTCGCGTTTGCCGGCGCGCATGTTCCAGCGGGCGCTGGATTTGAATTCGAGGGAGTCGGATTCGCCGCGTGTGGCGACCTCGGCGATGGGGTCGAGGCCGGGGCGCGGGTGCAGGTACGCGACGATCAGGGAGACGATGACGACCACGACGAGGGCCACCGCCGCGGCCACGCCGATCATCGCGGGGCGCCACATGTCGGAGGAGGAGAAGATCCAGCCTGCGACCAGCAGGCCTCCCCACAGGCCCCCGAGGCCGGTGAGGGTCGCCGAGGCCGTGGACATCGTCATGCGCGAGGCGAGGAGGTGCCGCACGACCATGCCAATTACCCAAGCCAGGACAAGAAGCAGGACCTGAATGCCAATCCACCGCAGCAGGTCGGGGTTTTGAGGTGTGGCCCTAAACTGCGGCCCTCCAGCGGTCATGAGTGCTCCTCGCGGACAAGTCGGCGGCGGGATCGGATGCAACAACCCTATCCCAACGCCGACCACCGATCAGCGCATCACGCCATCAGCGCAAGGACGTGTGTTTCTCGATTGAGCGGGAGGCCCACATGCCCAGGATCAGGGCGAACAGGGGCACGAGGATGTAGGAGCCGATGCCGATGACGTTCGGTTGCCCCTCGGTTCCCATCGTCGCTCGGTACGAGGTCCACATGATCTCGGTGGAGAAGTGTCCGTCGGTCGTGACGGACAGCGGAAGGAAGAACGTGCCAACCGTGGAAAGCGCCTGGTTAACGATGTACACCAGCACGAAACCGATGATGGGCGCGCCGAAGCCGAGGTGGTTGAAGCGCCCTTCCGCACCGATGGACATGACAGCGCAGCCCTGCACGATCCACGACATCGACAAAACGATCTGCACCGCAATCATGATGACAACGGTAGATGTGGGCATTCCGGCCACGACGGAACGCGGTCCGGCCGTGTACTCGGCGAGGCTGATGCCGTCGCTCCACGCGGCGGCCGACGCAACGGCAAGGATTCCGCCAACGGCCAGGGCGAGGGCCAGGGCCAGGGCCAGGAGGCACTCGATCACGATGCGGGTGATCTTCGCCCAGAAGATCACCCTGCCGGAGATCGGCAGGCTCATCGTGAAGTAGCCGCGCTGCCCGTAGAGGGTCTTCCAGTAGTCGGCCAGGGCCGCGATCGTGCATGCGGCCGGTGTGAGCGCGCACAGGGCGTAGGCGAGCATCGCGGTGGAGCCGCTGATCCCCGGCAGCCCTGCGGCGACGATTCCTGCGGCAACCGCGATAACAGCGATAAACGCCCCGCAGGAACGCGCATCCGCTACGAGGCGCGACCGGATTTCGTATGCAAGAAGTTTGGTGTACATCAGCGGTACTCCTTCCGGAAGATGGCGTCGAGGGAATCGCCATGCGTGGCCCGCAGGTCGTCGGCGTCTCCTTGTAGGAGGACCTGTCCGTCCTTCATGAAGAGCGCGTAGTCGACAAAGTGCTCAATGTCGGAGATGAGGTGGGTGGACATGATGAGCAGCGACGCGGGGTCGAACTCGCGCAGGATGCCCTCGAGGATGACGTCGCGCGTCGCCGGGTCGACGCCGCTGATGGGCTCGTCGAGCAGGTACACGCGGGCGCGCCGGGACATGATGAGGCTGATCTGGAGCTTCTCCCCCATGCCCTTGCTCATCTCGCTGAGGCGGCGGTCGGTGGGCAGCGCGAAGAAGTCGATCATCGAGGCTGCCTTGTCGGCGTCGAAGTCGGCGAAGAACGTGGAGTAGACGCGGATCACGTCCTCCGCGGTCCAGTCGGTGTTGAGGAAGTCGGCGTCGGGCAGGTAGGAGACGATTGCCTTGGTGGCGACGCCGGGTGCGTGCCCGTCGATGGTCACGGTGCCCTGGTAGTCGGAGAGGACTCCGGCGAGGATCTTGAGCAGCGTGGTTTTACCGCAGCCGTTGGGACCCATGAGGCCGACGATGTGCCCGGCCTCCAGGCTCAGGTTGTAGTCGCGTAGAGCGGGGGTCGAGCGGTAGCTCTTCGTCAGGCCGACGACCTCGACGAGGCCTGGGCCGGTCGTGCTCGCGCCCGTGGGTTGGGTGGTCATGAGAGTTGTCCTCCTGTATTACAGGTCCGCATCCCAGCGTTCATCCACGAGGCCGTGGGCACCTTCGCGGTCAACACCGAGGGCTTGGCAGGCGCGGATGAAGGCGTCTGCCGCGGCGCGGGCGTCCTCCTGGCGGAGGGTGCGTAGCGCGGTATCGTCAGTAGCGACAAATCGTCCGGCCGTCCGCTTGGGGACGGTGAGTCCTTCGTCGTCGAGAGCGGCGAGGGCTCGCTGGACGGTGTTGGGGTTGGTGCCGGCCTCGATGGCGAGGTCGCGGACGGAGGGGATCTTTTGGCCGGGCTTCCACGTGCCGTCGGTGATACGGGCGCGGAAGTTGTCGGCCAGCTGGATCCAGATGGGGCGGGTGTCATCGATGCGCATCGATGTGTCCCTCCTGTCTTGCTGTATTAATACACTAATACAATGACACAGTTTTCAAACTGTGTCAATCCACTAATACAGTTCAGTCACATGCTGACACACTCGCACATTTCCAGACACGGAGAAAGGCCCGGAACCATGCGGTTCCGGGCCTTTCCTACGCGAACGCGTCAGGCGATCGGCTCACCCTCGATGTGCCAGACCTCGCGAGCGTAGTCGGAGATCGTGCGGTCCGAGGAGAAGCGACCGGAGCGGGAGATATTCGCCCACACGCGCTTGTTCCAGGCCTTCTGGTCGCGGTAATCGGCGGCCATACGATCCTTGGTCTCACGGTAGGAGGCGAAGTCGCCCAGGACGTAGTACACGTCGGCCGGATCGTAGCCGCCCTCGAGGATCGAGTGGCGGATGTCGTAGAACCAGCCGGAGTTGTTGTCGTTGAGCGTGCCATCGGTCAGGGCGTCGATGACGCGCTTGAGGCCGGGGACGTTCTCGTAGTGCCAACGGGGATCGTAGTGGCGACGCAGCTCGGGCAGCTCATCGTCGGTCGCGCCGAAGATGTAGGCGTTGTCCGCGCCCACGGCTTCGAGAATCTCAACGTTCGCGCCGTCCAGGGTGCCCAGGGTGAGGGCACCGTTCATCATGAACTTCATGTTGGACGTGCCCGAGGCCTCCTTGCCAGCCATCGAGATCTGCTCGGAGACGTCGGCGGCGGGGATGATGTGCTCGGCGGGCGAGACGTTGTAGTTGTGGACGAAGACGACCTTGATGCGGCCGTTGATGTCCTTGTCGTTGTTCACCAGTTCACCAATGGCGTTGATGAGCTTGATGATGGCCTTGGCGCGGATGTAGCCGGGGGCAGCCTTCGCACCGAAGATGAACACGCGGTTCGGGGTATCCAGCGTCGGGTCGTCCTTCATACGGAAGTACAGGTCCAAGACGTAGAAGGCGTTGAGCAGCTGACGCTTGTACTCGTGCAGACGCTTGATCTGAACGTCGAAGATCGAGTCGGGATCGATCTCGACACCCTCGCGCTCCTTGATCCACGCGGCGAAGTCGACCTTGTTGGCGTGCTTGATCTCGCCCAGGCGCGTGAGCACATCATCGGTGCCAGCCTCGGTGAAGTCAGAGAGCACGGTGAGGTCGCGGACCCACGCGTCAGAACCGGTGACCTCATCGAGGAGGGCGGCCAGGCGGGGGTTGCACTGCTTGAGCCAGCGGCGCGGGGTCACGCCGTTGGTCTTGTTGTTGAAGCGCTCAGGCCAGATGGCGTACCACTCCTTGAGGGTGTCGCGCTTGATGATCTCCGTGTGGAGGGCGGCGACGCCGTTGATGGAGTAGGACGCATAGCAGGCGATCCAGGCCATGCGCACGGTGTTGCCGGAGACGGGGGCCATGTAGTCGATAGTGCCCTGGTCGAGGCCGCGCTCGGCCATGTCGATGCGGAAGCGACGGTCGATCTCGCGGACGATCTCGGCGATGCGCGGGAAGAGGCGGTTGAAGATGTGGATGTCCCAGGTCTCGAGGGCCTCGGCAAGAACCGTGTGGTTCGTGTAGGCGAAGGTCTTGGAAACAACTGCCCAGGCCTCTTCCCAGCCGAGGCCATGCTCGTCCATGAGGATACGCATGAGTTCGGGGATGGCGAGGACCGGGTGGGTGTCGTTGAGCTGAACGGCGTTGTACTCGGCGAAGCCGTTCAGGTCGGTGCCGTGGTAACGCACGTAGTTCTCTACGATCTCCTGCAGGGAGGCGGAGCAGAAGAAGTACTGCTGGCGCACGCGCAGAACCTTGCCCTCGAACGTGGTGTCGTTGGGGTACAGGACACGGGAGATGTCCATGGTGCGCTCACGGTCGATGATCGCGTCGGTGAAGCGCTGGGAGTTGAAGGCGTCGTAGTCGAACTCTTCGATGGGTTCGGCCTTCCACAGGCGCAGGGTGCCCACGTTCTTGGTGCCGTAGCCGGTGATCGCGATGTCGTAGGGGACGGCACGCACGGTCAGGTCGGCGTAGGAGACGATGCGAGCGAGCTCTTCGCGGCGGGTGACGAAGGGGTAGCCCTCCTCCATCCACGGGTCCGGGTGCTCGGTCTGGAAGCCATTGTCGAAGAGCTGCTTGAACAGGCCGTAACGGTAGAGGATGCCGTAGCCGCGCACGGGCAGGTCCAGGGTGGCGCAGGAGTCCAGGAAGCAGGCGGCGAGGCGACCGAGGCCACCGTTACCGAGGGCGGCGTCCGGCTCCTCTTCGAGAACCTGGCCAAGATCGAGGCCGTAGGCGGCGAGGGCTTCGCGAGCCTTCTCGACGAGGCCAAGGTTCGACAGGTTGTTCAGCAGGGCGCGGCCCATGAGGAACTCAGCGGAGAAGTAGTGTTCCTGGCGGCCCTTGGCGTAACGCTCGGTGGTGGCGGCCCAGTTGTCAGCGATCTGATCGACGATGGCAGCGGACAGACCCTGCCACACCTCCATCAGAGTCGAGTCTTCAACGGGGCGCCCGGAGGTCGCACGCACGTGCGAGGGCAGCGACTGCGTCAGATCCAGCGTCATATGACTTCCTTTTTCGTGTCTATGCCCTCCCGCCAAGCGGCGAGCCCCGGGTAGGGATCGGGCCTCACCTTAGAGATTACCGATCCGCGCAGCTAATTCCCTGTTTTGACCATTCTCTGGGAGATTCACCACCCCTCTCACGTGACCAACTACACCCCCGAGCAAGGCCCCATGACTAAAGACCCAACCCCCACACTCCCCTACCAGCTCACGCGAGGCCGGACCTGCGCGAAGACTCACGAGCATCACACAATGACAGCAGGAACACTGAACTGGCCGGGTGGAGAGAATCGCAGGGGCCGAGGCTTCTCCCAATCCCGGAGAGCACAGCGCTGCACACGATAAGGCACCACAGCGGAGGTACCCAACATCAGGGGTGTGCCCCTGCGGGGGCACTGCCCGCAGGGGCACATATACAGGAAAGTGGCACCCCTCGGGCGAGCGATGCCACTTTCCATCACCGGTTCATCATGAGGGCTCAATTCATGGTGACTTTCGGTACTCCCATTGTGCATGTGACGCGCATATCAGTTCAAGGCGAAACACCTCGTTTTCGTTGCAAATCTGCGGTACATCCGTGCACATTTGTGCATAAAGTCGCTGCGAGCTGCAAAAACTAGACAAAACACGGGTCCGCTCGATTCGAGCGGACCCGCGGATTTTGTCAAGCAAAAATCTCAGTGACGCTTGCGCGCGCTCACGAGGGTCACACCACCAGCCAGGGCGATGACACCAGCGCCCGCAGCGATCGACGCAGAGGAACCGGTGTTTGCCAGCATCGGGGTAGAAGCCTCAGCAGGCTCGTTCGTGTGACGAATACCGGAACGAACGGTCACAGGAGCCGGACCTTCGGCGGGGGTCACCTCGCCATGGGTGGTCACGCCGGTCCCAGAACCAGGGCCGGCCGGCTCGGGAACAGAGGGTTCCTCGCTGGGGGTGGGCGTCTGAGGCTCGGGGGTAGGCGTCGAAGGCTGCTCCGGACCGGGGCCGGGGTTGGACGGCTCGGGGGTCGGCGGCTCCTCGGGACCAACGACCGGGGTGGAAGGCGAGGGAGTGGGCTGACCAATAGAGGGGTTACCCTTCGAAGGTTCACCGATGGAAGGGTTCCCCTTCGCGCCGTCACCAATCGGAGACTCAGCTGCGAAAGCGATGCCGGTGGAAGCAGCGATGATGCCGAAAGCCGCCGTCGCGGCGAACAGGGAGGCAGTCGTCTTCTTCATGATCTCTCCTGAAACGGATGTGATGCGGGATGAATGCATGACCCTGACCGGCACCGGTAGTGTCAGATCAGGGATTCACCCTTACCCTACAACACTTCCTGACCATCAAGAAGAGTTTTCCTAAAATCACACCAGACAACTCTGTCTGTCACATTAAAATTTAACTCAAATACCGAGTAATTCACACCCTTCTCATAAGTTCAAGAACCCTGGAACGTCGCAATAAACTTGAAAATTCCCTCCATAATGAGTTGCGTTGCAATAGCAGCGAGAAGCAAACCTGAGATCTTGGTCAGCAGCATGATTCCCCCGGGTCCCAGCAGCCGAGAGAGAATGAGCGAAAAGCGCATCGTCAGCCACATGACGACGTGCGCCAGCACCACGGCCAGGACGACGGCGATCCACGATCCGACGTTCGTTCCGGCCTGCCCGACGGCCACCATGACGGCGACGATCGAGCCGGGACCAGCCAGCAGCGGCGTCCCAAGGGGAACGAGCGCGACGTTGACGCTTTCGTCCCCCGTATCAGGTGTCGAAGAGTCGGTGCCCATGAGGAGTTCCATGGCGACCAGAAACAGCAGGACACCGCCAGACAGCTGCAGCGCCTCCATCGAAATGCTCAGGAGGCGCAGGATCTGTCCGCCGAGGATCGCGAATGTCAGGATGACACCGAAGGACACGGAGGTCGCTTGGATCGCTGCCCGCCGCTGCTTGGCCTGGGAATAACGAGACGTGAGTCCCAGGAAGATCGGCACCGTGCCGATGGGGTCCATGATGACCGTCAGCGTCGTGAAGGCGGTGGCGAAAAGGGTAACGTCGACGAGGCTCACGGCTGCACCACCCCGATGCTCCCTTGCGCGATGACCTCGGCGATGATGTCGGGGTCAGTCGTGTTTTCGCCGATGCGGTTGGGCTTGCCGGTGCCGTGGTAGTCGGAGGATCCAAACTCCGCGAGTCCCAATTCCCTGGCGATGCGGTCAACGTCGGCGCGATCCTCAGGAGCGTGGTCGCGGTGGTTACGCTCGATACCGAAGAGACCTGCCTGAGCCATCTGCGCGATAACGGCCTCGGGCAGCAGCCGCTGACGCTTGCGTGCGCGCGGATGCGCCAAGACGGGTACTCCCCCGGCCTCACGCACGCAGCGCACCGCTTCGACCGGGTCGGGTGCCCAGTGGTGCACGTAGTAGGGACCCGACGGGTGCAGGGCCTTGACGAATGCGGCGCTGCGGTCGGGGAAAGCACCGGCGGCGACGAGCGCGTCGGCGATGTGCGGACGTCCCACGGGGCCACCCTCGGGCGCGAAAGCGAGCACATCCTCCCACGTGATCGGGTAGTCCGCGCTCAGGTTCTCGACCATGCGGAGGGCGCGCGTCTCGCGGTCCTCCCGGGTTCGCCGGAAATTATCGACGAGGCCGGGGCTGGCCGGGTCGAAAAGGTAGGCCAGCAGGTGCACGGTGATGCCCGATGCTGAGCAGGACATTTCAGCACCCCGAATGAGGGTGACGCCGGTGTCGGGGACAGCGGATACAGCCTCGTCCCATCCGGTCGTCGTATCGTGATCGGTCAGCGCAATCGCGTCCAGCCCCGCCTCGGCGGCAATCGCGAGGAGCTGCGCGGGCGTGTCCGTTCCATCCGAGTAAGCGCTATGAGTATGGGGGTCAATTCGCTTCACCATCTGAGATTACCGCATTAATCCGATCACACCACCGGGTGCTGGCGGCTTCCCCGCGAGCACGCCGAGGCCTCGTGAAAACCCCTGATTGTAAGCGGTGGGACGTCGTCTCTCCGCACGTCTTTTCACGGGTCACAACCCACCTTTGCGCATATGCCCACCCCCGGCGAGACGCCGATCACTGTAGGAAACTGACTGCACACGGCCATATGGCCCCCTCAACACCGATTGGAGTACACGCGTGTCTGACAAGGATCAGACCCAGGTGTCTACCGCGACCGATGCGGGAGACGCCGGGTATAACAAGGCTCTGAAAAACCGACATATCCAGATGATCGCCATCGGCGGCTCGATTGGCACCGGCCTGTTCCTGGGTGCCGGCGGCCGCCTGGCCCAGGGCGGCCCAGCGCTCGCCTTCGCCTACGCAGTGTGTGGCGTCTTCGCATTCCTGATGGTCCGCGCCCTCGGCGAGTTGGCGGTGCGTCGCCCCTCCTCGGGCGCGTTCGTGTCCTACGCTCGCGAGTTCCTGGGCGAGAAGGGCGCGTTCATCACCGGATGGTTCTTCTTCCTGGACTGGGCCGTCACCGTCATGGCTGACATCACCGCTGTGGCGCTCTACATGCACTACTGGACAATGTTCGAGGCCATCCCACAGTGGGTGATCGCCCTCATCGCGCTGGCCCTCGTGTTCGTCCTAAACATGCTGAGCGTAAAGGCCTTTGGTGAGGCCGAATTCTGGTTCGCGATGATTAAGGTCGCGACGATCCTCATCTTCATGGCTGTCGCTATCTGGGCGATCATCACGCAGGCGCACATCGCCGATTACACCGCGGGCGTCCACAACATTTCCGAGTCCGGCGGTTGGTTCCCCGAGGGCCTGGCCCCCGTGTTCGCCCTGACCCTGGGCGTCGTCTTTGCCTTCGGCGGCACCGAGATGGTGGGTGTCGCAGCCGGTGAGGCGAAGGATGCCGCAACAATCCTGCCCAAGGCCATCAACTCGATGGTTATCCGTATTTTCTTCTTCTACGTTGGCTCCGTCGTTCTCTTTGCACTGGCGCTGCCCTACAACGCTTACTCGTCGAATGAGTCCCCCTTCACGACGTTCTTCTCCGGCATCGGCGTTCCCCACGCGGGCGACATCATGCAGGTCGTCGTCCTGACTGCGGCGCTCTCCTCGCTGAACGCCGGCCTTTACGCGACCGGTCGCACGCTGCGTTCGATGGCGCTCGTGGGCGAGGGGCCGCGCTACGCTGCTCGCCTCAACAAGAACCACGTGCCCTACGGCGGCATCATCATCACCGCGTCGCTCGGTCTGCTGGGCGTTCTGCTCAACGCCTTCGTTCCACAGAACGCTTTCAACATCGTCATGGACCTGGCGGGCATCGGCATCGCTGGCACCTGGGCGATGATCCTCATCTCGCACTTGGCGTTCCTGCGCAAGGTCAAGCGCGGCGAAGCGCAGCGTCCCGAGTTCCGCATGCCCGGCGCTCCCTACACCAACTACCTGGCGCTGCTCTTCTTCGCGGTGGTCGTTGGCTCCAACGTGACCTCCGAGTCGGGCCGCTGGACCCTCGCGCTGTTCGCCGTGGTCGTCATCCTCATGGTCGCCGGCTGGTACTACGTGCGCGGGCGCGTCGGCAACCTGACCGACGAGGCCGCCGCCTCGCTCCAGGGTGACGAGACCCTGGTGTCGGGCGACTGATCGAAAGGACTCACCGTGCGTCTTCACGTCACGTATGCCGGTGGAACCATCGGCATGGTCGATTCCCCGGAGGGTCTGCGTCCCGGCGCGGACCTGCAGGGGTGGTTCGGCTCCCAGCTGGAGGGCATCGAGCTGGCCTCGAACATCACGATGTCGACGCTGGACCCGCTCATCGACTCCTCGGAGGCCACTCCCGAGGACTGGCAGGCCATCATCGACGACATCAATGCGCACGCCGAGACGGCCGATGCCTTCCTGGTCCTGCACGGCACGGACACGATGGCCTACTCGGCTGCGGCCCTGTCCTACGCGCTGGCGAGCATGGGCAAGCCGGTCGTCTTGACCGGCTCCCAGTACCCGCTCGGCGTGGTCGGCTCGGATGCGTCGGCGAACGTCACGGGTGCGCTGCGCGCCGCGATTTCGCGCCACGCGCGCGGGGTCATGCTGTTCTTCGGGCACAAGCTCCTGGCCGGCAACCGGGCCACCAAGACCTCGTCGTGGGCCTTCCGCGGCTTCGAGTCGCCCTCCGTGTCCCCCATGGCGCGCACGGGCGCCCCGTGGCGCTGGTACGGCGCTCCCCATCCGGGCACCGGCTGGACCGATCCCAGCCCGTACACGCGCCAGGATGTCGCCGTCATCGACGTGGTTCCCGGCATGAGCGCCGCCCGACTGCGCGCGATGACGACGCCCCACCCGGACGCTCTCATCCTGCGTACCTTCGGCGTGGGCAATATCCCCGCCTCTGAGCCGGGCCTGGTGGATGTCCTGGCCGAGCTCGCCAACGCCGATGTGCCGATCATTGTTGCCTCCCAGTGCTACCAGTCCGAGGTCATGCTCGGCCACTACGAGGCTGGCAACGCCCTGGCGCAGCTGGGCGCGATCGGCGCGCACGACATGACGCTCGAGGCCCTCTACGCCAAGACCGTGTTCCTGCTCTCGCAGGGCAAGCGCGGCGCGGACTTCAAGCGTTGGATGGACCTGTCCATCGCGGGAGAACTCACCCTCCAGGACTGATCCTCTCCCACACGACCTACCCCGGCCTCGTCCCCGCGCCTGCCGCGTGACCTGGGAACGAGGCCGGGGTTTGTCATGCCCCCGGGCACTCCACCGGGGCACTCACAGCCGTAGAATGGGCCCATGAGCGAAGAAGAATCCCAGTCAATGGCCGACCGAGGCGAAAGCCGCTCCCGTCAGCCCCAGTCCTCTGTGTTCCGCGAGTTCATCGGCTCCGGATGGGCCCCGCGCCCCACCGACCTGCCCAAGCGTGAACGCGTCGCCGATTTCCTCACCGACCGCGTTCTCAAGGCCGGTGCCCCCTTCCCCGGCGAGCGCCTCGTCATCCCCGCGGGGCCCTACAAGGTCCGCTCGAACGACTGCGACTACCGTTTCCGCGCGCACTCCGCATTCGCGCACCTGTCGGGCCTGGGCGGCGAAAAGGAACCGGATACGGTCCTAGTACTCGAACCGAACGAGGACGGCACCCACACCGCGCTGCTGTTCTTCAAGCCGCGCGCCTCACGTTCCTCCAAGGAGTTCTACGCCAACCCGCGCTACGGCGAATTCTGGGTGGGTGCGCGCCCGTCGCTCGAAGAGGTCTCGGCCGCGACCGGCCTGGAAACCCGCCACATTGACACGCTGCGCGACGCACTGTCCAAGGACGCCGGCCAGGTGAGCCTGCGCATCGTGCGCGGCGTGGACGCCCAAATCGAAGACATGGTCAACGAGATCCGCATCCAGGCGTCCCTGCCGTTTGGCGACGACGCGCGCGAAGAAGACGAGGCCCTTGAGGAGCGCCTCTCCGAAATCCGCCTCAAGAAAGACGCCTACGAGATCGAGGAAATGATCCGCGCGGTCGAGGTCACCAAGGCCGGCTTCGAGGACATCATCCGCGTCCTGCCGCGCGCCGTGGGCCACCGCCGTGGCGAGCGCGTCATCGAGGGAGCCTTCGCGGCGAACGCCCGCGAGGAAGGCAACGGCCTGGGCTACGACACCATCGCGGCCTCCGGCAACCACGCGAACACCCTGCACTGGATCGACAACGACGGCGAGGTGCGCGAAGGCGACCTGGTGCTCGTCGACGCCGGCGTCGAGGTCGACTCCCTCTACACGGCCGACATCACGCGCACGCTGCCCGTCAACGGGCGCTTCACCGAGGTCCAGGCCCGCGTCTACCAGGCCGTGCTCGACGCCTGCGAGGCCGCTCTGGCCCGCGCCAACCAGCCAGGCTGCCGCTTCAAGGACGTACACGACGCCGCTATGGAGGTCATCGCCGCCCGCCTGTACGAGTGGGGCATCCTGCCCGTCACGCCCGAGGAATCCCTGGCCGCCACCGGCCAGCAGCACCGCCGCTGGATGCCGCACGGCACCAGCCACCACCTGGGCCTGGACGTGCACGACTGCGCGAAGGCGCGCGCAGAACTCTACCAGGGCGCGCTGCTCGAGCCGGGCATGATCTTCACGATTGAGCCGGGCCTGTACTTCCGTGCCGACGACCTGCTGATCCCCGAGGAATACCGCGGAATCGGCGTGCGCATCGAGGACGACGTCGTGGTAAACGCCGACGGCACCGTCACGCGCATCTCCGAAGACATCCCGCGCACCATCGCGGACGTCGAGGAGTGGATCGCGCGCATCCAGGGACGCTAAGCGCGCCCCGCGCGGATTTTTTCGCTGGAAGCGCACCGCTTAGGAGCGCTGATCTGACGCCTCGGTCTGGTCTCCCTCAGGGGACGAGGCCGGGGCGTCGTCGTGTCCTTCAGGTGCGGGCTGTGCGGGTGCGGGCTGAGCGGGTGCCGCAGTCTGCGCCGGTTCGCTCTCCGACGCGGAGGACGCCGGGGAGACGGCCTGCGTGACCTGCGAGGGTGCCACGGCCTCGTCCGTGCTCGACGCAGCCGAGGCCTCGGGTACCACGCTCGGGATATCCCCCTCCTTGGTCGCAGCGCCAAAACGCGGGCGGCCGTCGGGGAAGAAACCGACAGAGTCTTTCTTCGGGCGCTCTGTCACCTCGCGCGCACGCTTGGGGCGTGCCATGTTGCCGGGGGTGCGCTGCAGGAGCGTGAACGCGCGGTCGACGTCCGAGGCCGCCAAGATCGCGTAGCGCTCGGCAACGACCTGCTGAGAGGACAGGAGGTCACGGTTGCGGCCTCGCAGAATAAACGCCAGTGCAGACAGGGCCATGCCGACAAGCGCACCGATGACGATGCCGCCCACCACCCAGGTGCCCGTGCCACCAGCGTTCTGTCCCGCGGACATGAACATGCCCGCAAGCGCACCCCACAATCCGCCGCTGGACGCACCCGACATGGACGCCCGAGCAATCGTCAGGCGACCCGTCACGCGCTCCACCATGTGCAGATCCGTGCCGACAATCGTGATCGACGAAACGTCGAAACCGTAATCGGACAGGAAATCAACACCCGCTCGAGCCTGCGCGTAGGTCTGGTAGGACGCAACCTCCGTACCCGTCGGCATCTTCGGTTCCATCACAATGGCCATTTCTCTCTCCAATCACCACAGCAACGGTGGCGTGGGACGCATTGTCCACCCGGCACCGGCTCTCCATTACGACGCATTGAACATCATCAGCCTAAAATGATTGGGTGAGCATTGCATCTATTGAGGTTGGCACCAAGGGCCGACGCGTCTACATCGGAAAGCTTGCCGGCACCGGTGTTTTCGACCCTTTGGGCGACCAAGTCGGCAAGATTCACGATGTCGTTGTCATCTTTCGGCTGAAATCTGAAGCCAACGTCATCGGCTTCGTCGTCGAGGTCGGCCCGCGCAAACGCGTGTTCCTACCGCTGACCCGCGTGACGTCCATCGAAGCCGGATCGGTCATCACGACGGGCCTGCTCAACATTCGTTCGTTCACGCAGCGCCCCATCGAGACCCTGGTGCTGTCCGAACTCTTCGACCGCGTCGTCACCATGAACGACGGCTCCGGCCAAGTGCGTATCCTCGACGTTGCTATGCGTCAACGTCGCCCCAAGGACTGGGTGATTTCCACGCTGCACGTCCAGCGCGTGCGTACCTCGTCCCTCGGCTTCACGCGCAGTGGCGAGACCCTGACGGTCGACGTGACCGAGGTGTCGGGCCTGCTCAAGACCGACTCCAACCAGGCGGCCACCGCACTGCTTCAATACACGGAAGACATGCGTCCCGCCGACCTGGCAGACTTCATCCACAGCCTGCCCCAGGACCGCAAGATGGCGGTTGCGCAGCAGCTGACCGACGCGCGCCTAGCCGACGTACTCGAGGAGCTGGGTAACGACGACCGCATTGCCATCGTGTCAGCGCTGGAGGCAGCACGAGCCGCCGACGTTCTCGACGTCATGCAGCCCGACGACGCAGCCGACCTCGTCGCCGAGCTGCCCGCCGCCAAAGCACAGTCCCTGCTGGCCCTCATGGAACCCGAAGAGGCCGAGGACGTGCGTCGACTCATGACCTACGAGGAGTCCACCGCGGGTTCGCTCATGACCACCGAACCGGTCGTTTTCGGCCCCAATGCTACCGTCGCGCAAATGCTCGCCGCCGTGCGCCGCGAGGACATCCCCACCTCCATCGCGACCGTTGCCTTCATCGCGCGCCCACCCCAGGAAACCCCGACCGGCCAATACCTGGGCATGGTCCACATTCAGCGCGCACTGCGCGAACCACCGCAGACCCTGCTCGGCACGATTCTCGACCGCGACATCGAGGCCGTGGACCCCAACGCGCACATCGCGAAGGTGACCCGACTGCTGGCCACCTACAACCTGACGGTTCTTCCCGTCGTTGACGAGGACGGGCACCTACACGGCGCCGTCTCGGTCGACGACGTGCTCGACGAACTGCTGCCCGAAGACTGGCGCGATTTCGATGATGACATCACCGACCGCATGATGGCAAGGAGCATCGATGGCTGATCGTCTCGACAACCCGCTCGAAAAGCGCCGCGGGTTCTTCCGTCGCCCCGGCTCCGGCGGAGGCGACGGCTTCGGTCGTTTCGCCGAGGCCACCGCGCGCTTCATGGGGTCCCCCCGCTTCGTCCTCTACATGACGATCTTCGTCGTCGCCTGGATCGCCGCGAACCTCGTGCTCGCTGGTGTCAGCGTAAAATTCGCGTGGGACCCCTACCCCTTCATTCTGCTGAACCTCGCGTTCTCAACCCAGGCCTCGTACTCGGCCCCGCTCATTATGCTCGCGCAGAACCGCCAAGACGCGCGCGACCGCGTCGTCGCTGAACAGGATCGCCTGCGCGCCGAACGCAACCTCGCCGACACCGAGTACCTGGCCCGCGAGATCGCCGGCCTGCGCCTGGCCCTCCAGGACGTCGCCACGCGCGACTTCGTGCGCTCCGAACTGCGCGATATGCTCGAGGACCTGCGAGCCGAGATCGCCGCAGACGCCACCAAGGCCTCGGACACCGACACGGACGGTCACCAGGACACGGAGGGACATTCTCAGGCCGACTAACCGCCCCCCTAGAAGATGGGCACACCGGCCAGTAGAGTGGAGTCCATGCCAGTCACGCTTGAATCCGTCATGGACGCTCTCGGCCAGGTCATCGACCCCGAGATCCGCCGCCCCATCACCGACCTCAACATGGTGACCCCCGACCTGGTCACGATCGATGGCTCGTCCGTCGCGATCAAGGTCCTGCTCACCACCGCCGGGTGCCCGCTGCGCACCCAGATCACGAAGGACGTCTCCAAGCGTGTGGGTGCCCTCGACGGCGTCGAGAACGTCACCGTCGAAATGGGCGTCATGGACGAGGCCCAGAAGAAGGCGCTGCGCGAAAAACTCAACGGTGGTCGCCCCGAGCGCGAGATCCCGTTCTCCCGTCCCGACTCACTGACCCGCGTCATCGCCGTCACCTCCGGTAAGGGCGGCGTCGGCAAGTCTTCCATGACCGCGAATCTGGCCGCCGCGCTCGCCGCGCAGGGACTCAAGGTTGGTGTCATGGACGCCGACATCTACGGCTTCTCCATTCCCCGCATGCTCGGCGTCGACCACGACCCGCAGGTCATCGACGGCATGATGATCCCGCCCGTGGGCGTCGGCGGCATCAAGGTCATCTCGATCGGCATGTTCGTGCCCGACGGCCAGGCCGTCGTGTGGCGCGGCCCCATGCTGCACCGTGCCCTCCAGCAGTTCCTCGCCGACGTCTTCTGGGGCGACCTGGACGTCCTGCTCATCGACATGCCCCCGGGTACGGGCGACGTCGCGATCTCGATCGCCCAGCTGCTGCCCAACTCGGAGATCCTCGTCGTGACGACCCCGCAGGTCGCGGCCGCCGAGGTCGCCGAGCGAGCCGGTTCCATCGCCGCCCAGACGAACCAGAAGGTCATCGGCGTCGTCGAAAACATGTCCTTCCTGCCACAGCCCGACGGCTCGCGCCTGGAAATCTTCGGCTCGGGCGGCGGCGAATCCGTATCCGCGCGCCTGACCGCCCAGCTCGGCTACTCGGTGCCGCTCCTGGCCCAGGTGCCCCTCGACATCGCGCTGCGCGAGGGCGGCGACCGCGGCGAACCCGTCGCCGTCGCCTCCGGGCCGGCCGCCGAGGTCCTCACAGCCCTCGGCACGACCCTCGCGTCGGTCAACCGGGGCCTCGCCGGGCGCCCGCTCGGGGTCTCCCCCATCCGGCACTGACAAGCCCCATCAGCGTGTGCACCACGGCCTCGTCCTCATCGACGAGGCCGTGGTTGCGTCGCGCGGAGTTTCCTCCTTTTCGAGGGCCTTCAGCACGCACGCGTTTTGGTGTCGTCTCCTTTTTTAGCGGGAGACCGGAGCGCCAACGCGCCCGCGTCACGCCTCGCCTGTACCCTGATGGCTGGAGAGGGGCGCACACGTGTGGACGCACCTACCCGAGGCGACCGAGGAAACGTGAGGATAGCGATGGCGGATAAGGCCCAGACATGGGTGTATACCGAAGACTACGTGGCAGAGAGCAATGCTCTGGCTGCCGCGCGCGCTGTTGCATCCGAACTTGGAGCCGCCCCCGTTTCCTCCGGTACCGGAGCCGCCCTGCGGATGCTCGCCGCCGTCGCAGGCGCGCGCGCCGTCCTCGAAGTGGGCACGGGTGCCGGAGTGTCAGGCCTGTGGCTCCTGGACGGCATGGCCCGCGACGGCGTCCTCACAACCATCGACGTCGAGTCCGAGCTACTGGGCTACGCGCGCCGCAACTTCGCAGCCGCCGGCCTGTCCTCCCACCGTACGCGCCTCATCGCCGGGCGCGCCCTCGACGTGCTACCCCGTATGGCGGCGCGCGGCTACGACATGGTTGTCCTCGACGGCGACCTGGATGAGACACCGCAGTACCTGGACCACGCCGTGCGTATTGTCCGCCCCGGCGGCACCATCGCCTTCGTGCACGCCCTGTGGCACGACCAGGTCGCCGACCCCGCACGCCGCGACGCACGGACCGTCGTCGCTCGCGAGGTCGTCAATTACCTGCGAGACTCCGATGAATTCGTGCCCACCCTCCTGCCCGTCGGAGACGGCCTGGCGGTCGCAGTCAAGCGCTGACGGCGCTTTCGCGTGCCATCTGGGCGCTCTCTGTTCCGCACGCAAACCCTCTGTTCCATACGTGGGCATCCCCGCCGACGCTCCGATCAGCGGGTTCACGTGCGGAACAGCGGTCCCAGGCCCCAAATAGCAGGCCCCGCGGCAGCCGGACACCACAGGCACCGCGGTGATCGCACACCGGACGCAACACGGGAAGACACATCGCAGGCACCAAACGGCGACACAAAAGCGGTGGGACAGGCTGTGCCCGTCCCACCGCAGTTATGCTTATTCAGATTGCCGCAGTCAGCACCTCGGCCAGTTTGCCGGCTTCCTGCGGACTCATCTCGATAACGAGGCGACCGCCCCCTTCGGTGGGAATACGAACGACAATGCCGCGACCTTCAGCGGTCGCTTCGAGGGGGCCATCCCCCGTGCGAGGTTTCATCGCTGCCATGTTGAGGACTCCTTCTCAGAGTTCTGCCGCCGCCATCTGCGGTGGAGCACCTCATCAATCTTACCGGATAACTGATGATTTTCCTTGGCAGGTTACACAGTCTCACACATAGAAACTCAGCCATCAGATCAATTTTGTGTGGCAATTGAAAGGTTTCTCCTCGTCAACGCCCCTCACACTCGCGCATCAGCAACTAAGCACCCGTCGCCAGGCGCACCGCCTCCTCCGGATCATCAACAACGTGCAGCAGGTCGACGTCGCCCGGAGAAATCATGCCCGTATTCACCATCGAGGAACGGATCCACTCGACCAGTCCCGACCAGTACTCGGTACCCACAAGCACGAGGGGGAAGGAACGAATCTTGCCGGTCTGCACCAGGGTCGCCGACTCGAAAAGCTCATCCATTGTGCCAAAACCGCCCGGCATAACGATAAAGCCCTGCGAGTACTTGACGAACATGGTCTTGCGTGCAAAGAAATACCGGAAGTTCACGCCGCGGTTGATCCACTGGTTCATGCTCTGCTCGTGCGGCAGCTCAATGCCCAGGCCCACGGAGATACCGCCTGCCTCCCACGCGCCACGGTTCGCGGCCTCCATCACGCCCGGGCCACCGCCCGTAATGACCGCGTAGCCGCGCTGAACCAGGAGTTCGCCGATCCGCTGAGCACACTGGTACCAGGGTTCGTCCGGGCGCGTGCGCGCGGAACCGAACACAGAAATGGCGGGGCCGACCTTCGCCAGGGCCTCGAACCCTTCGACGAACTCGGACTGGATCCGCAGAACACGCCAGGGGTCCGTGTGCTTCCAGTCCGCGCTGTGTTCGGTCTGAAGCAGCGAAGCATCGGCCGTCAGGCGCGGGATCTGGTCCCCGCGCAGAACGACGGATCCGCGGCGGTAAGTTTCTTCAGGGGTAGTCATGGTCTCTCCTGACGGTCATGGTGGGTGGGGCGCGGCGCGCCCAGGCCCGCTACTGCGCGAGCAGGAAGGCACGCAGAGTCTCGTGCACCCTGACAATATCCGAGACGGGCGCGTGTTCGTCGCGCGTGTGCGCGAGCAGCGGATCGCCTGGCCCGAAGTTCATCGCGGGCACTCCCACCTGCGTAAAGCGGGCAACGTCCGTCCACCCGACTTTCGCGCTGAGCGCGAGCTGAACCCCGGCCTCGTCCGCGACGCGACGGGCGACGGACAGGAAGCGCTCGGCGACGGGCGAGTTCGCCCCAGGCCGCGCACCCTCGCACAGGTCATCGACCTCGATGGTTGCGCCGGTTCCTTCGAAGAGACCGCGCACCCATTCCAAGGCGTCGTCGGCGCGTTTGGAGGGCGCGAAGCGATAGTTGACGGTCATGGAGGCGGCCTCGGGGATGACGTTGTTCGCAATGCCGCCCTCGACGCGCACGACGGAGAGGGATTCGCGGAATTCAAGGCCGTCAACCACCTCGATGGGGTTACCGAAGGACGCGATACGCTCGATGACGGGGGCCATCGCGTGAATCGCGTTGATGCCCATCCAGGCGCGCGCCGAGTGCGCGGCACGTCCCGGGAAGTGCGCGATGACGCGCAGAGTTCCGTTGCAGCCGCCTTCGACGTGCGCGGCAGTGGGTTCGCCCAGCAGAGCGAGGTCGCCGGCGAGCCACTGCGGGTACAGGCGCTGGATGCGGCCCAGGCCGTTGAAGTGCGAGGCGACTTCCTCGTGGTCGTAGAAAATCCACGTGACGTCTGCGGTGAGCGCCTCGCGTGCGCCGCCCGTGATTAAAGCACCGGCCTCGCATGCAAGAGCCAGGGCGGCCGCGCAGCCGCCGAGCATATCGACTGAACCGCGCCCCCACACGACCTCGACGCCGTCACGCACCTCGAGGCGTCCAGGAACATTCTCGGCGATGGGAACCGTGTCCAGGTGCCCGGCAAGGACGACGCGCTGCGGCAGCCCGAGGTGGGTCCGCGCGCACACTGCATCCCCGTCGCGCAGGATCTCCAGGGTGTCCACCGAGCCGAAGCCCGCGCCACGCAGCGCCGCCTCGACCGCGTCCGCGAGGGGTCCTTCCTCTCCCGACACCGAGGGGATATCGATCATCTGGCGCGTCAGCGAGAGCGCATCGGTCGCGTCCGTGAGCTGCATGGGTCCTCCTTTGTGATTGCTTCCAGGATACCGGCGCACTCCCCCACCTGCGTCTGTGCACACGCTGTGCGAGAGACGCAACCTGTTCGTCTCACTCCGTTTTTGCGAGTCCGCTTCATAGTGTTACCCTCAGCACATGACACGCTGTGCTGGCCCGTCGCTATTTGCGGGTATCGCTTCTTTCTTGTCCGCCGCTACCCGTGGTCGATTCCGCCTGATCATCGGATACGAGGCCTCGCACACCGGGGATCTTGCCCGCGATGGTGCCGCCATCATTGAAGGATTGGGCGGTCATGCTCTGCTCATGCCGCGCGCACTACCGGCACCGCTGACAGCTTTCTCGGTGCGCATGGTCATGGCCGACGGCGCGCTCTACATCCGCAGCAGCGGCGAGGCACTGATCTATCTGGGTGGGCGCGTGGTCGACCGCTCGCGTGAGGGTGCGCTCGCCTCCGAGGCTGAACTCTCCCTCATCGACGAGGCCGCGGCCGCGGTCAGCGACGAGGCCGCCCTCCCCCGCGCCGAGGGGGGCTGGGAGTGTGTGGGCGAGGGCATGATCGGTGCCTACGTAGATCGCACGGTCTCACGCATCTCATCCCTATCCGACGCCGCGCACGTGCCCACACCCGTGTCCGTCGAGGACCCCACGGGCCTCCTGACCTCCCTGCTGGAACGCCTGGGCGTCCCCATTGACGAGGCCGGGGCGGGCCTGTCACTGCACGTGTGCTGCGAGGGACGAACGCTTTGTTCTTCTCTGTCCGAGGAGCAGGTGCGTACCGCCCTGGGTGAGGCGCTGGCAACGAGTCCCGTGATCCCGGCGGGCCGGGGACTGTACTGCGTGGATCCGGCCTTCGTCATGGACGCCGACGCGATCAGTGCAGGCGCGGCCCTCGCGCTCCTCGCGCCGCGCTAAGCGGTAGGCCGAGTTACGTCCCCATGAGGTGAGGACAAGGGGACGCAGATGTGCATGCTCACCTATAGTTTGCGCGTATGAGTGAGAACACCCCGACGATTGGGCGATCACGGGTGCGAAGACTAACGCGTACCGTCAGGTTGGCAACGCGTTCCCACCGCCAGTTGCCCGCGCGGTGGCATCGCAATCGCCTCTGCTCTCAGGGCAGACAGTCGTGGGCAGGAGGCTGTCGCATGAGCATCAATCTCCTCGACGAGCGTCGGTTCTTCCACCGTCATCGACGGTCAACGTCTGCGTGACATCGCCGATTTACCCCTCGACTTGGCGATCTAACGACGCACCCCTGGCGCGAACAGTGGTGCCCAGGCGCTCTCGCGCCCGGGCACCACTCACAGCACATTTCAACTCACACGTCGAAAGGCGTGGAAATTACCATGCCGCCCGTCTCGATCTGGCCGGCCATGTCGGACAGGCCCAGCTTCAGGTCAGAAGACAACATCGGTGTGTAGGCACCGAAGCCGGTGAGGATCACGCCGCCGGACACCAGCGACACGGGGACAGTCGATGCAGGCGCGCCTGCCGTGGCATCGGAAATGAGCGTATCCATTGCCGCGGAATAGTCGAGAACAATACCGGTCAGCACGGGCGCTCCAATAGACGAGCGCACCGCGTCGGTGATCTGGATGTAGCTGAACGAGTCAGAGAAAGACTGCGTGTCGACCTGCTCGACCATCTGCGGACCGGCCTGGCCCGACATGGGCGACTCGGCGGATACAGCCTCGTCGCGGGTCAGACCCTTGAGGTCAGCCTTCGTCAAGCCCGACCAGATGAGACGCACCATCGGGTTACCAGCCGCGGTGACAGCGCGCGCGGCACCCGCGTTGTTCTCCCCCGCGAGGGGTAGAATGATGTCGGCACCCTGCGCGATAAAGTTGGCGGCAGTAGCCTCAACGTTCTCGGCGCTGTCGACAAATGTCCCGTCCTTGGCGGCGTTATTCCAGCCCAGGACGGCGATAGACGTGCCCTTCGCGAGGTTGTAGGCGTCGACGCCTTCCGCGAAGGCATCCATCTGCGACGCGGTGACATTGTCGCGCGACCCGCCGATGACAGCAAGCGTACCCGTCGTCGTCATGCCGGCCGACGCGTAGCCAGCCAGGTAGGCGGCCTCGGAGGCCCTGACGTTGATGATGGAACCATTCTTGAGGGAGGTGGGATTACCCTTCGCATCCGTGAACGAGGCACCGACGAGCGCGAAACGGACCTTCGGGTTGGCGCGCGCGGCCTCGGAAATAGACGAGGCCGTGGTGGAGTCGGTGCCGACGATCAGCGTGCAGCCGGAGGCCACGAGCGAGGCCGGTGCTGCCTCACCCGATCCGGCCTGATAGGTGATCGACGCATTGTTCGCGGCATCCGCGAGGGCACGCGCGACGGGGTCCGTCGCGGGGTCCGTGTGCGCACTCGAGGTAGCGACGCAGACCTTTGCGGACGCGGCCGGGGTAGCGCCGGGCGTCGGCGAGCATGCGCTCACAGCCAGGGCAGCCACCGTGGCCGTAGTAGCGAAGGCAGCGAGAGTCCGCTTATTCACGTCTCATCCCTTTCGTCGGGGCGTCTTTCTGCCCAACACGGTACCAGCCGAGCCGCGCGCAACGCCGCCCGGGGCGGTGCACCTCACCCGACAGCATACACTCGAAGGCGGCGCGGGATCACCGTGAGTCACGGAGGCACTCGCGTCGCCTGGCGGAAGGCTATCAGAGCAAGTCGGAGCGACCGGCCTCGGCAAGCATATCGACGACGGACTTGACGGCCTGCGCGCGCTCCAGGCGCGTCACGAGGATCGCGTCAGAGGTCAGGGCCACCGCGACGTCGGGCACCCCAACGAGAGCGACGAGCGGGCCATCCTCACCCACGGATCCGTAGACGGCGGCACCCTCAGAGTCGATGCGGATGGCCTCACCGAGGCTGCCCGCGGCGGCAGCAATACCGGTCAGCGCCTCAAAGTCGCCCAGGTCCGTCCAGCCGAGGGCGGCGTCAGCGGGAACGACGGCCACTCCCCCGTCGGCAGCAACGGGTTCAGCGATGGCGTGATCGATGGCGATCTTAGTCAGGTGCGGCCAGTTCTCCTCCAGCGTCGCTTCGAACTGCGGCGTTCCCCACGAGCGCGCAATAGTCTCTAGGCGCGCGTGCAGGTCGTGCATGAGTCGGGCCAGGTGGGAGGCCAGGACACCCGCAGACATGATGAACATGCCCGCGTTCCACAGGTAGCCCTGGGACACGTAGCGGGCAGCAGTGTCCGCATCGGGCTTTTCGACGAACTCGGCGACCCGGCGGGCACGCCCGGCAGCGCCAGCCACCCCAGCCTCGTCCTCACCGGACAGAGCAGGTCCGGGCGCGATGTAGCCGTAGGCGGTCGAGGCCTCGGTGGGCGTCAGCCCAATCGTCACGACGTATCCGTCGCGCGCGGCACCAATCGCGGTTGCAACGGCGGCGCGCAGCAGCTCGGGGCGCGCAATCAGGTGGTCGGCGGCGAACGAGCCGACGATGGCATCGTCCCCAAAGCGCTCGCGCACGACGTAGGCGGCCAATCCGATCGCGGCCATGGAATCGCGCCCCGATGGCTCGATGAGGAGCGTGCGCTCCTGCGAGGAAGCGAACTCGGGAAGCTGGGCGAGTACGCCATCGCGGTGCGCTTGACCGGTCACGATGGTCACGGACGAGGCCGCAGAAGCCAGGCGGTCCACCGTACCCTGCAGAAGGGTACGGCCCGTGCCCGCCAGGTCGAGGAGGAACTTGGGACGGCGACGCCGCGACAGCGGCCACAGGCGGGTGCCGGCACCGCCGGCGGGGATAATCACGTGGAGGTCACTCATGCCCCCCAGTATCGCAGATACGACGAGGGAGCGAGGCCAAAACCTCGCCCCCTCACCGGAAAGCGTCTGCTAAGCGGGCCTCACTCGGCGTCACCCTCAGCGGCAGCCTCTTCGGTAGCTTCCTCAGCTTCTTCAGCGGCGGCTTCCTGGATGGACACGATGACCGTCTCAGCGTCAAGCTCCACCTCAACGCCGGCAGGCAGCTTGAGGTCGGAGACGTGCACGGCGGAACCGGCCTCAATGCCATCGATGGAGACCTCGACGTGCTCGGGGATGGAGGTGGCGGGAGCCTTCACCAGGATGGCGAACTCCTCCAGGGAGTGGACGGTGCCAGGGACGGGCTCGCCGGTCACGACGACGGGAACCTCAACGTCGACCTTCTCGCCGGCCTTGACGGCCTGGAAGTCGGCGTGCAGAATGTCGCGGCGCACAGGGTGAACCTGAACGTCCTTGACGAGGGCCAGCTGGGACTTGCCGTCGATCTTCAGCTCAACGAGCGCGTTCTTGTTGCCACGGACGATCAGGAACAGATCGTGACCGGGAACGTCGAGGTGACGGGGCTCTTCGCCGTGGCCGTAGAGAACGGTGGGGACCTTGCCGGCGCGGCGGGCGCGGCGGGAGGCACCCTTACCGAACTCGGAACGCTCTTCGGCAAGCAGGACGGGGTTGTCGCTCATGTGTTTTCCTTCGTTTCTCAGGTCCGGCGTCGGTGTCGGCAGAGTGAAGGAAGCGCTACGCGCATCAATTCAAGCCCTGTCGATAACGGCGGATACGGATCCGCCCTCGCCGGAGCAACCCCAACAGGTTACCTCACGACGAGGGCGGATGTGAAGCGGGAATCCGTCAGTTAAACAGCGATGTGACCGAACCGTCTTCGAAGACCTCGTGAATCGCGCGAGCCAGGAGCGGCGCGATAGACAGGACGGTGAGCTGCTCGAAGCGCTTCTCAGCAGGGATCGGCAGGGTGTCGGTGACGACAACCTCGGCGGCTCCGGACTCGGAGAGACGCTTGGCGGCCGGGTCGGAGAGAATACCGTGGGTGGCCACAACGATAACCTTCTTGGCACCGGCGTTGGTGAGGACGTTGATTGCCTCGGTGATCGTACCGGCGGTGTCGATCATGTCATCGACCAGGACGCATTCCTTGCCAGCGACATCGCCGACGACGCGGTTCGCGACGGCAACGTTCGGGCGAGTCGTGTCGCGGGTCTTGTGAACGAAGGCCAGGGGTGCGCCGCCCAGTTTCTTCGACCACTTTTCGGCAACGCGGATACGACCGGCGTCCGGGGAGACAACGGCCGTGTTGGACAGGTCGACGCGGCCGCGCACGTAGTCCACGAGGACGGGCATGGCGAAAAGGTGGTCGACCGGGCCATCGAAGAAGCCCTGCTCCTGCGAGGCGTGCAGGTCCACGCTCATGATGCGGTCAGCACCGGCGGTACGGTACAGGTCGGCCATCAGACGGGCGGAGATAGGCTCGCGGCCCTGGTGCTTCTTGTCCTGACGGGAGTAGGGGTAGAAGGGAGCGACCACGGTGATGCGCTTCGCGGACGCACGCTTGGCAGCATCAATCATGATGAGCTGCTCCATGAGCCACTTGTTGATGTCGCCCGCGATGGACTGCAGGACGAACACGTCGGCGCCGCGAACGGACTCGTTGAAGCGCACGTAAATCTCGCCGGAGGCGAAGTCGTAGGCCGTCACCGGCGAAACCCCACATCCGATTTCCTCGCCCACGGCATGAGCCAGGTCCATGTGAGCTCGCCCAGAAACGAGGACGAGATTCTTTTCTCCAGTGGTCACCAGTCCGCTCATACGGTGGTCTCTCCTTGTGTTGGATCAGGCGCGAGGCGCCGCGATCAGTGTGCCGATGGTGCTGTAAGGCTTAACCATCGTATCGGCTGCGACGCAGCCCTGACCGATCCACGCGGCGGGAACCACAGCGCGATCCCCGATTTCCGCATCAATCAGCGTGGCGTTAGGACCGATTTCACAGTTATCACCAACGCGTGTGGTACCCCGCAGGCAGGTGCCGGGGTAGATCGTGGTGTCCGCGCCGACCCTCACATCGACATCGACCCAGGTGGAGGCCGGATCGACGATGGTCACACCGGAGCGCATGAGTGCCTCGCAGAGACGCTTGTTGAGTTCGGCGCCCAGCTCGGCGAGTTGGACACGGTCGTTCGCACCGGCGCTCTGCCAGTGGTCGGTGAGTTCCAGGGCACCGGCGGTGCGGCCCGCGGGAGCCGCTGCAGCCAGCACGTCGGTCAGGTACACCTCACCCTGGTCGTTGTCAGTCCCCAGGGAGGACAGAGCATCGCGCAGGAACTGCGCATCGAACGCGTAGATGCCCGCGTTGATCTCGTTGATCGCGGCCTGCTCGGGCGTCGCGTCGCGCTGCTCAACGATGGCGGTGACCGTGCCGGAGGCGTCGCGGATAATGCGCCCGTAGCCGGTGGGATCCTCGACGCGCGAAGTCAGGACAGTGACGGCGTGCCCCGCGCCCTCATGGGTGGCGACCAGCTCGGCCAGGGTGTCCGTCGACAGGAGAGGAACATCGCCGTAGGTGACGACAATTGTGCCAGGCGTGGGGGCGACTGCGGCGTCGAGAGCCTCGAGGCCGCACTGGACGGCGCGGCCGGTGCCGGGAATCTCATCCTGGTCGGCGATGATGGCGGCGGGACTTACGCGCGCGATTTCTGCGGCGACAACCTCGCGCTGGTGGCGCACGACGGCGACCAAATGCTCGGGGTCGAGGCCGTGAGCAGCGCGCAGAGCGTGTCCGATCATGGACAGGCCAGCGAGGGGATGCACAACCTTCGGGAGGGCTGATTTCATGCGCGTTCCCTGACCGGCGGCCAGGACGATGACAGCGGCGGGGCGAGACATATTCCTCCTCAAAGGGTTAACAGATCCGATACGGATCTGATCGCTCCGCCCCTAGGATTCGAACCTAGACTAAAGGCACCAAAAACCTCTGTGCTGCCGTTACACCAAGGCGGAATGCGTCCACAGTGATAATACCCGGACCTCATGGGCGCTTTCAAACGCGCCACTCCCCCGCACCCAAACCACCCGTCCCGCCCTGGCCTCGTCCCGTGTGATACTGGAGGCATGGCTGAGAAGAGGACACGCATGAGCGGCTTCGCGCGCCGCGAGCAGCTGGTGGCCGTGGGGCGCTCTCTGTTCGCCGAAAAGGGCTTCGGGGCGACCAGCGTCGAAGAGATCGCTGCCCGCGCGAAAGTTTCCAAGCCCGTCATTTACGAGCACTTCGGCGGCAAGGAAGGCCTGTACGCCGTCATCGTGGACCGCGAGGTACAGGCCCTCATTTTCTCCCTCCAGTCCTCCCTGGAGTCTTCCGAGCGTCCACGCCTCATCCTGGAGAACGCGACCCTGGGTTTGCTCGACTATATCGAGCGCAACACGGACGGCTTCCGCGTGCTGGTGCGCGACGCGCCCTCGGATCGAACGGCGGGGTCGTTTTCCTCAATCATGGGCGACGTCGCAATGCGCGTCGAGCACATCATCGCCGCTCAATTCAAGCGTTCGAACTTCAATACCACCTGGTCGCCGCTGTACGCACAGATGCTCGTCGGCCTCATCGCGCAGGTCGGACAGTGGTGGCTCGATGACCGGCGTATGAAGAAGGACGAGGTCGCCGCACACGTCGTCAACCTCATCTGGAACGGCCAGCGCGGCCTGAGTCCCCACCCCACGCTTCGGGTGCGCTCGAGCGACGGACGCTAGGTGCTCCTCGACGGAACAGACGACGAGGCCGTGGCGGGTAATCCCTGCCACGGCCTCGTTCGTGTGTGGTGCGCTCAGCGCGCCTCGTAGGAGAGGCAGTCCGCGGTGCCCGCGCCGACCGAGATGGAGGCGGCGGTGCACTCGAGGGCGTTGTTGTGGGCGCAGTCGGCCTTCTGGCAGGCACCAACGAAGGATTCGGCCTTGGCGAGGCCGCCCTTGACGGTCAGCGGGATGAAGGTCGTGCAGGAGGTCGAGTAGCCGACGGTGATTGCGGCGGCTCCGCAGCTCTTCTCCTTGTTGTAGGAGCAGTCGAGGACGGAGCAATCGAGGATGCGGGGCATATCTGCCATTGGAGTGTCCTTTACAACGTGGCCCCGTGGGGCCTCTTGTTAGCCGGTCGCGACCGGGTTGGCCGCGCTGTTGACTCCAGTGATACGCCTTTTCGCAACATGTGCAAGACAAGCGGTTTTTCGTTGCAATTCCAACACTATGCACCGCGCATGCGGGAACTATTTTCGCGCTTGTATCATCACTAATTACGTAAATAAAACAGGCATTTCTTTTGCGTAATTCGGATAGGTGAGCCTGCACTGTTCATCTTTGCCGCACCTATGGTGGGAGCCGCTTGGCCCCCTGCTTCAACCACCTCACACACCGCACAGAAGCCGCTACGGAGGATCCGCATTCACCCACGGCACCACGGCCTCGTCCATGGCGAGCATGACACAGCTCGCCCGCGCTACCGAGGCAGCGCGGGCAAGTGCGACCACGAAAACGGAGTCAGGTCACTTCGCGGACCAGAAACGAATCATGATCCTTGTTCCATCGTCGGCCGGCTGCGAGCGCACCAGATCACCGACGTACGTGTAGGAACCCGAGAAATCAGTCGAGGAGGCGGGCAGATACTGGGGCACGTCACCGGTCGCGACGTTGTAGACCCGGGTATTCCCTTCCTGCGAATACTCCATGTCGCCGGTCAGCTCGACGCCGTCGGCCTTCGAGATCCAGTAGCGGCGAGTCGTGCCGTCGGGGCCACCCTCCTCACCCTGGAACCAGTAGAGGCTGAAATCATCCGTCTCCGGGATGCCACGAACAACCGAGCCGTTGACCTGCGCGTAGTTCACGACTTGGCTCTTGGCAGTGTAGCCGGCCTCGTCGTCACGCTTGTTATCGCACAGCGCAATGCTGCGGGAAGACAGAGCACTCTCGCCGAGGCCAAAGTCGGCGCGGATCTCCTCAGCGTAGGGGCGAACAATGACATTGTCGGTGACGGAGACGTTGCGAATGTCCCCCTTGACTTCCTGGAAGTCGATCGCGCCGCGCGTATTGCCGTAGAAATCGTTCGTCGTGCCCGAGCGCACCAGCTTGTTGTGAGCGATCGTGATGCCACCATCCGTGTTCAGGTCAAAGTTGTGGCCATCGAACACGGTGTTCAGGCGGATGCCAGCGCCGGGGAAATTGTTGATGAGCAGGTTGTCACGAACGGCGTGGGACTTGCCTCCGAAGATACCGATACCCGAGGCCCGCCAGCCCAACTCGATAGTGTTGCCGACGAAGGAGTTGGCCTCAGCGACACGCGCCTGACTGTTCGTCGAGGTGTCAATACTCGACCAGGAGGCGAGGCCGTCGTCACCATTACCGCGCACGGAGGAGTTACGCACCGTCGAGTTCGCGGTGCCCTGCGCGAAGTTCACGCCGTCCGCGAAGTTGTTGCGAATGCGGGCGTTCTCAATGACCATACCGTCCGTGTAGGTCATCTGGCTGGCATCCACGTAGTCGCCCATCCAGAAGCCACACTCGAAATGCTCGACCCACACGTTGGCGACGCGGGTGTTCGCCCCAGCCGATCCGGCGAAGCCCTTGTACTGCGCCTTCTCACCGTAACGGGAGGTCAGGGAAGAAGACATGTAGAAATCAGTCATGGTCACGCCACCCACGCCACGGTTTAAGACGAAGCCGCCACCGCCAACCTGGTCGGACGTGAAGCGCAGATTCGTGTACCACATGCCCGCGCCCCGGATCGTCAGATCGGAATGATCAAGGCCGATCTTTCGTCCCAGCTCCCAGGTTCCCGCCGGGATGTAGACCGTCTTGGAGGAGGTGTTCGCAGCCTCGTTCATCGCCCAGATAAGCGCATCAGAATCATCCACGCCGTCGCCGGGCTGCGCACCCTGGTAGTCGGCGATACTGACAGCGTCAGCCGGACGCTGAATCTCAGGCAGCGCCTCCTCAAGCTCAATGAAGTCGATGCCGTAGGCGTTCTGGTCGTCCCCCACCTTGACAATCTGAATGTGGTCGCCCTTGTGGACCTGGCGGTTTAGCAGGGTGTGAGCCTCGTCGAAACGGAAGCGTGCGCTCGTGGAGGAGGGGGCCTGACTGGGTTCGTCGTACACGTGATCGCCGCCGACGTACTGCCAGGCTGTCTCGGAGGACAGGTCGAGGGTCGCAGTTCAGCAGCGGGTCGCAGCACCCGCCACACCCGTTTTACTCAGCCGCCTCAGCAGCTTCCAACCAGGCCTCCTCCAGCCCGTCAATCTCCCCCAAGATGTCCTGATGCTGCGCGGACACCTTCGTCAATTCTGAGACGGCCGAGGCATCGGTGGCCACCTTGATCGACAGCTTCTCCAGCTTCGCCTCCAGGTTCGAGGCTTCGGCGCGCAGGCGATCCAGCTTACGTTCGATGCGGGCCACTTCCTTCTTGGCCGCGCGCCGCGCCGCCGCGTCACTCACGCCGCCGCGAGCGCTCCCCTGCCCCGCGCTCTCCCCGCCCGAGGCGGCGTCCGCGGGCTGCGCGGCGGAGCGGGAGGTAGAGCCGACCTCGTCGGCGCGAGTGGAGACGCCAAAAGCCCCGAAGTCACCGGAGGCGCGCATCTGCAGGTACTGCTCGACGCCACCGGGGAGGGCGCGCACCTGGCCGTCGCCAAGGAGGGCGACCTGGTGATCGGTGACGCGTTCGAGGAGGTAGCGGTCGTGGGAGACAACAACGAGCGTGCCCGGGAAGGTGTCGAGCAGGTCCTCCATAGACGCGAGGGTGTCGGTGTCCAGGTCGTTCGTGGGCTCGTCGAGGAGCAGCACGTTGGGCTGACTCATGAGCAGACGCATGAGCTGGAGACGGCGGCGCTCACCGCCCGAGATTTCGCTGATGCGCGTGTAGGCGCGGGTACGCGTGAATCCCATGCACTCCGTCATCTGGGAGGCGCTGACCTCCTTGCCGTCCACGACGACACTCTGGGCGACGTCGGCGACGGCCTCGACGACGCGCATGTCGGCCAGGGCGTCGAGCTCGTGGGTGTCCTGGGAAAGGGTGGCGACCTGGACGGTCTTGCCGCGCTTGACGCGCCCCGAGGTGGGCTCGAGGTCGCCGCGCAGCAGGTTGAGGATCGTCGTCTTGCCGGCGCCGTTGACGCCGACGATGCCGACGCGCTCGGCGGGGGCCAGGCGCCAGGTGACGCCCTGAAGGATGTCCAGGCGCGAGCCGTCGGGGCGCGTGAAGGACACGGAGACGTCCTCGAGGTCGATGACATCCTTGCCCAGGCGCGCGGTGGCCATCTTGACCAGCTCAACGGTGTCGCGCGGGGGCGGCACGTCGGCGATGAGGGCCTCGGCGGCGGCGATGTGGAACTTCGGCTTCGAGGTGCGCGCGGGGGCACCACGGCGCAGCCACGCAAGTTCCTTAGTCAGCAGGTTGGCACGCTTAGCGGCGGCAACGTCGGCCTGGCGCACGCGCTCGGCGCGGGCCAGCGTGTAGGCAGCGTACGAGCCGTCGTAGATTTCGACGTGCCCGGCGATCTGCGGACGATCACCACCCGGGTCGACGCCGGGAACGACCTCCCAGATGTGCTCGCACACGGCGTCGAGGAACCAGCGGTCGTGGGTGACGGCAAGGAGCGCGCCGGAGGCACCGGGGCGAGCGAAGCGGGCGTTCAGGTGGGCGGCCAGCCAGGCCACGCCCTCGACGTCGAGGTGGTTGGTGGGTTCGTCCAGGCACACGATGTCGGCGGTGGCCGCGAGGACACGGGCCAGCGCGACGCGCCGGCGCTGGCCGCCCGACAGGGTACCGACGCGCGCGGCGGGGTCGATGTCGGCGAGGAGGCCGGCGTGAATGTCGCGCACGGCCGGGTCGGAGGCCCACTCGTACTCCTCCGAGCCGGGGTGAACGGCCTCGATGACCGTGTCCTCGGGGTTGAGGGTGTCCGCCTGGGTGAGGACGGCGACACGCACGCCGTCGCGCCGGGTCACTACTCCCCCGTCGGGTTCCTGCGTGCCGGCAACGATGCGCAGGAGCGTGGACTTTCCCGCGCCGTTCGGTCCAAGGATGCCGACGCGGCTGCCATCGTCGAGGCCGACCGTGACCCCTTCGAGGAGCTTGCGGGAGCCCGCGAGGGCACCGACGTTCTGTGTTCCGAGCAGGTGCGCCATCAGATGGCCTCCGTCGATTCGATGCGGGCACCGCAGGCGGGCCCGTGAGCGGGGATGGCGCGCGCGACCGTGGGCGCGTCGCTCAGAGTGGCCGCGAGGGTGTGGGCGTGCTCGGCGTCGCGCGCGAGGGCTGCGACGGTCGGGCCGGACCCGGACAGCGTGACGGCCAGGGCACCCGCATCCGTCGCCGCGGCGATAGTCTCGGCCAGTTCGGGGCGCAGGCGCAGGGCGGGGGCCTGCAGGTCATTGACGAGGCAGTGGCGAAGGCTCTCGGGTCCCGCGCACAGGGCGGCAACCTCCTCGGGCGTGGGTTCGGCGAGGGCGGGCGCTTGCTCTGCGTCGACTCGGTCGAACTCGCGGAAAACTGACGGGGTGGACAGGCCCTCGTGGGACAGGAGCATGACCCAGTGGTGCTGGCCCTCCTCTTTCCCTTCGCGCAGGACGCTCATGTGGTCCCCGCGCCCGGTTCCCAGCGCGATGCCGCCCGCCAGGCAGGCGGGGACGTCGGCGCCCAGCGAGCGGCCGATCGCCTGCAGTTGCTCGGCGCCCAGGCCCAGCTCCCACAGCTCGTTGCAGGCCACCAGGGCGGCCGCCGCGTCGGCGGAGCCTCCGGCCATGCCGCCGGCGACGGGGACGCGCTTGTCGACGCGGATGCTCAGGCCTGCGGCCGTGGAGGCCCAGGGGCCTGCGGCGGCGAGGCGCTGGAGGACACGCGCGGCGCGCACGGCCAAGTGGGTCTGCGGATCCACGTCCGCCATAGCACGGGTCGTCGCCTCGTCGACGCTGCCGTCGGGCAGGTACGCGATTGTCTCAACGCGCACGCCGGGTGCCTTAGAGGTGCGCACGGTGACGGTTTCGCGCAGGTTCAGGGCCTCGAAGACCGTGACAAGGGGGTGGTAGCCGTCGGGCGTCGGTGCGCCCACGCGCAGGGTCAAGTTGACTTTTCCGGGCGCGCTGGCGCGCACTTCACGCATGGCGTTCCTTCTTCCTGGAGGTATCAGCGGGCTGCGGTCGACGCCGCGAGGGCACCACGGCCTCGGGCCTCGATAACGGCACGCCCCAGCTCAACGAACTCATCAATCGAGAGGGTCTCTCCGCGGCGCGTCGGATCAATGCCGGCAGCGGACAGGAGGGCCTCGGAGGCCTCGGGGCCGCCCGCCCAGTTCTTCAGGGCCGCACGCAGGGTCTTGCGGCGCTGGCCGAAAGCTACGTCGGTGACCTCGAAGGTAGCGCGGCGCAGCTCGTCATCGCCGCGCGGCGTCTCCAAGCGGGTCAGGCGCACGAGGGCGCTATCCACGCCGGGCACTGGCCAGAACACGGAGCGACCGATCGTCCCGGCACGCTCAACCGAGCCATACCAGGAAGCCTTGACGGAGGGCACGCCGTAGGTACGTAATCCAGGGCCGGCGGCCAGGCGGTCCGCAACCTCGGCCTGGACCATAACGACGACACCCTGGATGGAGGGGAAGGCCTCAAGCATGTTGAGCAGGACCGGCACGGCCACGTTGTATGGAAGGTTCGCGACGAGCTTCGTGGGCGCGGGCCAATCCACGCCGAAGTCATCAACCCCACTGATCTGCGTGGCGTCCATGGTGACGACATGGAAACGGTCGGCGGCCTCGCTCATGCGGGCGCGCACGGTCTCGGGCAGCGCGGCGGCCAGGGGCGGGTCGATCTCGACGGCCCGCACGCGCGCGCCGACTTCCAAGAGCGCCAGCGTCAGAGAGCCGAGGCCGGGGCCGACCTCGACGACCTCGTCGCCTGCTTCGACGCCGCCAGCCGCAACGATCTTGCGCACCGTGCCCGCGTCGTGCACGAAGTTCTGGCCCAGCACCTTGGTGGGGCGAATACCGAGCGCCTCGGAGATTGCTTTCACTTCGAGGGGACCAAGCAGACCCGTCTCGGAGGGGACAGCACCCTCGGGCAGGGTCGGATCGAGGCGGCGGCGCACATCGCGCTGGTTACGGGGGGATCGGCTCACGCTGGCAAGTCTAGTGCACGAGCCCCACGAGGCCGGGGCTAGGCACCGTGTGAGGCTCGGTCAGTCACGCGCCGGGTTCCTCTGCAAGCGTCACACGAACCTCGTACGCGCTAGCCCGTTCACCAAGGACGGCGTTAACCTGCCCTTTCACTACCTCCTTCAAGCGATTCTGCGCTTTATCAAGCAGGCCTTTTGCGACAGCCTCGTCTTTCGCAGCAGCTTCACGATCCGCCAGGAAACTGGTCACCTCACTGACCTCTATCTGATTGACGATAGAAAAGGACTGATCGTAGGTCTCGATAGACGCTGGATCGATGGATGAGGAGAGGATCTCTACCGCGGGGACGGTGACTGTCACAACATGAGCTCCTTCGTCAGCCTGAACTTGAATCTGGCTCACGTCGGTCAGCCCAGCCTTCACCTCGCCCGAATAGGTGATGAGGTAATGAGCGCTGGTACCCGGCACTTCCATACCGAAGAACTTGGTTCCTTCCTCGGAGTATTTGCCCACCTGAGTAAAAACATACGACTCGGTTGCGAGTTCACCAATATCCGCAAAAGAGTTCTTCACGAGGGTCGTATCCACCGTGACGACAGGGGCAGTCTCCTGCTGCGACGCACCGAAACCAAGCATCGGCCCAATGTTCGCTCCACCAACAAAGCCTGCGGCGGCAACGATAACGACCGCACCAGTTGCAAGAATGCCCTTCAACCTCATACTGACCTCACTGACAGAAAAAGAACAGATGGTAAGTGATCTAATTCGCCAATTCTAGGGTAATCATCGAGAGAAGACAAGCCCGCGCGTTAGTCAAGCAATGCCGCAGGCACTCCGCATTCGCGATCAGCACACCAACAGGCACCACCACCACGCCTACGACACACAAAGGCGGGTCCGGCAACTCTCGTTGCCGGACCCGCCCTCACAGCTTCAGGCTCAGTACCAGCCCACCGCGTTGGAGTGCGCCCACGCGGAGCAGGGGGTACCGTAGCGGCCCTTGATGTAGCCGATACCCCAGTTGATCTGGGTGATCGGGTTGGTCCGCCAGTCCGCGCCAGCCGAGGCCATCTTGGATCCCGGCAGCGCCTGCGGGATACCGTAAGCACCCGAGTAGGCGTTCTCGGCGTAGGGGTTCCACTGCGACTCGCGGTTCCACAGGAGGATCAGGCACTGATACTCGCTGTCACCCCACCCCTGAGCCGAGACGATAGGCCTGGCCAGGGAACGCGGATCCTCACCGGAGTAGTTCGTGGGGACGTCACCGACCTCGGCGGCGGCGTCGCCATTCTTCGATTCGCCCGTGATTTCTGCGATCTCTTCCTTGCTGGAAATCGAGCCGAGCTTCGCGCGGTAGCGCACGGAGGTAGTGCCGTCGGCTTCTTCCTTCTCCTCCAGCGTGGCCTTCGGGTCAATGCCGGCGGCGACAAGGGCGGCCGGGGTGACTTCCTTCGTCCCCTCGCTACGCACCTGAGTCACGGGCTGGGAGGTGGAGTGCTCGGTGATCGGCACGGAGGTCAGGACTCGATCGCCATCTTTCTCCTGCCACACCGTCCAGGTGGTCACGCCATTCTGGCCGGTCGTGGTCACCTGAGACTCGCCGACGAACATATCGTTGCTGTTCGTCGTGGTCTCACTAAAGGGAATTTCGACTGTCTCGGTGGCCTCGCCGCGGGTCACGCGGCTGACATTGATCGTCAGCTCACCGGTGGTGCCATTTTCGACGGTGACGCGGTCGAGGGCGTGCACGGAGACACCGGCAGACTCAAGGATCGCGCGCGTGTCCTGGCCAGGACGGACCGCGACTTCGCGGGTGGTGCCGTCGGCGCTCACGAAGATGTTACGGGGGCGGGAGACCAGCGGAGTGAGCTCGTCGCGCGACGCAGAGCGGTCGGCGGCAAGGGCCACCATGGAACCCAGGGGCGCGGCGTCGGCAAGGATGCCGTCGGCTGAGGTGGCCGTGGTCCACAGGGTGCGGGTCTCGCCATCAACCGTCACGGTGTACGCGCGTGAGCTACGCACGACGATGGTGTCGCCCTCGTGCACGGTCTCGGCGAGGCCGGGCTGGACCAGGTCGCCGCTGCCGACGCTCACGTTCGCGACCTCAAGCGCGTCACCGACTGTGTTGCCCCACGCGGTGACCGGGCGGGTCACGCCGTTGACTTCGAGCATGACAGTCGTATGCGAGGATGTGACGCCGAAAGCTGCCAGGCCGAGGACTCCCGCCGAGGCTAGAGTAGCGACGCTGAGAACAACACGCGGAGAGGGCGCGAAAGCGCGCACGTGTCCGCCGACGACATGCAGGGCGCTGGCAGCGGAGGCGCTCAGCGAGTTACTCAGGTGGTGGCTCACAATACTCCCGATTACTCAAAATTGGTTCTGCTGGTCAGCTTAGCGCGAGGACCCCGGCGAACGCTAGAACAGTAGCATTGCCGGGGCTCAAGTCACGTTAGACAAGGCCGAGCTTGTAGGCGCAGCCCCACTGGCCCCAACCGGCGCGCTGCTGGAGCATGCGCGCACGCATGGTCTGTTCCTCCGCCGAGGCGTCGGAGGGCAAGCCGGTGCCGCCCACGGACTGCCATGTCGGCAGGGAGAACTGGTACATGCCATAGTAGCCGTTTCCCGTGTTGGTCGAGGGGTTTCCGCCGGATTCGCACTGGGCAATAGCGGCCCAGATGGCGGCGTCGTCCCCGGAGACGGTGGCCGAGCCGCCGGAAGAGGAGCCGGATGAGGACGAGTCGGATGACGAGGAATCGGACGACGAGGCGGGGGTCTCCTTGGGTTCCTCGGCTTTCTTCTTTTCCTTCGTTCCCTTGGAGACGATGTGGGTCGTCGGCTCGGTGCGGGTCGTGGTCAGGACGGCGGCGACGGTGACGTTGCCGTCGATGGTCTCCTGGTAGGATTCGGTCACCTCGGAGCCGGCGACGCCTTCCTGTACGACCTTCTCGGTACCTTCCTCGGCCTCGGGATCTTCACGCTCTTCGGTCTCGAAGGGGATCTCAGTCGTCGTGGAGGACTTGCCGCGCACGACGCGGGCCACGCGCACGGTGGTCTCGCCGCCGCTGTTTTCGAGGGTCACGCGATCAATGGGACTGGCATTGACGCCAGCCTTCTCCAGGATCGCGCTCGTGCCCTCGTCGGCGGAGGCAACGACGTCGGTGGTGGTCCCGTCGGCGACGACGTGGACGGTCTCACCGCCCTCACCCAGCGGCATTTCGGCGCGGACGAAGGAGCGGTCGGCCGCCATTGACGAGGTCTGGGCGGGCAGGGCGGACAGGATGCCGGAGACGGTCGAGGCCGTGGACCACGCGACGGTCTGGCTGCCGTCGACGGTCACGTCGTAGGGCGTGGCGGTGCGAACGACGACGGTGTCGCCGTTGGAAACGCTTTGGTCGGCGGCGGGTGCGACGAGGTCGTGGTCCCCCACGCTGACACCCGCGGTGTTCAGGGCATCCCCTGCGGTCGTGAAGAACCCGGACACGTCACGGCTTACGCCATCCACCTCGATGGTGACGTGGCGGTAGGAGGTTCCAATTGTCGCGGCGGCAGCGCCGGCCACCAGAAGGGTCGTCGCGGTGGCGACGGAGATGACGGTTGTACGGGTAGGCTTAACGCTCACGGGGCTCCAGACCTTGTAGTTTCCGCCTCCGCGGCGCGCCCCGCGCCGCTTGCCACTCGGGGCGGCAGGCTGGCTCGCGTGGGCGTCCGAAAGCGGACTGACACCCCAACCGTAACCAATTTGTTACCGTTTTGCGACCCTTTTGATACACCTCACGCGCGGGGGCGCGGCCCGGAAACTGCCACGGCCTCGTTGCTGAGCGGCGTCAAAACTAGCCTGACCGACCGAAAAACTCACCACCAGGAGCCGTAGACGGCCTCGGTGTTCGCACGCAGTTGGTCGCACGCAGCGGCTTCGCTGACCCCCCACAGCTCCGCGATGAATCGGACGGTGTGGGCCATGACGTAGGAGGCATTGGGGCAGCCGCGCCATGGGACGGGTGTCAAATAGGGGGCGTCGGTCTCGACGAGGACGAGTTCGCGCGGCAGGACCGCCAGGGCCGCGCGCAGGTCGGAGTTCGCCGGGTAAGTGATGGGGCCAGCGAAGGAGGCGTACCAGCCGTGCTCGGCGAGGCGCTGCGCCATTGCAGCGTCCCCCGAATAGCAGTGGAAGACGATGCGTTGATCCGCGCTCGCGCACTCGCGCAGGATCTCCAGCGTGTCCTCGTGAGCGTCGCGGTCATGGATCTGCAGGGGTAGGCCGGCTCGCTGCGCCATCTCGATGTGCGCACGGAAGGACTCTTTCTGTGCCTCGCGGCCACGCTCGGCCGTGCGGAAGTAGTCCAAGCCGCTCTCCCCTACCGCGACGACCATCGGGTCGCTCAGATGTTTCTCGACCTCGACCAGCGCTTCAACGAGGGGAACATGATGCTCGCGCACGATGGGGACCAGGCCGTCGGGTGAGGGATCGGCGCAGCCCGCGTGCAGGGCGGCATCGTTGGGGTGGATCGCGAGTGCGACACGCACGCCCTTGTGAACGCGTGCCAGTTCGATCATCGGGTCGAAGTCGGGCAGCTCGCAGGCGCTCGAAATGAACGCGGTGACGCCAACCTCGCGAGCCCGGCCTAGCTGCTCGTCCAGGCTCAGCGCCACGCCCTCGCGCCGGGGAATTTCCCCGACGTGGGTAGGCAGGTGCGTGTGGTTATCCACCACGGGCGCGGCCAGGGGTGCGGGCGTGTCGGGCCAGGGACGAGGCTTACGCGGGCTCATGCGGGACGGGTGTCCTTTCGTGGAAACGTGCAGGTGGTGTCAGTGGGTGCGCACGATGCCGCGGGAGATGGCCTCGGCCGTGTCCTCCCCCAGGAGCTGGCGCACGATCTCGAGGCCGAGGTCGATGGAGGTTCCGGCACCGCGGCTGGTCGTGATGAAGCCGTCGACGACGACGGGGTTGTCGTGGACGATGGCGCCTCCGGCGGCGATGGCCTTGACGAAGGCCGGGTTGGCGGTCGCGTGGCGACCGTCGAGCACGCCCAGCTCAGCGAAGATCGAGGGGGCCGCGCAGATCGCTGCCATCGCTTCGCCCTCGTCGGCGCGGCGCAGCACCTCTGCCTGGATCGCGGGCGTGGCCTTCAGGTTTGTGGTGCCGGGAAGGCCACCGGGCAGGAACAAGACGGTGTAGGTGGACAGGTCCACGTCCTCGAGCATGAGGTCGGCGACGACGCGGATCCCATGGGAGCTGGTCACGTGGCGCGCGTCAGTCACAGAGATCAGGTCGGCGCGCACGCCAGCGCGGAACAGGATGTCGGCGACGGCCAGGGCTTCGACCGTTTCAAAGCCATCGGCCAGCATAATGGCGACGGTCGCGTCGGTAGCAAGGTTCTCGGGGGTGGGCATGGTTCCTCTTTCCTGGGGCAGTCACAGCGGGCTTACACCCAGGTTAGCGCAGCCGCGCCTACCCCGGGAATGAGCCACGGCCTCGACGCACGAGGGCCGAGGCCGAGGCCGACTCCACTCACTCGGAGCGCAGCGCCTCCACGGGGTCCTGGCGCGAGGCACGCGCCGCCGGGATGATGCCGGCGATGACCGTCAAGCCGACGGAGACCGCGACCAGGGCGACGGCTGTAAGCGGCGAGAGCTGGGCAATGTTCTCCACGTTGAACGAAGAGTAGGCGATCGAGTTGGCGAGCGCACACAGCGCGTACGTGACGCCCACGCCGATGGTGCCCGCGAGGAAGCCTTCGATGATGGTTTCGGCGTTGAAGACGCGTGACACGTCACCCTTCGATGCGCCGATGGAGCGCAGGATGCCGATCTCCTTACGGCGCTCAAGGACCGAAATATAGGTGATGATCGAGATCATGATCGAGGAGACCACGAGCGAAATCGACACGAAGGCGATGAGCAGCCACGAGACGATGTCGACGATCTTCGTCACCGAACTCATGAGCGCGCCCATGATGTCGGAGTAGGTGATGACCTTGTCGGTGGCACCCGCCGCCTCATTGTCCTTGTTGTAGGTGTCGAGCGCAGCCTTCACCTTGTCCTTGTCCGCGAAAGACTTGGGGTAGATCGAAATGTTGGAGGGCGAGGCGATGTCCGCCCATCCGAGGTTCCTCAGGTTCGTCTCCAGGGTCGGCACATTCGTGGAAAACATGGTCGCCATGAGGGCCGCGAGGGATTTCTCGTCCACATTGGATTTGAAGGCCTCCGCGAAGGCGTTGGGGTCCATCGAGAACGCGCTCGACATGTCGGTCGCGAACTGATCCATGACCGTGTTCATCTGCGTTCCGATGGTGTCGGAGATCTGCGTCATCATCTGTGTCATGGCGGCTGTCATGGCCTCTTGCATGACCTGTCCAATCGCGGCACCCACGCCCTGCGTGAGGCTCGCACCCAGCTGGGCGGCGATCTGCGTCGAGATCGCGTTCATGACCTGCGTGGAAATGTCGGTGCCGATCTTGGCCAGCGCCGGATCATCCCCGATGGCTTTCATCAGATTGGCGCTGAGTTTGTCGGCATCCACCACCTGGTCGGAGCCGACCGCCGTTTGAATCTTCTCGAGCACCTCGGGCTGACTGAAGTAGTTGGCGGCCAGGACCGCAAAGTCCGTCGTACCGCCCTCTTCGATCTGATTCTGGGCGTATTCCTGGAACCCCTGAGCGATCTCGCTGGCCTGAGCGCTCAGGTATTCCCCGGCCCCATCCTTGACTGCGCCGTCGGCGAGCGCAGATTGGATGATCGTGGGGAAGTCGATGGTGGCGAGTTCAGGGATGTCCTTGCTAAGGTCGCCGAGGTCCAGCTTGGACAGATCGATGCCCATGCCGGACTGCGCGCCTGATTGGCCTGCGAGGTTCGAGAAGTCGATGGTGGACAGGTCGAGGTTCGACAGGTCCAGGCCCGACATGTCGAGGGTGGAGAAGTCGATGTCGGACAGATCCATCCCGGAAAAGTCCATGCCCGACAGGTCCATCTGCATCTTATCGGGGTCGATCTGGAAGGCCGCAGAGAGTTTAGATTCGTCGACTGTAAAGAGGGAGGACATGTCGAAGCCACTGGACTGGCTCTTTTGGTCGTCTGCCAGTTCTTTGAAGGTCTTGCCGGTAAAAACATCGACGTCGGGCTTGGCACGCTGAGCCTTGACAATCGGGCTGGCGCTGGCCTCTTCGATGATCTGATAGGTCAGGGCGGGAGTATAGGCGATGCCCTGACGCAGTGCCCCACCCTTGTTGGAGTTGGGCTTAACGATTCCGGAGATGGTCAGCTCCTGACCGTCGTCCACGAGCTTCTTCATGTAGTCGGCGTCTGAGGAGCGGTCGGTCCATACCTTGTAGGTCTCGTCCCATGTGTACTTGTCGAAGGCGTTGATACGATGGAAGGTGGTGCTCAGGATCGTGGAGTAGTCGTAGGTCGCGTCGCTGGTCCCCGACTGCGCGCTCGTCTGCGCACCGGACTGGGTTTTGCCGCCGAGTGTGCCCTGGTAGTAGGTTCGCATGAGGTCATCGAATTCCTTGTGGTCTTTCAGACCCAGGGTGTATTCGAAGAGGTTGGGGATATTGCCATCCTCGTCGAGGACCAGGACCACCTGGTTCGCACCGCTTGGCCAGGAGCCAGCAACGAGGTCGTACGCGGAGGTGTAGAGCGAGGCCGCGGCGGGCATCTGGTAGAAGGCGTTCGTCTGCATCATCGATCCAAAGGCCCCCGAGCCGAAGCCGGCCTCCATCTGCTTCATGGACTGGTCGGGGCTGACTTGAACGGTCGACTTGGATGTGTCGGATTGGAAGATCTGCGGGACCACGTCGTAGTCGTATTCGATGGCGTTGACCATCGTCTCGACGTTCCCGCCGTTGTTATCCAGGTAGGTTTTGAGGGAGGCCAGGTCGTTGGTTTTCGCGTCGCGGATCGTGTCGGCAAACGTGCGCATCTGGGAGACGCCGACCTGGCCATCGGGTGCTGGCGTATCTTTCTTGGAGTCCGAGGCTGACGTGGACAGGGCGGCGGTCATGTCGACGCCGCTCTTTTGGATCGTCAGCGGGTAGGACCCGAGCGTCTCCTCCTCCGTCTTCTGAATGTAGGCGTTCGTGCCGTTGGCCAGGGCGAGGATCGCGGCGATCCCAATGATCGCCAATAGACCCCGCGAAGGAGGTCATGAGCGTGCGGCCCTTCTTGGTCATCAGGTTGTTGGCCGACAGGGACAGGGCGGTCACAAAGCCCATGGACGTGCGGCGCGCGGGCTTCGCGGCTCGTTGGTCCTCAGCGGTGGGCACGAAGGGATCGGAGTCGGCGACGATGCAGCCGTCGGCCAGCTCGACGATGCGGGTGGCGTACTGGTGGGCTAGCTCGGGGTTGTGCGTGACCATAATGACGAGGCGGTCGCGGGCAACGTCGCGCAACAGGTCCATGACTTGCACGCTGGTTGCGGAGTCGAGGGCACCGGTCGGTTCGTCGGCCAGCAGAATCTCGGGGTCGTTGATGAGGGCGCGCGCGATGGCGACACGCTGCATCTGGCCGCCCGACATCTGCGAGGGCTTCTTGTTGACGTGGTCCTTTAGGCCGACGCGTTCAAGGGCATCGAGGGCGCGCTTGCGACGCTCGGAGCGGGAAACACCGGACAGGGTGAGGGCCAGCTCGACGTTGGCCAGGACGCTCTGGTGTGGGATCAGGTTGTAGGCTTGGAAGACGAAGCCGATGCGGTTGTTGCGGTAGGCGTCCCAGTCGCGTGCCTTGTAGTCCTTCGTCGAGATGCCGTCGATGACGAGGTCGCCCGCCTGGAAGCGGTCAAGGCCACCGATGACGTTGAGCATCGTTGTCTTGCCCGAGCCGGACTGGCCGAGCACGGCCACGAATTCGTTGTCGCGGAACGCCACGGAAACTTTGTTGAGCGCCACCTGCACGAGGCTGGCGGTCTGGTAGGCCTTCACTATTTCTTTCAGCTCAAGCATGCATCATCCTTACCGTTCGTCCCACTGTGCACATACAAGCCTAACCGAGCGAGTTCTGGCGATGATCGGGAATTCTCACGCCTCGGCCCCTGATCGGCCCCCGATTCACCCCTGAGAAACCTCGCCGAAAACCCGGTGTTCCATCGCAAACCCAGCCCCGGCCTCGTCCTTGACGCCTGCTCGAATGTCCGCGTACACGCCACGGGTATCATGAAGCCATGACAGACCTCACCCAGATTCCCGTGCCCAACGACGGGCCGATCGCCAACAAAGTCTTGGAGATCTACGAGCGTTCCTTCCCACCTGAGGAAAAGGTCCCCATGTCCGAGCTGCGACGCAGCGCCGAGCGCGACGAGGTGTCCTTCGTCGCGTGGGTCGATCCGACCCTTTCCGCGGGCGAGGACGGGGCCGGAAACGTGGTCGCCCTGACCTTCTCTTTCGTCTTCCCCGATCTGTTCTACCTGGGTTTTCTTGCGGTCGACGGGCGCACGCGCAGCGCCGGCTACGGCTCGCGCATCCTGACTCATTTCCGCGAGCACTACGCGGGCATTCCCCAGCTGCTCGAGATCGAACCCCTCACGCGTGAGGCCGCGAACTACCAGCAGCGCGTGCGCCGCTTGGCGTTCTACGAGCGCAACGGCTTTACGGTCACGAACATGATTACACACGAGGCCGACCAGACCTACCGGGTCCTGGCGCGGGGCGGTATTGTGACGCCGGAGCGCCTGGAGGAAGCTCTCAACTCCGTGACCGACGATCCGGCCTACGCGTCGCGCGTGACGACGGACTGAGGCCTCGTCTCTGCCCCGCCTCCCGCCGGACCGCCCCTCCTCGGGTGCGGCCCGGTTTGTCGTGCGCGCGGGCGGCTCTCAGTGCTCGGTGCCGCTGCTGGAGACCAGGAGGATTTCCTCGTTGTCGAGGCGGGCGAGCGCACCCTCGAGGGCCGCCGAGGAGAAGATCCCCTCGTCGCGGGCCTGAAGGAGGGCGGCGCGCTGTGCATGGATGGCCTCCAGCGCCAATTCACGGATCTGGTCGCGCGTGAAGGAACGTTTCACTTCTTCCTCGCTCATATCGACAGTGCCGTGGTCCTCGTCGCCGCCGTCGTGGGCTGCAACATCAGCCTCAGCTGCAACGACGTCTTCGGCGGGGTCATCCGCTCGTTCGGGGCACAGCCCATCACGCGTCGCCCCCGCATGAGCAGCGACGTCCTGGAAGATATCCGTGAGGACGCGGTCTACCGCGTGCGCCGTACGCGTTTGCTCACCCCTAGCCTCGTCGGTCAGCGCGTGCCCCAGCCGGGACAGCGTGCGCGAGACGCCCGCGGAGAGCAGAGTTTTGCCATCGACCTCGTGGATCGCCTGCGCGAGAGCTGTATCCACCAGCGCGGAACCCATCACCTTCAGGAGCTTGGCGCGTTCCTCCTCGGAGATGTCGCCCGAGGCCATCTGCGGCTTCACGATGCGGATGAGAGCGGGCAGGGTCAGGCCCTGGATGACGAGAGCACCAGCCGCGATGAACAGCGCGATCGACAGCAACAGCGAGCGCATCGGAGCGTGCGTCGAGATTGTCTGCGCGGCGGCCAGGGTGATGGCACCACGCATTCCCGCCCAGACGATAACGCTGCCCTCGCGCGGACCCAGCGGCTCGCTGGCGAAATAATCCAGGTCGGAACCGCGCATGGCGTTGCGGCGTTCGCGACGCTTGAGGCGACGGCGGTAGTGATTGAGTGCGTTCGCCCAGTGCTCCGGGCTCAGATTGCGGGCTTCGAGCATGTCAGCGTCGACCTCGCAGGCCTCGTTCATGCGCTTCTCGAAGCGCTCGATGCGCGTGCTCTCAACCTCGTAGCGGCGCTTGCGGTGGCTGCGGCGATGATCCAGCCAGGCGAGCATGAACGCAATGAAGACGGCGCGAATCACCATGATGAGCGCGCCGAGGGTGACGGCGAGGAAGGCTGCGAAGGCTAGGCCACCGGAGAACGCCGCGGTTTCCTCGACGATGCCGAAGGCCTGCAGGCCCATCGTCAGGAAAATCCCGCTCTCTAAAACCAGGGTCATGGTCTGCCAGTTCTGCTGGGAGAAACGCCTGTTGTTCGCGGAGATAACAGCCGCGCGACGACGCGAGACAACCAGGCCGGCGACGACGGCGGCGACCAGGCCGGACCCTCCCAGGTGCTCGGCGGGGATCGACGCGATGAAGGGCATCACGAAGGAGAAGACCGTGTCCGCTGAGGGTTCCTTGATGAGGGCGCGCACTCGCACGCCGACCTCGCCGACGACCCAGCCAATCACGGCTGCGATACCGAGCGCGAGGGCGACCTTGCCGATGAGTATGCCCGGGTTGAGGGCGTGTTCGTCTGCAGCCAGGCCCGCGCTCATCGCAGCGGAGAGCAGCACGAGTGAGGTTGCGTCGTTGAAGAGTCCCTCGCCTTCGAGCACTGTGATGATCCGATGCGAGACGCCAGAGCGTTTCGCGATCGAGACGGCAACCGCGTCCGTCGGGGACAGGACCGCGCCCAGTGCGACACCCCAGGGCAAGGAGACTGCGGGGACCAGCCAGTTGATGACGAATCCGACCGCGAAAGCGGAGAGGAACACGAGGGGGATCGCGAGCATCGCGACGGCCTGCATCTCGCGGCGGAAGTCCATGGTCGGCATACGTACTGCAGCCGAGAACAGCAGCGGCGGTAGCACGATCTCGAGGACGATATGCGGCTCGACCTCGATGGCCCCCACCTGAGGCAGGAAGCCGATCACCAGACCAACGGCCAGCAGGATCAGAGGCGAGGCGACACGCACCTTGAGCGCGACGAATTGACACGCCACGATAATGAGCATTCCGGCCAGAGCGATAAGAAGGGGATCCACGCATTAATTCTACTCTGATCTTGCTCCTTTGTATTTCTTTCATCTCATCCACGAACGGCCGATCACGGTTATTCAGTGACACCACAAGCGAGCATGCGAGTCATCGCCCCACGGCTGCGCGGCGAAGCCGTCCGTGGCAGGGTGAACCCATGAACCATCTGTTCTCGCCTCGACTACCTAACCTGGCACTCACCGTGTACGACTCCCCCATCGGGTACCTGACGCTGGCGGCGCGCAGCGGCGCGCTCGTCGGTGTCTGGGCACGCGGGCAGCGCTTCTTTGGGTGCCCTGTCGGCGTTGACGAGGCCGTGGTCGGCTCCCTGGAACCCGCGTCACCCCAGGTCGCCTCGTCGGATGGCACGGAGCGCGTCACACAGGAGGACGCGGCCACACTAACGGCGGCCGCATCCTGGCTCGAACAGTATTTCGCTGGCGAGAACCCCTCCCCTGCTCGCCTTCACATGACCCCGGAAGGGACGCATTTCCAGAAGCACGTCTGGGAGGCGATGGCTCGGATCCCCTACGGACACACACGCACCTACTCCCAGATTGCGGCTCAGCTGCGCGAGGCCGGGGTCGCGGCCTCACCCCGCGCGGTCGGCGGGGCCGTTGGCCACAACCCCCTGCTCATCGTCCGCCCCTGCCACCGCGTGGTGGCCGCTAGCCACATGGGCGGCTACGCAGCCGGGGCCGAGGCCAAAACCTGGTTGCTCGAGCACGAAGCGGCCACGGCCTCGTCTATCGGCTGACTCAGCCGTTCGCGTGCGCAGAGGCAGCCGACTCGGTGGCCACGGCCTCACCCCTATGAGGCGCGACCAGATCAGAGGGCGACGCGTTCGCCTTCCGGTCAACGATGTCTTTGGCGAGCGTGCTCGCATCGCGGCGCAGCTGCTTGCTATCGACGACAGACGCGCGGGACAGCTCACGAACCTTGTCGCGATGCTCGTCCGTGTACTCCAAGTGATCGTCGTGCTTGTGGACGAGGAGGCGGATCAGCTTACGGCGCAGGTTTTCCTCATGCGACACGCCAGCGCGCTCACGCAGCCAACCGGCGGCCAGAACCACGAGGAGCGCGACTCCCAGCCATCCGATGATCGGATACATGCCGCCGATCAGCTTCTTGAAGCCCATGAGCGACGCCGCGTATCCGAGCGCCACGACGCCCACCAGCACGATGCGCATACGTTTTGTCGAGCCACCCGAGAAACGGCGCGCCGTCGCGAAGAACAAGGAGAACACCGTGTTGTAGATGAGCGCGAAGATGATGAGCGTGTAGACGAACGCAAACCACGGGTGGATCGTGCGCGCAATCTCGAGTGCCGGGACGTTCACGTCCCAGATTCGATCCATGTTCAGGTAGAGGGCCAGAGCGTCGCCACCGATCACCAGGGCGATGATCGTGCCGCCAATGCGTCCGGCGAGGCGAGCCTCACCAATGCGCAGCACCGAGCCGCCCAGCACGAAGGCCATGCCGATACCGTTGACGACACACAGAGCGAAGTAGTTGATCGTCGAGAACCACAGGTTCGGCAGGGCCGGAGTGACCTGGGTAGCGGTCGCATTGAGTTCGGCCATGCTCGGGTGCGGGGTCACCAGCGAGTAGATGACGAGAACGATGATCGCGATGACGATCATCGGGGTAAAGACGCCGATGACTTCCATGATCCGATCAAAATCCAGGAATGCAGTGAGGATCACGAGGCCGGAACACACCGCGCTCCCCGCCCACGCGGGCAATCCGAATTGCTGTTCGAGGTTCGCGCCCGCGCCCGCGAGCATCACGAAGCCCATCGCGAAGCCAGAAAAAACGAGCACCACGTCGATGACGCGACGCACGACGGGGTGAGTGATGCGTTCGAACACGTCATCGTGGTGGCCCGAGCGAAAGTAGGAACCCAGCTGCAGGGCGACGACACCGAAGATAATGTTGAGGACTCCCAGTGCGGCGATTCCAATCAGGCCGGGAGCACCAAAAGACAGGAAGTATTGGAGCAGATCCTGGCCGCTGGCCAGGCCAGCGCCGACGATGACTCCCACATACGCAAAGGCAACAGAGACATACTTTTTTGACATGGCGGCCCTTCCGATCGCAAACATGTTCCGAGGGACAGCTCAGTCCCTCGGCGGGCGCTCGTTTGTCTGCGCCTGCCGCCATTCTATACAGAATTACTTATAAACGATTAAAGATATCCTTACTTAACCTTGTTAAAACGGGACTAAGTACCCAACACGCGTCCTTTACGCACACAACATTTGTGTACACTATGTACTAAAATAGCATCATGAACACGCTTACTTCCACGCTGTCGACTCGAGAACTACGCGCCAACCTCGCCGATGTCCTCGGACGCGCTTCCTACGGCGGCGAGAGGATCGGCGTCACAAAGAACGGACACCTGACAGCCGTCGTCATCGGCATTGAGGACCTACAGGCCCTCGAGGAGTTCGAGGACGCCCGCGACCTTGCAGCATTCCGCGAGGCAATGCGTCACGACGATGGTGAGCGCGTGAGCCTGGCCGACCTGCGCGCCGAACTCGACGTTTGACAATGTACCGCGTCGAATTCACCTCGGCGGCGGCACGCCAGGTACGCAAGCTAGACCGCCCGGTGCGCACGCGCCTTCTCAACGCCATCGAATCACTCGCCTACTCTCCTCGCCCCGACGGGGTCAAGAAACTTGCGAGCACAGAAAACGCGTGGCGCATCCGCGTCGGCGACTACCGGGTCATCTACTCAATCGAAGACGATGTCCTCGTCGTGACGGTCGTGCGCGTGGCACACCGCCGCAAGGCCTATCGCTCGTAGCGTTACTTGCCTTCGAGGAGCTGGATCGACGGGCGCGGCGCCTGCATCGAATTGATCGGCGCGTCCGGATCGGCGTAGCCGAGGGCGAAGCCGGTGATGAACTTGTAGCCTTCGGGGATCTCGAACTCCTCATCGACGGGGGCGCGCCAGGTGGCCAGGATGCCGATCGGGCACGAGTCGATGCCGCGCGACTTGGCGGACAGGAACAGGGTCTGAAGCATGAGGCCAGCGTCCATCGCGCTCCAGGGCAGCATGTCCTCGTGAACGAAGACAAAACCCATGACGGGCGCATCGAATGCCGTGACATTGCGACGGTTGACGCGGTTACGCCCCTCAATGTCGGCGCGCTCCACGCCGTAGGTGCCATACAGGAGCTTCGCGACCTCGATCTGGGCGGGACGCAGCTCGTCTGGATAGCGCTTGCGCACCGGGTAATCACCATCAGGGACGGGAATCTCCACGTCGGGGTCGATGGCCTTGCGGGCGTGGGCCTCGATCTCCTCGTCAAACAGCTTCCCGAAGCGCTCGCGCAGGCGCTGGGCGCGCGCACCGGACGCGATCGCGACGCGGAAAGCGCGTGTGTTCGACCAGGACGGTGCCGTCGTCGCGTCAGCGAGGATCGCGTCGATAACGCCAGCGGGCATCTCGCGATCCGTGAAGGCGCGGGTCGAGCGACGGGAGGCGGCCAGGGCAGAAAATTCGTTCTTCTCTTCGTTGAGTGCCATGCACCCAGCCTAGCCCGGCCAGACGCCCCCGATCCACCCGGCCCGCCCACCGGACGGCCGTCGTTCTGCCAGCTAGTGATCCCCATAGTGCGTGCGGCATGAAATGATCTCGACTCGATCATCGCGCACGCGATAAACAAGACGGTTCGCCGCATCGATGCGGCGCGACCACCACCCTGAGTAACGCCCTTTCAACGGTTCAGCCTTACCAATTCCAGCACCTTGCCCATTCCTGGCAATATCACGCAGTAGTGCGTTGATGCGCTTCAAAGTCTTTCGATCCTGGGTTTGCCACCACAAGTAGTCCTCCCAGGCCTCAGAGGCCCAGACGAGGTCACGCATCCTCGATCAGCCCTCGGACCATACCCCGCCCGGCCTCCAGCTCCGCGATACCGCGGTCAAGGTGAGCGAGATTTGCGCGCGAGTAGAAGCTATCAACCTCCACGACGAAGGGAATCCGCTGCTCCCGCGCCACCTTCTTCGCAAAGATCGTGAAAGCAGCATTCATGGAGAGTCCCATTTCCTTGCAGGCACGCTCCATCGCAGCCTTATCCTCAGCATCGAGCCGAACGGTCACCATCGCAGTTGCCATGCAACACCTCCACAACAGCGTACTAATAGCAATATATTATCAGACTGACAGCACGCTGATGGCTTCAACGGCGCGCTCCACCCGGGGAACACAGAAGCACCGTCCTTACCGGGCCAGGGCTTCCTCGAAGGCAACCACGTCTTCCTCCGGGGTTGCCCAGGAGGTGCCGATGCGGGCGAGGTAACGGCCATCAGGCAGAGTCTCCCAGATGCCGTACCTTACCTTGTCCGAAAGACGCCCATGTCCAGCCTGATCGAGAGCCACGAATGTCAGGTTCGTCGGCGATTCCATGGTGACGACGTAGCCCGCACGCTTGAGGGCCGCGCGAATGCGGGCGGTCGCCTCGACGGCAGGCTTGCCGATCGTCAGGTAGAGACCATCTTCGAAAAGTGCCTCGAACTGCACGCCCAAGAGACGCCCCTTCGCCATGAGCGCACCGTGCTGCTTCATATGGGTGACGAACTGGCGGATCGACCCGCGCTCGGGGATCACCACTGCCTCGCCGAAGAGCGTGCCACACTTGGTGCCGCCGATGTAGAACACGTCGGTCAGGCGCGCCAGATCGGCCAGCGTCACGTCGTTGGCGGGCGAGGCCAGCGCGTAGGCGAGGCGCGCGCCGTCGACGAAGAGCTTCAAGTCACGCTCGCGACACACGCGCGAGAGATCCTCGATCTCCTGCAGGGAATAGAGGGTGCCGTACTCGGTGGGCTGCGAAATATAGACGAGGGCGGGGGCGATCATGTGGTCGCGCGCGCCGTCGCCCTCCCACGCCGAACAGATGCGTTCGACGTCGGCGGCGTTGATCTTGCCGTCCACGGCGGGGGTGTCGAGGATCTTGTGACCACCGCGCTCGACAATGCCGGCCTCATGCATGTTGATGTGGCCGGTGTTGGGCGCGATGACTCCCTGCCAGGGCAGGAGGATCGCGTCGATGACGGTCGCGTTCGTCTGCGTGCCGCCCACCAGGAAGTACACGTCGGCGTCGGGAGCCTGGCAGGCCTCGCGAATCAGGTCGCGGGCGCGCTCGCAGTGCTCGTCGGTGCCGTAGCCGCTCGACTGTTCCATGTTGGTGGCGACGAGGGCGTCGAGCACCCGGGCGTGCGCGCCTTCCTGGTAGTCACTGGAGAAGTTCGGCAGCGTCTGGGAAGAATTCACGCGGCCATTATTCCACGCGCTTGGCCAGATGATTCCCGTTTCCTCGTGAAGATCTTTTCTCGCTGGAACTGAAGGACTATCCTGACTGTCGCCAGGCGATGCCGCCAGGCTTCCCGATACGAAAGTGAGGGCATCGCATGATGCCAACCACGCACGGAGAACAGTCGAGCACAATCAACCGGGACTCGCAGGCCTATTGGAACAAGCGGGCCGCGACGTTCACGAGAGACGCGACCAGCGACTACGAGCGCTGGCTCCTCGACCTGCTCGCCCTCGAAGCGGATGATGAGGTCCTCGACATGGGGTGCGCGACGGGCACGCTCGCCGTCCCCCTCGCCCGCGCGGGGCACCGCGTCCACGGCTGCGACTTCGCCGAGGCCATGCTCGCGATCCTCGACGAGCGCACGGCAGCAGAAAATCTGCCGATCACCTCCCACCTGCTCGCCTGGGAGGACGACTGGGAGGAGGCGGGCCTGGGTGAGAACAGCGTGGATGTCGCCTTCGCGTCACGCTCCCTCATGAGCGGGGACGTGCCCGCTTGCGTGCGCAAGCTCGACGCAGCGGCCCGATCACGCGCGGCGGTCGTCGTGCCCGACAGCCTGCTCCCCTCCCGCGACCCGCGCTTGCTCACCTACTTGGGACGCTCGGCGAGGAGAGCGCGCATCGTCCGCGACGTGACCCGCGCGCTCGCAACCCTGGGACGTATCCCGGTTTTCGCGACCACACGAACCTTCCGCCCCATGCGTTTTTCTTCCTTCGACGAGGCCCGCGCGGACCTTCGTCGCCTGGCCGGCCCAGAGCCCTTCACCGCGCGCGAGCAGCGGCTTTTCGATGCGTACGCAGCCCAGCATGTCGTTCGCGATGATCTCACTGGCCCCTCTGAGGTGGCAGAGGAGCACCGGGTCCTCGACTATCGTCTGCCCGTCACCTGGGCGTTTATCGGCTGGAGCACCGACGGGAGCGAGTGGGCGTAGGAGGCCCCAACCTCGTTCTTCTTAGTCCGCGTCCGGGCGGTGCCTGCGCGCCTTGACCTCCGAGCGTCTCTTCTTGTCATCCAGATGGCGCAGCTTGGACGCGCGCGTCGGCTTCGTCGCACGCCTCGGGACGGGCGGAATAAGCGCTGCGCGCAGGACTTCGGCGAGGCGCTCGCGGGCGGCCGCGCGATTGCGGCGCTGGGAACGATTCTCGGAGGCGGTGACGGTCAGGATACTTCCGGTCAGGCGTTCCCCAAGCTCACGCAGGGCACGTTCACGCTGTTTCTCGTTGAGGGCGCTCGTCGAGTCCAGGTCCAGGCTGAGCTGCACCCGCGAGTCCGCGGTGTTGACGCCCTGCCCGCCGGGACCCGAGGCGTGCGAAAAGCGCTCAACCAGCTCCCCCGCGGGCACGACGAGGCCACGCGGGCAGCCAGGCCCAGCGGGAATACGCAGATCATCCATGCGCCCTAGTGTGCACCACCCAACCCGGCCCCGGCCTCGTGAATCCACGAGCACACGATGTACGTGGGAACCGACGTACGTTTATACGCCAATTGTCACGTATAACGTTCAGGCCATGAGGGCAGCGACCCGCTTCTTCAGGTCGGGCAGCACGTCGGTGTCGAACCAGGGGTTCTTCTTCATCCACATCTGGTTGCGCGGTGAGGGGTGGACCAGCGGGAAGTACGTGGGCAGGTAGTGCTTGTAGTCGCGCACGACGTCCGTGAGGGAGGCCGAGGACTTCAGATCCAGGTAGCGCCTGGTCGCGTACGCGCCGACGAGGATCGTCATATCCAGGTGCGGCATGAGCTCAAGCAGGCGCGGGTGCCACTTGTCGGCGAAGTCCTTGCGGGGTGCCAGGTCGCCGCTCTTTCCAGTGCCCGGGAAGTAGAAGTCCATGGGGACGATCGCGAGCTTCCCGGACTCATAGAAGGTGTCCCTATCGACGCCCATCCAGTCGCGCAGTCGGTCGCCACTGCGGTCGTTCCACACGATCCCGGTCTCCTCGGCAATGCGTCCGGGTGCCTGGCCAACGATCATGATGCGGCACTGCGGCCCCGCGAAGAACAGCGGTTCGATCCCGCGCTTCGTGTACGAGGCGTTGGCCGGGTCTGCGGCGATCTCCTCCGCGATTGCACGGACGGCCGGGTCGGTGATCTCAGGAGTCATACATTCAGCGTATGACACGCCCACACGCAAACCGCCACCAACACGTCGGAGGTCACATAACAGTACACACCAGACACCCGCCGCGCGGATACCAGGCACACACCATAGTTCCCCACAAATGTCGCACGTAATTCCCCGACGCACATTTTCATCCATCCCCACAAATCATGGAATTTCGACGATTACAATTCAAATCCTGAAAAATCATCGGGGGCATTACGTGCGAGATTGGTGGGTATGCGAAGCGCGGCAACGGCCACACCGATTAGTACCCACCGCCCAAGCGGGCATACAGTTGAGTCCATGAGGGCAGCCACAAAGCACGCGAGGCACGACCAATGAACACCAGGTTCGTCAGGCGAACATCCAGGCAGATGACCACGATCGTCGCATCGCTCGCGATCGCGGCTTCCTTAGTCACCCTCGCATGCCTCGCAGCAGCCACCCTTACCCCCTCCGGGCGCGAGCAAAAAGACCCCTCCCCCATCGCCATCGAGGAAGACGACAACCCCATTCCCGAGGCCATGGCCGGCCTACTGGACACGGCCTCGTCCCTGCACGGCTCCATCGACACCCTGACGTATGAGCAGAGCTACGAGGGGACGGTCTACGACAAGCAGGCCTTCGTGTATGTGCCCGACTCCTACTCGCCCGCTCGCCCCATGAACGTCCTCTACCTGACGCACGGCTGGTGGGGCAACGCAGCAGGCCTCGCGGCCGGGGTCGCGCCGGTCGTCGACAAGCTGGAGGCTTCCGGCGAGGTCTCACCGACCATCGTCGTGTTCGCGACCTACTATCCGGATCGATCCTTCGCGACGGACGACTACGAGGAAGACTACGCACTCAATCGTTTTTTCGCGACGACCGAGATCGATACTCTGATCGACACGGTCGAGTCTCGCTACACGACGTTCGCACGCAGAGACACCTCCGACCAGTCACTGCGGGCCTCGCGCAGGCACCGCGCGTTCGGCGGTTTCTCAATGGGTGCGACGACTACGTGGGACGTCTTTGCCCTGCGCCCGCAGTACTTCTACGGGTACATGCCGATGGCGGGCGAGTCCTGGATCGGGCGCGAGGAAGACGCCGACGAGGAGCGGATCGGGCAGCTGGTGACCGACGGGGCACTGCGTGCAGGCTACGGGCCGAGCGATTTCCGTATCCTCGCGTCGGTCGGCTCGGAAGACCCGGCGCTGTGGGACATGACCCCGCAGCTCGACGAACTCTACCAGGACTACCCCGACCTCATGACGGAGTCCAGCCTACAGGTGTGGATCGACGACGGCGAAGACCACTCCATGACCTCGGTCTGTAACCAGGTCGCGCACAACCTGCCACTCCTGTTCCCTCCCGCATAGGGCACCACTTCCGGCCGCGCCAAAGACGCGCACGTCATACCGCCGCCCATTGACGGATGCCCACCCAACACGTACTGTATCTGTATCTGATACGGAAACGGACAAGGTGATGGACACTCGATTCTCCTCCGCGATTCACGCGCTCATCCTCATCTCCGAGGCGGACTCCCCCATCAACTCGACCGCCATCGCGGCGAGTGTGGGCACCAACGCCAGCTACATTCGCAAGCTGACGGCTCCCCTGGCGAAGGCGGGATTCATCGAGTCCAGCCGCGCGGCGGGCGGCTTCACGCTCACCAAGCCCGCGCGGGAGATCTCCCTACGCGACGTCTACTGCGCAGTCACCGACACGGATCAGATCCAGCTTTTCGACATTCACGAGAACCCGAACGACGAGTGCATCGTCGGGGCACACATCCGCCCGACGCTCGCCAACGTGTTTCACAAGCAGAACGAGGCCGTCGAACGCGAACTCGCACAGACCACCCTGGCCGACTGCATCGCACAGATGCGCTCACATCTCTGACCCACGCCGACTCCCCACGAACCGAAGGACCATCATGAAGGCAGCTATTCTCACCCGCTATGACAAGAACTCCACCGACCTCGAAGTACGCGAAATCCCCACACCCGCCCCCGCCTCGGACGAGGTACTCGTCAAGATCCACACCGCGGCGGTTAACCCGCTGGACAACATGATGATGCGCGGCGAGGTCAAGCTGATCACCCCCTACACTCTCCCCCTCGTCATGGGTAACGAGTTTTCCGGCGTCGTCGAGAAGGTCGGCGCGAACGTCACCGGTTTCGAACCCGGTGACCGCGTCTACGGACGCATGCCGCTGAGTAAGATCGGCGCATTCGCCGAGTTTGCGGCCGTGGACGCCGGCGCACTGGCTCACGTCCCCGATTACCTCTCCCTGGAGGAAGCGGCGACCGTCCCGCTGACGGCCCTCACCGCTATGCAATCCTTTGAGCTGATGGACGCCAAGCCCGGCCAGACGGTGTTCATTTCCGGCGGCACCGGGTCGCTCGGCGCGATGGCAATTCCCCTCGCCAAGAGCCTGGGCCTGACGGTCGCTACGAACGGCAACGGAGAGAACGAGGAGCGGGTGCGCGCTCTCGGCGCGGACATCTTTATCGACTACAAGAAGCAGAGCTACGCGGACGTTCTGTCCGAGGTGGATCTGGTGCTCGATACACTGGGCGACCGCGAACTGCCGACCGAGTTCAAGATCCTGAAGGAGGGCGGCCGCCTCGTGTCACTGCGCGGCATGCCCAACGGCCGTTTCGCGCGACGCATGGGACTTCCCTGGTACAAGCGCTTCCTCCTGTCCCTCGCGGGCCGCAAGTACGACGCGATGGCCACACGCAAGAAGCAGACCTACGATTTCATCTTCGTTCACGAGGACGGGGCGCAGTTGGAGAGCATCGCTTCCCTGTTCCCGGCTGAGCGTCCGCTGACGGCGTCCATCGACGCGACCTTCACCCTCGACCAGATCAACGAGGCCCTGGCCAAGGTGCGCGCCGGCGGCTCGCAGGGCAAGACCATCGTTCGCATTGGAGACTTCCAGTGAGCTACCTGACCACCCCCACCTCGTTCATCACCGTCGACAGCACGCAGATCGCCTACCGCGAGATGTCCGCGGGCGCCTCGCGCCTCCCCCTCGTCATGCTCGTGCACCTGGCTGCCAACCTGGATAATTGGGACCCGCGCACGGTCGATCAGCTCGCCCAGAGCCGCCACCTGATCCTCGTGGACCTGCCGGGCGTGGGCGCCAGCGGCGGCACCGTTCCCGCCACCATCGAGGAGGCGGGCCAGCAGGCGGCTCGCATTGTCCGAGGCCTGGGCTACGAGCGCGTCGACCTGCTGGGCCTATCGATGGGCGGGATGATCGCTCAGGAGGTCGTGCGCCACGATCCCAGCCTGGTCGAACACCTCATCCTGGTCGGTACGGGTCCGCGCGCGGGTCTGGGCATCGACAAGGTCACCCCGACGACGATGCGCTACATGTTCCGCGCGGCTCTGCACCGCACGGATCCCAAGCGGTACATCTTCTACACGCATGACGCACACGGCGAGGCGGAGGCACGTAAGGTCCTCGCCCGCCTCGGCTCCCGCACGAAGGAGCACGCGGACAAGCCCATGGCCGTGCGTTCCTTCCTGCGCCAGCTGCGCGCGATCAAGCGCTGGGGCACCGCGCCCGCCGACGACCTGTCGTTCATCACGATGCCGACCCTCATCGTGAACGGGGACACCGACGACATGGTGCCAACCCCAAACTCCTACGACATGCACGGGCGCATCAAGGATTCGCACCTGGTGATCTACCCGCACGCCGGTCACGGATCGCTCTTCCAAAACCCCGAGGAGTTCACCGCCGAGGTCAACGATTTCCTGGCGGACGCCGACTCGGAGAGCTGACGCCCCAGCGGCACCCACCCGTCTCCCCTGCCCCGGCCTCGTTCCTCTTACTCAGGGATGAACTGCGTCCCGAAACTTGGACGCGTTTAATGGTAGTCGTTATGCGGCTTGCT
>ERZ773011.10-NODE-10-length-81789-cov-6.42127_pt1 | contig 81789 bp, 76 predicted proteins | sample MGYA00580662_ERZ773011 | MGnify/ENA primary metagenome ERZ773011 (study PRJEB29015, sample SAMEA2738118) | human oral metagenome | biome: human oral; feature: human-associated habitat; material: saliva | place: China | collected 2169 ... | reverse complement strand
CAAGGCCGGGAACCACGCGGCGTCGATGGGGGTGACGTGGATGGTCGCGGCGTTCGGGTAGGCGGCCAGCAGACGGTCGGCGGCGACGTGCGCGTCGGTGACGTCTTCGACGGTCGGGAAGAGCGTCTCGACCTCGCCGTGGTCCACGGGGGCCAGGCGCGCCTCGACGCGCTGGAGCAGGTCGTGGTAGCGGATCTGCCACGTGGGATCAACCCACGGGTAGGACAGCTCGGCGAAGCGGCGCACCCAGGCCTCGTAGGTCATATCTTCGAGGTCACCGAAGTAGGGCTTGGCCGTGTGGGAGAGAATTTCGACGATTTCGTCCTTGCGGGCGCGCACCTGGGCGCCGTCGGAGCCGATCTCGGCGATGATGCGCGCGGCGGCTGCCGCGGCGTTGGAGACTTCGTGCATGTCGGCGCGCAGGTGGGACAAACCAGAGGTCATGCCGCCGCGGGTCACACCCTCGCCGACCCAGCCGCCGAGTTCGTCGTTGTCGGGCACGCCCGGCGTGGCGACAAGGAGTTCCTTGACGGCCTTCGTAGTGTGTGCTTCCTTGGTCGTCATCGCAGCGGTGCCCACGAGGACGCCATCGACGGGCATCGGCGGGCGACCGTAGCGGACCGACCAGTCGCCGGTCAGGAAATCAGCGGCGCGCTCGGGGGTGCCGATGCCGCCGCCCACGGTCAGGACGATGTTGGACTGGGCACGCAGCTGGGCGTAGGTGGCCAGCAAAAGGTCGGACAGGTCCTCCCAGGAGTGGTGGCCGCCGGAGTGGCCGTCTTCGACCTGGACGATGACCTTGATCGGGTCGGCTTCGCGGGCGATCGCGATGACTTTGCGGATCTGGTCGACCGTGCCGGGCTTGAAGGCCACGTAAGGGAAGCCGTCGGCGCGCAGCTGCTCAATGAGAGCCAGGGCTTCGTCCTGCTCGGGGATACCCGCGGAGACGACGACACCGTCGATGGGGGCACCGGACGCGCGCGAACGCGACACGATGCGCGCCTGGCCGAACTGGAGGTTCCACAGGTAGCGGTCCAGGAACATGGAGTTGAACTCGGCGGTGTGGCCGGGGCGCAGCTGGGCGCGCAGGCCCGCGAGGTTCTCGTTGTAGACCTCTTCGGTGACCTGGCCGCCGCCCGCCATCTCAGCCCAGAAGCCGGCGTTCGCGGCTGCCGCGACGATCTCGGGGTCCACGGTCGTGGGGGTCATGCCGGCCAGCAGGACGGGGGAGCGACCGGTCAGGCGCGAGAAAGCGGTGTCAACGACGGTCTTGCCGTTGGGAAGGGTGACGAGGCCGGGGCGCAGGTGTGACCAGTCGGTGCCGGGTTCAGGGGCCCAGCCGGGGGTCGCGGCCTTGTCGCGGTCGGAGGCGGTACCGGCGGCGACGACGCCGACGCCGGTACCCTCAACGAGGGCACGGGTCATACGAACCGTCGTGGCACCGGGACCCATGTCAACGATCCACGTGGCACCGGATTCGGCGGCGGCGCTGATCTGCGTGGGCCAGTCCACGGGAGTCGTGAGCACGGCGGCAGCGAGGGAGTGGGCGAGCGCGGCGTTAATGCCGCACTGGGCGGCCCACTCGTCCACGAGGGCGAGGGCGTCGGCGAGCATGGGGGAGTGGAACGGCACGTAAACCGGCAGGTATTCGCACACGGGGGTTAGCGGGCGACCGCCGCGCTCGTGAGCGTCGTGCGCTGCCTTATCGGTGGCGGCCACGCGCTCGATGGCGGCAACCAGGGACGCCAGGTCATTCGGTGCACCCGAGACCACGTGCGTGTCGGTGTCGTTGCGCAGCGCGATCGACAATGGGTGCGAGGTAGAGGGCAGGGAGTCAACGATGCGGGTCAGCAGCGCGTCGGACACGCCACGCACGGACACCATGTAGGTCGCGTCCCCGGCGTGCGGGGCGCGCGCACGACGCGTCACGCGGGCGGCGGCCGCACCGATCAGGCGAGCAAGCGCGAACACAGACGCAGCCCGGGCCTCGTCCCCGGCGATCCAGGCGCGCGCGATCTCCACGCCGAGCACACCCTGCGAGTGACCCTCGAAAGCGGTGGGCTGGTTGCCCATGATGTTCAGGCCCGCGCGCGTCAGGTCGATGAGAGCACCCAGCTGGGCGGCGACGATACCCGGAACGGACAGGGCGGCCTCGTCAGGACCGGCAACCTCGCGGGTCACGGCCACCTCACCATCGGGAGCGGGCAGAGTGAAGGGGAGAACCGACACGGACTGCGTGGCCAGCGAGCGGCGCACGGGGGAGAGCACCTTGTCCGAGGCCTCGATGACGCCCGCGACGATCGCCGCGATCTCCGGGTCGTGGGCAATCTCGTTGAGCGCAGCGCGCCACGGGGTCGCCTGACCAGCGAAGGTCAGCGCGTAGGGGGTCTCATTCAGAGAGGACACAAACGACATGTTCATTCTTTCAATCGGGGACAATACTTCTCAAACGACACCGGTCACAGGGGACCGTTGTCGTGACGCTTCACATGGGGGGCACGCTGATCCTTGGTGGCCAGCAAATGCAGGGAATCGATGATGGTCTGGCGGGTGTCTGCCGGAGCGATGATGCCGTCGAGCTGACCCGAGGCCACGGACACCTCCGGGTTGACGGTCTCATCCTCGTAGCGCGCCACAAGATCAGCCTTCGTCTCGTCGAAGGTCCCGTCCTCGCGGGCGGCAGCCAGCTCACGGCGGTACATGATCGAGGTCGCGCCCTCGGCACCCATGACGGCAATCTGCGCGTCGGGCCACGCGAACGCCAGATCCGCGCCAATCGACTTCGACCCCATCACGATGTACGCACCGCCGTAGGCCTTACGCAGGATGACGGTCACCATCGGGACGGTCGCGTTCGCGTAGGCGACGATCACCTTCGCGCCGCGGCGGATGATGCCCGCCTGCTCCTGCTCGGTGCCCGGACGGTAACCCGGAACATCCACAAAGGTCACGATCGGCAGACCGAAGGCATCGCAGAAACGCACGAAACGCGCCGCCTTCTCCGAAGCATCCACGTCCAGGGTGCCCGCGTCGTTCATCGGCTGGTTCGCCACGATGCCCACCGACTGCCCGTCCACGCACGCGAAACCAATCGTCACGTTGGGGGCGAACAGATCCTGAATCTCCACGTACTCGCCATGGTCCACGAGCGCGCGCACGACGTCACGCACGTCGTAGGGCTGACGTGCCGAGGTCGGCACCAGGTCCGCGACCGCACGGGCCGCAGCCTCGTCCTCGGCATTGGGAACGTACTCATACTTGGGGGGCGCAACCTCGCACGAAGACGGCAGGTAGTCGAGCAGCGAGCGCACGTAGTCGATCGCCTCTTCCTCGGTGTCAGCCATGTGGTGGGCCACGCCAGACTGGAAGTTGTGGATCGTCGCGCCACCTAGCTCATCAAGCGTGACCTTCTCACCCGTCGTCGCGGCGACGACATCCGGGCCAGTCACAAACATGTGCGAGTTCTCGCGCGTCATCACAATGAAATCGGTCAAAGCCGGCTGGTAGACCGCACCGCCCGCGCAGGGACCCAGAATGATCGAAATCTGGGGAACCAGACCCGAGGCCTCACACGTCTTCTTGAAGATGCGGCCGTACTGGGCGAGCGCGACGACACCTTCCTGGATACGGGCACCACCCGAATCCTGAATGCCGACAATCGGAATACGCATCCGAATACCCCGGTCAATAAGATCGACGATCTTGTCGCCCTCCACCTTGCCGAGCGTCCCACCCAACACCGAGAAATCCTGCGCGTACGCGGCGACCATACGGCCCTGCACGCGACCGTACCCGGCAGCGACAGCCGAACCAACGCGCCCCGCACGAACGGACCCGCCAATGAACTGGCCGACCTCGTGCCACACGCCGTCGTCAAAGAACAGCGCGAGACGCTCGCGGGCCGTCAGCTTCTGCTTGGCGTGCTGACGCTGGGCGGCCTTTTCTTCGGCCGCCTTGGCGATCGCTTCCTGGGCCTGGATGAACCCTTCGCGCGTGAACCGGTTGGGGGTGGTCATTGCGCCTCCTCTTCAGTGGCGATGTGTGCGATGCGGGTACCCGCAGTCACGGTGTCACCCTGCTTGATGGACAGGGACGTAACGGTGCCCGCGCGGGGAGCCAGTAGCGGCTTCTCCATCTTCATGGCCTCGAGAACGGCCACGAGCTGGCCTTCCTCCACCTGATCACCGTCAGCGACGGCCAGGGCAACGACGATGGCCTGCATGGGGGCGACGATGTCGCCGGGGGCACCCTGGTGGGACCCCGCCTGGTGCGCGGAGGTTGCGGTGCGGCGCGAGGCCGAGCGCAGCGGCTGCGGTGGACGAGGGGCCGCGGCAGACGGTGCGTTGAACATGCCGGCGGGCAGGGTCAGGGACACACGGCGACCATCCAGCTCGATGATGTAGGTCTGGCGCGGCAGATCCGCGGTGGACGAGGCCTCGGCGGGGACAGCCAGATCCGAGTAGTCGTGCTGGGGCATGAACGTCGTCTCGAACCAGCGGGTGGAGACGTTGAAGCCGCCGACGCCGCAGAAGTCGGGGTCATTGATGATGTCCTGGTAGACGGGCACCGGGGTGGCCACGCCCTGCACCGAGAACTCGGCCAGCGCGCGCCGCGAACGGGCCAGCGCCTGCTCGCGGTCCGCACCCGTCACAATGATTTTGGCGATCATCGAGTCGAAGGCCGTCTGCACGGAGTCGCCCTGATCAATACCGAGTTCCAGACGAATGCCCGGCCCCAGCGGCCAATGCACCTCATCCAGGCGGCCCGCCGTGGGCGTCAGGTCCTTCGAGGGATCCTCCGAGGTCACTCGGAACTCGAACGAATGACCGCGCGGCTCGGGGGGCGTCGTGAGCTCCAGGCCCTGCGCAATACGAATCTGCTCGTGCACCAGGTCGATACCGGTCACCTCCTCGGAGACCGGGTGCTCAACCTGCAGACGCGGGTTGACCTCGAGGAACCAGATGTTACCGTCCGGCTCCAAAAGGAACTCCACCGTGCCCACACCCACGTAGTCCACGTACTCGAAGAGCGCGCGGGAGGCGTTCACGAGCGTCTCGTGCGCGCCCTCAGGCAGGAAGGGAGCCGGAGCCTCCTCGACCAGCTTCTGATTGCGACGCTGCACCGAGCAATCACGCGTCGAAATGACGTGGAAGTTCCCCAGAGAGTCACGCGCGGACTGCGTCTCAACGTGCCGGGCGACCTCAACGAAACGCTCCACGAAGTGAGCACCCAGATTAGCCGCATCCGTGTGACGCGCAAAGAACAGATCGAGGTCGGAAGCCGAGCGAATGATGCTGATGCCTCGTCCGCCACCACCGTCGGCACGCTTGAGCACCACGGGATAACCGGCCGACTCAATAAACGCCTCAACCTCCTCGCGCGACGTCACAGGCTCCGACACGCCCGGCACAGGGGAGACACCGCATGCCTCGGCAATGCGACGCGCATTGATCTTGTCGCCCAACGCATCGATCACCGAAGACGCGGGACCCAGCCACGCGATACCGGCGTCCTCGACGGCGCGCGCAAACTCGGAGTTCTCAGACAGGAAGCCATACCCAGGGTGAATGGCATCCGCACCGGTCTCCAGGGCAATCGCCAGGATCTTCTCACCGTTGAGGTACGTCGACGCAGCATCGTCCCCGCCCAGCGAGAGCGCCTCGTCGGCCTCGCGCGTATGGGGAGCAGCCATGTCCTGATCGGCATAGACCGCAATCGTGGCAATGCCCATGTCGGTGGCCGTTCGGCACACACGCAGGGCGATTTCGCCACGGTTGGCGACGAGGATTCGGTTAATTGTTCGCACGCTTCTCCTTGGTGTCGTGAACGGGTGTCAGGGGAGTACCGGTCGCAAGCACGTCCCCGGCGTCAATCTGGTGGGTCTGCCCATCGTCATCGCGCACCAGCAGCGCGCCCGTCGGGGCTAGACCAAGCGCAACCCCTTCAAGCGCCGGAGTCCCGAACGCGTCGGTGGGGCTGGCAAGCACAATGCGCGTACCAATGAGCGGCAGAGCAGCCTCGGCCTCGGCTGCAAGGCCAGCGCTCGCGGCATCGCCGTGGGCGACGAGGGAGCGGATGCGCTCATCGAGGCCAGCGAGGATCACTGCGAGGACCTCGTGGGCGACGGCTGTGGGGTCAGCTCCTGCCTGTACATCTCCTTCGGCCAGCAGGGACGTGGCCTGCGGAGTAGGAAGAGTCCCCGGCGCTTGAGCGATGTTGACGCCGTAGCCGAGGATGACCGCAGTCGTGAAAGGGGACGAGGCCGGGGCGAGCTGGGCGAGGATGCCGCAGATTTTGCGTGAACCGTCGACGAGGACATCGTTAGGCCACTTGAGGGTGACGGTGTGACTGAGGGGTTCCAAGCGCGCGGCCAGAGCGTGGCGCACGGACAGTGCGCACGCATGGACAATCCAGCCGAGAGCGTCAGCGTGCAGGGAAACGGGCAGAGAGATGATGGTCGAGGCGAGGAGGGCCTGGCCGGGTGGGGTAATCCAGGAGCGGCCGAGACGGCCTCGTCCTGCGCTTTGACGATCCGCGATGATCGTCGTCAGGTGGGGGGTGGGCGTGGCGGTGTCTGCCAAGAGGGAGGCGGCCAGGTCGAGGGTTGAGGTCACGCTTTCCACGTAGTACACGGGGGCATGAACGGCGTCGATTGAGATGCGCGTCGGTGCAATCATGTGCGCTCCTTCCCATGAATGGCCGTGTTTGACAGGAGCGGGTGAGCGCCCCGGTACTTAAAATTTTGTCTTAAAACTCGAAGAGATGCACGTAGTTTTTAAAAAATTGGAATAGTTTCCCAAAAATCACTACGGAGGCGTAACCAAGCGCGATGCCCGTGACTGCGCGGAAGGCGCGAAAAGCCCACGTTTTCACCCTGAGATGAGGATCACCGAGGCCTCTGGTGCCTCGGGGTCCAACCTGGTGCCGTTGGGATCGGTACCATAGGAGCGAACCCGCGCGCGCGTGCGCGCCTCGAACCACCCGAACGGAGTAACGTGGCGGAGTTTATTTATCAGATGATCAAGGCCCGCAAGGCCATCGGTGACAAGGTCATCCTCGACGACGTCACCATTGCGTTCTTCCCGGGTGCCAAGATTGGTATGGTCGGTCCCAACGGTGCGGGTAAATCCTCGATCCTGAAGATTATGGCCGGACTGGATGAACCCAGCAATGGCGAGGCTCGTCTGACCCCTGGCTACTCGGTCGGTATCCTCATGCAGGAGCCGGTCCTTGATGAGGCAAAGACCGTTATCGAGAACGTGCGCATGGGTGCAGCTGACATCTTTGGCAAGCTCGCACGATTCAATGAGATCTCCGAAGAGATGGCAAATCCGGATGCCGACTTTGATGCTCTCATGGACGAGATGGGTAAGCTGCAGACCGAGATCGATGCTGCCAACGCGTGGGATATTGACTCCCAGCTTGACCAGGCGATGGATGCGCTGCGCTGCCCGCCGCCGGATCAGCCTGTCTCCGTTCTCTCCGGCGGTGAGCGTCGTCGCGTTGCGCTGTGTAAGCTCCTCATCGAGGCCCCCGACCTGCTCCTCCTCGACGAACCTACTAACCATCTCGACGCCGAGAGTGTCCTCTGGCTCGAGAAGCATCTCGCGTCCTACCCGGGTGCCGTCATCGCTGTCACCCATGATCGTTACTTCCTTGATCATGTCGCCGGCTGGATTGCAGAGGTCGACCGCGGTCATCTTTACCCCTACGAGGGCAACTACTCGACCTACCTGGAGACCAAGGAGAAGCGTCTGCAGGTTCAGGGGCAGAAAGATGCCAAGCTGGCCAAGCGTCTGAAGGAAGAACTCGAGTGGGTTCGCTCCAATGCGAAGGGGCGTCAGGCCAAGTCGAAGGCTCGTCTGGCTCGCTACGAGGAGATGGCTGCCGAGGCTGAGCGTACCCGCAAGCTTGACTTCGAGGAAATCCAGATCCCGCCGGGTCCGCGTCTGGGCAGCGTCGTCATCGAGGCCAAGGATCTCCAGAAGGGATTCGGAGACCGTTCTCTGATTAATGGGCTGTCCTTCTCGCTGCCGCGCAACGGCATTGTTGGCGTGATCGGCCCCAACGGCGTTGGTAAAACGACGCTGTTCAAGACGATTGTCGGTCTCGAACCCCTTGATGGTGGCGAGCTGACGATCGGTGAGACCGTCAAGATTAGCTACGTCGACCAGTCTCGCGCCGGTATTGACCCTGACAAGACCCTGTGGGAGGTCGTCTCGGACGGCTTGGACTTCATCCAGGTTGGCAACGTCGAGATGCCTTCGCGTGCCTACGTCTCCGCCTTCGGCTTCAAGGGTCCGGATCAGCAGAAGCCCGCCGGTGTCCTGTCTGGCGGCGAGCGTAACCGCCTGAACCTGGCCCTCACCCTCAAGCAGGGCGGCAACCTGCTCCTGCTGGACGAGCCGACCAACGACCTGGACGTCGAGACCTTGGGTTCTCTAGAAAATGCGCTGCTCGCATTCCCCGGCTGTGCCGTCGTCGTCACCCACGACCGCTGGTTCCTCGACCGCGTCGCCACCCACATCCTCGCGTGGGAGGGGACCGAGGAGCATCCGGACAACTGGTACTGGTTCGAGGGCAACTTCGAGGCGTACGAGAAGAACAAGGTGGCCCGCCTCGGTGAGGCTGCTGCAAACCCGCACCGCGTAACGCATCGCAAGCTGACGCGCGACTGATTCGCTGAATAAATGCGTAGGGGGAGGGCCTGGCGGTCCTCCCCCTACCCTTGTGCCTCTCGGCGGCGATGTTCATCGTATTTTCTCTGGTCACCGATGTGTGGCTGGGGCCGGTGGAGCGCGCAATTGTAGCTGTATGCAGAGTTTCTCGCTTCTGTCAATGCCTTTTCGTTGGAAATTTGCTCATGTAGCGGATCCCACTTGCCTTTTGCACAGGTCACATCTAGCATGTGACACGTATCCCAAACTTCAGGCGGCGCGAAAGGGGCTCCGATGACGATTGAACAAGCGCTCATCGACGCGCTGGGTGGACACCTCAACATCGTTGAGATCGAACCCTGCACAATGCGTATCCGTGTTCAGGTAAAAACTCAGCGCGCAGTTGATGAGGCTGCGCTACGCGTGGACGGCGTTTTGGCTGTCGTGCGCTCCGGTGACATCGTTCAAATTGTCTGTGGGGCTTCCTCCGACGATGTCGCAAGCGCGATGATCGCTTCACTTGAATCCGTGGCCCATGACACGCCGGTGGAGGCTTTGTCACAGCGGGTGCACGCATAAACTAAATGTGTCCCTGGCCCACAACGTAGAGAGCTTTTCCCGTGGATATTCATTCACCCGCATCTGACAACATTGACCTGCTGCGCCATGTCGCTGACATGAATGGCGTTGCGACCGGCTTTTGGGACTGGTACGGGAACTGGGTGGGCGTTGGCGCCCCAACCCTCCTGAAGGTCCTTGGCGCGCTCGGTCTTCCCCTGAACGAATCGTCCACGGTGGGGGACGTTGAGCATGCGATGCGTCTGACTGAGGAGCGCGAGTGGCGTCGGACTCTGCCTCCGACGATTGTCGCCCGTGAGGGCGGCGGTTATCTGTTCCCGGTGCATGTGCCCGACGGCTCGTGGGTCAACGTTCAGTGGGTCCTTGAAGACGGTCGTAAGGGCCAGTGTGAGCAGATTGATCGCTACGTGCCCCCGCGTGTGATTGACGGTCAGCTCGTGGGTCGCGCGACCTTCGATGTGCCGCACTGGGTGCCGATCGGTTGGCACCGCCTCGTCGCAACGGTTGAGGGAGGACATGTCGAGTCCGCAACTCTCATCGTTGTGCCGAATGCGCTGAAGCTGCCCATCTTGGAGTCCTCTCGCCGCGCGTGGGGTGTCAACGCGCAGCTCTATTCGACGCGTTCATCCTCTTCCTGGGGGATCGGCGACGCGGCTGACCTGGCCGACTTGGCGGCGGTGTGCGCGGACAAGGGGGCGGACTTCCTTCTCATTAATCCAGTCCACGCGTCCCAGCCGGTTTCTCCGCTGGAAACCTCCCCGTACCTGCCGGTGTCTCGCCGCTGGGTGAACCCGATTTACATCCGCCCTGAGTCCATCGAAGAATTTGCCTCGCTGCCCCAGGCTTCGCGTGAGGCCATTGAGCAGTTGCGTGATGTCACTCGAGAGTTCGCCAGTCGTGAGGATCTGATCGACCGCGACCGCGCCTGGGAAGCCAAGCGCAAGGCGCTGGAAATTATTTTCGCCGCGCCTCGTACCTACCACCGCCAGTCGCAGTTCGACCACTTCGTGGAAAACGGCGGCTCCGAGCTGTCTAACTATGCGCTGTGGTGTGCGCTCGTTGAGCGTGAGGACACGCTGGAGCTGCCCGAGGACCTCGAGCGTTCCTCGTCGCCGCGCGTTGAACTCGAGCGCCTTGAGCTGGCCGACCGCGTCGATTTCTGGGAGTGGTGCCAGTGGATTGCGTCCGAGCAGCTGGCCCACGCGCAGGACGTGGCCCGCGAGGTCGGCATGGAGATCGGCATTATGGCTGACTTGGCTGTGGGTGTTCACGGCCATGGGTCCGAGAAGTGGAGCCGTCCCGAACTGTTCGCCCCTGGCATGAGCGTGGGTGCCCCGCCGGACGTGTACTCGCAGCAGGGCCAGAACTGGTCGCAGCCGCCGTGGTCTCCGCGTTCGCTGGCTGAGTCTGGCTACACGCCGCTGCGCGACATGGTGCGCGCCGCCCTGGCTAATGCCGGTGCCGTGCGTATCGACCACATCCTGGGAATGTTCCGCCTGTGGTGGATCCCAGAGGGCTGTGTAGCGACCGAAGGTACTTACGTGTACTACGACCATGAGGCCATGATGGGCATCATCCTCCTGGAGGCCCAGCGCGCGGGTGCCGTCGTTATCGGTGAGGACCTGGGTGTCGTGGAGCCGTGGGTGCGCGATTACCTGCGTGACCGTGGCGTCTTGGGTACCTCCGTCGTGTGGTTCGAAAAGGAGGGTGGCGGCTGGCCCCTGCGTCCTGAGCACTACCGCGACCGCGCGCTGGCTGCGGTTAACATCCATGACCTGCCTCCGACGCTCGGTTACATTCGAGGGATTCAGACGACGCTACGAAGCGAACTGGGTCTGCTGACTGACGACATCGAGACCGTGCGTGCGGCGGATCGCCTCGAGCTTGATCAAGTTGCGGCGCGTCTGCACGAGTATGGCTGTATCGACGGTGCGGAACCCAGCGAGCGTGACATGGTCGAGGGCCTGTACCGCTATGTCGCGAAGGTTCCCTCCAAGCTCGTCGTTGCTTCCCTGGTAGACGCGGTGGGCGACGTGCGCCCGCAGAACATGCCGGGCACGGGCGCGGATCAGTACCCGAACTGGTGCGTGCCGCTGTGCGACTCCGACGGTGAGGAGGTCTTTATTGAGGACCTTCCCTCCAACGAGCGTCTGACCTCGCTGTTCTCGTTGCTGAGGGGTTCTGTCAACTAGCGCGCGACCGTGTGACAGTACAACGCCCCGCAGCCCGTGAGGGCTGCGGGGCATCGTACGAGTGAGGCGATGACGTTGGGGTGGTTCCCAAGTTGGGGTATCTAGTTGGTCGTGGTTGAAAAGAGCGGCGCGAGCACGGATACGTCGGGGCCGGTTGCCTCGTGCGTGACGGCGGCACCCGGCGGAGTGACGACGACGATGGGGACGCAGAGGGAGAGGTTGGCGTCGTGCACGGGGGTGAGGTCCCAGTGAATGAGCGGGGTGCCCGCCGCCACGACGTCCCCCTCGTCGACGAGGGCTGCGAAGCCTTTACCGTGCAGGCTCACCGTGTCGATGCCGAGGTGGATGAGGATCGATATGCCCTGCATGGAGGTGATGATGGCGGCGTGCGGCTTGAGCTTGGTGACGACGCCGTTGATGGGGGAGTGGACGGTTAAACATTCCGAGGCGGAGTCGGGGATGAGCGCGCAGCCACCCCCGACGACGCCGCTCGCGAAGACAGGATCAGGCACTTCACTCAGCGGCATGACGTGCGCTGCGAAGGGTGCACAGACGGAGAGTGTCACCGGCTGGCGAGCATTTCGTCGACGAGATCCTCGGAATCGGGGCCAATGACGACCTGAACCGCGTCGCCCACGATGACGACGTCGAAGGCACCGGCGGCACGCAGCTTGGCCTCGTCAATGAGGTCGGTGTTGGCGGCGTCCAAGCGAATGCGCGTGATGCAGGCTTCAAGATTGGAGATGTTCTCCCAGCCGCCCAGGGCTTCGATGATGGTCGTTGCGGTGCTCATGGTGTCCTCCTTGGCTCATGCGGTTTGCCTCACACTTATGGTATCGCGGAGGCGGAGTCGTTGGCACGCCATGGGCCTGGGAGCGCGTCACATTATGGGATGGTGTTGATGGCGCTGGTGCCGCGGGGGTGAGGCCCATGGCGATGCTGGCTCCGACCGCCAGAGCAATGAAGACGTACATGGCGGCCTCGACCCCCATCCACGAGGCGGCCACGCCGGACGCGAGGGAACCCAGCGGCATGACGCCCCACACGGCAAAGCGAAAGATCGCGTTCATGCGTCCGAGCATGTGGGGCGGGCAGATCTCTTGACGCAGACTCATCTGGGTGACGTTGTAGATGGTGAGGAAATAGGAGGAGACAATGCCGGAGACTGCAATGATTGCTGCGGCCGCAGCGGGGGCGTGAACGGCTGTGGGTTGGGCGGCTAGGACAGCGACGCCGATGATGCTTGTGACGACAATGGTGCGCCCGATGCCCAGATGCTTCATCCATGCCGAGCGCGTGAGCGCACCGAGGATCCCGCCGATTGCCCCGACGCTCAGGAGGAGGCCGAGCTGGGTAGCGCTCATGTCCAGCGTGCGCAGGACAAGGATAGGCAAGAGAACCTGGATGCCGGCGGCAGCGAATGCGGCGGCCGCAATGCAGGAAAAGAGCGGAAAGAGTAGGCGTTGCCCGCGTACGAAGGCTAGCCCCTCGCGGATCTGCGCGACAAGCGTGGCTCCGGTGCGCGTAGGCGCAGGCTCCGGGGTGGCGATGCGCCAGATCGCCCAGGTCGAGAATACGTACGTGAGGGCAGTAAGTAGATAGACGAGAGGAGGGGCGAGCAGCCCGAGGAGCCATCCGCCCAAGCCCGGTCCACCCGCATGCCCCACCTGGTAGGAGGCCTCGAGCCGCCCGTTGGCCGCACCGATATATCGCCGAGAGGCGATGATCGGAACGTACGACTGGTAGGCAACATCGAAGAAGACGGTGCACAGGCCCAGAAGCGCGGCGACGATCATCAAGTGCGTCAGCGTGAGGGTCGCGAAGACATAGGCCAGGGGAATCGAGATCAGGGCACCGATGCGTGCCAGGCCCGCGATGGTCATGACGCGGCGCTTACGCCACCCATCCACCCAGGCACCCGCCGGCAAGCCGACGATCAGGAAGGCGAGTGTCTGCAAGGCAGAGAGCACACCGATCTGGGTTTCGCTGGCACGCAGGACGCTAATCGCGATCGCTGAGGTAGCCAGCGTCCCCACCTGGAAGTCAACCTGCGCAGCGGTCTGCCCCGCCCACAGGTGCATGAACGCCGAGTTACGGGTGAGCGGGTGGTGGAACCAGGCCCTGACGGTGACGGCCATCTGTCGGCGCCGAGGCCTAGGCCGGGCTGGGCGCCCCGTCGATGAGCCCAGCGGCGGCCAAAGCCCAGGCAAGGCCGTCGGCACCAACCGCGGGAGCGACAATATCGGCAACCTCAACCAGAGCCTCGCACCCGTCCCCAATACTGACGCCGACAGCGGCACGTGCCACGGCCTCGACATCATTGTTAGAGTCGCCAATAGCCACAGTACGCGACATGGGGACGCCGATGTGCTCACACACGGCCTCCATACCCACCGCCTTGGACAAGCGATCCGGGAAAACCTCGAAGGGAACATACCCTGCTGCCCCCACCGATCCGATGACGGCGCGATAGCCGTCAGGCAGCGCCGCACTCACACGCTCCATCGACGCGTTCTCCGGAGGCACATAGGCCGTCACCTTCGTGAAAGACCCACCCTCAACGTCAACGACAAAGGGCGTCACCGACTGGGCATACTCGGCCCAATCCTCAGGGTTAAGACCCGCCCGGGGCACGAAAAACTCCAGATAGCCGCGCGAAAGCCCCATCTGGTCAGGCCCCTGCCACACGTAGAACGCATCCAAATCCTCCCACAGAGCAGTCAGAACCCGGACGTGCTCGGCAGGCATACGCTCATCAAGCAGCACCGTGTCGCCCACCGCCGCATACCCGCCAGCCCCACCCACGATGCCCTCAAAACCCAGGTCAAAGAAACGCGGATAGACCTCCGGGACAGAACGCCCAGTACAGAGAAACAGACGGTGGCCACGCTCGCGCACCCGCGCTAACGCACAAACCGCTGAATCGGGAACGCGCTGGCGGGAATCACACAGCGTCCCATCCACGTCGACAAAAACTGCACGAGGAGCAGCGCCCTCCATGTCCCGACCAATCACACCCGCGTTACAGCTCATAACGCCATGGTAGCCCAGCCATCACCAGCGACACCCCACACAACAAACCCAAGAAACGACACATCACGCATCCGATTGGTACAACCACACCCACATAACCCACACTGGAACCAGCGACGACACCCGCAATGGAGCACGAAAGACAACTCACAACGATGCAACACACAGCACCCACCAACGCCAGCGACCTCACCCTCCTACAAGCAGCAGCTCTCCTCTCCGGCGCAAGCGCCTGGAACTCACGCGCCATCCCCACAGCACACGTCCCCTCCTTCGTCATGAGCGACGGCCCCCACGGCGTACGCCGCCAACTCGGCGACGCCGACCACCTCGGCATCGCCGACTCCGAAAAAGCCACCTGCTTCCCGACAGCCTCCGCGCTCGCGGCCACGTGGAACCCCGACCTGGCTCGCCAGATGGGTGAGGCGTTGGGGGCGGAGGCGCGTGGACTCGGAGTCAACGTCCTGCTTGGCCCCGGCCTGAACATCAAGCGTTCGCCCCTGTGCGGACGCAACTTTGAGTACTTGTCCGAGGACCTGATCCTCCGAAGCCGGGACGTTGGAGGCATCCGATGTGTATGCGCGCGCCCAGGAGGTCTTGAACGTCGCCGCCGCGAGCGCCGACCTTCCCGCGCCTACCCCCTACGACCTCGACGAGCACCACGCATTGGCCACGCGCATCGCCTCCGAAGCGATCACACTCCTGCGCAACGAGGACGATGCCCTGCCTCTGAGTTCCGGCACCAATGTCGCCCTCATCGGTGACCTCGCTGACACGCCGCGCTACCAGGGAGCAGGCTCCTCCCAGGTCAACCCCACACGCCTCGAGGCCCCGCGCGAGCTACTCGAGGCGGGGGGAGAGTCCGCCCGAGGCTTGGTCCTGACAGGATATGCCCCCGGATATGAGCGTCACGGTGGCACGAGTGACGCGCTCATTGCCGAGGCCGTGGCGCTCGCGGCGCGCGCCGACGTTGCGCTCGTGTACGTGGGTCTCGACGAACTCGCCGAGTCGGAGGGACTGGACCGGACCCACATGCGCCTACCCGAGGGGCAGGATCGTCTCGTCGAGGCAGTCGTGGCCACCAATCCGCGTACCGTTGTCGTTCTGACGGGTGGTGCCAGTGTGGAAATGCCCTGGGCGTCCTCCGTGCCCGCGCTTGTCAACGGTTACCTGGGTGGCCAGGGAGGGGCCGGCGCAATGCTGGATGTCCTGACCGGTGCCGTCAACCCCTCGGGACGCCTGGCCGAGACCTATGCGCGTTCCCTGGAGGACCATCCGACCGCTGCGTGGTACCCGGTGACCGGTCCTCTGTCCTACTACCGTGAGGGTCCCTTTATTGGCTACCGATACTTCACAACTGCTAGCGTAGACGTCGCTTTCCCCTTCGGGTACGGCCTGTCCTACTCACGCTTCGAGTACTCCGATCTCGCTGTGGACCAGGACGGGGCGACCCTGATGGTCGCCAACACCTCGATGTGCGACGGCACCGAGGTCGTTCAGCTCTACGTGAGCGCCCCGGGTGGCGTCTTCGGTCCTGCGCGCGAACTTAAGGGGTTCACCAAGGTTGCCGTTCCAGCCGGTGAATCTGTGCGCGTCACTATCCCCTTTGACCGCTACACCTTCCGCCACTGGGAGACATCACGCGGAGCATGGGAAACCGAGGGCGGCACCTGGACGATTCACGTGGGGTGCAACGTTGAAGACACACCGCTGAGCGCCACCCTTGAGGTTGACGGGACGAATCCCTCGCCGATCAACCCGGCCCTCGGCCACTACCTGCGCGCCGAGGTCGAGAACATGACCAACGGAGAGTTCGCGGTCCTGCTGGGGCGCACCATTCCTACTGCTCACCCGAGGGAAGACATCACGGCCTCCAACCTGATGTCGGAGCTGATCCGTGCCAAGAGCTGGCTTGCCCGTTTGGCGGGTCGCAAGCTACACGCTGGCAAAGCGAAGGCTGACGCCAAGGGCGATCCGGACCTTAACGTCCACTTCGCGTTCAACATGCCGCTGAGGGCGCTCGCCAAGCTTACGAACGGTACGGTGAGCACCGACATGATCGACGCGGCCGTGGAGGTCATTAACGGCCACTTCTGGCGCGGTATCACGCGTCTAGCGATCCGCTATTGCGCCAACGCGCGTGCCAACAAGGCGACCCAGCGTGAACTTGACCAGACCCGATGACGAGGCCTCGGCCTCGTCCTTGTCAGGTAACGCCGTACAAGAATACTGACCCAGGTGGTGAAGTACTGACGGAGCACCTGTGACGACTGCACACAGTGACCGCACAGGCCATCACCTTCATCGCCCAGTATCACGTCACCGTCACATCGAACTCCTTGGTCAGGAAGATAGCATTCTGGTACGCGAGTGCGTGCGTTCTGTCCACCATGCCCATCGCCGTAGCCATGTCCTTGTGGGGTATTTTCCTTCTCGTCACAGCGATTTTCGCACAGGTAGATCTCAAGGAGAGCGCGCAGGTGAATCAGGCACAGTAGACTACTGCCAGACCTGCGAGAGGAGATCCCATGAGCACGCCCCTTCTGACCGTGATCGTGCCCGCCTACAACTCCGAGGACTACCTTGACCGGTCGCTAACCACGCTCGTCGGATACGGTGACGAACTTGAGGCGATCATCGTGAACGACGGTTCGAAGGACCGTACCGCGCAGATCGCCGACGAGTGGGCCGCTCGGTACCCCTCCGTTAAGGTCATTCATCAGGAAAACAAGGGGCACGGGGGTGCCGTCAACGCTGGCCTCGCCGCAGCCACCGGCACGCACGTGCGCGTTGTCGACTCCGACGATTGGCTGGACCGTCGCGCCACGAACGCTGTGCTCGACCTTTTGCGCGAGGAACGCGAAGCAGGGCGTGACCTCGACTTGCTCGTCACCAACTACGTCTACGACAAGCAGGGAAAGGCCCACAAGGCCGTCATCCGTTACCGCAACGTCCTGCCGCGCGGACGCACCTTCGGCTGGGCGGATCTGCGGCGATGCCGCTACGACCAGTACCTGATGATGCACGCCTTGACCATGCGCACCGAGGTCGTGCGAGCCTCCGGCCTGGTCATGCCCGAACACACGTTCTACGTGGACTACCTCTACTCGTTCGTTCCGCTGCCCTCCGTGTCCACGATCCGCTACCTGGACGTGGACCTCTACCACTACTTCATCGGGCGCGACGACCAGTCCGTCAACGAGAAGGTTATGATCACGCGCCTGGATCAGCTGGCCCGCGTCAACGAGGCCATGACCCGTGCTTTGCCTGCTCGTACCGACGTCGACGAGAAGCTGTGGCGCTACATGGTCCACTACCTGCGCATCAACGCCGTGGTCTGCTCCGTCATGGCTCAGCTGTCGGGCACACCCGAGCACCTGGCCCTCAAGGAACGGATCTGGGAAACCATGGACCAGATCAACCCCGAAGCCACGGAGCGTCTGCGCAAGGATCTGCTCGCCGGCCTCGTGCGCCACGCGTCCCCGATGCTCGTGCGCGGCGGCTACAAGGTCGCGGCTGCCGTCCTCGGCTTCAACTAAGGGACGCAGTCAGTGCGCGGCGAGCGCCAGCTCGGTGCAGTGGACGGTGAGGCGCTTGCCGATGAGCGGGTATTCCACGCCCTCCTCGCGGCTTCGCCACGTAAAGCCGAGCTTTTCTGAGACACGTCGCGACGCATCGTTTCCATCGAAGTACTTCAAGATGATCGTCTCGACGCCCAGCTCCTTCGCGCGCTCGATGATGGCGCGCCCTGCCTCGCTCGCGTAGCCGTTGCCCCAGTAGGGCACACCGATCCAGTAGCCGATGTCAGCGACGGTTGCCTCGGGAGAGTCTGTGTCAATGTGCAGCGCGATCGATCCCACGATTTCACCGGTCGATCCGAGCGTCACCGCGTAGCTGTCGGGTGCCGCCAGGATGGTCGACAGCGCCTCGTGGGCATCGTCAATGAGCTCGTAGGGCTTCCATCCACACAGCATCCCGATGCGGGGATCGCGGGCCAGCTCAAAGAGCGCGGGAGCGTCCGCGTCGATCCAGGGGCGCAAGCACAGGCGCTGAGTGTGAATGATCATTGGTCGTTCTTTCCCGTTGACAGTGACGGCTGGTAGGAGGCGACGACAGCAGGATCGTCGGAACCAATCAGTGGTGGGCGACATCCGGCCTCTCCAGGACTTCAACGTACACGCTAACATGTCCCTCTGTCCCGCACCTGAACCCGCTTACCGGAACGTAGGCGGGGTCGCCCACGTCCTGGACAGCGGGTTAGCGTGCGGAGCCACCCGACATGTCAGCAGACGGAACAAGAATAGGTAAGCGCCGCCTCTCTGTTTGAGAGTGTCCGCGCCCCGGCCTCGTGCCCGTTCCAGCACGCCCTGGCCTGGGCGGATACGATGGTGTTAATCAAGTGAAAGGGGAGCGGCGTGGATCTGCTCGTTGTTGGATCGGGCTTTTTCGGCCTGACGTTCGCCCGCGAGGCCGCGGAGCGATTCGGTATGAACGTGACGGTCATTGAGCGCCGCGACCACATCGGAGGCAACGCCTACTCGTCCATCGACGAGGCCACGGGCGTCGAGGTGCACCGCTACGGCACCCACTTGTTCCACACGTCGAACGAACGCGTGTGGTCCTACGTCAACCGCTTCACAGCATTCAACGACTACCGCCACCGCGTCTACGCCAACTACCGGGGCGTCGTCTACCCGCTGCCCATCAACCTGGGCACGATCAACCAGTTCTTCGGTGCCGCCTACTCGCCGACCGAGGCCCGCGCGCTCATCGAGCAGCAGGCCGCCGAAATCACGGGCGAACCGGGCAACCTTGAGGAGAAAGCGATCAGCCTGATCGGTCGCCCGCTCTACGACGCATTCATCGCCGGATACACGGCCAAGCAGTGGCAGACCGACCCGCGCGAGCTGGCCGCCTCCATCATCACGCGCCTGCCCGTGCGATTCACCTACGAGAATCGCTACTTCCAGGACCGCTACGAGGGTCTGCCCCTGAACGGTTACGGAGCGTGGATCGCGAACATGGTTGACCACCCGCGCATCAGCGTGCACACGGGCGTGGATTTCTTCGACGAGTCCTCGCCCTTCTCGAAGGCCGCGACGGTTGGCCAGGTGCCTGTCGTCTACACGGGCGCGATCGACCGCTACTTCGACTACGAGGCCGGCGAGCTTGGCTGGCGCACCCTCGATTTTGAGACCGAGGTCGTGGACGTTCCCGACTACCAGGGTTGCTCGGTCATGAACTACTCGGACCGCGACGTACCCTTCACGCGCATCCACGAGTTCGCGCATCTGCACCCCGAGAGGGATCGACGCGGTGCGACCAATACGATCATTCAGCGCGAGTACTCGCGATTCGCGCGCCCCGGGGACGAGCCCTACTACCCGATCGCCTCGCCGTCGGACCGCTCGACGCTCGCGGCTTACCGGGAGATGAGCGCGGGGGAGAAGGACGTTCTCTTCGGCGGACGCCTGGGCTCCTACCAGTACCTGGACATGCACATGGCGATCGCCTCGGCCCTGGCGAAGGTCGACGAGGCCGTGGCCGCCTGGCGCTGACGGGTTTCCTATTCGCATGGTATCGATCGTCTGGTCGGTCCTGTCGATCGCTCTCATCATCGGCGTCGGCTGGATTGCTCGCCGAGGGGGTGCACTCGGCCCTGATGCCGCTGGTTCCCTCGCATCGGCAACGTATTGGGTGGCCAGCCCAGCGATGCTGTTCCACGCGATTGTCTCGACCGGCACGTCCGGAGTTTTTGGCGCTCCGCTTGCCGTGGCCGCCGCGTCGGGCGTCGGCACCGCACTGCTCTTCGTGCTTGTCGCACGCCTGTTTCTGCGCCTGTCGCGCGGGGAGACCGCTCTGGGGGCCATGGCCTCGTCCCTGAACAACGGGGCCTACATCGGCATCCCGATCGCCGTCTACGTCTTGAACGACGCCTCCGCTGTTGTTCCCATCCTGGTGTTCCAGCTGGGTTTCTTCACCCCGATGTTTTTCGTCCTGGCTGATCTGGTTGGATCGGGGCAGCGCCCGTCGGTGCTTGGTGTTGCGAAGGTCGTGGTGCGCAATCCCATGGTCATCGCAGCGGCGTGTGGCTTCCTGTTCTCCGCGGCGGGGTGGCCGATGCCGACGCTCCTCGATGTGTCGACGTCCATGCTGGGTTCAGCCGCGCCCCCGATGATCCTCTTATCCTTCGGTGCGTCCCTCGTTGATCGTCGCTCGGCGTCCGGTGAAGCAGACATCCCTGCCGTCGCCTCGGCCATTATCGGCAAGCTGATCGTGCAACCCATGATCGCGTGCGGCGTCGGAGTACTGCTCGGGCTGGCGGGTCCGGCCCTCATGTCGGTGACCATCATGGCTGCCCTGCCAGCCGCGCAGAACGCCTATATCGCGGCCACTCGGGCGAAGGCAGGGGAGCGCATCGCGCAGGGAACTGTCCTCGTGACAACCTTCGCCTCCCTGCCCGTTGTCGTGGGCATTGCGGCGCTTTTCCACGGCCTCGGACTGGTGGCTTAACACACCCGACGGTGCCCGGCGCAATTCAGCACTGACCCACAAACCAGCCATGGCCTCGTCAAAAAGAGGTCAAAAGCACGGTCTATATCGTGGACTGTAGCTGACATCCTCGTGTAACGGCCATAGTCTGACTGAGCATTATCCCAAAATCAAACGAATCCAAGGAACACGATTCATGTCATCCTCCGCATCCCGCCCCGCGCCCCGCGCGCGCGACTCGTGGAGCGGCCAGACTGGCTTCCTACTGGCGGCCATCGGCTCGGCCATCGGCCTGGGCAACATCTGGCGTTTCCCCGGAGTCTCCTACTCCAACGGCGGCGGCGCCTTCCTGGTTCCGTACCTGGTCGCACTGATCTTCGTCGGTATCCCCATGCTCTGGCTCGACTACGCAGTCGGACACAAGTTCCGCGGCTCCCCGCCGTGGGCACTGCGTAAGATCCTGGGCGGCGGCGAATTCATCGGCTGGTTCCAGACATTCGTCTGCTTCGTCATCATGGTCTACTATGGCGCGGTTCTCGCGTGGGGCGTGCAGTACACGATTTACTCCGTCAACGCGGCTTGGGGCGATGACCCGACGAGCTTCTTCACCGACTCCTTCCTGCAGGTTGTCCCCGGCGACACGTTCTCCTGGGCTCCCGCCTGGTCGGTCATGATCCCCCTCGCCCTCGTGTGGATTCTCGTTCTCTTTGTGATCGGACGCGGCCTGTCCAAGGGTGTCGAAGCGGCGAACAAGATCTTCCTGCCCCTCCTCGTCATCTTGTTCCTCGCGCTCGTCGTTCGCGCCCTCTTCCTTCCCGGCGCCGTCGAGGGCCTCAACGCCTTCTTCACCCCGAACTGGGGCGCGCTCGTCGACCCCAAGGTGTGGCTGGCCGCCTTCGCGCAGATCTTCTACTCGCTGTCCGTGGGCTTTGGCATCATGCTGACCTACGCTTCCTACCTCCAGCGCAAGTCGAACTTGACCGGTACAGCGCTCGTCGCCGGCTTTGCGAACTCGTCCTTCGAGATCCTCGCTGGCATCGGCGTGTTCTCCGCCGTCGGGTTCATGGCCCACCAGGGTGGCGTGAGTGTGTCCGAGGTCGAGGGCCTGACCGGTCCGATCCTGTCCTTCGTGACCTTCCCGAAGATCATTTCGATGATGCCCGGTGGCCCCCTCTTCGGCGTCCTCTTCTTCTCTTCCCTGGTCCTGGCGGGCGTCACTTCGCTGCTCTCCCTCCTCCAGGTCGTCTCCGGCGGCCTCCAGGACAAGTTCGGCTGGTCGCCCGCCCGCTCGGCGCTGGTTCTTGGTGTTCCCGCGACCGTTATCTCCCTGGTGCTCTTCGGCACCCGCTCGGGTCTGAACAACCTCGACATCGTCGACAACTTCATCAACTCGGTTGGTGTGGTCTCCTCGGCAATCACGTTCGCCGTCCTGTGCGCTGTCGCCGGCCCTCGCCTCGGAGTGCTGCGCGCCCACCTGAACTCGGTGTCCAGCGTGAAGGTTCCCAAGCTCTGGGAGCCCCTCGTCGGGATCGTCATCCCACTCGTCCTCTTCATCATGATGGCGATGTCCATCGTCGACTTGCTGATGCACGGTTACGGGAAGTATCCGAGCGGCTACGTACTCATTTTCGGCTGGGGTTCCGTCGCGGTTGCCGTGATTGCCGCACTGATTTTCACCCTGATCCCGTGGAAGCACCGCCCGGTGGATACCCACGCAACGGTTGCAAAGATCCTCGCGGATGACGCCGAGGAAACCGCTTCGACCGAAGGAGGCGCCAAGTGACCGCTCCCGCTATCGCCCTGATGATTCTGACGATCCTGCTCGTGTGGGGTGGCCTCGTCGCTTCTGTCGTCATGCTGCAGATCCTCCCCGTCCCCACGGACGAGGAAACTGAGGCTGCTCAGCGCGCTATCGATGCTGACCAGGCCGCTAGCCGGTAGGGTGTCAATCGTGAAGCTCGTTGCCTTTGATCTCGATGATACGCTGGCCCCCTCGAAGTCGCCGCTGCCACCCCAGATGGACGTGGCGCTGCGCTCGCTGCTGGATCACGTGGAGGTGTGCATCATCTCCGGTGGCCAGATGGGGCAGTTCCGTACGCAGGTGCTCGACAACCTGAATGCCTCTGACGAGGAACTCTCGCGTCTGCATCTGATGCCGACCTGCGGCACTCGCTACTACCGCTTCGAGGGTGGGCAGTGGGTCGAGCGTTACGCGCACGACCTGGATCCTGAGGTGGCCACCCGCGTCATCGAATCCCTGGAGCGCCATGCCCGCGAGCTTGGCCTGTGGGAGGAGAACCCATGGGGCAACATCATCGAGGACCGCGGCTCTCAGATCACCTTCTCGGCGCTCGGGCAGGAGGCACCCCTCGACGCGAAGCGCGCGTGGGACCCGGATGGGACCAAGAAGGCTGCTCTGCGCGATGCGGTGCAGCCCGATGTGCCGGAGCTGGATGTGCGCGGCGGTGGTTCGACTTCGGTCGACATTACGACGCGTGGCATCGACAAGGCCTACGGCATGGGCAAGCTCGTCGAGGAGACAGGGATTCCGGCCTCCGAGATGCTCTTCATCGGCGACCGCCTGGATCCCGAGGGCAACGACTACCCCGTCAAGGCCGCCGGCTACGCGACGCGCGCCGTGTCGGGTTGGGAAGAGTGCGTCGAGGTTATCCGTGAACTCGTTGATTCCCTGAGCTGACACAGAGACGAATACGGTACGAGGCCGGGGCTGGGTGTCCAGCTCCGGCCTCATTTCGTTGTACGTCGCTGGGCGAGTGCGGTTGGTTGCCTAGGCCCCAATCCCGCGAGTCGCACAGAAGACGACGGCGGAGGCGGCCGCGACGTTGAGGGAGTCGACCCCGTGGTCCATGGGGATCTTGACGGTGTAGTCGGAGGCGACGATGGTGCGCTTGCCCAGCCCGTCGCCCTCGGTTCCCATGACCATCGCAAGGCGCGCGCCCGGCCTTTGGAGGGCGGGCAGCGCTGTGAAGTCGTCGAGGGAGACGGAATCATCCGACAGAGCGAGGGAGGCGACGGTGAAGCCAGCCTCTTGCAGTGCCTTGATATCGCCGGGCCAGGATTCCAGGCGAGTCCACGGCACCTGGAAAACGGTGCCCATCGAGACGCGCACGGATCGCCGGTAGAGCGGGTCCGCGCACTGCGGAGTCACGAGGACTGCGTCCACGCCGAGCGCCGCTGCGCTGCGGAAGGCCGCGCCCACGTTCGTGTGGTCGACCAGGTTTTCCAGGACGACGACACGCCGTGCGGGTGCGCCATCTCGGGCGGTGGCCAGCAGCTCGCCAAGGGAGGGCAGGAGGGGGCGTTGCATGGCGGCCAGAGCGCCGCGGTGCAGATGGAAGCCCGTCATGTGCTCCAGGACGTCTTCCTCGGCCACAAAGACCGGGACGTCAGCGCCGTCGCCGGATCCCGCGGCGCGTTCGATGAGTGGCGTCAGGGATTCCAGCCACCGTGCCGACATCAGGAAGGATCGGGGCCGGTGCCCCGCCTGGATGGCCCGTTCGATGACGTTGGCGGATTCGGCCATGTACAGGCCGCGTTCCGGCTCGATCTTCGACCGTAGTTTGACGTCTTTGAGGCGCGTGTAGTCATCCAGGCGCGGATCCGCAGACAGATCGGCGCTGGTCAGTTCGATGATCATGGCGTCCTCAGGCGCGCTGGAGGGCGCGAGAGACCTCGCCCGGCCAGGACGGACCTTCGAAGATGAAGGCGGAGAAGGCCTCGACTAGGTCGGCACCCACGCCGATCATGCGCAGCGCGTCTTCGGGGGAGGAGATGCCACCCGTACCGATGAGAATTTGTTCCTCGTCGAGGTGGCGCGCCACTAGGGAGACGACCTCGAGCGCACGGGGCAGCAACGGAGCGCCGGAGACGCCGCCCTCACCCAGGTCGTGGTTGATCGTCGTGTTCGTGGCCACAACGCCCGCCAAGCCCAGTTCCTTCGTCAGCTCGACGACGGCGACGATGTCCTCGTCGGCCAGGTCGGGTGCGATCTTGACGAAGAGGGGCATGACGCGGTCGGGTGCGCCGGCCTCGCAGCCGCGGCGTGCGGCCTGGAGAATCGGGCGCAGGTGGTCGACCGACTGCAGGTCACGCAGGCCGGGAGTGTTAGGTGAGGAGACGTTGACGACGACGAAGTCGACCCAGTGGGCGAGCGTTTTTGCGCAGTACTCGTAGTCGGCGGGGGCGTCGGCCTCGGGGGTCACCTTGTTCTTGCCGATGTTCGCGCCCACGATGGCGGCGCGGCCCGCGTGGGTGGAGCGCAGCTCGCGCAACTTCTCGGCGGCCGCGTCCGCGCCCGCGTTGTTGAATCCCATGCGGTTGCGCAGGCCTCGGTCCTCCATGAGGCGCCATAGGCGCGGCGCTTCGTTGCCCGGCTGCGGGCGCGGCGTCACGGTGCCGATCTCGACGAAGGCGTAGCCCAGGGCGCTCATACCCAGGACGGCCTCGGCGTCCTTGTCCATGCCGGCGGCCAGGCCGAGGCGCGAGGGCAGCTCACGGTGACCCAGCATGAGCGGGACCTCGACACCGCCGACGGTGCGGGTCGGTCGGCGCAGGGGGTCCATGTAGCCCAGGGTGGCCCGCATGAGTCCCCGTGTGAGAGCGCAGCGCCCTGCGAGGGAGATCGCACCCAGGCCCAGGTGGTGTGCCTGCTCCGGGTCAGAACGCGAAATGAAGTGTCGGAAGGTCCAGTTGTACGCGCGTCGGATCATAGCTCCAAGGGTAGTTGATTAGTCCCACCATGCCCACCACCAGCGTGTGGATGATGCGTCTCGCACGAGGAATCGCATCTCGTCGGGAGGGACGGCGTCGGCTCCCAGCCCGAGGACCTGAGCGAGGGTCAGCCAGTGTTCGTACGCTGGACAGGACGCGTCGTCAATGGGGCGTCCGGTGTGGGCGATGATTGCGGACTCGGGGACGCATACGGTGTCGATGCTGACGCGCTCGTCCCAGCGGGGAGCGCGGATGACATATCCTTCGAGCGTGAGACCGTCGATTCGGGTGGCAGCGCGCAGCAGGTCGGAGATGCGCGGAGCGTTGTTCTGTCGGTCATCGCGTGCGAGCGGAGGCAGGAGCGTGCGCAGCCTGCGCGCTTCCTCGCCCGACAGATCAGCGAAGCGCGCGTAGTCGCCCGTGTCCCATCCTTCGCAGATGTAGGGAGCGAGCAACGCCGTCACGTGGCGGTCGTCGAGCCAGTGCATGGGCCCGTACATGCCCTCGCGCACCGGTCCCTCCTCGGTGGGGTCCTCATACGGAGAATCGACGCTGGGTTCCGTTTGCTCCGAGGCCGTGGTGTCCTGCGCGGAGTCGGGGACCCAATCGGTCAGGTCGTCTGTGGGGATGGTCGAGGCCGTGGTGGCCTCGCCGGTGGGGGTAGCGTGGAGCGTCACCGATGTGTCCTCGTCATCGATGTGGACCTGCGAGGTGGCGGTGAGCGTGAGTGAGACGCGCATGGCGGTGTCCTTCCGGTAGGGGCGGCGTTGGTGCCGCATGTATGTCAGGATCGCGCCCTGGACCCGCTCAACTCCAGCCGCGTGCGCCACCCTGTGGATAGCGGGGCGACACGCGGCAGGCCTGTGGAAACAACAGCCGCGGCCCCGCACCCTGTGGATGGGTGTGGGGCCGTGAGTGAGAATGCCGTGGGGGTTACTTGGGGAACTCTCCGCGTGCTACCTGGGGGCGCGGGGAGCGCCAGCGGCGCGGCATGATCATGCGCGAGAAGGTGTAGTAGCCGGTGCCGCGCGGGATCTCGTCGCGGGGATAGCCCTGCGTGAAGGCGGCTTTGATCTTACGCCACACGAGCATGGCTTCGACGCCGGTGACGATGAAGGAGCCGTACATGAGGATCGTGGAGCCGTAGAGGATGTAGATCTGTGTCTGCTCGGGGATTGTGTTGCCAAAGAGCGAGAGGATCATGATGAGGATGATGGAGGCCATCATGACGAGGAGAACCCACTCGGAGAACGAATGACGGGCATCGACGTAGTCGCGCACAAAGCGGCGTGCGCTTCCCTTGTCGCGCGCGGGCAGATGCTTCTCATCACCCGTTACCAGGGCGCGCTGTTCGGCTTCCCAGCGGGCGTTGCGCGCCGCCCTCGCTGCCCGCTTTGCTTCCTTGCGGTCGGCGGGTACGAGGGGGTGAAGGCGGGCGGCCTCGGCCTGCTTGCGCTTCGGCGTGGGGCGACCTTTTTTGCCGCCGGGCGTGGTCGAGACAGGCTCAACGGTCGTCGAGGTCTCGTCGCTGTTGTTTTTGTTTCGTCCAAACACGCTCCAAGGCTAGCCGATAGGCCCCCCGCCGTGCACTGTCATGGTCTACCCTGTGCGTATGGCTGAAACTTCACATGAATTGTCGACGTCCGTTTTAAGGGAGCGCCTCGAGGCTGCTTTCCCGTCTCTCCTGGAGGAACTCACGCAGCTGGTCGCTATTCCGTCGGTGTCGTCGGACCCGGCTCACGCAGCTGACCTGGAGCGCAGTGCTGAGCATCTGAGGGAGCGTTTTGAGGCCCTGGGCCTGGCTGCGAAGGTCCTGCGCGAGACGGCTGAGGATGGCACGGAGGGCAAGCCTGCCATTGTCGCCCACACGCCCCATATCGAGGGAGCACCGACCGTCCTCCTGTACGCCCACCACGACGTGCAGCCGGTGGGTGAGCTGAGCCGTTGGAGCATGGATCCCTACAAGGCTGAGGTGCGCGGTGATCGCATTTACGGTCGAGGGTCCTCCGACGACGGCGCTGGCGTGACCGTCCACCTGGGTTCGCTGTCCATCCTGGGCACGGACCTGCCTGTCAACGTTGTTGTCTTCATCGAAGGTGAGGAGGAGATCGGCTCTCCGTCCTTCACTGCCTTCCTGGATGCTCACAAGGATGAGCTCGCCGCTGACGTCATCGTCGTGACGGACTCGTCGAATTGGAAGCCGGGCGAACCCGCCGTCACGTCGACGCTGCGCGGCAACGCTATCGTGACGGTTGACGTCACGGTCGCGGATCACGCGGTGCACTCGGGTGCTTTTGGCGGCCCCCTGCTCGATTCGGTCGCGATTTCCTCGATGCTGATTGCGTCTCTCTTCGATGAGAAGGGCGACGTTGCGGTGCCGGGTCTGGGCGGCTCGGATCACGCGGACGTTGATTGGCCGGAGGAGGAGCTGCGCGAGGCAGCAGGAATGGTTGAGGGCCTGCAGCTGGCCGGTTCCGGTGATATCGCGGCCCGCATGTGGACGAAGCCGTCGATCTCTGTCATCGGTTTTGATGCCCGCCCCGTCTCCAATGCGTCGAACACGATTGCCCCGCATACGCGCTTCCGTCTGTCGATGCGCACGGTACCGGGCGTGGACCCCGCGCAGGCGCAGGCCAAGCTGGTCGACTACCTGCTCTCCCACGTTCCCTTCGGCGCGCGCGTCGAGGTGACCAGCGAGGACGCAGGTGCCGGCTACCAGGCTGACATGGACTCTCCGGTCACGAAGACCCTGCACGAGTGCCTGACCGAGGCGTGGGGCGTGCCCTCCGTCAACATTGGCGTGGGCGGTTCGATCCCGTTCATTTCGGACTTCCAGCGTATCTTCCCGGGCGCGCAGGTCGTTGTCACGGGCGTCGAGGATCCGCTCACCAACGCGCACTCCGAGGACGAGTCGCAGTCGATTCCGGATCTGAAGGCCGCGATCCTCGCCGAGGCGCTGCTGCTGACCCGCCTGGCCTCCCTGTGAGGCGAGTTGTCGTAGCCGGTCGGTGGGATGGGGCGTGTCCCTTCCTGCCGACCGGCGTCGCGTTGGGGGAGATCGGCCAGGGTGTTCTCGCCGGCTGCGCGGACACGGAGCTGGTGATCCTTCCGTTCGGTGCCGGACCCACCTTCGACGAGGCCGTGGCCGCCTCACGCTCCCAGGCCTCGTTCGTGCGCGTCCCCACGGACGTGGCCTCGACCCGTGAGGCTGGCGAGCGCGTGGCGATGGTGCTGGGGGAGCCGAGGATCGTCGTCGAAGGCGGTCACAACGCCTCTCCTGACTGCGGACTCGGCTTTCTGGCGGGCCTGCTCGGCGTGGCCGATACCGAGGTGAGCGGCGACGCACTGCCTACTGCCCTGGCGCGCGCCGAGGAACTGGTCGCGGCCAGTGGCACCGACCTCGTGTGCGCCGCCTCAACGCCTCGGCCCCTGTTGGGCCTCGACTCGGTGCTCGCGGTTGACCCCGACCTCAACCCCATTGAGGAACAGGACACAGCGCTCACGGGGTTGCTGACGCAGGCCTTCGCGCACCGGCCGCTGGGGCGTCGCCAGTTGATCGAGAGTTCCACCGGTCATCCTGCGCGCGGCTATGGATCCGGAGCGGGGGGCGGCGTGGGCGCGATCATCGCCGCCAGCGGCGGGCGCATCGTTCCCACAGGAGTGCTGCTCGATGACCTCCTCATCCTCGATAAAGCGCTAGAGTCCGCCGATCTGGTGATTGTGGCAGAACCGGAGTTGGCCTCGCCGCTGCTGGCTACGTCCACGCTCGACTCGCTGACGAAAGCTGCTGGAGCGCACGCACTTCCGGTCGTCGGCTGCACCGTCCGTTCCAGCCTGTCCCATGTGGAGCGTGCCGAATGGGGACTTCACGGCGTCTTCGAGACGGAGGCGCGCGTCGCCCTTCGCGAGGCCGGGAGGCGCATTGCGCGCACGTGGTTACGCTAAGCGCGCATTCCACCTCTCGCGCGGGGCGCAGCCGGGGGAGTACTGTGTCAAGGGCATACGTCTATTCAGCACGATAAGGAGCACCATGTCCGAGTCCGCAACTCAGGCTCCCACCCACGAGGTCATCCTCACCGACGTCGCTGCCGCGAAGGTGAAGAGCCTCCTCGAGCAGGAGGGTCGCGACGACCTGCGCCTGCGTATCGCCGTGCAGCCCGGTGGCTGCTCGGGCCTGATCTATCAGCTCTACTTCGATGACCGCATGCTCGACGGGGACGCCATCCGTTCCTTCGACGGCGTCGAGGTCGTCGTCGACCGCATGAGCGTGCCCTACCTGAGCGGTGCCACGATTGACTTCGCTGACACCATCGAGCGTCAGGGCTTCACGATCGACAACCCGAACGCCCAGAACACCTGTGCCTGCGGCGAATCCTTCCACTGAGCCGAAAGAGACTCCTACCCATGATGTCCTCCCTGCGCCGCTTCGGCGCCCTCGCTGGCGCTGTTGCCCTCGCACTTGGCCTCTCCGCCTGCACCGACCTGACGTCCTCGTCCAACACGACGTCGTCCGCGTCTCCCGCCGTCTCGGCAAGCGAGATCGACTACTCCGCGTGTGCGACCGACGATTCCGCGGACCAGCAGAAGTTTGTTGACCGCTCCGGAAAGGGGTCTTTCCCCGGTGTCACGGGCGACGACACCCCCGTCATCGCCGCGGGAACGGGTTCTGAACCCACCGACAAGGTCCTGGTGAAGACCCTCAAGCAGGGTGATGGTGCGCTCGTGTGCCCCGGTGCGACGGTGAAGGTCAACTACGTTGGCGCGCTGTGGAACGGCACCGTCTTTGATTCCTCCTACACGAAGGGCCAGCCGATCGAGTTCCCCCTCAGTAAGGTCGTCAAGGGATGGGGCTACGGCCTGGCACACACGCACGTCGGTGATCGCGTCGAGCTGGTTATTCCTTCCTCGCTCGGCTACGGTTCCCAGGCAAACGCCTCGATCCCGGCGAACTCCACGCTGGTGTTCGTGGTTGACATCCTGGCAGCGAGCACTCAGAAGATCGCTGATGCATCTGTCCTGGCCGGCGCGACTGCGACCGGTGAGGAACTGCCCGCCGGTATCACCGTGTCCGGTGACGCGGGCGTCGAGCCAACTCTGGCGATCGACGAGTCTCAGAGCGTCCCGACCGAACGCAAGATCTACACGGTCTACAAGGGAAGTGGCGAGGAGCTGGCGAACGGCCAGACGTTCCTGTACAAGGCGGTCGCTGGCGGATTCGGAGCGCAGGGACAGACTGAGTCGACCTGGGCGCAGGCGGTTGAAGAAGCTCCCGTGACCGATGCCGGTCTGGCCGGGTACACGGTTGGTTCCCGTCTCCTCTTGGTCACCCCCATTCCCAGCACGAACGGGCAGTCGGGCGCTTCGGCTCAGGCGAGCGTCATGATCGTCGACATCGTCGGCGTGTCCTCGATGGAGTAATTGACTCCGACTGGATTCCAGTCAACGGTTGCGGGCGGCTCCCAGTGGGGGAGCCGCCCGCAACCCGTTAGAATGTGGCCAACGCGTCTATTTACGCCACACACGCAAGGAGAGTTTCCATGAGCGACGAAACCGTTCGAATCCTGGTTTTCAGCGACGATAAGGACAAGCGCGCCGCCGTCATCAACGGTATCGGTCTGCGCGCGTCTAAGGACACGCCCCGCATTGAATGGGTGGAGGCCGCCACCGGCTTCGGCGTGCGCGACGCCTTCGACCAGCAGGATTTTGCGTTGCTCGTCCTCGACGCCGAGTCGAAGAAGGAGGGGGGCATGTCCGTCGCCCAGGATCTCCAGGAGACCCGCGATGGTGTTCCCCCGATCATTTTCCTGACGGCGCGCCCTCAGGACGAGTGGCTGGCCACCTGGGCCGGTGCCACCGCCACGGTTTCCGACCCGATTGACCCGATCGTCCTTCAGGAAACTGTCGCCGAGGTCTTGCGTAGGGCGGCTCGATGAGCCGGCGCGAATGGGGTCCGATCATCGCTTCCCTCATCGCCGGTGAGGCGCTGGACTACGACCAGTCCTACTGGCTCATGGACCAGGTGATGAGCGGCGAACTGGGTGAAGCCCGCCTCGCCTCCTTCCTGACTGCCATGGCGATCAAGGGAGCCACGGTCGAGGAGATCCACGGCCTCGCTGATGGCATGCAGGATCACGCGCAGCGCGTGGACCTGCCCAGCCGCGCCCTCGACATCGTCGGCACGGGTGGGGACGGCTACAAGACCGTCAACATTTCGACCATGTCCGCGATCGTGCTGGCCGCGATGGGCATTCCCCTGGTCAAGCACGGTAATCGGGCGTCCACGTCAAAGTCCGGTTCTGCCGACGTGATCGAGGCGCTGGGCGTCAACCTGGACGTTGAGGTTGATCAGCTGCGCTCCATTTTCGATAAGGTCGGCATCGCGTTCCTTTTCGCTAACAAGATGCACCCGTCGATGCGCTTCGCCGCCCCGGTGCGCCGCGCGCTCGGCTTCCCCACAGCTTTCAACGTGCTTGGTCCGCTGACGAACCCCGCGAAGGTGCAAGCCTGCGCAATCGGGGCAGCCAAGGAAGAAAACGCGCGCCTCATGGCGGGGGTCTACGCGTCGCGCGGTCTGTCCGCTCTTGTCTTCCGCGGCGTGACCACGGGACTTGACGAGCTGACGACAACTGATACGAACCAGGTGTGGATCGTGAACGGCGGTCACGTCAGCGAGGTTGCTTTCGACGCTCGTGACGCTCTCGGCATGGCGTCGGCGGCCATCGAGGACCTGGCCGGTGGCGAAGCCGTTGAGAATGCTGCCGTGGCACGCGAGGTCCTCTCGGGCGGTGGAGCAGATGCCGTGCGCGACGCCGTCGCCCTCAACGTTGGTGCGGGCATCCTGGCCTGGGAGGGCCTGGACAACCCGGTCAGTCCCGCCGACTTCGAGGAGCGCATGCGCGTCGCGGTTGATCGCGGCCTTGCTGCTCTCGCGGACGGTGTCGGAGCACGCCTGGTTGAGCGCTGGGTGGCCGCGTCCAACGCCTAACAGCCTGTTCGCGCCTACGCGCGCGAGCGTTCGTGCGGATGGGCGGTTGCGTGAGCGAGGAGTTCACGCAGCCGCCCGTCGCGTAGGGGACTGAGCATCGGTGCCGCCCACGGCAGGGGGGATTCCCACGCGATGAGGCGCGTGCCCGGCTCGCTCAGCTCGGCGCAGATGAGCGCGCTCTCCGACCATGATGCTGCCTGTGCCGCGAGTCCATCGATCTCGAGCACAGGCGTCGATGTCAGGACCTCGATCCATGCACCAGGGTCGGTGTGGGGCGGCACCACGACCGAATTGATGTAGCGCCCATAGGACGCCACATGCATGACCCATCCTGGTTCACCCGCGTCTCTTCGCGCGCCCCACACGATGCGCGGTGCAGCCAGGATTGGGCGCATCGTCGCGCGTTCAACGCCCGCCATGTAGGCGCCGAGCTCGTCGCGCGCGCGGGCTGCCGACTCGAAGAGGCCCTGGGCACCAAGGCGCGTCATGACCGCGGTGAGGGCCTCGGGAACGACGAGCGACGAAGCGGCCACGGCCTCGTCGATGAAGGAGGGGGCCTGCGCGTCTTCGCTCTCGAAAAGCGCCCGCATGATCGCGCTCGCCGCCCGCGAAGCGTGCGCACGCGTGCCGAAGGGGCCGAGTGCCCGGGGTAGCTCAGAGAGGCAGACGCGGGGGACCACGACGGCACGATCTGCTTCGCGCACGACCCAGTGCTGATTGGCTTGCCTGCGCAACGCTGAGTTGTATGGCGGTGCCAGTGTCGCGATGTCGCGCAGCTCCCGCACGCGCGCCTCCAGCACGGAGGTAGTGGGAAAAGAGCGCACCCCGGTCGCCAGGGACACCATGCGCTGGACCTTCGGGCGCTTCTCCGCGCGCGTGTAGTAGCTGCCCACGCGCGAGCGCAGGGACGAGGCCGACCCGACGTAGAGCGCATCCCCCGAGACGTCGACGAAGTGATAGACACCCGGAGCGCTCGGCAGCTCGGTGACGAAGGACGGCGTGGCGGGGCGGCGGGAGGGAGCCGCATCGCTGAGGACCAGCAGGTCCTCCACGTCGGTGACGCCCGCCGAGGCCAGGAGGTCTACGAAGCCGAGCAACACCTCGGCCGTCGCACGCGCATCCCCGAGAGCGCGGTGCTCCGGGACTGTCGCGGTTCCAAAGTACGAGGCGATGGTTCCCAGCTTGTGGTTGCGCACGAGCGGACGGGGCAGTGCTAAGCGCGCCAAGCCGAGCGTGTCCACAACCCGGACCTTCGGCCAGGGACGCCCCGACGCGCGCGCCGCTCGGCGCAGGAACCCGACGTCGAAGGACGCGTTGTGAGCGACGAGCACAGGCGCATCCTCACCCTCCAGCCCCGACCATTCAAGAAAGCGTTCCAACACCGGTCCGATAGGATCAGCATCGGCGACCATCGCGGGAGTGATGCCCGTCAGGGAGGTAATGAACGGGGGAATTGGCGCGCAGGGACGCGCGAGTGAGGAGAACTCGTCGGCAAGGCATCCGCCTCGCACACGCACCGCGCCGATTTCCGTGATCTCCGCTCCGCCGCCCAGACCCGTCGTCTCCAGGTCGACGACCACCCAGTGCCCGTCCGAGGCCGGGGTACCCACAGCGTCGAGGCTCAGCTGAACCTCCGGTCTCGCACTACGAGACAATGTGTCAGAAACAAGCTCGCGAGCATAGCGTTTGTCCGACCCCACGGGCGCGATGCTTCCTGAACAATTGCGCACGTGAGTCTTTTTCGTCATAGAGTTGATACTAATTCGAACGCGCGCCCGCGCGCCCGCTGACAATTGAGGAGTCACAGTGGCGTTCTACCAGGCACTCAAAGCGACCGGCAGTCCCGTTCTGAAGGCTGCGTATCACCCGTGGATTCGAGGCAAGGAAAACGTCCCCGCCGAGGGACCCGCCATCCTGGCCTCCAACCACAATGCCGTGTGGGACTCCGTCTTCTTGCCCATGATGCTTGACCGCGAAGTCGTCTTCATGGGCAAGGCCGACTACTTCACCGGCACCGGTGTGAAGGGCTGGATGACCAAGGAGTTCATGCGTGCGGTCGGGACCATCCCCGTGGATCGCACCGGCGGACGCGCCTCCGAGGCTGCGCTCAACGCCGGACTCAAGCGCCTGCGCTCCGGTGAGCTTTTCGGTATCTACCCCGAAGGTACGCGTAGCCCCGACGGTCGCCTCTACCGAGGCAAGACAGGCGTCGCCCGCCTGGCGCTCCTGTCTGGTGCGCCCGTCATCCCCGTTGCCATGATCGGCACACACGCTGCCCAGCCGATCGGCCAGAAGATCCCCTCGCGCACCAACATTGGAATGGTCATCGGTGAGCCCCTCGATTTCTCGCGCTACAAGGGCCTGCACAAGGACCGCTACGTGCTGCGCGCCATCACCGATGAGATCATGTACAACCTGATGCTGCTGTCCGGCCAGGAGTACGTCGACCTGTACGCGGCGGATGTCAAGGCCCAGCTGGCAGCCGAGGGCGCGTTCGAAGGTCCGGTTCCCTCCAACGGTCGCCCCGCCCCCGGCGGACGCACGGCTCCCGACGTGCCCGTGCCGACCGCTCCCGAAGAAGAACCGTCGGAGGAGGAGAACAAGGAGGATTCCTCCAAGTAATCGCCTCTCGCGGGACGATGCTTCAGCATCGTTCCGTGGGACGGGCGTCCTTGGCGAAACGTGACACGGGCCAGGTAGAATGAACTGTGCCCTGCTCACGCGCGGGTCCATGCACTAGGCAGCCCCATCGGGCAGCCGGGGTGTCGCGGCTCGTCTATCTGCGCGGGGCCGTACCTAACCAACCTGAGAAAGGTGACATTCATGTCGGTCCGTCGTGTTGCCCTGCTGACCGCAGGTGGCTTCGCCCCGTGCCTGTCCTCCGCTGTCGGTGGACTCATCGAGCGCTACAACGAAATTGATCCCTCCGTTGAGATCATCGCTTACCAGAATGGCTACCACGGCCTGCTCACCGGCAACTACGTGCTGGTGGATGAGGAGGCTCGTAAGCACGCTGCCGTCCTCCACCGCTACGGCGGCTCCCCGATCGGCAACTCCCGTGTCAAGCTGACGAACAAGAAGAACCTGGTCGAGCGCGGCCTCGTCGCCGAGGATGAGGATCCGCTGCAGAAGGCTGCCGAGCAGCTGCGCACCGACGGCGTTGATGTCCTGCACACCATCGGTGGCGACGACACCAACACGACGGCCGCCGACCTTGCTGCCTACCTGGAGGAGCACGACTACCACCTGACCGTCGTGGGCCTGCCCAAGACCATCGACAATGACGTGGTGCCGATCCGTCAGTCCCTCGGCGCTTGGACCGCCGCCGAAGAGGTGTCGGAGTACTCCCAGAACGTTATCGGCGAGCATCGTTCCAACCCCCGCATGCTCATCATCCACGAGATCATGGGTCGCCACTGCGGGTGGCTGACCGCTGCGGGTTCGCACCGCTACCACGAGTGGCTCAAGACCCAGGAGTGGGTGCCCTCGATCGGCCTGTCGAAGGAGCGTTGGGACATCCACGCCATCTTCGTGCCCGAGATGAAGATCGATCTGGACGCCGAGGCCAAGCGCCTCAAGGCGATCATGGACGAGCAGGGCAACGTCAACATCTTCCTGTCTGAGGGCGCTGGCGTCCCCGAGATCATCGCGGAGATCGAGGCTGCCGGTGGCGAGGTCCAGCGCGACCCCTTTGGCCACGTCAAGCTCGACACGATCAACCCCGGCCAGTGGTTCGCCAAGCAGTTCGCCGAGAAGATCGACGCTGAGAAGGTCATGGTTCAGAAGTCCGGCTACTTCTCGCGTTCCTCGCGCGCCAACGCCGACGACCTGCGCCTGATCAAGTCGATGACCGACCTGGCCGTCGAGTGCGCGTTCAAGGGCGAGTCTGGCGTCATCGGTCACGACGAAGAGGACAACGATCGTCTGAAGGCTATCCCGTTCCCGCGCATCGCGGGTGGCAAGCCCTTCGACATCTCGGCTCCGTGGTTCCTCGAGATGATGGCCGAGATCGGCCAGAGCGTCGAGCCGGCTGGCGAGTGAGCCGCTTCGCGTGATTCCTTCCATCACTCCCGGACGCGGCGGGGAGCCTGTGCGTAAGCCTCGCACCCGCCGCGTCCCCGAGCGTCTGTGGTCGCCCGAGTCCGGGGAGCGCGCTCCCTGGGATACGTGGCGCGGCCTGGACGCGGCCCAACAGCCCTCGTATGCGGATGCCGAGTCCGTGTCCGAGGTGACGGCTCAGCTACGCCGTCAGCCACCCCTCGTGTTCGCGGGCGAGGTCGATGACCTGCGCACGTGGATGGGTGCGGCGTCCCGCGGCGAGGCTTTCGTGCTGATGGGTGGAGACTGCGCCGAAACCTTCGCGGAGGCGACTGCCGATCACGTGCGTTTGAAGATCCAGACGCTGCTGCAGATGGCTGTCGTCCTGACGTACGGTGCGTCGCTGCCGGTCATCAAGGTTGGTCGTATCGCGGGGCAGTACGCCAAACCTCGTTCCTCCGACCTGGAGACGCGCGACGGCGTGACGCTGCCGAGCTATCGCGGCGACGCGGTCAACTCGTTCGAATTCACTCCCGAGGCGCGCGAACCCGACCCGCAGCGCCTCCTGTCCCTGTATAACCATGCGGCGTCGACGCTGAACCTGATCCGCGCCTTCACGAAGGGCGGCTATGCGGATCTGCGGCAGGTACACCGTTGGAATCAGGGCTTCATGTCGAATCCGGCGTATGCGCGCTACGAGTCGCTGGCCGCCGACATTCACCGCGCGATCAAGTTCATGGGAGCAGCGGGCGTTGATTTTGAGACGCTGCGCGACGTGGACTTGTATTCCTCGCATGAGGCTCTGCTTCTGGAGTATGAGTCGGCGATGACGCGCATTGATTCGCGTACGGGCGAGCCCTACAACACGTCTGCCCACTTCCTGTGGGTGGGGGAGCGGACGCGCGAGGAGGAGGGCGCTCATATCGAGCTGCTGTCGCGCGTGCGTAACCCGATTGGGGTCAAGCTTGGTCCGTCCACGACACGCGATCAGATGCTCTCGCTCATCGACCGCCTCAACCCGGATGGCGAGGAGGGACGCCTGTCCTTCATCACGCGCATGGGTGCGGAACGCATCCGTGAGGTGCTGCCTCCGCTGCTTGAGGCGGCGCGCGAGGATGGCCGACCGATCACGTGGATGACGGATCCGATGCACGGCAACACGATCACGTCGTCGACCGGATATAAGACGCGTCGTTTTGAGACGGTCATGGACGAGGTCCGTGGCTTCTTCGAGGCGCACGAGGCAGCGGACACTGTGCCGGGCGGCCTGCATGTCGAGCTCACCGGTGACGATGTCACCGAGGTGATTGGCGGCTCCGAGCATATCGACGACGAGTCGCTGCGTGATCGTTACGAGACGCTCGTCGATCCTCGTTTGAATCATCAGCAGAGCCTGGAGATGGCATTCCAGGTCGCTCAGTATCTGGCGAAGGGTTCCTCCCACGAGGAGTGAGCTATCGCGGATAGAGGATCCCCGGCCTCGTTCATTCATTCATGTGGACGAGGCCGGGGATCTTTCTGTACTCGAGGCACCCCCGCGTGCGGTCAGATCGGCGAGCGGCGGATAGTCGCCGCGCCGTGGCGTCACATGACGGAGATCGTCACGGTCGACCCCTTCTTGACCTTGCTGCCGCCGACGGGGTTGGACGAGCGCACGGTGTTGAAGAAGCCTCCGAGGATCAGGTCTTCCTGGACGGTGAACCCGGCTCCTTCGAGCTTGTTGCGTGCTTCCTGACGCTGAAGGCCAACGACGTCGGGAACGGTGACCATCTCGGGTCCCTTGGATACGGTGTAGGAGACGGAGTCGCCACGGTACACGGTGGAACCCTCGCGGGTCTGCTGGGAGATCACCTGTCCCTCGGGGACTGTGTCGGAGTAGGCCTCGGTGGGTGAGGCAACGAGGCCGAGGGCCTCGATCGAACTCTTGGCTGCGGAAGCACCCTTGCCGGTCAGGGTGGGCACGGTCAGGGGTTCGCGGCCCTTGGATAGGACGACGTCGACCGTGGAGTCGTGGGCCAGGGAGGTGCCCGCTGCGACGGACTGGGAGATGACCTGACCTGGGGGAACGTCTTCGGAGTAGGCATCAGTGACAGCGCCCAAGGCAAGCCCGGCGTCTGTCAGGGTACGCGAGGCCTCGTCCTGTCCCTTTCCGACGACGTTTGGAACGTCCTTCATGTCGATGCCCTTGGAGACGTACAGCTGGACGTTCGTGCTCTTATGCACGGAGCTGCCGCCGTCCGGGTCGGAGTGGGTGACAATGCCGGATTGGACGTCGTCAGAAAACTCCTCTTCAACGGAAGAAGCCAGTCCGATGGCACCCAGGTCTGCCTGCACGTCTGTCAGGTCCCGTCCCGTTGTGGTGGGCATCGTCAGGTAAGAGCCGGGACCATACTCGGTCCACCACCAGCTCCCGCCGAAGCTGGCGGCGACGATGAGCAGAAAGGCGATGACAGCCAGGAGTATCGCTCGCGTGGACATCTTCGCAGGAAGTTCGCCCGCGGAAGGGGTCTCGGTCGAGGTGGAGGTATGCACGGTGGTGACGGCGGTCGCGGCGGGGAGAGCAGTCGCGGTGGTGACGGCGGGGGCGGGCATCGCTCGCGTGAGATGGGTGGGCATGACCTCCGTGTTCAAGGCGGTTGTCCCGGAACCGCTTCGGCTGTCCTCGCGTGCTACCTCGGCGCGGCGGTTGACAATATCGGAGGGAATGGATGCTGCAGCCCGTGCCACCAGGTCGAGGGCGTCGGACGCGTCGGTGCATCGGTTCGCGGGGTCGCGTGCGGTGAGCGCGGCGACGAGGTCGTCGATCTCGCGGGGAATCCACGGAAGGCCGGCCGAGGGGCTCGGAACGTCGTCCGAGACGTGGTGGTGGACGATCTGCAGGGGTGATTCGTCAGCCCACGGCACGGCACCGGTGAGCATCTCGTAGAGCATGATGCCAACGGAGTACAGGTCGGAGCGTGCGTCAGCTTTGGCTGTCTGGGCGATCTCGGGCGCGATGTAGGCGGCTGTTCCCAGCATGTTGCCCGTGGCGGACGTCGACCCTTTCGAGACCGCGCGAGCCAGGCCGAAGTCGGCGACCTTCGCGGGGCCATCGGTGGGAACAAGAATGTTCTCGGGTTTGATGTCGCGGTGGATGACGCCCATGCGGTGGGCTGCGCGCAGAGCTTCGAGGATGTCGGTCGTGTAGCGCAGTGCCTGCGGAATCGTGAACGCGCCCTGGGCATTCAGGAGTGCGCGCAGGTTGGTCCCATCGATGAGCTCCATGACGAGGAAACCCTGGCCTGAGACGACTCCCTGGTCGAAGACAGAGACGACGCCCGGGTGAACGATGCGGGCCGCGGCGCGCGCCTCTCGGTGGAAGCGCTCGACGAAGGCATCGGATTCAGCGAGGTAGGGGTGCATGACCTTTAGGGCCACGGGTCGCTCCAGGCGTTCGTCCTGGGCGACGTATACGGTCGCCATGCCGCCGCGCGCCAGTCTGCGCGTGACCCGGTATCGCTGATCAATCAGGCGGCCGATCAGTGGGTCAGTTTGGTCGTGTGTTTTCTCGTCGCTCACTGTGTTGATTCTATGGGAGTTTTCGGCAAATCATTGGAAGTGTAGACACCGGTGCGGCGCAGCGATGCGGTAGTGTTGCGGTCATGACTAGTGCTGATATGTCCCTGTTATCCACCGACGAGGTGTGCCGTCTGCTCGGTATTGAGGAACGCCGCCTCAAACAGCTGATTCGTGACCGCGTCCTGATCGAGGCCCGCTCTGCGTCTGGCGAACGCGGGGTACCCCGCGACATCATCGTGAAGGGTGAGAACGGCTGGGAACCGCTGCCCTTCCTGCAGGGGACGCTGACCCTCCTGGCCGATGACGGTTTCACGCCCGAGGAGTCCCTGGCCTGGTTGTACACCGTGCAGGACGAGCTGGGTGAACGCCCCATCGACGTGCTCACCTCGGGTCGTCACCACCGCGTCAATCGCATCGCCTCGACCCTGGCGTTCTGATGCCCTCGCTCCCCGGTGCCTAGGCGCGCCGGGCGGTGAGGATATCACAGAGTTCACGCAGCATGGCGGATGCCTTGTCGCCGAAGGCTGACGCGTCAAGCGCGCGGTGTCCTTGTGCGACGAGGTTCGCAATCTCAGCCTCGTGTGCGTTGCGTCCGTTGCGTTCGACGATCTGTGTCGCGACCGCGATCTCGTCGGCCGAGGCCTCAGCAACCCCGAGTACGTTCGCGAGAGCTGTGCGCTCGGCGGGGGAGGAGGCCGCCCAGGTCAGGGCAAGCAGGACGGTTCGCTTGCCCTCGCGCAGGTCGTCCCCGGCCGGCTTGCCGGTGACTGTTGGGTCTCCGAAGACGCCGAGGTCGTCGTCGCGCAGCTGGAAGGCCAGCCCCCAAGGCGTCAGGATTGCATCGAGGGTGTCGGTCAGTTCGTCGATGATGTGTGTCGAGTTGGCTCCGCAGATCGCGCCGAGCTGGGCGGGACGCACGACGGAATAGTGTGCGGACTTGTGCAGGGCGACATCGAGGGAATCGGCTGCGCTCAGCGCGTCGGCGCGCCGGGGGTCCAGCGGACTCTGTTCGGCCATGATGTCGAGGTACTGGCCCAGTGCTACCTCAGCGTGCATGTCGGCGAAGCTGCGGGCGAAAGCGCGCGCATTCGCTTCGGGCAGGTCCAACGCCTGTTCGTCGGCCTCTGCGCTCGCTGCCGAGAAGAGGAAGTCTCCCACGAGAATCGCGGCGTTGCGGCCAAAGGTCCCTGACGACCCGATCCATCCCGCGCCCCGGTGGAGGTCGGCGAGGCGGCGGTGAGGCGTCGGTGCACCGCGCCGTTCATCGGCATGATCGATGATGTCGTCGTGGACGAGGGCGCTGGCCTGGTAGAGCTCGAGTGCGGCGGCCAGGTGGGGCAGGTGCGCCTCCGACAGGGGCCTGCCCGAACTCAGTGACCAGCCGACGTGGGCCATGAGAGCACGGAAGCGTTTGCCTCCTTCCGCCGAGGAAACTACGGCCTCGGAGAATGCGGCCGAGCGCGGTGTCGCGCCCGCGCGGGCAAGGAGGCGTGCCAGGGCGGTCGTGGTCGCCTCGTCGATGTGGGGACGCAGCACGGAGAAACTCTTGCTCAGACTCATGTGGTCACTGTAACTGACGGGCGAGGGTACGCGCGGGCCTTAGGCAGGGAAGCGTCACACCTACCGTCAGGAAAACTATCGAGCAAAGCACTAAACTGGTGATGGTATGCCGATTTGCAATCGGCGCTGTTTTGCATACCCATCAATGAAAGGGACCCGTGTGAGTGCATCGCGCGCTTCGGCAAAGGACTCCGCGACGACTGAGGACGCCCCGGAGGTGAAAGCCCTCGCGAAGAAGACGACGCGCACCAGGAAGGCCGCGTCGACTGCGAAGGCTGAGGCAGCCTCGGGCACCGAGGAGAAGAAGCCCGCCGCCAAGAAGTCCGCCGCGAAGAAGGCTCCCGCGAAGAAGGCCGCTCCCAAGAAGACCGCGAAGCAGGCAGCGGAGGGTGCCGAGGAGAAGAAGCCCGCCGCCAAGAAACCTCGCGGCCGCAAGAAGAAGGACGCGGAGGTTATCGAGGAGGTGACGCCGGATCTCGAGGTCGCGGAAGAAGACTTTGATCCCACGGGCGAGGACCTTGAGGATCCGGACCTGGACACCGATACCAACGACGAGGATGTGACCGAGGGCGAAGAGGAGCCTGAGGAGGAAGAGACGAAGGCAGCCGAGGGTGCTGCGCTGCGCGAACGCACGAACGCCGGCATTCACGTCAAGGGTGGATTCGTCGTCTCCGACTCCGACGAGACCGACGAGCCCGTCCAGCAGGTGACGGTCGCTGGCGCGACCGCCGACCCTGTGAAGGACTACCTCAAGCAGATCGGCAAGGTCTCCCTGTTGAACGCCGAGCAGGAAGTCGACCTGGCCCGCCGCATTGAGGCTGGCCTGTACGCCGAGTACAAGTTGAAGAACCAGGCCGACGAGATGACCAGCCGCGAGCGTCGCGAGCTGCACTTCCTGGCCCAGGATGGTCAGCAGGCGAAGAACCACCTGCTCGAGGCCAACTTGCGTCTGGTCGTGTCGCTGGCTAAGCGCTACACCGGTCGCGGCATGCAGTTCCTGGACCTCATTCAGGAAGGTAACCTCGGTCTTATTCGCGCGGTCGAAAAGTTTGACTACACGAAGGGGTACAAGTTCTCGACCTACGCCACGTGGTGGATCCGTCAGGCGATCACCCGAGCGATGGCCGACCAGGCTCGCACGATCCGCATCCCCGTGCACATGGTTGAGGTCATTAATAAGCTTGCCCGTGTCCAGCGCCAGATGCTGCAGGACCTGGGTCGTGAACCCACCCCTGAGGAACTGGCGAAGGAACTCGACATGACTGCCGAGAAGGTCGTCGAGGTCCAGAAGTATGGCCGTGAACCCATCTCGCTGCACACTCCGCTGGGCGAGGACGGCGATTCGGAGTTCGGTGATCTCATTGAGGATTCCGAGGCTATCGTGCCTGCCGACGCCGTATCCTTCACCCTGCTTCAGGAACAGCTCCACCACGTCCTCGACACGCTGTCGGAGCGCGAGGCCGGCGTCGTCTCCATGCGTTTTGGCCTGGGTGATGGCCAGCCTAAGACGCTCGATGAGATCGGTAAGGTTTACGGCGTCACGCGTGAGCGCATCCGCCAGATTGAATCCAAGACGATGTCGAAGCTGCGTCACCCCTCGCGTTCGCAGGTGCTGCGCGACTACCTCGACTGACGTACATCGTACATACATGGGGGCCAGGAACGTATGTTCCTGGCCCCCATGACAACATCGTCACAATGCTGTCAGCTTCGGGTGGCTTCGTCGCATTAAATGGGGTTGGTAGGGCAGGATGAAGACATGCTTGAGGGTACGCTGATTCTCGTTGTGACTGTCATTCTGGTTATCGTCGTCGCGGCCGGTGTTGTGGCCGTCCTCGCGCTGTCGCGACGCAGCGCCGACGACTGGAAGGGTGTCATCAAACGTGAGCGCGAAGAAATCACGCAGGATGTGCGCACGCATTCCTTACCCAAGCGTGCCTCGTCGTCTTCCGATGGTCCTGTGGTTCCGCGTACGGCCTCACTGGATGCTCTCTTGAGCACCGCTGATTCTTCTAGCGCGTACTTCGATGCTGATCGGCTGCCCGGCGTCGACCGCCTCGAAAATGTCACCGGGCGTGTCAGTGGTCGATTCGACCGCAACGGCAAGGGAAACAAGCACGGTGGCGGCTCGCGAGGCAAGGCGCAGGGGCAGTAACGCACCTGGTGGGTCTCACGCTTTCATCCGGATGCGTCCATGGGGGATAATGGCCCCATGGACGCATTTGTTTCATTCCTTCAAACGCCGTGGGCAGTCGTCGTCGGCCTGGTGCTCGCCGTGCTGGTCGGCCTGGTCATCCGCCTGGTCGTCAGCTCGCGTCAGCGCCCGTCCGACGACGTTTCGGTCCCAGCCCAGCCCCAGGTGCCCGCCACCGGCGAGAGCCCAACGCCGACGCAAGCCGATGAGGAAAGCCCAGAGCAGCCTCGCGCCGGTCCTGAGGCATCGGAAGAGTCCGCCGCCCCGGCTGAAGCGGAGATCACCGCCGAGCCGACCATCGAACGTCCCGAACCCGTGCGCGGGCGCATGGAGCGCCTGCGTGAACGTCTCGCTTCCTCCGGCGCACTTGGCCGCGCGATCCTCGGAGTTCTCAGCCGAGGCCAGCTCAGTGCCGCAGACTGGGAAGAAATCGAGGAGTCCCTGCTCATCGCGGACCTCGGCCTGGAGGCGACCGACTCCCTCATGGAGGCGCTCAAGCGCCGCGTCGCCGTCGAGTCCACGACTGACGAGGCGCGCATTCGTGAGATCCTGCGCGAGGAACTCCTGGCCGTCGTCGGCCCCGACATGGACCGCTCTCTTGATCTGACCCGCCCCGAGGCGGACGGAACGTCCAAGCCAGCCGTCGTCCTCATGGTTGGTGTGAACGGTACCGGCAAGACGACGACCGTCGGTAAGCTCGCGCGCATCCTCGTCGCGGAGGACAAGTCCGTCCTCCTGGGTGCTGCTGACACGTTCCGCGCCGCCGCCGCCGACCAGCTCGCCACGTGGGGCGAGCGCGTGGGCGTCGACGTTGTGCGAAGCGACCGAGAAGGTGCCGACCCGGCATCCGTCGCCTTCGAGACTGTGCGCGAGGGCATTGCACGCGACGTCGACGTCGTCCTCGTCGACACGGCGGGCCGTCTGCAGAACAAGTCCACACTCATGGATGAGCTTGGCAAGATCAAGCGCGTCATGGAAAAGCAGGCCCCCGTCTCCGAGGTCCTCCTGGTCCTGGACGCCACCACCGGCCAGAACGGTATGAAGCAGGCGGAGGTGTTCGCGCAAGCGACCGGAGTGACTGGCATTGTGCTGACCAAGCTTGACGGATCCGCGAAGGGCGGCATCGTTGTCTCGGTCCAGCGGGCCCTGGGCGTTCCCGTGAAGTTCGTCGGCCTCGGCGAAGGTGCGGACGATCTGGCACCCTTCGACCCGCAGGGTTTCGTCGACGCAATTGTGGGCCGCGCCTAAGCACCCACTCACCACGCCACTATCCTCGGCCCCGGTCACACGACCGGGGCCGAGGTACGCTAACCTGACCTAGTACTGTAGCCATCTTGGGAGAACACACGTGTTTGGAAACCTGTCAGACCGCCTGACCCAATCCTTCCGCACCCTGCGCAGTCGCGGGGTCCTGACCGAGTCCGACGTCGATCAGGCGATTTCCGATATCCGCCGCGCCCTCATCGAAGCGGATGTCGCTCTTCCCGTTGTCCGTCAGTTCACCTCCCAGGTTCGCGAGAAGGCCTACGGTGCGGCCCGCTCCAAGGCTCTCAACCCCGGCCAGCAGGTCGTCTCCATCGTCCACGATGAACTTGTTGAGATCCTGGGCGGCGCCACCCGCGAACTGACCTTCGCGGAGTCCGGTCCCACCGTCTTTATGCTCGCCGGCCTTCAGGGTGCCGGTAAGACCACCCTGGCCGGAAAGCTCGGCAAGTGGCTGCGTGAGGAAGGCAAGACCGTCCTCCTCGTGGCGTCCGACCTCCAGCGCCCTAACGCCGTCCAACAGCTTCAGGTCGTCGGCGAGCGCGCCGGCGTCAAGGTGTGGGCTCCCGAACCCGGCAACGGTGTGGGCAACCCCGTCGAGGTTGCACGCAGCGGTGTTGAGTTCGCCCGCCAGAGCGGCATCAACGTCGTTATCGTCGATACCGCCGGCCGCCTCGGCGTCGACCAGGAGATGATGGACCAGGCGATTGCGATTCGCGATGCCGTCAACCCGCACGAGATCATGTTCGTCCTGGACGCCATGGTTGGTCAGGACGCGGTGTCTACGTCGATGGCATTCCGCGATGGCGTCGGATTTACCGGCGTGGTCCTGTCCAAGCTGGACGGCGACGCACGAGGCGGTGCCGCCCTGTCTGTGCGCGGCGTGACCGGCGCTCCGATTCTCTTCGCTTCTACGGGCGAGGGGCTCGATGACTTCGAGCGCTTCCACCCGGATCGTATGGCCGGGCGCATCCTCGACATGGGTGACATCCTCACCCTCATCGAGCAGGCCGAGAAGAAGATGGACGCTGAGGAGGCCGAAAAGGTCGCCTCCAAGGCCCTGGCCGGCCAACTGACCCTCGCCGACTTCCTCAGCCAGCTCCAGCAGATTAAGAAGCTGGGGTCCATGAAGAAGATGCTCGGCATGATCCCGGGTGCTGCCCAGCTGCGCGAGCAGATCGACAACTTCGACGAGCGCGAGGTTGACCGCGTCGAGGCTATCGTCCGTTCGATGACGCCCGCCGAGCGTGAGGATGTCTCGATCCTCAACGGCTCGCGCCGCGCGCGTATCGCCCGCGGTTCGGGAACGACGGTGAAAGAGGTTAACCAGCTTGTCCAGCGCTTTGAGGCTGCCCGCGAAATGATGGGCCAAATGGGCCAGATGGGTGGGGGAGTGCCCGGCATGGGTGCCCTGCCGGGGCGCGGCGGCAAGGCCAAGCAGAAGGTGAATGCCCGTAAGGCACAGGCCCAGCGCGCTCGCGTGAAGAAGAAGGCTCGCTCCGGTAATCCCGCGAAGCGCCGCCAGCAGGAACTCGAGGCCATGCTGCCCCCATCGGAGCGCAGCGCCCCCCAGGGATCCTCCTTCGGTGGTGCCGCTCAGGCACCCGCCGCGCGTCCGACGATTGACGATCTGCCGGACGACGTCAAGCGTATGCTCGGACAGCTCTGAGCCGTGCTCGTCACCGGCGTCGGCCTGTGGGCTGAGGATGCGCTCGCTCGCCCGCAGTGGGTGAGCGGTACGTGGTCTGTGTCCGACGGACTCATTCGTCGCGTCGGTGACGAATTGGCGGATCGCGCCGACCGCTGCGGCTTTATCGTGCCGGGCATGGTGGACGCGCACTGCCACATTGGTTATTCCTCGTCCGGCCCGGTGCCGCCCGAGGAGATGATCCGGCAGTCGGCGCTCACACTCGCCAGCGGCGTGACGCTCGTGCGTGATTGTGGCGTGCCCGTCGATAACTCGTGCGTGAACGACCTTGTTGGTCCGCGCCTGATCCGCTGCGGTCGCCACGTCGCGCGGCCCAAGCGCTACATGCGTGACCTGCCGCTGGACGTCGAGGATCAGCGCGAGCTGCCCCGCGTCCTGGCCGACATGGCGGGGCGCTGCGACGGCTGGGTCAAGATCGTCGGTGACTGGATCGACCGCAGCGGCGGCGCGGACGCTGACCTCATGCCGCTGTGGGATTCCTCCGTCCTGCGTGAGGCGGTCGCCGCCGTGCACGAGGCCGGGGCGCGCATCGCTGTCCACGCTTTCTCTCACCGCGTCATTGATTCGCTCATTGAAGTGGGTGTCGATGACATTGAGCATGGCAGCGGCATCGACGCGGACCAGGCCAGTGAGATCGCAGCGCGCGGCATCGCCGTAACCCCGACCCTGCGCCAGGTCGAGCTTTTCGCGAACTTCGCCGCGCAGGCGGGGACCAAGTACCCCGTCTACGCGGCCACCATGCAGCGCATGTATGACATGCGTGTCGAACACTTCCAGATGCTTTTGGACGCAGGCATCCTCCTCCTGCAGGGAACCGATGCTGGTGGATACCAGGAGCACGGTTCCATCGCGGGCGAGCTTGACCTGTGGTCGCGCTGGGGTGCCTCGTCCCAGGTCGTCATCGACGCATCCACCTGGGTCAGCCTCCGATATCTGGGCCGTCTCGGCCTCGTCGAAGGAGCGGACGCTGATCTGCTGATACTCGACGATGATCCGCGCGCCGACCCGCTCGCTCTCGCGAGGCCGGCCTCCGTGTATATCGGGGGCAAGCGTGCGTGGGAGCGCCCCTAGACACTCCACGTGTGTGTAGTGATGGATCTAACCGCGCCGCAGTGTCAAGCATGGCGTTCCCCTGTGGGATTCCGGCTCGAATTATGGCATAATCGCTAGCTGTACCCGGCGGAACGTAGACCCTCTCACTGCGTGTCGTCGTGTCCCGGTCCGATGCGGCCCCTGTGTTTCCCACCTCGGGACGCAAAGGTCCACACCAATTCTGAAATGGAGAGACCACTCAAGTGGCAGTTCGAATTCGCCTGAAGCGCATGGGCAAGATCCATGCCGCCCAGTACCGCGTTGTCGTCGTCGATTCCCGCAAGAAGCGTGACGGTCGCGTCATCGAAGAGGTCGGCTACTACGATCCTCAGCCGAACCCGTCGATCATTCGCATCGACTCTGAGCGCGCCCAGTACTGGCTCGGTGTTGGCGCTCAGCCCTCCGACCAGGTCCGCAACCTGCTGGTCCTGACCGGTGACATTGCTAAGCACAACGGCAAGGCCGATGCGGTTTCCCGCGTCATCGTCTCCGAGGCCGACAAGGCCGCCCAGGCCGAGCAGGCCATCAAGGACGCCGAGGCTGCGGCCGAGAGGTCCAAGGCTGCTGCCTCCGCCAAGAAGGCCGAGGAAGAAGCTGCTGCTGCCGCCGAGGCCGAGCAGGCTTCTGACGAAGCCGCTGGAGAGGATGCCTGAGCATGCTCGCCGACGCGCTGGAGCACCTGGTCAGCGGCATCGTTGACCACCCCGAAGATGTCGAGGTGACCTCTCGCTCGATGCGACGCGGTCAGCTCCTTGAGGTTCGCGTGAACCCCGAGGACCTGGGACGAGTCATCGGTCGTGGCGGTCGGACGGCTCGCGCTCTGCGTACCGTCATGGGTGCGCTGTCTACGCGCGGCACCGTCCGAGTCGACGTTGTTGACACGGATCGCGAGTAAGGCTCGCACACGTCACGAAGGGGTCCGGCACCACCGGACCCCTTCGTTGTATCCTTCGGACAGATCCCCTCTAGATCCCCGTTCATGATGAGGAGAACCCATGCAGCTCACAGCCGCTATCGTCGGCCCCGCTCACGGCCTGCGCGGCGAGGTCATTCTTGACGTTCGCAGCGACGATCCGGAGGTGTTGACACCGGGCGCGCACCTGGAAGTCGCGGGACGCGGTGCCGTGGTGACGGTCCGATCAATCCGCGTCCATAAGGACCGTGTCCTGGCCTCCTTCGAGGAGTGCGTGTCGCGCGAGGAAGCCGAAGCGCTGCGTGGCGCTCGACTGCTTGTGGAGGAGCACGAGGAAGAAGACGCCTGGTATCCGCATCAGCTCAAGGGGCTTACAGCCCGCACACCGAGTGGCGAGGTGGTCGGCACTGTCAGCGGCTTGACCCCCGGTGCCGCCCAGGACCTGCTGCTCGTCACGACTGAGGCGGGCACCGTCATGGTTCCCTTCGTCACCCAGCTCGTCCCCACCGTTGACGTGGAGGGCGGTTTCGTCGTCATCGACGCGCCCCCAGGCCTGTTCGACGATCAGGCCGTTTCTGAGCGGGACGGCAAGTAGCGTGCGTTTCGACCTTATTTCGATCTTTCCCGATTATTTCGCGCCCCTGACGCTCTCCCTCATGGGCAAGGCAGAGGATGCCGGCCTCGTCTCGGTTGACGCCCATGATCTGCGCGGGTGGGCCACCGGCAAGCACCGCAGCGTCGACGACACTCCCTACGGTGGCGGTGCCGGCATGGTCATGCGCGCAGATGTGTGGGCGCGCGCCCTCGATGAGGTGCTCGCCATCCCGCTGCACACCGGTGACGAGGATGGGACCCCGGCCTCGTCGCGGCGTATCCTCGCGATCCCGACACCGTCGGGCACCCCGCTGACCCAGCCTCTGGTTGAAGACCTGGCGCGCGCCGATCAGATCGTCGTCGCGTGTGGGCGTTACGAGGGGATCGATGCGCGCGTGGCCCAGCACTACCGAGGAGCGGGCGTCGAGGTGTTGGAGTTCTCCATCGGTGACTACGTCCTCAACGGTGGCGAGGTCGCGGCGATGGTGCTCACCGAGGCAGTCGCACGGCTCCTGGACGGTTTCATGGGCAACCCTGACTCGCTCGTCGAGGAGTCGCACTCGGGCGCGGGTCTCCTCGAATACCCCGTCTTCACCAAACCCCGTGAGTTCCGTTCCTTGGAGATCCCTGAGGTTCTACTGGGAGGAAACCATGCGGCCATCGAGCGCTGGCGACGCGACCGCGCGATCGAAAAGACCGCTGCGGTGCGTCCCGACATTGCCCTGTCGTTGTGCGCCGACTCGCTTGGTCGTGAGGACCGTGCGGCTCTGGCTGCCTGCGGTGTCGCGTACCCGCGTGAGGGGGCGGCTCGCCCCGTCGACATTCGTAGCGCCAAGGCCGGGGATGCGCACGCGCTCAGTGCCCTGGCCGCGCGTACCTTCCCCGAGGCATGCCCTCCCGATCTACCCCGCGAGGCCATTAACGCGTTCATTGCGACCGAGTTAAACCCCGACATGTTCGAGGCCGTGGCCAGTCAGCCAGAGCGGTACCGAATCCTGGTCGCCGACGTTGATGGTGCCCTCGTCGGATACACGCTGACGGTCGTCGGCGAGGGAGCGATTCCCGACGAATGCGTGCGCCCCGGAAAGGTTGAAGCCGACGCTGCGTACCTGTCCAAGTGCTACGTCGACGCGCCATGGAGGGGTAGTGGCATCGCCGATACGCTCGTCGAGCGTGCGGTCGCTGATGCGGCGCAGTGCGGGCACACATCCGTGGCTCTGGGCACCAACCGCGCCAACAAGCACGCGCAGACCTTCTACAAACGTCATGGATTCCGTCGTCGTTCCACCCGCACCTTCGATGTTGGCGGCGTCCTTAATCACGACGTCGTCATGGTGCGTCATCTCACGGGGGCTGACGGCAGGTAACTCGTCTAAACGTGCCTGATGTATGGGATACTAGCCAGGATTGTGCGTGGTTCATCCTGCCGCAGGGGGACACCGAGGCGCACAATCAGAGGAACGAATGAGCGGGCACAGGCCCGCCCAACCAGGCGCCCCCGACCTGCGGCAGAGGCGTCAAGGAGAAAAAATGCAGAAGCTGGACGCTGTTGACGCGCCTTCGCTGCGCGATGATATCCCGCCGTTCCGCGCGGGCGACACCCTCAAGGTGCACGTCAAGGTTATCGAAGGCAACCGCTCCCGTATCCAGGTCTTCCAGGGCGTTGTGATCGCTCGCCGCGGTCACGGCGTGTCCTCCACGTTCACGATCCGCAAGGTTTCCTTCGGCGTGGGCGTTGAGCGTACCTTCCCGGTTCACGCCCCCACGATCGACCACATCGAGGTCGTCACCAAGGGCGACGTGCGCCGCGCCAAGCTCTACTACCTGCGTGAGCGTCACGGCAAGGCCGCGAAGATCAAGGAACACCGCTCCGGCAAGGCCGAGTGAGGCTAGCCGGGCCACGTGCCTTGGCATTTTTCACGGAAAGGCCCGACACCGCGCGCTGGTGTCGGGCCTCGCCGTATTCTTGGATGGTCCACGAGGAATAAAGGAGAATGCATGATCTCGACTGCAAGCCCTGAACTCGGACCGGCTCACGCGCCGTCGCTCCGGGATCGCGAGCGCGCGGAAGCACGGGCACGGCGTAACCCCTTGGTGTGGTTGCGCGAGATCATCGTTATCATCGTCGTTGCACTCCTCATCTCCTCACTGCTGCGTGCCTTCATCATCCAGGTCTTCTGGATCCCGTCTCCCTCGATGCGTAACACGCTGGTGGAGGATGACCGTATCGCGGTCTCCCGTATCGACGCGCTTCGATCAAACATTCACCGTGGTGATGTCGTTGTCTTCGACGATACGCTCGGGTGGCTCGGACCTACGGAGATCGCGTCTCCCTCCGCGATCCGCAAGATCGGAGAGTTCACAGGCTTCGTCCCTGCCGGCGGCGAGCAGACCCTCGTGAAGCGTGTTATCGGTGTCGGTGGCGATCACGTGACGTGTCAGAGCACCACAGGCAAGGTCAGCGTCAACGGTGTTGAGATCGACGAACCCTACATCGCGAACGGACAGGTGCCCTGCGGTGAGCGTACGTTCGATATCACCGTTCCCGAGGGACATCTGTGGGTCATGGGAGATAACCGTTCCAACTCTGCCGACTCGCGCTATCACATGGGTGAGGGGCAGTCTCCCTACGTCCCTGTCTCCTCGGTCGTTGGTACGGTTCAGGCCGTCATCTGGCCGACGTCTCACTGGAGTACGGGTGTGGGTCACCCCGAAGCCTTCGCATCCGTCCCCAAGCCCTCATGAGCACAGCCTCGCGTGACCTCGAGATGTCCCTCGCGACGCGCTGGGGGATCGTCGCCGGCATGGACGAGGTCGGTCGCGGTGCTCTCGCCGGCCCTGTCGCCGTCGGCGTCGCCCTCATCGGGGCGGACGCTCCGCCCGTACCCGCCGGACTCACCGACTCCAAGGCACTCACCCCGCGCCGTCGAGACGCTCTCGTCGAGCCTATTCAGTCCTGGGTCCAAGACTGTGCCGTCGGATACGCCTCGCCGCAGGAGATCGACCGGTGGGGGATCATTGTCGCCCTGCGCCTGGCTGGGCGCCGAGCCCTCGCCGAGGTCGCAAGCCGAGGCCTCGTCCCCGGTGGTGTCCTCTTGGATGGATCCCATGACTGGCTGTCCGAACCCGACGACCTGTTCGGGGTCATCGACGGACCCGAGGATCCTTTCGGCGTCGCCCTTCCCGTTCGTATGCAGGTCAAAGCCGACTTGTCCTGCGCTGTCGTGGCCGCCGCGTCCGTCCTGGCCAAGGTCGCGCGCGACCGGCTCATGGCCGAGACCGAGGATCCCGGATACGGCTGGGCCTCGAATAAGGGATACGGCTCTGCGGCGCATGCGCGCGCTATCGCTGAGCTGGGTGTGAGCGATTTTCATCGGCGTTCATGGAAGATGCCGACGAAGCCCACAAAGTAGGGCGCGCCGGGGTGGCAGGGTGACCCATGTGGTCTTCCCCGGCATGATGGGGTCCGTGAGCGAAGAAATCGAAGGTTATGAGAACAACCTGGAGCTGGAGCTTTTCAAGGAATACCGCGACGTTATCGGCTTGTTTAAGTTTGTCGTGGAGACTGAGAGGCGTTTCTACCTGTGCAATCACGTCGATGTCCAGGCGCGTCCCGTCGGCGGCGACGTGTTTTTTGAGCTGACACTGACCGACGCGTGGGTCTGGGACATCTATCGATCATCGCGTTTCGTGCGATCAGTTCGCGTCATCACTTACAAGGACGTGAATGTCGAGGAGCTGTCGAAGCCAGAACTCGACATCCCGTAGCGTTCTCCATCCACAGGCCCCTCGCCGTGTCGCGGTGTATCCACAGGGCCTCGCGCGTGCCGCCTCCTATCCACAGGGGGCGGTTTTCACGTTGAAAGCGTCGTGTCCTGGGGAGCAGTGTGGTCGTGGAGGTGAGTTCACATGGATTGCTCAACACGACCCGACCGGCGGGTCCTAGGTGTGGCGGGGGAGTACACGGCGCGCCTGATCATCGAAGAGGCGGGCCTGCGTGTCCTGGAATGCAACTGGCGCGACGGCAGGCGCGGAGAACTCGACATCATCGCTCGCGACGACACTGATCCGGGGAGCCCGTGGACTGTCGTCATCGAGGTCCGCACTCGGGTGGGAAAGCAACGGGGGAGCGCTCTCGCGTCGGTAGATGCCCGCAAAGTCGCTCGACTGCGCGCGCTCACGGGCGCGTGGTGTCGACAACGAGGCCGACTGGGGTCTCGTGTCCGCATCGATGTCGTGGCACTGACCCTGGATGCGCAGGCTTTGCGTCACTGGCCGGTCGTGACGTGCGCTGACGTGGATCTGCGTTCGCTTGGCGCGCAGGTGGTCTGGCTGCGAGGTGTGCAATGAGTGGGCCGGGCCTTGCGCGTACCTATTCGATGAGTGTTGTCGGCATTGAGGGGCACTTGGTCGATGTTGAGACTTACGCGGGGGCTGGCCTCGTGGCCTTCACGCTCGTCGGACTGCTGGACACATCGGTGCGCGAGGCGCGCGACCGTGTTCGCGCCGCCTTCGAGTCCTGCGGGTTGGACGTGCTGGATCAGCGCATTACCGTCAATCTTTCCCCGGCGGGCATCCCAAAGTCGGGGTCCGTCTTCGACCTAGCCATCGCCTCGTCCATTGCGCTGGCGACCGGCCTGGTGTTGCCCAGGGCCTTCGAGGACAGCGTCATCGTCGGAGAACTGGCCCTCGACGGGAGCATTCAACCCGTGCGAGGGGTACTGCCCGCCGTGCTGTCTGCTCGTTCGCTCGGTGTACGCCGCGTCATCGTTCCCTCCGCCTGCGCGCGCGAGGCGCAACTGGTCTCAGGAATCGAGGTCATTGCCTTCGAACACCTCGCGGATATGATCGCATGGGGTGGGGGAGAGGCAATCAAAGCACCCTTTCATGGGCACCTGGGCGTGCGCCGCCGGGATTGTTCTGCGGAGGATGTCTCGATCCTCGACATGGCGGATGTTCGCGGCCAGCCCGAGGCCGTTGCAGCCATGGAAGTCGCCGCTGCGGGAGGACACCACGTGTTTCTGCTGGGCGAGCCAGGCTCTGGCAAAACAATGCTCGCCTCGCGCCTTCCCACAATTTTGCCCGACCTGGACCCGGACACCGCCCTGGTCACCACGTCCCTGCACTCTGTCGCCGGCCTCGTCCCGACGGGCACGGCTCTCGTCACGCGTCCTCCGTTCCAGGCACCCCACCACTCGGTGACGATGGCTGCGCTCATCGGTGGCGGCTCTCGCACCCTCACGCCGGGTGCGGCATCGCTGGCCCACGGTGGGATTCTGTTCCTGGATGAGGCTGCCGAGTTTGCGCCCTCCGTTCTCGACTCCCTGCGTGAACCCCTGGAATCGGGTGCTGTCAACCTGCACCGCTCGGGTATCCACGCGCGCTACCCGGCTTCGTTTCAACTGGTCATGGCATCCAACCCGTGCCCGTGCGGAGGGAGGCGTGGTGGACGCCGCTGCACCTGCTCGTCCATCGCGCGGCGTCGTTACATGGCTCGTCTGTCGGGGCCGTTGCTGGACCGCATGGACATTCGCATCGACGTGCATACCCCGACCCGCGCGGACATGGCAACAGGGGACTCGCGTGACTCGGCGACCATCCGGGAGCGGGTGACGGCCGCGCGCGAACGAGCACGACACCGACTGACCGGTACGCCGTGGCACTGCAACGCGCAACTGCCCGGGGCATGGATTAGGCAGAACTCCGGCATCGACGCCGACCTGGTGGCGCAGCTCGACCGACTCGTCGACGCGGGGGCGTCGTCAATGCGAGGCATCGACCGAATGCTTCGGCTGGCATGGACGCTCGCTGATCTGGACGGTGCCTCTCACCCGACAATTGACCACATCGTTGCAGCGCAGCAGCTGCGGAACGGACACGATCATGACAACTGATGATGACATCTGGGAGGGTGCCTGGTGGTCCGCCATCTCCGAACCCGCCGACCCCGCAGCACGCATTGTGCGATCAGTCCTCGGGGATCGAGCGGGGCGCGAATGGCTCCAAGGGTCCTGGGCGGGCGTACCCTCACTGCTTGCCGCCCATGCGAGAACGGACTGGTTCACGCAATGGAATCGGTGGCAAGCGCGTGTGCACGAGGTTGACGTCGATTTGGACCTTGCTCGCGTCGAGCGGGCTGGAGGGGGTTTTGTGTCGCCGTCGGATCCTCGGTGGCCCTCGCAGCTCTCCTGCCTGGGTGACGATGAACCGCTCGGCCTGTGGTACCTCGGGACTCTGCCCAGTGATTCCAGCAGTGACGGGCACGTGTCGATCATCGGAGCTCGGGCATCGACCGGAGCTGGCGGCAGGTGTGCCCGAAACATGGCCTATCACCTAGCGCGCTCGGGGTACACCGTCGTGTCGGGCGGGGCCATCGGCATCGACATCGAAGCGCACAGAGGCGCGATGACGGGTGGTGGGACGACGGTCGCCATCCTGGCGGGCGGCGTTCTCAACCCCTACCCGGCGTGTCACATCCCCGACTTCCGAGCAATGACGGATGGGGGCGGTGTACTCATCTCAGAGGTCTCTCCCACCGCCCGGCCCGCGAAATGGCGTTTCCTCACTCGCAACCGGTTGATCGCCGCGTGGAGCGCCGCGACCATCGTCGTCGAGGCCGGGGCGCGCTCGGGAGCACTGGCGACGGCCCGGTGGGCGATGAGCTGCGGTCGGGAACTCGGTGCCGTGCCCGGCGCGGTCGATGCCCCCATGTCGGTGGGATGCCTCGAGTTGGCGCGCAACGGCGCGACAATCATTCGAGACGGGCGCGACGCCGCCGAGCTGGCCGGTCCCCTCGACGTCGACGCTGAGGCGACGCTGTTCGGAATGCCGGTTGAGGAAGACCACGGCATCGATGCACTGCCACCTATCGCCCGCCGCGTGTGGGAGGCGCTTCCACGCAGTGCCCCTGCTGGCGTACCCGCGATCTGCGCATCCGCCGGACTTGGACGAGACGAAGTGAATCGTGCCCTCATGGACTTAACAGTCGCTGGCCTCGTCACCAGCTCGACGCGCGGGTGGTCCCGCAGGCGGGGGAGTGACACCGTAGGATGAACGCATGAGTGAGAGCGTGGGGGATCAGTGGGGTGAATACCTGCGTGTGGGCAGGCGGATGAGCGAGCACACCGTAGACGCCTACCTGGGTGACCTGCGTGCTCTCCTGGACTACCTGGGAATCGGTTGGGATGCACCAGCCGGCGAGTTCGCGCACGCCCTCACGCAGCGCCGCATCCGTTCATGGCTCGCCGACACACTGGTGCGCGGAGGAGCGCGCTCGACGATCGCTCGTCACACGGCAGCCGTTCGTAACTTCACCGCATGGGCCGTGCGAGAAGAAATACTGCCGAGCGACCCGGCAGCCGCTCTCTCCAGCCCCCGTGCCGATCAACGTCTACCCACGCCCCTCGACGAGTCCGACGCGCGCACCCTCATTAACCTCGCCAAGTCTGAGGCACTGACCGGCGGCCCGTCGCAGATGCGCGCATGGGCGATCCTCGAACTCACATACGCGTGTGGGCTGCGTGTCTCAGAGGTGTGCGCGCTCGACGTGTCCTCACTCAATCGAGAGACACTGACCGTGCGTGTCCTCGGCAAAGGTAACAAGGAGCGCGTCGTTCCCTATGGTCCGCCTGCTGAGGACGCGCTCGATCACTGGCTCGTACGAGGCCGACCCCAGTTGGCTGGGGAGACCAGCGGCAGCGCGCTCTTCCTCGGAGACCGAGGCGGGCGCATTGATCCGCGCGTCGTTCGCTCCATGGTCCATCGAATGGCCGCGAAGGCCGGAGTACATGACATTGCGCCCCACGGACTGCGCCACTCGACGGCCACCCACCTCCTCCAAGGCGGAGCTGACCTGCGTGCCGTCCAGGAAATGCTGGGTCACGCCTCCCTGGTGACGACCCAGCGCTACACCCACGTCGATACAGCCAGGCTCAGTGCTATCTACCAGCGCGCCCACCCCCGTGCCTGACACACGCACCCGCAAGCCTGACGCTTCCTACCCCCGCGTTGTGGGCGGTGCGGGGCCTGCCCGCCCACTCACAACCGCGCAGCGAGCGGCGCTTGGTGCGTCGTCAGATGCTCGGCCAGGCCCTGTAAGCCCCGCGCCGCCCCGCTCGAGTCTGGGCTGTGGCTGGATCATCGATGATGGTCCCCCGAACTGCGTGTGCATGGGACACGACGGGTTCTCGTCAGCTCCCATTCCAGGGCAGGAGCCGCGGCCTGTCGACCGTCAACCGGATCGGATCGACGTACGTTTTCGGTCCTGTCTTCGCTCCCCAGTGCAGGGTCTGCGATCCTTCCTCGACAGCGCCGATCTGCGCGCCCATCGTGACGGTATCTCCGACGCTCACGCTCGGCGTCACTGGTAGATAGGTCGACCAGATGGTGTGCCCGCGCGTCTCGTGCTGGATCGAGATAACCCCGCGCCCGCCGACCTGTCCCGCGAACGTCACCGTTCCGGAGGCGCACGCGTACACGGGTGATCCACCCGGATACGTCAGGGTGACACCGCGCCTTCCAGGCAGCCAATCGTGGACGGGCGGTGCGAACGAAGAGGCGACGGGAACGGGGGAAAGCGTCGGCCACTGCCAACGCTCGCGACGCTGCGCAGACCCAGCGGGTGCGCACATGACCAGTACAAGACAGTACGACAGAGAGACGAGGAGAACAGCGCGCAGCAGACGGCGGAAACAACGTAACGAGTTCATCTCTCCACCCTGCGCTCACCGAACCTACAGAACCACTCAGACGAGCGAGCCTGTGGACAGGCCGCGACACGTTTGGACCCCTGTGGATAACGACCCGCACCCACCGCCGACTGCGCGCGATTGACCAAGCTAACCCAGGCCTCGTCTATCCGTGTGAAAGTCAGCACACTCACACCCCTCCTGCCACAGGAGAGTGTGCGGCGGTGAGGTAAGATGGCCGGGCACTTGCTTCGTGCAGGTGACTTCGCGTGCCATTTATCGCACGTCCACGGGGAGCCGAAGGACGGTGAGACACGGCGGCTTCGGTCCCTACGGGGATGGTCGCCGGTCATGGCACCAGGGTGCGCACTGCGCACAGCAAACCGATAACCCGGGGGGAAACCCCACTGATCACTCGCGACTTGCGGGGAAAGGACGAACCATGGCAATCGTTACCATGCGTCAGCTCCTCGAGTCCGGTGTCCACTTCGGCCACCAGACTCGCCGTTGGAACCCGAAGATGAAGCGCTTCATCCTCACCGAGCGCAACGGCATCTACATCATCGACCTGCAGCAGACCATTGCTGACATCGACATCGCCTTCGACTTCGTGAAGCAGACCGTTGCCCACGGCGGCACCCTGCTCTTCGTCGGCACCAAGAAGCAGGCCCAGGAAGCCGTGGCCGAGCAGGCCCAGCGCGTCGGCATGCCCTACGTGAACCACCGCTGGCTCGGCGGTATGCTCACCAACTTCTCCACCGTTGCCACCCGTCTGCAGCGCCTGAAGGAACTCGAGCAGATCGACTTCGACGACGTGGCCTCTTCCGGTCACACCAAGAAGGAACTGCTCATGATGCGCCGCGAGAAGGACAAGCTCTCGCGCACCCTGGGCGGCATCCGCGACATGACCAAGGTTCCCTCGGCCGTGTGGATCGTCGACCCCAAGAAGGAGCACCTCGCGGTCTCCGAGGCTCGCAAGCTGCGCATCCCGATCGTCGCCATCTTGGACACCAACGCCGATCCGGACGAGGTCGACTACCGTATCCCCGGCAACGACGACGCTATTCGCGCCGTCGCGCTGCTCACCCGCGTGATCGCCGACGCCGTCGCTGAGGGCCTGATCGCCCGTTCCGACGTCCGCAAGGGCAAGGGCGAAGAGACCGCTGCCGAGCCGCTGGCTGAGTGGGAGCGCGAGCTCCTCGAGGGTGAGGTCAAGGCTGACGAAGCCGCCGCCGAGGTTGCCGAAGAGTCGGCCACCAAGCAGGACTGAACGTTTTAACTGAGAGGAATCATCCGATGGCGAATTTCACCGCTGCAGATGTGAAGGCGCTGCGTGAGCAGACCGGCGCCGGCATGATGGATGTCAAGAAGGCTCTGACCGAGGCCAACGGCGACGCCGAGAAGGCCCTCGAGATCATCCGCCTGAAGGGCCTGAAGTCCCTGTCCAAGCGCGAGGGCCGCCAGGCCTCCGCCGGCCTGCTGGCCGCTCAGACCGACGGCACCGTCGGCGTGCTGGTCGAGGTCAACTCGGAGACCGACTTCGTCGCCAAGAACCAGAAGTTCATCGACTTCTCGAACGAGGTCCTGGCCGCCGCCGTCGCCTCCAAGGCTGCCGACCTGGATGCGCTGCTCGCCGCCCCCATGGGCGAGGGCACCGTCAAGGATCGCCTGGACGCCTTCGCTGCCATCATCGGCGAGAAGCTCCAGGTTGGCCGCATCGTGCGCGTTGAGGGCGAGAACGTTGACCTCTACCTGCACCAGACGAACCCCGACCTGCCCCCGCAGGTTGGTGTCTTCGTCGTCACCGATACTGCCGGCAAGGCCGTCGCCCACGACATCGCGATGCACGTTGCCGCCTACATGCCCGCCTACCTTGATCGCGATTCGGTTCCCGCCGACGTGCTCGACAAGGAGCGCGCTACCCTCGAAAAGATCACGCTCGAGGAAGGTAAGCCCGCCAACATCGTTCCCAAGATTGTTGAGGGTCGCCTGAACGCCTTCTTCAAGGACAACTGCCTCGTTGACCAGGCCTTCGCCCGTGACCCCTCGAAGTCCGTCGGCCAGGTCCTCAAGGAGGCCGGTGCCACGGTCACCAACTTCGTGCGCGTGCACGTGGGTGCCTGATCTGGTGACGTCGTCAGCTTGCTGACAGTTGGAAGCGGCTCCGCCCACCGGCGGGGCCGCTTCACTTTTACCAGGTAGTATGGTTACTAACCGTTCCGCCCACCCAGGGCCGTTATAAAGGAGAAGCGTCATGTCGACGAAGCGCCGCGTTTTGCTCAAGCTTTCCGGAGAGGCATTCGGAGGTGGATCGATCGGCTTGGATCCCAAGGTCGTTCGCAACATCGCTGAGCAGGTGGCTACGGCCGTTCGTGAGGGCGTCCAGGTTGCAATCGTTGTCGGCGGCGGTAACTTCTTCCGTGGTGCTCAGCTTGCCCGCGAGGGTCTGGAGCGTTCGCGCGCGGACTACATGGGGATGCTCGGTACCGTCATGAATGCCCTCGCCCTGCAGGACTTCATCGATCAGACCGGCGTGCCCGCTCGCGTCCAGACGGCGATCACGATGGCCCAGGTCGCCGAACCCTACCTGCCGCTGCGCGCGATTCGTCACCTGGAGAAGGGGCGCGTCGTTGTCTTCGGCGCTGGTGCTGGTTTGCCGTACTTCTCGACTGATACTGTCTCTGCTCAGCGTGCCCTGGAGATTCACTGTGATGAGCTGCTCGTCGCTAAGAACGGCGTGGACGGCGTCTACGACGATGACCCGAATAAGAATCCCGATGCGCGCCGCTTTGACGCGTTGACCTACTCGGAGGCCCTGCGCCGTGACCTGAAGGTGATCGATGGCTCGGCGCTGGCGCTGTGCCGCGAGAATGGTCTGACGACTCGTATTTTCGGTATGGGCGAAGACGGGGCTGTTACCCGCGCGCTGATGGGCGATGAAATCGGTACCCTAGTGACGGCGTGATATAACCTTCACAGACCACTGACGTTAAGGAGCACATAGTGATCGACGATATCCTCCTCGAAGCTGAGGAAAAGATGGACAAGGCCGTCGAGGCGGCCCGCCACGAGTTCACGAACATCCGCACGGGACGCGCGACGTCTTCGATGTTCGAGCAGCTGCTGGTGGACTACTACGGCGCACCCACGCCGATGCAGCAGCTTGCGAGCTTCCAGATTCCCGAGGCTCGCACGGTCCTGATCTCGCCCTTCGACCGTACGGCGACCCAGGAGATCATCCGCACGCTGCGCGAGTCCGACCTGGGTGTGAACCCGACCGACGACGGCAACGTTGTGCGCGTTGTTCTGCCCGCTCTGACTGAGGAGCGCCGTAAGGAGTACGTGAAGCAGGCTAAGAGCAAGGCCGAGGACGGCCGCGTGTCCGTGCGCGGTGTGCGTCGTAAGGCCAAGGATCAGCTTGATCGCCTCAAGAAGGACGGCGAGGCTTCCGAGGATGACGTCGAGCGTGCAGAGAAGCACCTCGACTCGACGACTAAGGCCCACACTGAGCAGATCGACAAGATGCTCGCGACGAAGGAAAGCGAACTGCTGACGATCTGATGGCGTCAACGGATCCTTCACTGCTGGCTCGTATCTTTTCCCCTGGTCCCACGCGCGATAATCATCCCGCGAGTGGGGCCACGGGGAAGGCGGGTCGTAATCTTGCGCAGGCAATCACGACGGCGGTCGTTCTGATCGCCGCTGTCGCGGTTCCCCTGTTTACGTCGCTGCCCGCATTCGTTGGTGTCATTGCATTCGTGTGTCTGGTGGGCATTTGGGAGTTGGCTGGTGCGTTTGCGCGCATGGGCATCACCCTGGCTGTGACACCGCTGTACGTGGGTGCGATCGGCATGGTGACGTGCGCGTGGTGGCTCGGCAGCGAGGGAATGCTCTTCGCTCTCTACATCACGGTGTTCGTGTGCGCTGCGTGGCGTCTGCTGGATCGGCGTCAGGAATCGAGGATGAGTGATGTCGTCTCGACGACGTTCACGGCGGCGTACGTGCCGTTCCTGGCCTCGTTCGTGGTGCTTATGCTCGGCGCGTGGCGTAACCCGTGGGTGTTTGTGGTTTTCGAGTTGATGGTGATCGCCAACGATACGGGCGGCTGGGCTGCCGGTGTTCTGTTCGGTAAACACCCGATGGCACCAGCGCTTTCTCCGAAGAAGTCGTGGGAGGGTTTTGCCGGTTCGGCGCTGACTGCGGTCGGCGTGGGAACGGTCGGCCTGTGGTGGCTGGGTGCCGCCTGGTGGTGGGGAATCATCGCCGGCATCTCGATTGCGTTTGTGGGCACGATGGGTGATCTCACCGAGTCGCTCATTAAGCGTGAGGCGGGCCTGAAAGACATGTCGAAGATTCTGCCCGGGCACGGTGGCCTTCTCGACCGAGTGGACGCGCTGCTCATGAGCGCGCCGGTCGCCTACTTCATTTTTGCGTGGGCGCTGCCGGGTATTTCTTGGGAGTCCAAGCATTGAGTCAATCGACGAAGGGTCGTTCCGGGTCCGATAGGCGTGAGAGGGACGAGGCCGTGGCTGTGTCCCCGATTCGCCGTAGTCCGCGGCGCGAGGTGCGTCCGACGGATCAACCCCCGGAGGGTGCAACGCACAAGGATGCGAAGCCTGTCTTGTCTTTTACTGCGAAGCGCAGGGGCAAGGCTCCGTCGCATCTGGCGGATCTCGACGCCGCAGGACGCAAGCAGGTCCTGAAGGATCTGGGCCTGCCCGCTTTCCGTGCCGACCAGTTGTCGCGTCATTACTTCACGCACTTCGAGGCGGATCCGGAGCGCATGAGTGATATTCCAGCAGGTATGCGCGCGCAGGTGCGTGAGGCGCTTCTGCCGACTCTCGTGTCGAAGGTCGTTTCGTTGGAGGCGGATGGTGGTCGCACGATGAAGGATCTGTGGCGTCTCTATGACGGCGCGCAGGTCGAGTCGGTCCTTATGCGTTATCCGCAGCGTACGACTCTGTGCGTGTCTTCGCAGGCGGGGTGCGGTATGGCGTGCCCGTTCTGCGCGACAGGCCAGATGGGCCTGACCCGTAATCTGTCGACGGCCGAGATCGTCGATCAGGTTCGCTACGCGCAGGCCGCGTGCCGCGACGGCGTGCTGGCGGGTGGCCCGACGACTCTGTCGAACATCGTGTTCATGGGGATGGGGGAGCCGTTGGCCAATTACAAGACGGTGATTGGTGCGTTGCATCGCCTCATTGATCCGGCACCCGAGGGCTTTGGTATGAGCGCTCGCAACATCACTGTCTCTACGGTTGGCTTGGTTCCGGCGATCCGTAAGCTGGCGGGGGAGGGGATGCCGGTGACGCTGGCCGTGTCCCTGCATGCTCCCGATGACGACCTGCGCGATGAGCTAATTCCGATCAACTCGCGGTGGAAGGTGGGTGAACTCCTCGATGCGGCCCGCGCCTACTTCCTGGCGACCGGGCGCCGCGTCTCGATCGAGTATGCGCTCATTAAGGACATGAACGATCAGGAGTGGCGTGCGCAGCTCCTGGCCGATGAACTCAATAGACGAGGCCATGGCTGGGTTCATGTGAATCCGATTCCCCTGAACCCGACGCCCGGTTCCATTTGGACGGCGTCGACGAGGCACGCCCAAGACGCTTTCGTGAGTCGGCTGCGTGACAATGGCATTGCCACATCGATCCGTGACACACGCGGCTCGGATATCGATGGAGCGTGCGGTCAGCTCGCGACGGCGGTCGCCGAAGGTAAGCGCGGGCGTATGAAGGAGGACGCATGATCAGGAAAGACTTTTCGCGCAGCTTTTTGCGTATGGGATATGACGCGAGTGAAGTTCTGAGCTTCCTCGTTGACATCGAGCGCACCATCACGGGCGAGGAAACCGATCCTGAGAAGGTCATTACCGCTCAGAAGGCGGAGGACCAGGAGTTTTCCGTGAAGTGGCGTGGCTTCAATGATGAAGAGGTCGACATGGAGATTGATCGGCTTATTCAGGTGTTGCGAGGCCTTGATCGCCAGCGCGAGCAGGCGGCACAGAACGCCGAGCAGGCTGAGACGGCTGCTGTTCCGGTCCAGGCCGCCGCCTCGGCACCGGTGGCTGAACCTGCGCAGCCTACGCCGACTCCCGCCGTTGCGCAGATGCCCCAGGTAGCCGCTGGTAGCGCAGGCGTTGCGGGTGCCGCGTTGCCAGAGCAGACCGCGACGGAACGCTCAGCTGTGCCGCTCGCGCACGCGTCCGCTACGCTGCCTACGACTAACGATTTCATCTCGGCACCGCCTGTGGCGATTCCTGATGCCGAGCCGATGGCCCTGCCCGCCGAGTATGCCGATTTCGGCACGCAGAAGGCCGTTGATGACATTCTTCGTTCCATGACTCAGAGTAAGGAGCAATGATGGCTGAGTTCCCGAGGGTCGGTTTCTTCTCGAAGGGATACGACTGCGGACAGGTGGATGCGTTCTTTGAGGATGCGCGACGCGCGTACGAGGGTAGTGTGCCTCCGGAGCAGTTTAGTGCGGAGCAGGTGCGCCTGGCGACGTTCGAGCTGAAGAATCGTGGCTACCAGATCGAGGCCGTGGACGGTGCGATGAACCGCCTCGAGGCGGCGTTTATCAACCGCGACCGCGCCGACTCCGTGGCGGCTGAGGGTGAGGCTGCGTGGTATGACCGCGTCGCTGATCGTGCGACCACCCTGTACCCGCGTCTGCAGCGCCCGCGTGGTGAGCGTTTCTCGAATCCGACGAGTGGACGCGGCTACAGCTGCGAGGAGGTCGACGATCTGCTTGATCGCATCGCCGCTTACTTCGACGAGGCCGAAGAATTGACTGCGAACGAGATTCGCACGGCGACGTTCCGGCCTAAGCGCGGCAAGAAGGCGTACGCGGAGGGGCCGGTGGATGCCTACTTGGCTCGCGCGATCGAGATCCTGCTCGCGGTCGACTGATGGAGGCACGCGAGACGACCCTGATGGGTCCTGCCCCCGTTGTTTTGTTGGGTTCGACCGGTTCGATTGGTACTCAGGCGCGAGAGGTCATTGAGGCGCACAGGGGTCGTTTCGATGTGCTGGGGCTGAGTGCGGGCGGCTCGTCGATCACCGAGTTGGCTGCGCAGATCGTGGCCCTGGAACCCGCATACGTGGGTGTGGCGCGGGACGTGCGTGAGGAGTTGGCGGCTGCTGTCGAGTCGATGGGCGGCACGTGCCCCGAGGTATTTGTGGGCGAGAATGCCTCCGTCGAGGTCGTGTGCGCATCGGTCGAATTGGCAGCGCAGCTGTACCCTAGCGAGACGCCGGTGGTCCTCAACGGCATCACGGGTGGTGTCGGTTTGTCCTCGACGCTCGCGGCCCTCAACTGCGGGGCACGCCTGGCGCTGGCGAATAAGGAATCCCTGGTCGTGGGCGGAGCGTTGGTCAAGAACGCGATGCGTTTCCCGGGCCAGATCGTGCCGGTCGATTCGGAGCACTCGGCGATCGCCCAGGCGTTGGCCTCGGGCGTGCACGAGCGTGGTCTGACCTCCCCGGTCGTTTCTGGCCGCTCGGAGGTGGCCGATCTGGTGCTGACAGCCTCGGGCGGTCCTTTCCGCGGGCGCACTCGCGATCAACTGCGTGGGGTGCGTGCGGCGCAGGCACTTGCACACCCGACCTGGAGCATGGGTCCAGTCGTGACGATTAACTCCTCGACGCTGATTAACAAGGGCCTGGAACTCATCGAGGCACACATGCTGTTTGATGTGGAGCCGGAGCATATTGTGGCGACGGTTCATCCTCAGTCGATCGTCCACTCGATGGTGACGTGGCGCGACGGGGCGACGACGCTGCAGGCATCGCCTCCGGACATGCGGCTGCCTATTGCGTTGGGTCTGACGTGGCTCGAGCGCTTGGATGACGTGGAGGCACCTCTCACGTGGGGCAGTCTGTCGCAGTGGACTTTTGAGCCGGTCGATAACGAGACGTTCCCGGCGATTAACTTGGCCCGCTTCGCTGTGGGTGCGTCGGCCACTCACCCTGCGGTGCTCAACGCTGCGAACGAGGTCATGGTGGAGGCCTTCATCGACGGTATCGTGCCGTGGCTGGCGATTGTCGACACGGTGTCGGCTGTCGTTCACGAGCACGAGGGCGTCGCCGACCCGACGCTGGAGGATATTCTGGCCGCGCAGAGTTGGGCCGTTCAGCGCGCACGCGAATATATCGGTGCCGGCCAGTGGAAGGATCAGTGAGCGTGGGTTCGATTACGGGTATCGTCGTCATCACCATCGGTATTTTGGTGTCGGTGGCTCTCCATGAGGTGGGACACATGCTGCCCGCGAAGAAGTTCGGCGTCTTGGTGCCGGATTACGCGGTGGGCTTTGGTCCTGCCCTGTGGAAGAAGAAGATCGGCGATACCACGTACGCTTTGCGCGCGATCCTGCTCGGCGGCTATGTCAAGATCATCGGTATGTATGCTCCGGCTCGCCCGGGCACACGCCTCGTGGGGCGGCGCGGAAAGGTGACGCTCGCGCAGGAGGCCAGGGAGGCCTCGGCCGAGGAGATCCCGCAGGGCCAGGAGCATCGCGCGTTTTACCTGCTGAGCGCACCGAAGAAGATCACGGTCATGCTCTGCGGTCCGCTCATGAACCTGCTGATCTGCTTTGTACTCAGTGCTGTGACCATGGTGGGCATTGGCGCGCCCGCTGCGTCTCGCACGATTGCTTCGGTGTCCGAAACGATCCAGACCTCTGCGGGGGAGATCGCCTCTCCGGCTTACGAGGCCGGGGTTCGTCCCGGGGACACGGTCCTCGCGTGGAACGGAACGCCGATCGAGACCTTTGCACAGTTCCAGCGGGCGGTGGGCGCTACCCCGGAGGGTGAGTCTGCTGTGCTCACGGTCGGATGTGACGGGGCGACCGTGGATCTGACGGTGACCCCGGTGACGGGCGCGCGGGGTGCTCGGTATGTGGGCGTGACGGCCGGGTACGAGTATGTGTCCGCGTCGCTGACGGATGTGCTGGAGGCCGACTGGCAGATGTTTACGGGAACTGCATCCGTTATCGTGCGCCTGCCCCAAGCCGTGTGGCAGGTCGGACGCTCTGTCGTGACCGACGAGCAGCGCGATGCGACCGGCATCGTCTCGGTTGTGGGCGTGGGCCGCATGGCGGGTGAAGTGACGGGAGATTCGGCGGCGTTGGGCCTGCATGACACTCGCCAGGTAGTGGGCGCGCTGCTCAGTCTGCTGGCCTCATTGAACATGGCGCTCTTCGTCTTCAACCTGATCCCGCTGCCGCCCCTGGATGGCGGACACATCCTGGGCGCGGTGTATGAGGGCGTGCGTCGTCAGGTTGCGAGCCTGCGCGGCAAGGAGGATCCCGGTCCGGCCGACACTGCGCGTCTGGTTCCTCTTACCTGGGTGGTTGGTGGGGTTCTCATCGTGATGAGTTTCATTCTTATCGTCGCCGACATCGTCAAGCCCATTTCGCTTAGCTGATCCCGGTGTGCCCTGCTCCTCGACAAAGAGTGCGTGGAGGCGAGGAAAGCGAGCCTGACCACGTGGGCGGTGCCCGCGTGGGAAGGATGCGCCCGGGTAGGCGATAATGGGCGGGTGAGTGAAATCAATCTTGGTATGCCCTCAGTTGCCACGTCGCCGTTCCCGCGCAAGCCGACGCATCAGCTGATGGTGGGAAACGTTCCCGTGGGCGGCGGGGCACCGGTGTCCGTCCAGTCTATGACGACGACGAAAACGCACAACATCGGCGCGACGCTGCAGCAGATCGCCGAGCTGACGGCCGCAGGCTGCGACATCGTTCGAGTCGCCTGCCCGACGGATAAAGATGCGGAGGCGCTGCCGATCATCGCCCAGCAGTCGCGTATCCCCGTTATCGCCGACATCCACTTCAAGCCGAAGTACGTCTTCCAGGCGATTGAGGCCGGCTGCGGTGCTGTGCGCGTGAACCCGGGTAACATCCGCAAGTTCGACGACCAGGTCAAGGACATCTGCAAGGCCGCCTCCGATCACGGCGTGTCCCTACGTATCGGCGTCAACGCCGGCTCGCTGGATCCGCGCCTGCTCAAGAAGTACGGTCGTGCCACGCCCGAGGCGCTGGTTGAATCCGCGATCTGGGAGGCCTCGCTCTTTGAGGAGAACGACTTCCACGACTTTAAGATCTCGGTCAAGCACCACGACGTGCTCACCATGGTCCAGGCGTATCGCATGCTTTCCGAGGCGGGCGACTGGCCGTTGCACCTGGGAGTGACCGAGGCCGGCCCTGCTTTCCAGGGCACCATCAAGTCCGTCTCGGCGTTCTCTATCCTGCTGGCCGAAGGCATCGGCGACACGATCCGTGTCTCTCTGTCGGCTCCTCCCGTCGAGGAAGTCAAGGTCGGCACGAAGATGCTGGAGTTCCTGGGCCTGCGTGATCGCACGCTCGAGATCGTGTCCTGCCCGTCGTGTGGCCGCGCCCAGGTAGACGTGTGGACACTGGCGGAGAACGTCACTGAAGGTCTCAAGGAACTGACCGTTCCGCTGCGCGTGGCCGTCATGGGCTGCGTCGTCAATGGCCCCGGTGAGGCCCGTGAGGCAGACCTGGGTGTCGCGTCGGGTAACGGCAAGGGCCAGATTTTCATCCGCGGCAAGGTCGTCGAGACTGTCCCCGAGGACCAGATCGTCGAAACCCTCATCCGCCGCGCGAACGCGTTGGCCGAGGAGATGGGCCTGGAGCCTGGTTCCGGTACCGTCGAGGTGAATCCGATTACCGCCCCGGAGGGCAAGCTTCCGGGCAGTGGCTGCTGACAGATAAAGAGGAACCCTATGCGTCTTCGTACCCTTGCCTGCCTGTCCCTCGTGGGCGGCGTGTGTGCACTGGCCGCGACCGGCTTTCCGCGCCGCATTGGTCTGACCGCCTCCCAGGCGGATGTGTCCCTTCCCGGCGACCTACTGCTGCCCGGCGCGAACGTTGTCGTGGATCGCGGTATCGCCATTGACGCTCCGGCTTCGGTCGTCTGGGACGTCCTGGGGCACGTGTTTGAACCCGCCGATGAGTCGATGATCATTGAGATCGCTGATGAGGACCACGTCCTGATGCACGTGACCGCGCCCGCTGCGCCCGAGGGCAGCCCGGCCTCGGGAACCTGCGTGATTGCCCTGCTGCCCCTGTCGCCGTCGCGCACCCTGCTGCACATTCGTGAGCGTCATGAGGCACAGGGACGCGAACGCGCGCTCGTGTGGGCGGGCGTGGCAGCCGAGTCCCTGTCCTCCCTGTCGATGCTGCGTGACCTGCGTGATGCGTGTCTGGCACACGCCGTCGACGCCTGAGTCACACGGATTTGCCCCTGTTTCGGGTGGCGCACTCATCCCCGCGGTGTTGTAGTATCGAGCTACACGCAACGCCGACGGGGATGTTGCGCTTTCTGAAGGGTGACCAATGCTCCTCAACGCCACCGCACTGCTTGCAGTCATCGGCCTGCTCATCGCACTTCTGTGGGCGTGGGTGTGGTCTGGAGTGTTCGCGAGTTCCCGACGCGTTGCGATGCGCATGGACATGCGCGGTGGCTCGGCCAGCGCGGAGCTGAACCGTGTTGTGTGGCCGCTGATGCCTCTGCTCTCCCTCGTCTGGTTTGTGACTGCCGACCTCGTGGGTCACGAGGCAGTCGGCGCAGACACCATGGGTTCGTGCGCGCTGCTCCTGGGCCTTTTCGGCGTTATGGTCGCCGTCGCGATTCAGTCCCTGTACCTGGGGGGACTGCCTGAGTGGGCATACCCGGGGTGGATGGCACGTCGCTACTACGTGGCAAACCCGGGTGCTCGCGAGCGCGAGCTGGGCGCGGGCGCGGTGATTTAACGGGCTTCATGCCCTGATGAGGGGTCACACGGCTGTGCCGGTGGCCTTCAAACCCGTGCGTGCCGTACTCTTGGAGCATGCTTCGAAATCTCTCGACTTTCTTCCTGCGAACTCTGCGTGAGGACCCGGCTGACGCCGAGGTCAATTCCCACAAGCTGCTGGTTCGCGCCGGTTACATTCGCCGCTGTGCCCCCGGCATTTACACGTGGCTGCCCCTCGGCCTGCGTACGCTGCGCAAGATCGAGGACATCGTCCGCGAGGAAATGGACGCGATGGGTGCACAGGAGGTGCACTTCCCGGGCCTGATCCCCGCCGACCCCTACAAGGCAACGAACCGCTGGGAAGAGTACGGCCCGACGCTGTTCAAGCTCAACGACCGTAAGGGCGGCGACTACCTGCTGGCCCCCACGCACGAGGAGATGTTCACGCTCCTCGTCAAGGACATGTACTCCTCGTACAAGGACCTGCCCGCCACCCTCTACCAGATTCAGACGAAGTACCGCGACGAGGCCCGCCCGCGCGCCGGCCTGATCCGCGGCCGTGAGTTCGTCATGAAGGACGCCTACTCCTTCGACATCGATGACGAGGGACTGGACGCCTCCTACCAGGCTGAGCGCGACACCTATGAGCGCATCTTCCAGCGCTTGGGCCTGCGCTACGTTATCGTGTCCGCGATGAGCGGTGCGATGGGCGGCTCGCGCTCGGAGGAGTTCCTGCACCCCTCGCCGATTGGTGAGGACACCTTCGTGGCGTCCCCGGGTGGCTACGCCGCCAACGCCGAGGCCGTGACCACCCCCGTCCCCGAGGCCGTTGACGCGTCGGGTGTTCCCGCGCCCGTCGAGGTTCCCACGCCCGACGCTCCGACGATTGAGGCGCTCGTGGATCTGCTCAACGAGCGCTACCCGCGTGAGGATCGCCCCTGGACCGCCGCCGACACGCTGAAGAATGTCGTCGTGACGCTCACCCACCCGGACGGTGAACGCGAGCTGCTCGTCGTGGGCATCCCCGGCGACCGCGACGTCGACATGAAGCGCCTCGAGGCCGCCGTGGCTCCCGCCGAGGTCGACATGGCGTCGGATTCGGACTTCGAGCCGCACCCCGAACTGGTGCGCGGCTACATCGGCCCGACGGTGCTGGGACCCAACTCGCCGCAGCGCGTCGTTGATGAGGAAGGCAATACCTCCGGTTCCGTGCGCTACCTGGTGGATCCGCGCGTCGTCGAAGGCACCGTATGGGTCACGGGCGCGAACGCTGAGCAGCGCCACGTTCTGAACCTCGTCATGGGCCGCGACTTCACGGCCGATGGCACCATCGAGGCCGCCGAGGTGCGCGAGGGCGACCTGGCCCCCGACGGCTCGGGTCCCCTCCACCTGGAGCGCGGCATCGAGATCGGCCACATCTTCCAGCTGGGTCGCAAGTACGCCAAGGCCCTGGGCCTGACCGTCTTGGATGAGAACGGAAAGACCCAGGTCGTGACCATGGGCTCCTACGGCATCGGCGTCACCCGCGTCATGGCGGCCCTGGCCGAGGCGAACTGCGACGACAAGGGCCTGAGCTGGCCCGCGCAGATTGCTCCCTTCGACGTGCACGTCCTGGCCACCGGCAAGGGCGACGAGGTCTTCGAGACCGCTCAATCGCTGGGCGAGCAGCTTGATGCGGCCGGCCTGGACGTCCTCGTCGACGACCGCCGTAAGGTCAGCGCCGGCGTGAAGTTCAAGGATTACGAGCTGGTCGGCGTACCTTTCGGCCTTGTTGTGGGCCGTTCGCTGGCTGATGGCCAGGTCGAGATCCGCGTGCGCGCCACAGGCGAGACTATCGTCGTGCCCGTCGAGGAAGCCGTCGCGCGTCTTCGCGAGCAACACGGCGCAGCCCTGAAGGGGGAGTGACATGGCGATCCGTCCCATCCGCATCATCGGTGACCCCGTGCTGCGCACAGTGTGCGACCCGATCACGGAGATCACTCCGAATGTGAAGGCTCTCGTTGAGGACCTCCTCGAGGGCGTCGATATGGAGGGCCGCGCTGGCCTGGCCGCTAATCAGATCGGCGTCAGCCTGCGTGCTTTCTCCTGGAACATCGATGGGGAGATCGGCTACGTGCTGAACCCCCGTATTGTTGCCCTGAGCGAAGACGAGTACCAGGATGGCGACGAAGGATGCCTGTCGGTTCCGGACCTGTGGTATCCGACCGAGCGTGCCTGGTATGCCCGCTGCGAGGGCACCGACCTGGACGGCAAGAAGGTTATTGTCGAAGGTGAGGAACTCATGGCTCGTTGTATCCAGCACGAGTGCGATCACCTCGACGGACACATCTACATCGATCGTCTGGATCGACCGACGCGCAAGAAGGCGCTGCGCGACATTCGTAAGGCTGGATTCTGACCTGCCGGAAGTTGATCAAAGTGCGAAACGCGCCGGGAAATGCCCTGCATTTCCCGGCGCGCTCCTCTATCCTGTCAGTACATCGTGTGTGCTCGTTTCGGCGCATTTCGTTGCGACTCCCAGGTAATTAGGACGTAGGGGAAGACGATCCTGACAAAGCCTACAAGGAGGAACAATGAGAGGGTCATACACCCGCGGTGTATTTTTCGTGCACTCAACACCGCCCGCTCTGTGTCCGCACATCGAGTGGGCGTTGGGTACCGCGCTCGGCCAGGAGGTTCGCCTCCAGTGGACCGATCAAGATGCGGCGCCGGGCATGGTCCGCTGCGAGTTTTCGTGGGTTGGGCCGGTTGGCTCGGGTGCCCGTTTGGCATCCGCTCTGCGCGGTTGGGAACATCTGCGCTACGAGGTCACCGAAGAGGCGACCGCCTCGAACGATGGTGGGCGCTGGTGTCACACCCCGTCGCTGGGCATCTTCCACTCACAAATGGACTCCGTCGGTAATGTTGTCGTCCCCGAGGACCGCATTCGCGCCGCCATGGAGAACGCATCCTCCTACGAAGAACTGGTCCAGGGCCTGGAACTGGCACTCGGTCAGGCGTGGGACGATGAACTTGAGTCCTTCCGTCACGCGGGCGCTGGTGCACCCGTGCGCTGGCTGAACAACCGGGTGAGCTGATGGGGTCCATCGCTGATCTGCTGGGAGACCAGCTGCGTGCCGGGCTAGCGCAGCTGGTCGATCCCGCTACCGAGGATGATGCAACTGAGGGTGCCCAGGCCTCGTCTATCGACGCGGGCGAGTACGTAAGTACTCAGGACCGTGCGCGCGAGGCAGTGATGGAAGCCATCCTCGACGAGGCTGACCTTGCTCCTGGCGATGCGCGCGCCGAGCTGACCCTGCGCGGGGATCTGGACATGGACGATGTGTCCCTGTATGCCGTCGTTGCGCGCGTCGAACGCGAGGCGAAAGTGGCGCTCACCGACGCGCAGATCGAGGAGTGGGAAACTCTCGGGGACCTGCTCGACGCCGTTGCGCAGGCCGCTTGTCATGACTGACGAAAGGCCGAGTTAGGGGAGCGTCAACGATCTTCCCGAGATTCGTAAAGTGCCTGACAAAGTGGGACTTCGTGCCTACCATGGAGGCGGATCGCCGGGAAACTTCCGGCGTACACTCCGACGGAAGGAACGACGTTGACCCGCACCGAAGAGGATCTGCTCGGCACGCGCGAAGTACCCGACGACGCGTACTGGGGAATCCACACACTGCGAGCCATTGAGAACTACCAGATCTCAGGCCGCACCATCAACGAGGCACCCGAACTGATTCGTGCGTTTGCGCAGGTTAAGAAGGCGTGCGCCTTGGCGAACATGCAGCTCAAGGCCATGAAACCCGTCAAGGCCGAGGCAATCATCGCCGCCTGCGACGAAATCATCGAAAACGGGCGTTGCATGGACCAGTTCCCCGTCGACCAGTTCCAGGGCGGCGCGGGCACATCCGTGAACATGAACGCGAACGAGGTCATCGCGAACCTCGCGCTCGAAATCCTGGGGGAGGAGAAGGGGCGCTACGACGTGATCAACCCCAACGATCACGTCAACCGCTCGCAGTCGACGAACGACGCCTACCCGACCGCGTTCCGCATCGCCCTGTGGCGCAAGGTGAATCGTTTGCGCAAGGCCCTCGACGAGCTGGCGGACGCCTTCGATGAGAAGGGTGCCGAGTTCCGTAACATCCTGACGATGGGACGCACCCAGCTGCAGGACGCCGTTCCTATGTCGCTGGGCGGCGAATTCTCCGCGTTCGCGCACACGCTGCGCGAGGAAGATGAGCGCCTCGTCAATAACGCCGAGCTGCTCCTGGAGACGAACCTGGGTGCCACCGCTATCGGCACGGGCCTGAATACGCCGGACGGCTACCAGCAGGTCGTCGTGCGCCACCTGCGCCGCATCACGGGCGCGCGCGTCGTCGGCTCCCCGAACCTCCTCGAGGCCACCTCCGACACCGGTGCCTACGTGTCTATGCACGCCACCATCAAGCGCAGCGCCGTCAAGCTCTCCAAGGTCTGCAACGATCTGCGTCTGCTGGCCTCCGGCCCGCGCGCTGGCCTCAACGAGATCAACCTGCCGAAGATGGCGGCCGGCTCCTCGATCATGCCCGCAAAGGTCAACCCCGTCATCCCCGAGGTCGTCAACCAGGTGTGCTTCAAAGTCATCGGTAACGACCAGACCGTCACCATGGCGGCCGAGGCCGGACAGCTCCAGCTCAACGTCATGGAGCCCGTCATCGCGCAGGCACTCATCGAGTCCATCAACCTGCTTGTCAACGCATGCGATACGCTGCGCGAACGCTGCATCACCGGCATCACAGCGAACGAGGAAGTGTGCCGCGGCTACGTGGAGAACTCCATCGGCATCGTCACCTACTTCAACGACGTGATCGGACACCACCTGGGCGACGTCGTCGGCAAGCGCGCCGCCGCCGAAGGTAAGACCGTGCGCGAGGTCATCCACGACATGGAACTCCTCTCCGAGTCCGAGGTCGAGCGCATCCTCTCGCCCGAAAACCTCGCCAACCCGAAGTACGCGGGCACCGAAGAGGAATGAGCGCTGCGCTCACAGCCTGCGCATATGACCGAGGCCGGGGAACCCACGTGGGGCCCCGGCCTCGTCGTTTGTGTGATCTCAGGACTGCAGCGACTCCTTGAAGGCGCGCACGAATGTACCAAAACGCTCCACCTGTTCTGAGAAGTACCGATAGATGCGGCGGCGTGCATCGCCCACGTATTCGACGGTACGAAGCTCCTCGTATCGGAATCGACCTCGTTCGTCGATGAGGTCAGAATCAACCAGCCGGGCCGTGACCTCGCAGCGGAAGTGCGTGTAGGTACCGTCATCTGTGGCCTCTAGGACACGGCACACCAGGCTCATCTGTGAATCGTCGAGCACGGGGATGCCGTTATAGTTGCTCGATGCCACGTGGGTGTCGCTGAGCTTATCTCCACCAGAGATGGTGCCTGCGTATTCGAAGAGTCCCATGGCCTCGGCCCCGAAAAGATTGAGGGAACACACGCCCGAGCGCTTGATCGAGCGCGCCGCGTGCGTGGTGGAATCGCAGCCGATCATGACCATCTGGCCAAGCGAATACGACGAGGACCCCGTCGTGATGCCGACCCCCACTTCCTCATCGGGATAGGCCAGGATATAGACGGGAAAGCCGTAATAGAACTTCTCGGTGTCGTAGGGAACGTGCATGCTTCCATTGTGCGCCGGACGTATCGGGTGGGCAGGGCGTACGACGTGGAAGGAGAGCATGTCCACGAGGCACGAGTGGGCCGGAAGCACACACTACCGGCCCACTCGGTTATGCGCGCTAGTCGGCGGAAGGGTTGTCCCGCTGCTTCAGCTCGCGCCGCACGTCCCCGAGTTCCTCACACATAGCCATGGTGAACGGATGGTCGGCACCCAGGACGCGCTGGCTGCTGACGAGGAGCTGTTCGTACAGGGTGATGGACTCGTCTGTGTGACCAGCCTCTCGGTATGAGTCTGCGAGTTCACGGCGCGTGTTGTACGTGCCCGGGTGGTCTTCGCCCAGGACGCGGATCTGGTCTTTCATGACCTGCTCGTACAGGGTGATGGACTCAGGAAGGCGGCCAACAGACCGGTATGTGTATGCGATGTTGTTGAGCGTGGTGAGCGTGTGAGGATGGTCTTTGCCCAGAGCGCGGGCCTGGTCTTGAGCGACCTGCTCGTACAGGGTGATGGCTTCATCGTGGCGCTCAGCAGACGCGTATGCGCTTGCGAGGTTGTTGCGTGCGGTGAGTGTGTGGGGGTGGTTGTCACCCAGGATGCGCGCGCGGTCTGTGATGACCTGCTCGAATAGGGTGATGGCTTCATCATGGCGCTCAGCAGACGCGTATGCGCATGCAAGGCTGTGGCGTACGGTGAGCGGGCGGGGATGGTCGGGACCCAGGACACAGGTCAGGCCTGTGGCGACCTGTTCGTACAGGGCGATGGCTTCATCGCGGCGGCCAGCTGATTCGTATGCGTCTGCCAGGTTGTTGCGCGTGTTGAGTGTGTGGGGGTGGTTGTCACCCAGGATGCGCGCGCGGTCTGTCGCGACCTGTTCGTACAGGGCGATGGCTTCATCGCGACGGCCCACCGCATTGTAGGTGTATGCGAGATTATTGCGGGTGCTGAGTGTGAGGGGGTGGTCTTCGCCCAGGACGCGCGCGCGGCCTGTGGCGACCTGCTCATACAGTTGGATAGCCTCAACACGGCGGCCAGCAGCCTCGTATGCGTCTGCCAGGCTGTTGCGTGTGCTGAGTGTGAGGGAGTGGTTGTCACCCAGAACGCGCGCGCGGCCTGTGGCGGCTTGCTCGTACAGTTGGATTGCCTCAACGAAGCGGCCCGCCTGCAGGTGACAGTTTGCAAGGTTGTTACGCAAGGTCAGGGTGTTAGGATGATCGTCGCCAAAAATGCGGGTGCTGTCGGTGATGACCTGCTCAAACAGGGTGATAGCCTCATCGAGGCGCCCCGCCTCCTGGTAACAGGTGGCGAGATCGTTGCATGCGCTGAGCGTCTGAGGATGATTCTCACCCAGAACACGTGCATAGTCTTCGAGGATCTGCTCGTACAAGGTGATGGCCTCATCGAGGCGCCCTGTCTGCACATAGGTGTCCGCAAGGTTGCTGCGCTCGGTGAGTCTACTTAGGTGGTCTTCGTCCGTGATGCGGGTCGGGTCTTCGGCGGTCTGCTGGTGGGAGACCTGTGTCAGTGCGGTGATTGTGCGTTCAAGTGCTGTGTGCTTGAAATCCGGTGACGCTGGTGCGAGCGTCAGGTACTCCTGCACGACGCTACTCAGGAGTGCATCGAGGTGGTGGTGCTCGCCGGGGGTGTAGTTCTGGCGTGCTGAGGCTGATTGTGCGAGAACGTAGTACCGGAATACCTCGGGCTTGAGTATTGCTTCACGTAGGGCGTTCTCGTCGTCGGCAAGGAGAGTGATGGTTTGCTTCACTGATGTCTCAAGATGATCGATGAAGCTATCGATGTGGGACCTGTCGTAGCCCGATTCAACGAGCTGTCCCTCGATTGCGTCCAGTTCAGCGCTTATCGAGTTTGTCAGGTGGTCACATGTCTGTGCGTCGCAACTACCGGCTATTTGATCTAGAAGGCTGCGGGCCCGTTGGTAGAGGTCGTGCCCACCCTCAATTGAGTCGGCAGTGAAGCCAAATCCCGGTACTGTAACAATCGATGTCACGATGTTGGTCGTAATACTTAAAGCTGCCATCGCTGTGTTCATGCGCACAGTGTACTTGCTACAACAGGCGGGAATGACAACCGGAGAAAACTTGTTGCAGCTGGGACGAACGTGACGATGGGTGGTCTGGTTTCGTGGCACGAATTGAGTGAATCGAAGACGTGGGGGAGAGGGGACGAGGCCGGGGAACCCGCGTGGGGAACCCCGGCCTCGTTCTCATGATCGCTGGGCACCGCGAGGGAAGAACGCGGGCCTAGCGACGCTCACTCTTCGCCAGCGTGGTCGTTGCCCTGGATCGCGCAGTTGAAGAGCTCGTACTTGTCGATCGCCTGCTGGACGACCGACGGGTCAACCTGACCCTTGTCGGCGAGGGCGGCCAGCGTGCGCACGACCATCGACTCGGCGTCGATGTGGTACCAGCGGCGGGCAGCACGGCGCGTGTCGGAGAAACCAAAGCCGTCCGCACCGAGCACGTGGTAGTCGCCGGGGACCCACTGACGGATCTGATCGGGCAGCATGCGGTCGAAGTCGGAGGAGGCCACGAACGGACCCTCGCGACCCGCGAGCTTGGCCGACACGTAGGGGGTGCGGCGCGGCTCGGTCGGGTGCAGGTAGTTGTGCTCCTCAGCATCCAGGCCGTCGCGGCGCAGCTCGTTCCACGAGGTCACGGACCACACGGCGGCATCCACGCCCCAGTCGCGAGCCAGGAGCTCGCGCGCCTCGCGTGCCCACGGTACGCCGACGCCGGAGGCGAGCAGCTGAGCCTTGGGGCCGCCGAAGTTCTGGTGCTCATCGAGGTTGTAGATGCCCTTGACGATGCCCTCGACGTCCACGTTCTCCGGCTCAGCCGGCTGGTGAATCGGCTCGTTGTACACGGTGATGTAGTACATGACGTTCGGGTCGCGGCCGCCCGCGTCACCGTACATGCGCTGCAGGCCGTCCGCCATGATGTGGCGGATCTCGTAGGCGTAGGCCGGGTCGTAGGACACGAACGCGTGGTTGGTCGCGGCCAAAACCTGAGAGTGACCGTCCATGTGCTGCAGGCCCTCGCCCGCGAGCGTCGTGCGGCCGGCCGTCGCGCCGATGACGAAGCCCTTGGTGAGCTGGTCGCCGGCCGCCCAGAACTGGTCGCCCGTGCGCTGAAAGCCGAACATCGAGTAGAAGATGTAGATCGGCACCATCGGTAGGTCGTGCGTGGCGTACGCCGTGCCGACGACCTGGAAGGCGGCAGCGGAGCCGGCCTCGGTGATACCCGTGTGCAGGATGCGGCCCTGCTCAGACTCGCGGTAGGACAGCATCATGTCCGCGTCGACGGGCGTGTAGGACTGGCCGGTCGTGTTGAAGATCTTCGCCGAGGGGAAGATCGCGTCCAGACCGAAGGTGCGGGCCTCGTCGGGGATGATCGGCACGAAGTACTTGCCGACCTGCTTGTCCTTCATGAGGTCCTTGATCAGACGCACGAGGGCCATGGTCGTGGCGACCTCGAGCTTGCCGGAACCCTTGGACAGTGCTTCAAAGGGGCGGGCGGGCAGCTCGGGGAGCTTGGGCTGGCGGTCGGCGCGACGCTCGGGCACCCAGCCGCCGAGGATCTCGCGGCGCTCCTTCATGTACTGCAGGGCCGGGTGATCGGCCGGCGGCATGTAGTACGGAGGCATGTAGGGATCGCGCTCGAGTTCTTCGTCCGTGATCGGGATCTGCAGGCGGTCGCGCAGCTGCTTGGCGTCCTCGAGCGTCAGCTTCTTCATCTGGTGCGTCGAGTTACGTCCCGCGAAGTGCGTGCCCAGCGCGTAGCCCTTAATGGTGTGGGCGAGGACGACTGTCGGCTGGCCGGTGTGCTCCATGGCTGCCTTGTAGGCCGCGTAGACCTTGCGGTAGTCGTGGCCGCCGCGCTTGAGTTCCCAGAGCTGGTCGTCGGTCCAGTTCTTGACCATTTCCTTGGTGCGCGGGTCGCGGCCGAAGAAGTGTTCGCGCACGTAGGCGCCGTCGTTCGCGCGGAAGGTCTGGTAGTCGCCGTCCAGGGTTTCGTTCATGACGTGGACGAGGGCGTCGTCCTTGTCGGCGGCGAGCAGCTGGTCCCAGCCGCGGCCCCAGATGACCTTGATGACGTTCCAGCCGGCACCCTTGAAGAAGGCTTCCAGCTCCTGGATGATCTTGCCATTGCCGCGAACCGGGCCGTCGAGGCGCTGCAGGTTGCAGTTGATGACGAAGGTCAGGTTGTCCAGGCGCTGCTGGGCCGCCAGCTGGAGCATGCCGCGGGACTCGGGCTCGTCCATTTCACCGTCGCCGATGAAGGCCCAGGTGTGCTGCTGGGAGGTGTCTTTGATCCCGTTCATGTGCAGGTAGCGGTCGAACCACGCCTGGTAGATGGCCTCGGCGGGACCCAGGCCGAGCGAGACCGTGGGGAACTCCCAGAAGCGGTCGAGCTGGCGCGGGTGCGGGTATGAGGGCAGGCCGTGCGCGGTGGACACCTGCTGGCGGAATCCGTCCATCTCCTCTTCGGAGAGGCGGCCTTCCAGGAAGGCACGCGCGTAGGGGCCGGGGGAGGCATGACCCTGGAAGAAGACGTGGTCGCCGCCGCCGGGGTGATCCTTGCCGCGGAAGAAGTGGTTGAGGCCGACCTCGTAGAGGGTGGCGACGGAGGCGTAGGAGGAGATGTGTCCACCGACTTTGACGCCGGGGCGCTGGGCGCGCGTCACCTGGACGGCGGCGTTCCAGCGGATCCAGCGGCGGTATTCGCGCTCCATGGCTTCGTCGCCGGGGAAGTACGGTTCCTGGTCAACGGGGATGGTGTTGACGTAGGGGGTCGTGTATTCCTGGGGGAGCTGAACGCCGTTTCGGCGCGCTTCGCTGAGCATGTGCAGCAGGATGTAGCGTGCGCGGGGGCCGCCCTTTTCGTTGATGAGTCCGGACAGGGACTCGACCCATTCGGCGGTCTCCTGGGGGTCGTTGTCGGGGACCTGGGGGATCAGCCCGTTGACGACGACGGGGCGTGACTCGTGGAGTTGGCTCACGGTGTACCTTCTCGCTTGACTCGGAGCTGCGACGTGCAGCGTTCGTGGGCGGTGTCTTCGATCGACACCGCACATATCGGGACCATTGTCCCACTAATGGTGTGGCTTTTCTAGCGTTTGATGATCCACGTGTGTATGAGGTGCCTTTCACCGATGTTGGACGCTGGCGCTATGCGTAAACCTGCTGGTCAGAGTGATGTTGTCCATCATGGGTGTTTCGCCTGGTGTTATCCCTTGCATTCGATCTGGTTTCATGCCCTAGGATGAAGGAGTGAACGTTGATATGACACAGAGCAGCAGCTCGTCGAGAGGCGGTGCTGCGTGATGGCAGTGAGCCTGGGTTTTGCGTCCGATGCGATCGTGCAGGAGTTCTACGTCGATGATGACGTCGATCAGAAGGTGCGCGAGTCGATTGAACAGGAGACCGGTCATCCGCTGGTTGACGTCGATTATGGCGATGTCGTGGACGGCGCGATCGTGTGGTGGCGCGCGGATGACGCTGAGGAGGAGGACCTGGCCGACGTCCTGGTGGACGCCATGTCGAACCTGGATGACGGTGGCCTGATTTGGGTTCTGATTCCTAAGCCGGGGCGTCCTAATTCGGTGCGCGTGGGCGACGTTGAGGAGGCCGCAAAGATCGCGGGCCTGCATGCGACGACGTCGACGGCGCTGGGCGAGGAGTGGGCGGGCGTGCGCGTGACCGCGCGTCCTCGCTCGCGTCGCTAGGTTTATCGACGAGGCCTGGGCGGGGGAGCGCTCTTGGGTGTTCCTTTCGCTCGGGTCAGAAAGTGACCGTGCGCGCTCGATCTGGTAGATTGGCGCGTGCGTGGGGCCTTTAGCTCAGTTGGTTAGAGCGTCTGGTTTACACCCAGAAGGTCATCGGTTCGAGCCCGGTAGGGCCCACAAACGCCCGGGGGCCGGAAGCGAAAGCTTCCGGCCCCGACGCGTATCTTTCGGCGGCGCGCTACTCGGCGGCTGAGTCCTCCTCCTGCTCCGCCGATTTGTGCAAGGCTGCTTTGGGGTTATAGGACACTAGGGTTAAGGGTCAAAATGTGTGTCTGGCTCGGCGTGTCGCGGGGGTTAGATTTGG
>ERZ773011.9-NODE-9-length-82916-cov-12.1893_pt1 | contig 82916 bp, 60 predicted proteins | sample MGYA00580662_ERZ773011 | MGnify/ENA primary metagenome ERZ773011 (study PRJEB29015, sample SAMEA2738118) | human oral metagenome | biome: human oral; feature: human-associated habitat; material: saliva | place: China | collected 2169 ... | reverse complement strand
CCAAAATCAAGGGGATCCATTGATAGGTCCTTACTATGTGTGTACTTAATGTGTGTTTGTGCCAGATTTCGGGTAGTCCCCCGCCGATGGAGGGCATACGAGAGTTACTGACACACTGTCTCTCATGCTTCTAAGGTACAGGGTTTTCCTAAGAAGCTGTGAGTAGGCTGTGCATAGTATGGACGTTTATTGTTTGACGTTTCGCTAAAGGTACCTTGGACGTTATCCCTCGATGTGAGGGTGGTGAGAGGAATGAGACACGATGGTGCCTTGCGGGGTTGAGAAGCAGTTTCGGAACCTCGGTGAAATATTGCAGTTTTTAATATTTTCTGCAAAATTTTGGTGACAGATTTCGTGATTGTGACAGACACTTCAAGTAGTGCTCAAAGCTTAAATTTGCCTGTTTTATGCGGAATTTACGCGGAATCTCCGAGAATTGCGTGACTATTCTCACACAAAATTCATGGATTGTGACACGCCAGCCACCACTGCCCCGCAAGGCACCGCAATACCCCACAAGGCACCGCACGCTACATATCGATGCTCTACATATCAATGCTCTCGGCATCCAGCTGATGAGCACCCGCAATGATGAACTCCTTACGCGGAGCCACCTCAGAACCCATCAACAAGGAGAACGCACGCTCGGCAGCCTCCGCATCCTCAATGCGAATACGGCGCAGCATGCGATGACGCGGGTCCATCGTCGTCTCAGCCAGCTGGTCAGCGTCCATCTCACCCAGACCCTTATAGCGCTGAATGGGTTCCTTATACGACACACCTTGCTCCTGCAGGGAATCCAGAAGCTCGTGCAGCTGCTTCTCCGAGTAGGTGTACACCATCTCGTTCGGCTTGCCGCGGCGCACCACCTCCACGCGATGCAGAGGCGGAACCGCAGCGTACACGCGACCTGCCTCGATCAGCGGACGCATGTAACGGTAGAACAGGGTCAGCAGCAGGGTACGAATATGGGCGCCGTCCACATCCGCATCGGTCATCATAATGACCTTGCCGTAGCGAGCAGAGTCCAGATCAAAAGTACGACCCGAGCCTGCACCAATCACCTGAATCAACGCAGCGCACTCGGCATTCGCGAGCACATCAGTCACCGAAGCACGCTGAGTGTTCAGGATCTTACCGCGAATCGGCAGCAGAGCCTGATACGAAGAAGAACGCGCCAGACGCGCCGTACCCAGCGCCGAGTCACCCTCCACAATGAACAGCTCAGAATGCTCAACGTTGGTTGAACGGCAATCCACCAGCTTGGTGGGCATGGACGAAGACTCCAGCGCGGTCTTACGGCGCTGAGTTTCCTTATGGATGCGCGCCGAGACGCGGGTCTTCATCTCAGAGACAACCTTCTCGCACAGAGCGGTCGCCTGAGCCTTCTCCGCACGGGCGGTCGACTCCAGGCGAGCCTTCAGGGCATCCCCCACGACCTTCGACACGATCTGGCGAACCGCAGGGGTACCCAGAATCTCCTTGGTCTGACCCTCAAACTGCGGCTCGGCAAGACGCACGGTCAGCACGGCGGTTAGGCCGGCGAGCACGTCGTCCTTCTCAATCTTGTCGTTACCCACCTTGTACTTGCGGGCGTTATCGGCAAGGTGCTTGCGCATCACGCGCAGCAGGCCCTGCTCAAAACCGGTAGTGTGAGTACCGCCCTTGGGGGTGGCAATAATGTTCACAAAGCTACGGACCGTCGTCTCATAGCCAATGCCCCAGCGCAGCGCAACGTCCACTTCACAATCGCGCTCCACATCGGTCAGCTGCGAGCGGCCGTCCTCACCCAGCACGGGCACGGTCTCGGTGAAAGAACCGCTGCCGCTAAAACGCCAGGTGTCGGTAATACGCTCATCGTGCGCAAGGAAATCGACGAACTCGCTAATGCCGCCGTCGTACTGGAAAACTTCCTCGTGGGGCTCCAACTCACCGGGAGTGCCGGGCAGGCGGCGCTCATCGCGGATGCAAATACGCAGACCCGGAATGAGGAACGCAGTCTGGCGCGCACGAGCCGCCAAATCCTCGTAGCTGAACTTAGCGTCGGGGGTGAAAATCTGCGGGTCAGCCCAATAGCGCACGCGGGTGCCGGTCACGCCACGCTTAGCGCGACCCACAACCTGCAGGGCGTCAGTGCCCTCGGTTGCGGGAGTGAACGGGTCATCAGGCTTGGGGGTGCGGCCGGACTCGAAGAAGCCAGGAATGCCGTGGCGGAAAGACATCTGGTAGGTCTTCGAGCCGCGGTCCACCTGCACGTCCAGGCGGGAAGACAGCGCGTTCACCACGGAAGCGCCCACACCGTGCAAACCACCGGACGCATTATAGGAGCCGCCGCCAAACTTACCGCCCGCGTGCAGCTTAGTGAACACGACCTCCACACCGGACAGACCGGTGCGCGGCTCAATATCGGTGGGGATACCGCGGCCATCATCGCGCACCTCAACCGAACCGTCACGGTACAGAATGACCTGAATGGACTGACCGAAACCGGCGAGCGCCTCATCCACCGAGTTGTCGATAATCTCCCAGAGGCAGTGCATCAGGCCGCGGGAGTCGGTGGAGCCAATGTACATGCCCGGGCGTTTGCGTACAGCTTCCAGACCTTCCAGCACGGAGAGGTGACGGGCGGTGTAGTTCGAAGACGCCACGGGAATCCTTTCGGCAAGTGATGACTGTGTGTTCTCTGCAGGTGTTCCCCGCAGGTGTTTTCTGCAGGTGATCTCTGCGAATATGCTCTGCAGATGTTCTCAGCACGGCAAGCTCGCGAAGGGAAGAAAACGCCCCGGGCTTGCGCTCATAGTGCTCTAAGTTTCTATTCTATCGTGGCTTGTTGCCCGCTTCTGCCTGCATCGTCATTAGGTACTGCCGAGAGATTGAAACAGCAGAAAAGCACCGGCTGCCACTCCCCCAAGGAGTAGCAGCCGGTGCGTGGGTATCTGTGGGTATCCGAATTTTTAGGGTGCGCTTTCGAGGTATTCAGCCTGGGCATTTCCAGCCTGTGCTTTTCCAACCCAGGCACCTCATGGCAGAGTTTCCCCTAGTGTGCCTCACCCGTGGCACGCGAGGAGCTCTCGTGACGGTTCGTGACCATGATATTGGACTTGAAGTAGAACTCTTCGGGCAGCTCATTCGTGACCGGACCGTGCGGGAATTCGCTGAGCTTCGGCACGAAGTACCAGTCCATCAGCTCGCCGCTGCTCTGCTTGAGCACGCGGCGTTCCCTCATGGCGTGGTGTACCTTGCGGCGCAGGCGCGGGCTGTCTTTCAGGGTGCTGGTGAAGACCCACGGCGTCTCATAGCCCTCGGTCATCATGCCGAAGGTGATACGCAGGTTGCCGTTCTCGTCAGCGTCCATCGTGAAGTCGCCGTCTGCGATGTCGGTGAAGGCGAGCATCCAGCTGTGGCGGCGTTCGTAGCTTTCACGGGTAGTCTGCAGCGCCGCAATGATGCGGTGGTCAACCAGTAGCTCCACCTTGCGTTCGGTGATTTCACCCAGACGAGCGTAGGAGCCGAAAGCGCGGTTCGCACCACTGCGGCGAGGCCACTTCGTCACCGCACCGTGCGGCACCTCCCCAGCAAAGGTGAAGGGGCCCGTAATGGTGCCGGGCAGACGCAGACGCTCAAACGGAGCCGTCGGCAGGAAGGTCGTCAGCAGCTGATCGGAGCTCACCGACTTACCCCAACGCGCCATCTCAAAGATGGTCGGTTCGGGGCCCACCGGGTAGAGGCGCGGCATCTTGCGACCAAACTCGTCAAAGCCCTCAATAAACTCACCGTTGGAGCTGTACCCGGGCATGGTCGCACCGAGCGGGCGAGTCCACGACCCGGAATACGGCTTGGTCAGGTGCGGGTTCTCCACCGGCAGGATGCTGGTGCGAGCACCCAGGTAGGCGGGCATGCGCGAGAGGTTACGCCAGGCGAACTTCGCGGCAACCGCCTCGCGCCACCACATCGGGCGTTTGCCGGGGGTCTGCCCGCCCAGGCAGTGCATGAGAAGCCAGAATCCAGCCCAGCCAAGGCAACCTACGGCAACCACCCAGAGACTAATCGTTAGCACGGTGTGCAGGGTTCCGGTCGCCCAGATATTCGTGGCGATTAGACCCATGAACGCCACCCACGCCACCATGACGTACGGGCCGAGCGTAATCATCGGGTCGACCACCTTCACGGCGGCAATGACGCGGCGGTTCAGCCCGCGCCACACGTAGGAGTACGCCCAGCATCCGGCGGCAAGGGCGAGTGCCATCAGCAGAAGAAGGATGAGCATCGGTGTGTCTCTTTCGCTGCAGGTTTTCTACCGCGGTCGGTGACAGCAAGCATCGGGCAGATGCCCCACTGAAAGGCTTTTCAATAGCAAAACTCGTCTGCCGAAGGTACCTTCAGCAGACGAGTTTCTTGGGTGTCACTAACCTTGAGGTAAAGCTTCTCACACTATTGTGCCTTTAATTGGTATCCCCGTGGGGGATTTTAGGGGGATGCGTGAAAAATTCGCACCCAACCCCGTGTTTTCACCCAACAGAGCGGCACAGTGAGACAGGCACAGCGAGTACGCTCTGGCGCCTCAGCGACGGTTTTAGACAGCGGTTTTAGGAGACCAGCGCGGCAGCAATCTGAGGAATCAGCGCCTCAAAAGCACGCGCACGGTGGCTAATCGAGTTCTTAATCTCGGCGGGAATCTCAGCGCAGGACTTGCCAGCGTACTGGCCTTCGTACAGGGCGTGCTCACCGTTCAGCTCCACGGGGCGCAGAATCGGGTCGTAACCGAAGCCGCCCTCCCCCGCCGGTGCAGTCAGCAGCTCGCCGGGCAGCTCGCCGTACTCAACCGCCTCAAAACCCTTCGGGGAGGCAACCGACGCCGCGCAACAGAACTTCGCGCCGCGGTGCTCGGTAGGAATATCGCTCAGCTGAGCCAGCAACAGGTTCAGGTTCGCACTGTCATCACCGTGGCTACCCGCCCAGCGCGCCGAGAAAATACCGGGAGCGCCATTGAGCACATCCACCGACAGGCCGGAATCGTCAGCAATAGCAACCAGACCGGTTGCCTCTGCAACAGCGCGCGCCTTCAGCAGGGAGTTCTCAGCGAAGGTCACGCCGGTCTCAGGAACATCGGGTGCGTTCACGCTGGAGGCGTCAACCACCTGGGTATCAACGTCCAGACCGTCAATGCGTCCGCGCAGAATTTCGCGCAGTTCCTTGAGCTTGCCCTTATTGTGGCTTGCCAGAACAATCTTTGCCTCTGCCATAGTTTCTCCTTGTCGACGGAACTAGTTACTGGGACGGGCTAGTGTGCCAGTGCTTCACGCTGAATCTGAGCCAGCTCTGCGGTGCCTTCCAGCGCCAGGTCGAGCAAGCTGTTGAGCTCGTCACGGTCGAAGGGCGCGCCCTCTGCGGTGCCCTGAACCTCAACGAACTTGCCGCTGCCGGTGACGACCACGTTCATGTCGGTCTCTGCGCGTACGTCCTCGGTGTAGGGCAAATCCAGCATGGGGGTGCCGTCAATAATGCCCACCGAAATTGCGGACACCGAGTCGATCAGCGGGTTCGCCTTAGCGGGCAGAATCTTCTGCTCCTTCGCCCAGGTAATAGCGTCAGCCAGCGCCACGTACGCGCCGGTGATAGAGGCGGTGCGGGTGCCGCCGTCAGCCTGCAGAACGTCACAGTCGAGCACGATGGTGTTCTCGCCCAGCTCATCCATGTTGATGACGGCGCGCAGGGAGCGACCAATCAGGCGGGAAATCTCATGGGTGCGGCCACCCACACGACCCTTGAGCGACTCGCGAGAAGAACGGGTGTTGGTGGCGCGCGGCAGCATCGCGTACTCGGCGGTCACCCAGCCCTTACCTTCGCCCTTGAGCCAGCGCGGCACGCCCTCGGTGAAGGATGCGGTGCACAGCACGCGGGTGTTGCCGAACTCGATGAGGGCGGAACCCTCAGCGTTGCGGGACCAGCCGCGGGTAATGGTGATGGGGCGCAGTTCGTTGAGGGCGCGGCCGTCTTCGCGGGTTGCAGTCATGGGTTCTCCTTGGGTCTGTCTGCGAGATCTGTGTCTGTCTGTTAAATCTATGTCGAGTTGATTCTAGGTCGAAAAGTGGGCGCAGCTGAGCGCAGTTTGCACTAGTCCGGTTTGTTTTAGCCCAGTCCAGCTCGGGCTTCGCCTAATCTAGCTCTGGCTTAGGGAGCGCAATCGCGGTGTTCAGCGGCGGGTCGAGCACCTCCACCACATTCAGGGTGGACGTGACCGGGTGAGCCTCCGTCGGGCGCGGGTAGATGCGGTAGCTTGCCGCCATTTCGGCAATGCCGACCGGGCCGGAGAAGGCACTACGCGCCTCCTCACGGGCAATGTCCGGGTCGTTCCACACGGGCAGGTGGGTCAGCAGTAGGTTGCGCACGCCCGCCTCCGTGGCTGCCTGACCGGCACGCTTGCCGGTCAGGTGAATGCCGCGCAGGGCGTCATCGCGGCCCTCCTGGTAGGCGGCCTCGCAGAGGAACAGGTCAGCGCCGCGAGCAGCCTTAACCAGGCCCTCGCACAGGTCGGTATCGCCCGAGTACGAGAACACGGTGTGGCCCTCACGGTCATTGCAGGTGATACGCAGGGCGTACGGGTCCTTCGAGGGGTGAACCACGCGGAACGGCTCCACGCGGAAGGGCCCAATCTGCACAGGCTCACCCTCAGTCCAGGTGTGGTACTCGAACTCAGTACTCATGCCCGGATCCGGGTCCAGGCCGTGAGTCGCCGAAAGGTACTCGTTAATCGCGGCGGGACCGTACAGCGGAATGCGGCCCTTGGGCCAGCCGCGCGGATCCCACTTGACCGCCACGTGCAGACCGGACAGGTCGATGCAGTGGTCCGGGTGCAGGTGCGAAATCAGGATCGCGTCGATATCGCTCAGGTCGATATGGCGCTGGAGCATGCCGAGGGAGCCGTTGCCCATGTCCATGATGATGCGCCAGGTGCGACCCGCGAAGTCCGTGGCGGTGAGCATATAGCAACTAGCCGGTGAAACGGGGCCGGGAAAGGAGCCCGTGCAACCGATAACGGTTAGACGCATGAGGTGTCGTCCTTAGGGGTGGTGCCGGAAAATTCGGTGCCCGCGGAGGTGTGTGCCGCCTCTGCAGAATCTGCCGATTCGTCGATGTTGATGTTGCGGTGTGCCGCAAGCATTTCGGGGGTGAGCGCCGCCAGCGAGCCGGTCGGGTAGCGTTCCGCCACGGAGCTGGTGTGGCGCACGTTGGTGACCTCGGGGCCGAGGAAGCGGCGCGCCAGCTGCGAAAACGTCTCAGATTCGCCGGTGGCGAGGAATTCGTGGCGCGGGTTTTCCTCGGGGACCGGGCTTTCAATGGCGTGGTTGAGCAGTTCGCGGTACACGTCCTTTGCGGTCTCATCCGCGGAGGAAACCAGGGTGACGTCCTCACCCATAATGTAGGAAATTACGCCGGCCAGTAGCGGGTAGTGGGTACAGCCGAGCACGAGGGTGTCCACGCCAGCGTCCTTGAGCGGTTGCAGGTACTCGCGGGCGGTCTCCAGCAGCTCGGGGCCGGAGGTAATGCCCTTCTCCACGAACTCCACGAAGCGCGGGCACGCCACCGAGTGCACCTCAAGGTTCGGGGTAATCGCGAAAGTGTCCTCGTAGGCGCGGGAGGTGACGGTCGCCTCCGTAGCAATCACGCCGATCTTGCGGTTGCGGGTTGCGGCGAGCGCACGGCGGGCGGCGGGCTGAATCACCTCAATGACGGGGATGCCGTACTGGCGGGTGTAGCGTTCGCGGGCGTCGCGGAGCACCGCTGCGGAGGCGGTGTTGCAGGCGATGACGAGCATTTTCACGCCGGAGTCGACGAGTTCGTCCATAATGCGTAGCGCGTTGGCGCGTACTTCTGCGATTTTGAGGGGGCCGTAGGGGCCGTGGGCGGTGTCGCCGACGTAGATGATGCGTTCGTGAGGCAGCTGGTCCATGATGGCGCGTGCCACGGTGAGTCCGCCGACACCGGAGTCGAAGACGCCGATGGGTGCCGCGGCGGTGGGGCCTACGGGCGCGGGGCTACCCCAGGGGGTGCGGGCACGGTAGGGATTGGTTGCGTCGATACTGTCACTCATGTGTCACCTACACTTTGTTATCGGTCGGGTACCACGTTCTATGCTAACTCGCTAAGGTTACCCATTTATTCCATAGAGCGGTTAGATGAGTCGAGAACCACCATTATGTGGTTGTATATGACAATAGTTTGAGGGGTAATTCGAAAAATTCGTTCTATTCTTGCTCGTTTGCCCCGCCAAATGCTCCGCCGGGCGTTTCTTCTTCGTCGTCCAGCCCGTCGAGCATGGCGAGCATGAGCGAGTCCTGAACCCAGGAGACGAAGTTGTACACCACAGCCATGTACTCTTCCTGGGTCTCAATCTTGGAAGGGTCGGTGAACGCCGCAATATCTTCTGCGGTGTCTTCGTCCACGATGTAGAGGCGGTCGGCGAGCACCAGGCGAATATCGCCGAGCGCAGCGGCCCAGGCGCGGGCGTGTTCCTCGTTCAGGCGCAGGTCGCTGGATTCAATGTCGAAGGCGAGCATGGCGAGGTTTGCGCGTTTAGTTTCTCGCAAGTCGCGTTCGGTGTAGCGGCGGTATTCGGTTGCGGCCTCGTCGTCGCTGCTTGCGGCGGGCAGCAGGCGTGCTACGGCGCTGTCGGCGGGGACGGTGGGGTTTTCGGTGATGCCGACCAGCGCCTCCAGCGGGTCGACGGTGCCGCCGTCAGCGGTGGTATCTGCCGGGCGCAGTAGCGCGCGCACGTCTTCGGCGAGTTCGCGGATCAGGTCGCGTTCGGCGGGTTCGAAGGAGGCGGTGTAGCCTCCGGGGGTGCGGCGGAAGGGTCGCGCCATTAGTTTTCTACTTTCTCGAAGGTTGCCAGCAGACCCCAGGCGTGCATTGCCTGGGTGTGTTTTTCGGCGTCTTCGCGCGAGCCGGTGAAGACGATTGCCTTGCCGTTGTTGTGCACCTGCAGCATGAGCTCTTCGGCTCGGGCGCGGGAGTAGCCAAAGTGGTTGCGGAAGACGTAGGACACGTAGGTCATGAGGTTGACGGGGTCGTTCCAGACGATGACTTTCCAGGGGGTGTCTGTGGCGAGGATGTTCTCCAGGGCGGTGTCGAGGTCGGTGTCCTCGAGGGTTCCGGTGGAGAGGGTCACGGCGGTAGTGTTCATTGGTTTCCTTTGCGGCCGGTTCCCTTTGATTATACGGGCGGGTATGTGTTGCTCCCGTGTTACTTCTGTGTTGCCCCCTGTGTTACCTCTGTGTTCGTCCTGCGTTGCTCCCGCTCAGAGTGCTGGTAATTTGTCATACTACAGCACTTAGAGTCAAGAATACTTTATGTAGTGATTGACACGCCGACTTAAGAGGAAAAATACCCTAATCCCCCACTACAATAAACATATGGCTACTACCTCTCTTCTCACCGATCACTACGAACTGACCATGCTCCAGGCGGCACTCGCCTCCGGCGCAGCCAACCGTAAGTGCACCTTCGAAGTCTTCACCCGCCGCCTGCCCGCAGGCCGCCGCTACGGTATCCTCGCAGGCACCGGCCGATTCCTCGAAGGCCTCGCAAACTTCCGCTTCAACGATGAAGAGCTCTCCTTCCTCTCCTCCCGCAACATCGTCAACAAAGAAACCCTCTCCTACCTCGAATCCTTCACCTTCAGCGGCAACATCCGCGGCTACGCAGAAGGCGAAGCATTCTTCCCCCACTCCCCCGTCATGCAGGTCGAAGGCACCTTCGCCGAAGCGTGCGTCCTCGAAACCTACCTGCTGTCCATCCTGAACTTTGACTCCGCCGTGGCGAGCGCCGCCTCCCGCATGAGCGCAGCCGCAGGCAACCGGCCCTGCCTCGAAATGGGTTCGCGCCGCGCCCACGAACGCGCCGCCGTCTCCGCTGCACGTGCCGCCGTTATCGCCGGCTTTGCGGGCACCTCCAACCTGGAGGCCGGTCTGCGCTACGGCCTGCACACCATCGGCACCAGCGCCCACGCCTTCACCCTGCTGCACGACAGCGAACGTGAGGCATTCGAGGCGCAGCTGCGTTCCCTCGGCGCCCGCACCACCCTGCTCGTCGACACCTACAACGTGGACGATGCAGTCCGCCTCGGCGTGGAACTGGCTGGTGAAGAGCTCGGCGGCGTGCGCCTGGACTCCGGCGACCTGGTCGCCACCGCGGCTCGCGTGCGTGAACTGCTTGATTCGCTCGGTAACACTAACACCAAGATCACCGTCACCAGCGACCTGGACGAGTACGCTATCGCATCTCTGGCGGCAGCACCCGTGGATTCTTACGGCGTGGGTACTAAGCTGGTCACCGGTTCCGGCGCGCCGACTTCCTCCATGGTGTACAAGGTTGTTGAGCGTGAGAACGCCGCCGGCGAAATGCAGCCGGTCGCTAAGGCGTCGGCTGGCAAGGCGTCCATCGGTGGCGCCAAGCGTGCGGCCCGCCGCCTCAACGGCATGGGCATCGCGACCGCCGAGGTTCTGGGCACCCACGAGGACCCGAGCCTGCTCGAGGACACCCGCCCGCTCATGGTGGACTTCGTCCGCAACGGCGAGCTGCTGCCCGGCTTCACCGGTGAGGAAGGTGTGCGCCGCGCAACCGCCCGCCACGCAGCCTCCCTGGCTGAGCTTCCCGAAGCGGCCCGACGCCTCTCGGAGGGTGAGCCGATCATTCCGACCGAGTTCATCTAAACAACCCTTCTGAGATACTGTTTTCACTTGGTGAATCAGAGTGAAAACTCATTCCTACTTGTAAAGGACAGACATGTCTAAGGCACTGATTATTGTTGACGTGCAGAACGATTTCTGCGCCGGCGGCGCCCTCGCCACCGAGCGCGGTGCGGACGTTGCCGCGCTGATTAGCGAATACGTGGAGAACAACCACCACCGCTACGACGCGATTGTTGCTACCCAGGACTGGCACATTGATCCGGGTTCGCACTTCTCTGACGCCCCGGACTTCGTGGACTCCTGGCCGGTGCACTGCGTCGCCAAGAGCGAGGGCGCGCAGATTCACGAGAACCTGGACACCGACTACATTGAGGCGTACTTCCGTAAGGGCCGCTTCGAGGCAGCGTACTCGGGTTTTGAGGGTCTTCTGGCGCCCGAGGATGAGGTCGCGACCGGCGAGCACGAGCCCGGCGTGGATGCATCCGAGGACGGCCCGCAGACTCCCCTGTCGGAGTGGCTGGATGAGCGCGGTATCGAGTTCGTCGATGTTGTTGGTATCGCCACCGATTATTGTGTGGCGGCAACCGCTCGCGATGCGGTTGATGCAGGCTACGAGACTCGCGTGCTGCTTGACCTGACCGCGCCCGTGCACGAGGACAAGCTCGACGACGTGGTTGCTGAGCTTGAAGATGAGGGCGTTGAGGTGGTTGAGGTTCTCTAACCTCGACTATCGCTGTAGGTAACTCGCCATTTCAGGCGGGCACCGAACATACAGATGCGTTGAATAAACAGAGGCGGGGAGCCCGGGATGTACTATCGGATGTACTATCCCGGGCTCCCCGCCTTTTACTGCGCCGATAACTTAGTGTGCCGATAACTTAACCTGCCCGCGACTCGCCGAGCGTTACAACCCGTATAGCCGCGGCTACTTAGTTAGCCGAGCCGCTTACTTAAAGCGCACCTCCGCCATGACCTCACTCAATCCATTCCGGGCGCGAAAAAGCCCGCGAGCGCATACACACTCGCGGGCTTCCACCCCTCAATCTTCAGAGGGCGTTAGACTAACCCTTAGTCTCGCAGAGGTACACCTTGGCCTCGCCATCATGGACGTTAATGCCGGTCCTCATCGCGTTCATAGAGTTAGAGATTTCACCCTCAATAACGCGCGGCGACAGGTACGAACCACCCGCACCACCGGCACCGGAGAACTGCAGGTAGCTCACGCTCTGGCGAATACCATCAGGGTTGTTATTCCACTTCTGAATGGTCGTAATAGCAGACAGCGCCAGTGCAGCACCCGAACCGCCACCACCGTAGCCGCCGCCACCGCCTCCGGACATTGCGAACTGGTAGCCGTTGAACTCGGCGGCAATCTCCTCAGCAGAGAATTCGATGCGCTCGCCGCCGGGCAGGGTCAGCACTTCAAGGTTCTTCGGGTCGTTATTGTCGAGCTGGTAGCTATAAGCGACAGCACCGTTACCACCCTTAGCCTTAAAGCCGGAGCCGCCCGCGTTACCTGCGGTCGAAGAGCTGTACAGCACCTGGTTATTCTGGCTGTCGTAGCTAAAGATATGGTTGGGGCTACCGGTCGGCACCTCAGGCTTAGCTGCACCCGCGCCACCTGCACCGTTGTTTCCGCCCTTACCGCCGTCAACAGATACCTTAGTGTTCAGGCTGTGAGTGTAGAACTGGGTTCCCCTGGTAGCGTCTCCACCGCGAGTGCTCAAACCACTACCCGCATAGCTGCGGATGGGACGAACAGTCGGGTGGTAAAAATTCGTCACGCTCGCGTCAAGAACAGCGGGGAAATGCTTAGCGTGAGGTGCTGAGGTGTAGGAGTACGTGACGCCGCCGCCACCGCCACCGCCTGCGACAGCGATGACTTCGCCGTCAATCAGCAGTGCCGAGGCGCCTCCACCGGGATGTCCATAAACCTCAACGGTACCCTTAGGACCGTCTTCAAGTTCCCTCCAGTTGAGGGCGCCCGGGTAACGTTTGGTCACTTCAGCCACCACTTCGGCAGGCATGGTGAATCGGGGTGCGTCGCCGCCGTCGCCGTAGCCACGCCCGCCTCGTCCGGGCCCGTCAGTCGTAAGCCTGCCCCGGCGGTGGTAGTTTCCCCCAGAACCGCCGCCCGCAATGATACGAACCGTCTGTCCCGGCTTCACTTCAACGATTCCGGTGGTTCGGGCGCCCGAGCCGCTTTCGTGGCCGGTGTCGCTGACTCCGCCACCACCAAAAATATCGAAGCGAAGCTTACTCACGTTAGCGGGGACGGTGAATTCCTCCTCTACACGATAGTCACTATATCCCCTCAAGAACTTGTGGGGGCTGTCAGCAAAGACGCAGTCCAGGGATGCAGCGAACGCGGGAACAGCAGCCGAGGTGGCGATGACGGGGGCAGCCCATGCGGCACCCGCAACGACCCTGCGGCGAGAAATATGAGTAGACATCAATGTCCTTCGGTGTGGTTAGTTCAGGTGCTCGCTCCCCTTGCCGCACGCGGGGCGGCAGACTGTGCCGGGCTGATACTTCCCCGGAGGCGGGGATCATCAGGTGCTACGCTACCGCCTCGGATGCGAAGCGGAAAATGTGGTGCTTCAGGTGTGCGTGGTTGGGAAACGGTGACCTGGTGTTTCTCTATATGTGCACCGCTCATGCACTCAGCACTGCCCTTTTATTCATTCTGGCCGGTGTCTAAGAACGGGGAGGTATCCGTGCCGAAGATTGCGTTCGGTGCCGGATATCGTCTCCTCTTCTACCCTACAGGTATAAGGCTCTACTTGAGGGTCATATCTGCTTATGCGACCAAATATTACGGGCACGCGAAAAGCCCCGCGAGCGCATACACACTCGCGGGGCTTCAAGCCAAGAACTACTACCGGTAGTAGCTAGTTCAACATGCGTCTAAGCAATATCAAATTACTTTCCGGTCTGGCAGAGATACACGGATACTTCACCTTCATAAGAACCCCATGCCAAGATATGTCCATTATTGAAAGCCACTGACATCTCCCCTTCCATCACCTGCGGCGCCAGGTAGGAACCACCCGCACCACCAGAACCTGCCATCTGCACATAGCTGATGCTCTGGCGAATACCCTTCGGGTTGTTATTCCACTTCTGGGCAATCGTGATAGATGACTGCGAGAGCGCCGCACCAGAGCCGCCACCACCGTAGCCGCCACCCCCGCCACCGGATACCATAATCTGCGCACCATTGAAGAAGGGCGCTACATCGTAGTAGCCGATTTCTTCTCGGGTTCCATCGGGGAATTCAAGAACTTCTACGTCGTCCTGACGCCACCATGCCTTATTATTGTCCAATTGGTAGCTCATGGACATTACGCCATCGCCGCCCTTACCGTTCAGACCATTAGTGCCGGGATTACCAGCGGTCAAGGAACTATAGATAATCTGATTATTCTGGCTGTCAAAGCTCAGGATTCCGGAATGATTACCAGTCGGGACACTGGGCTTAGTACCACCGGCACCACCAATACCCCCACCGCCGCCTTTACCGCCTTCAACAGTCAGTTCAAGGCTCACATCCTGAGCATAGTATTCGTGGGCTTCGGTGGCGTCACCGCCACGAGCCCCACCAGCAACACCAGCTGCGCTGTATACGGGCGCGTGGGTCGGGTGCTCGGGCCCAGTCATGCGAACATCCACAATGCCGGGGAAATGGCGCCTATAGGGCTTTGCAGTGTATGGTTTGCCAACATTAGCCGCTCCACCACCGCCACCAGCAACAGCAATGACCTCACCGTCAATCAACAGTGCTGAGGACCCGCCACCAGAGCATCCATAGATTTCTTCCATCGGCATCGGTTGAGGAAGCGGACCATTGTCCCAATAGCTTCCCCAAATCCAGCGCTCATAAACATTATTTAGAACCTCTTTGGGAATTTTCACCTCGGGGATTGACCCTCCGTCACCAAACCCGTATCCGCCCTTTGCAGGACCAAGTCGGTATCCCTCACCTACAGGATAAAATTGAGGTTCATAACGACCTTCACCGCCTGCAATAATTTTGACGGTCTGATTGGGTTCCACATCAACAATTCCGCTAACTTTGGCGCCGGACCCTCCAGGAAGATTGGTGTCGTAGGTTCCACCTGCACCGCCGGTCAGCTCAAAACGTAGCTTATGAGTGCCCTCAGGGATTGTGAATTCTTTTTCAGCGCGTTCAAAATTGTTCATACCCCGAGCGGAGACATAGGCGTTCTCTGCAAAAGTACAGTCCACAGAAGAGGCGAAAACCGGCACTACTGAAGAAGCCGCAATAACGGGCGTAGCCCAGGCAGCACCCTTCACGACCTTACGGCGAGAAATATGAGACATCACTGTCCTTCAATGGTTGGTGCAACCGTCCCACTGTGCACTATCCGGGTGCACGCCGTCCTGGGGTTGGTTGCATGGTGTTTCTTAAAGTTTTGATGACCCAGCATAGACCTACATGCTGCGCATCAATGGAAAGTTCCCTGAGCCCGGCGACCATGCCGTGTTTTCTAAAGAACTTACCCCCACTAGGCTACACGTTCTATCTCCGCGCTGCCATGATTATCGTGCCTCAGACCCAACATTTTTGCATTTTATGCACGCAAAAGCCCCGCGAGCGCATACACACTCGCGGGGCTTTTCTCTACGTTCTATCCGCGTTCTAGCGTCGGCCCACGAACCAGTCCGATAGCTTATCAATACGAGCCTGAATCTGCTCTGCAGAAGCCTGCGCGACCGCCGGGCCGCCACAAATCTTACGCAGCTCATTGTGAATCACGCCGTGCGGCTTACCCGAGCGAATCGACCAGGCCGCCACGTTCTTCGCCAGCTTATTGCGCAGCGCTTTCAACTGGCGGTGATCCACCACCGAAGGTGCCGCCGTCGCCGGGTGACGAGCCGCGTGCTCACGCTGATGCGCGCGCAGCAGTGTGCCCACCTGTTCGGCATCCAGCAGGCCCGGGATACCCAGGAAGTCCTGCTCCTCTTCACTGCCCACGGCAAGGTTGCCGGAGGCGAACTCGGCACCGTCGAACAGCACACCGTGGAAGGACGCCTCAGAGCCGAGCGCCTCGAACTTGCCGCGTGCCAGCTGCTCGGAGGCGCGCTCCTCGCGGTTCGCTTCCTCAATCAGGTGGTCGTCCAGGCCCTCGACCATGGGGTCGATTTCCTGGGGTGCGCCGCGGTCGAGGGCGTGGTCGCGCTCGACCTCCATATCGTTAGCCAGCATCATCAGCTGCGGCACGGACGGCAGGAACACGGAGGCGGTTTCGCCACGCTTGCGGGCACGCACGAAACGGCCAATCGCCTGCGCGAAGAACAGCGGGGTGCTGGTGCTGGTGGCGTACACGCCCACGGCGAGGCGGGGCACGTCCACACCTTCGGACACCATGCGCACGGCGACCATCCAGCGCTGCATGCCTTCACGGAATTCGTCGATTTTCGCGGAGGCTTCACGGTCGTCAGAGAGAATCACGGCGGGGTATTCACCGGTGATTTTTTGAAGCTGCTCGGCGTAGGCTTTGGCGTCCGCGTGGTCGGTGGCGATGACAAGCGCGCCGGCGTCGGGCACGGTGCGGCGCACCTCGGTCAGGCGCTTGTCGGCTGCCGCCAGCACGGTCGGAATCCATTCGCCGTTGGGGTCGAGGGCGGTTCGCCACGCCTGGGAGGTGATGTCCTTGGTGAAGCCTTCGCCGAGGTTTGCCGCCATTTCCTCACCGGCGGAGGTGCGCCAACGCATCTGGCCCGAGTACGCCATGAAGATGACCGGGCGCACCACGTGGTCCTTCAGCGCGGGGCCGTAACCGTAGGAGTAGTCTGCTTTGGAGCGGCGGATACCGTCATTGTCGACCTCGTAGGTGACGAACGGAATCGGGGAGGTATCCGAACGGAACGGGGTACCCGTCAGCGCCACGCGGCGGGTCGCGTCGTCGAACGCTTCACGCAGACCGTCACCCCAGGACAGCGAATCGCCAGCGTGGTGAATCTCGTCAAAAATAACGAGGGTCTTCGATGCCTCGGTGTTGCGGGCGTGCAGCTGCGGCTTGTTCGCCACCTGCGCGTAGGTCAGCGCCACGCCCTTGTAGTGGCGGCTGATGGTCACGTCCGCGTTCTTGAAGTTCGGGTCAATGGGAATACCGACCTTCGCGGCGGCGTCTGCCCACTGCTTTTTCAGGTGGTCGGTCGGCGCCACAACAATGAGCTGGCGGACCGTACCGCGGTTGAATAGTTCCTTGGCGAGGGTCAGCGCAAACGTGGTTTTACCCGCACCGGGGGTTGCAACCGCCATGAAGTCGCGGGGGTTGGTCTCGAAGTACTTCTGCATGGCTTCTGCCTGCCAGGCGCGCAGGCTAACGGAAGTACCCCAGGGGGCACGGTCGGGGTATGCCGGGGAGAGCTTCGGCTTCACCATACTGTCGAATAGTGTGGGTTCCTCTGCGGGTGCGCTCATTCTCTCCTTCTTCCTCGTCTGCCTCTGCTGGTTCCTTCCGCCGATTCAGCGTAGGCGCTTCTGCCCCGTTTGGAGGTGGTGAGCGTCTGGCGTTCCTAGTGCTCTGGCGATCCGGGCACAGCGAGGTTAAATTCTAGCACCACATCCGCGGGTTGGGCCGGGCTGTGGTGCAAGAATTTGGTGCTAGTCAGCAACGTCTCATGGGCGGTGTTGAGCCGTTGAGTCTGGCTGCTGCGTGTTATTCGACCGTATATATTCAGGCGTATTGTCTGAGATGTATTTTGTCTAAGGCGTATTTATCTGGCGCGTATTATTCGCCGGAGCCGTTATCGCCGTCGTTACCGGGTGCGAGGCCTTCGTAGATTTCCTTGCACTGGGGGCAGACCGGGAACTTCTGCGGGTCACGGCCGGGTACCCACATTTTGCCGCAGAGGGCGCGTACGGGTTCACCGGTCAGCGCCGATTCGAGGATCTTTTCCTTGCGTACGTAGTGGGAGAAGCGCTCGTGGTCGCCGGGCTCAGAAAGCTGGGTTTCTTCGCGTTCGAGCAGGGCGGTGCCGCCTGCGGTTCCGGGGCCAAAGGGGTCTTCGATGCCTTCGATCGAGCTCATGTTTCTCCTTGATGATGAGGTGGGATACATAGGGTGAGGGGTGCCGCCGCACGGTTGGGTGCTCGGCGCCTTCTCTATTTTAGTAGCTGTTGGCAGGTGCTGAGCCCACGGGCGATCAATATAGAGGCAGACCACAGCTAAGGCGCAGACTCGTAGTGTTGCGGTGAGCTTCTTTCCGCTAGAAGTTCGGGGCTAGAATTTCGGGCGGCATAGAAGCATAGAAAAGGGGTTCCGCGTCAGGTTTAGTACCTAACACGGACCCCCTCTCGTTTATTCCTGATGCGCTGGAGCTTCGACTCTTGCTTAGTTCGCTTGGAAGCGTGCCACTCGTTCCAGCATCTTGGAGCTGACCTTGTCGTAGCGGTGACCGCCCCACGCCACGCCGCCCACGAGCAGTGCGGCACCAATCAGCAGCTGAATCACGCCACCGTAGACGAGGGTCAGCACATCCTGCGTGCGGAAAATGTACACGACAACAGAGATACCGCCGGGTAGCGCGCTGAGCATCACCAGAATTACGGTGAGCATCAGCAGCAACTGATTAGCGAAGCCCTCATTGTTCTTGGGGTTCTTGAACGGGTTAGCCCCGGGAGGCGCCACGGGCGGGCTAATGAAGGTGTCCATCACGCATCCCATACCGGCCGCTGCGGCGAGCACGCCCAGCTGGTGCATCAGCACGATGGGGAAAAGCTCCAGGTGTCCATTTGCCGCTGAGGCGACGAACACCATCACCACTACGATCGGAACCATCAGGATGCTGTAACCCCAGAGACGGCCGAGACGATCGTCAATACCGCGCAGCGGGGAGAGCACGTGCAGGCTGAATGCAGTGTTGTCGTATGAGACGAGGTAGCACATGTAGTAGCCGGTGAAGACGGTGCAGAAGTACATCCAGAATCCGAAGAGCTGCATGACGCCGCTATTGATAATCTGGTTAGCTTCAGCCGCGTTGACGCCGTTAAAACTGGCCCGACTTTCGAAGGAGCCTACAGAGCTCAGGAACAGCGGCATACCCACCGTCAGTATCAGGTAAAGCATGGCGGTGCTTGCGGTCAGCAGCTGCAGACGGTTGTCTTTCAGAAATGAGTGCAGGGTTCGTGCCGCCACGGCGCCGCGCGGGGTTGCGGGGAACCGTGCAAACAGACCCAAATCGCCTGCGGCGACTTCGGCAGCGCTGGCGTGGTGCGCGCTACCGCCCACATTCGCCATGGAGTGTGCCAGGTTCTTACCCCACAGCAACCAACCGCCGACCAGGTAGACGAGGGTCAGAGCCAGGCAGCCAAGGGCAACACCCATATTGCCGGTCGCCATGAAGTAGGGCACCGCAAATGCCGACCCGAAGGGCGTTACGCCCAGCCACGGCAGGTAGGGCAGCACCTCTTCCCAGTGTTTGGTCAGGTAGGTTATCGTTCCACCGAAGATAAAGCCGGCGCTCATCATCAGTAGCATGGCAACGATCATCAGGGTGTTGGCGATGCGCGGGTTATCGTTCAGCGCCATGCCCAGGCGGTTGGCGAGGCGCGCCCACACCATGAGGTTCGCGAGGCCTAGCACGCAGCAGATGAGGTACACGACCAGCGCGAGCGGCTGCGATATAAACGCGATAGCACCCAGCAGCACGGCAATGATGCTGGCGATGCCGGGAATACCCACGAACCCGCCAAGGAACTGACCCTTCTGCAGGGTGGAGGGCTTGATGGGGAAGAGCACGAATCGGCTCTCGTCCAGGGTGCCGTCCAGTCCGCTGAAGAAGATGGGGACGATAGTCCAGGCGAGCGCCACAACGGTGCCCACAAGGAGGGTTCCGAGCTGACCGTATTCGGGGACCTTCGAGTTAGCGATAACGTATGCGGAGCCGAGGCCGAAGAGCATACCGCCCGCGTAGAGCGCCGCAAAAATCAGGCCGATGAGCGCCCAGATGCTGCGGCGGAAGGAAGCGAGCACATACTGCCACTTTAGTGAGACGAGGTGCCCAACCATGACAATCCTTCCGAGGAGGTGCGGCCGCCGACCAGCTGCACGAATCGTTCTTCAAGGCTCATGCCGGCGCGTACTTCGTCGACGGTTCCGGCGGCGAGAATACGGCCGGAGTCCATGACGGCTACGTGGTCGCACAGGCGCTGCACGAGGTCCATCACGTGCGAGGAGATGATGACAGTTCCGCCGGAGGCAACGAAGCCGCGCAGAATGTCCTGAATATTAGCGGCGGAAACCGGGTCGACCGCCTCGAAGGGCTCATCCAGAATCAGCACGGAGGGCGCGTGAACGAGGGCGGCGGCGAGCGCAATCTTCTTGGTCATACCGGCGGAGTAGTCGGCAACGGCACGGCCCGCAGCGTCGGTCAGGTCCATTGCGGCGAGCAGGTCCTTGACGCGGGAGGCAACGGTTTCCTTATCAATCCCGTGCAGGTAGCCGGAGTAGGTGATGAGCTGCTCACCGGTGAGCTTGTCGAAGAGGTGCACGCCGTCGGGCAGCACGCCCAGGTGTGCTTTGGCCTTGAGCGGTTCGGTCCACATGTCGATGCCTCGCACGTATGCGGTACCTTCGTTGGGCTTGAGCATGCCGGTGACCATGGAGATGGTGGTGGTTTTACCGGCGCCGTTGCGGCCAACCAGTCCGTAGAAGGATCCGGAGGGGATGTCGAGGTTGATGCGGTCGACGGCGACCTTCTGGCCGAATGCCTTGGTGAGGCCGCGGATTTCGATGGCGGGGCGAGCGCCAGCTGCCGGTGCGGTCTGCGGGGTGACGGGTAGCTGCGGTGCTACCGACGCGGGAACTGCAGCTTCAGGAGCAGCAGGCTCGAGGTGTGTAGCTTCCGGGGCTACAGCCTGGGGTGCTACCGCGGCGGGTGTTGCCTCTAGTGCGGTCTCTTGTACCGGGTTCTGCGGCGAACCTGGTTCTTGCGGATTCGGGTCGTGAGAAAAGTGACTAGTGTTCATATTCTCACCCTATCACCCTCCCTTGAGGTCTAACAGGTTTGGCGATGAAACCTGCATTATTACGTACTCACAACGCATAATATGGACATTCCGGGGTGCTATATGTAGCGTCCTGGCGCGCTATCAGACAGGTTGAGTCGCCCGCTCTCCCCCGCCTCAGAACCGCCAAAAACCGCACACGCAGAACGGGCTACCGCCCACCCCACAGCACGAGTGCGTGGGTAGACGATAGCCCGCCCGTGTTCAAAACTCCAGATTCAAAGTTCCAGGTTCAAAGTTCCAGCCGGTTAGACAGGCTCATGACGCTTCCCGGAAGACAGCGTCTTTTAGAACAGCGCCATGGTCAGTGCCGCACGCGCCTTCACGGTGCGCGGGTCAGATGCACCCACCACGTCGAAGAGCTGCACGAGGCGCTCGCGAACGCGCGCCTTATCGTCGGGACCAACAGCGCTGAACAGGCGCAGCAGACGGTTGTATGCGTCCTCCACGTGGCCGCCCACCAGATCCAGGTCGGCTACATTGAATGCGGCGTCAATGTTCATGGGGTCTGCCGCGGCCGCCGCGCGTTCGGATGCCATGTCCAGGTCCTTCACGCGGGCGAGCAGTTCAACCTGTTCCAGGCCGAGCTTCGCTTCCTTATCGCCGGGGTTCTCGGTGATTGCCTTGCGGTATGCGGCGCGGGCGCCCTCCAGGTCGCCGCGGTCGAGGGCGGCGACGGCTTCTGCGTGCAGGGGCGGCAGGGGCTTTTCATCTTCGGGAACGACCGGGTCGAAGCCGCCGGGCAACTGGTACTGTGCCGCGAGCTGCAGAACCTGGGAGAGCACATCGCCGAGGTCTTCTGCGCTGACCGGGCCGGTGTAAATCGGTGCCGGGCGGCCCGCCAGAACGGCAACGCCCGCGGGCACGCCGCTCACGCCGAATGCCTGGGCAGCTTCGGGGAGCTTAGTGACATCCACGGCGGCGCAAATCATACTACCCGCGGCAGAGTCGACGAGCTTCTGCACGCCTTCGAGCATCTGCAGGGAGGAAGGCGAGTGCGGTGCGTAGAGCGCAAAAATCACGGCACCCTGGCTGGAGAGCTGCACGAACTTCTGGAACTCTTCGGGGGTGTTGACCTCGTAGCGCCAGGTGGGAGCGGAGGGGGTCTGCTCGCCACCCTGTGCACCAGCAGACTGTGCCGCTGCGTTCTGTACCGCGTTGGGGTTCAGTTCCATGGCGTTGCGTACGGAGGCGGGAATCTCCTGCGCTGCACCGTTCTGTGCTGCCCCGCCCTGGGCAACGTTACCCTGTGCCGCGTTCTGGGATGCGCCGCGGTCTGCCGGATCAAAAATAATGCTCATCCTGGGATCCTTTACGTTCTGTACCTATTGTTGCGTGCGGGCTAGATCCTTCACGCGTTCCTTCCTCTATTATCCCCACAATGCGCCGTTGCGAGCGCGCGTTCCCTGCCGCCTACGCTCTGAGCTCATGCCGGGACTAGCGCTTAGGCTAATCCTTGAACGGCGCGCAGATACCTCTCCCACTTGCGCTCCCTTATCTCTAGCGTTCACCTTTGACGCCGTAACAAAGTAAACCAGCCGGTAGAATGGCACAGTAGAGAAAAATACCCGGAAATGTTCCGGAAAGGATGAGCATGAGCGAGAAGAAAGCCTCAGCAGCTCCCGAAGAGACGATATCGTCCCCGGAGACGCGCAAGAAGGAATCCCTCACCGACCAGTTAACGGAGACCTTCAGCGAGATAACCGAGAGCATTAGCCAGGTGCGTTCTAACCGCCGCCGTGCTTCCATGCCTCCTACGGATACCATTCCGGTGGTTCCCGCCACTTCTGAGGATGCGCCTCCCGCACCGAAGGTGGTCGGCAACGGCAAGACCTCGATGATGCATAACCCGGTCGCTTTTGGTTTCCTCATGACCGTGGGCGTGGGTCTGGCGCTCTTCGCCTACTACATTTTCAACAATGTGGGTGCCCTGGTGGGTTGGGTGACCGGCGCTATTTTCATTGCTCTGGGTCTGGATCCGATTGTGCGCCGCCTGGAGTCTTGGGGCATTAAGCGCGGTATCGGCGTGATTGCTGTGCTTGCTGGTTTTGCTGGCGCTGTGACCGGCCTGGTGATGTCGATTGGCCCGGTCATTAGCGAGCAGGCGTCTAAGTTTGTTCAGTACGCGCCGGGTATTTATCAGAACACGATTGATTCTGATTGGTATCACGAGCTTGATCAGCGTTTTGACATCAGCACCTGGGTGAATGAGAACGTCCCGAAGTTCTTGGAATCAACGTTCTCTTCGTCGCAGGTCAATAGCTTCATGTCGAGCCTGGTTTCTGCGGGTTCTACCCTGGCGCAGAGCGTGACCGGCGTGATTATTGTGCTGTTCCTGTCCCTGTACTTCCTCACGTCGATGGACACGATTAAGGCGTGGGGTGTGCGTTTGGCGCCGGCGTCTAAGCGTGTGCGCGTCAAGTACATTACCGACAAGATTACTGAGTCGGTGGGTAACTACGTGATGGGCCAGGCGATGGTAGCCATTCTGAACGCCCTCTTCGCATTCTTCATAATGTTGTTCTTGGGCTTTAGCTTCCCGCAGTTGATGGCTTTGGTCGTTATGATTCTGGCGTTCATTCCGCTGGTTGGTGGCGTGATTGCGCTGATTTTGACCTCGCTGATTCTGCTGACTCAGGACTGGAGTCTGGCGCTGTGGTTTTCGGTGGCGTACTTCCTGTACTTGCAGGTGGAGGCGTACCTGATTTCTCCGCGTATTATGGCTCGCGCTGTCTCGGTTCCTGCCGGTGTTGCGATTATTTCGGTGGCTGCCGGTGGCGCGCTCTGGGGCGTGCTGGGTGCGCTGATTGCTATTCCGGTGGCAGCTTCTATGCTGATTCTGGTGCGTGAGGTGTTCATTCCTCGCCAAGACCAGTTGTAGTCACCTCCCAACTGCAGTCATTTCTAGGTTCTCTACGCGCTCGTTGCTCTTCCACTGAGCAGGCATTTAAGACAAAAGGCGGCGGCTTTGGATGTTCTGTCCAAAGCCGCCGCCGTAATATTTTTATGCTGTATTTTTATGCCGAACCTTAAAGCTCAGTGATTTCTTCTGCCACCGGGCCGCTGTACTCGGTGGGCAGCTCGGTGGGTACACCGGTCACGATGCTGACCACAGTGTTCAAAACCTGCTGTACGGACTTCTCACCCACCCACAGGTGCTTGCATCCCTCAAAGGGAATCACCTGAGTGCGCGGTACAGCCGCAAAACGCTCACGCGCCGCCGGAGGCTGCAGGTAGTCGTCGTGCTCGGGCACCAGCGCGTACAGCGGGTTCGAGATCTTGTTCCACTCGTCCAGCTCAGCCGGGTGCACGCGGTGCAGCGGCGGGGAGAGCAGAATAGCGCCGGTGAACTCGTTCGCGTATTCGGGCGCGTACTTGAGCACCAGCTCGGTGCCGAAGGACCAGCCGACCAGCCAGGGGTTCGGCAGGGCGCGCTCGCGCACGAACTTCAGGATGGCATCGAAGTCCTTCTTCTCGGCAAAGCCGCCGTCAAAGACGCCTTCGCTGGTGCCGCGAATCGAGGAGGTACCGCGAGTGTTGAAACGCAACACCGCAATGTTCGACAGCGCCGGCAGGCGGAAGGACGCCTTCTTGTACACGTGCGAGTCCATGTAGCCGCCGTGGGTGGGCAGCGGGTGGAAGGTCACCAGGGTTGCCTTGATGTCGCCTTCGGGCAGGGCGAGTTCACCGACGAGGCGCTTGCCGTCCGCGGTGGTGACGGTGAAGTTCTCGCGGCGTGCCGGCAGGACGGTACGTGCCTTAATGGGGGTGGGTTCAGCGGCGGTGCTGAAGACGTAGCGGGCGGGATCGAATTCCTGCTCGCGGGTGATATCGGCGGTGTTGCTCATTGCGTTCCTTCAAGAAATGGATTCGAGAATGTGGTCTTGGGTTGCACCTTATGTGCAGTGTTCATCCTATTTGCGGCGGGTGCGCCAGCAGTGCTGATGCCAGTGCCTGCGCTCATCAATGGCGCGGCTACGGCCCATCGTGTGGCTTTCTTGCCACACCACCAGATGCGCTGTTCTGGGCGGGATCGGACGGTAGCATTCGGGGCAGGTGTAGGTTTTTTGGGCGTTGACGGCGGGAATGTATTGCACCAGCCAGTCACCGTATCGGTCACGTTCCAATCGGGGTGCAGGGTCGAGGATCCTGCTGATATCACGCCCTGCGGGTGCTTGACGGTGCCACTTATCGCTGGTGGTGCCGGATGCTCGCCTGCCGGGATGATTCTTACGTGCCATGAGCCCTATTCTACCGCGCCACTACCCATTCCAGTTTTAAAGGTTATACCAGGGTCTCGTCTAAAGGAGCATACTCGGTGAGGATAGCCTCATATGTATTGCCGTGAAGATTGCAAGAATCCATAACGTAAAAACAGCGCGAAAAATTTTTATCAAAAATATAGGCGTGCTCGTAGAAATTGATAGAATCCACGTCTTCTAAATCGTGCTGGATCTCGCTGCTGAGAGCAGTGAAGACAGGCAACTGAAGACCGTCATACACATAATGCCGCAGCGCATAAAGCATTTGGTGAGGAAAAAGCTCACCCAGCCGGTGGGGGCGAACCAGCTGAGGCTGGCCGCTTTCGCATCCGAATGGTCGCTTATACGAGAAACTCACTGTATTTTCGTTTGAGTTATTAGGTGTTGAGCAGAGCATATGTCCTCTGAAAAAGACACGGATAAGACGCTGCACTACTTTTTCCGCCTCAGTCGCTTCTAATGGCTGACCATACGCAAAATCTTTCATAGCCTGCACTTTCTGATTGTTTCAAGTATTCGGTTTTTCTCACCGGGCTATCAGCGGCAAAGAAACAACGCTGCCCCCGCATACACTATAAAATACACTTGTGTATCACCCACATCATGATACGCGCACCTAGGAGAATGCCGCATGAAAGCTATTCTTGATCACTGGGTTGGAAACCGTAGCGAGGATACAGAGCACACCATCGTATCAACGGGGGAACTGCTGGCCTTGCTGAAACGTCTGGGCACCAACCACCACACCCTGCTCAGCCTGTATCATCCCAGTAAAGACCCCGATAACAACCACCTCATGATCGGCGGAGGTCCCCAACGGTATGTACTCACCGGATGTGAAGAGGGCACCATTCTAAACGTCAGAAACCCACAGATGAGTGACACAGCAACAGTTAAGATACTGGTGGGTGGGCAACTGAGCCTCTTCACGGAACACGAATTAGTGACTCAAGAGCAGGCTTTTGAGTGTGCGGTACAGTATTTCAAGACTGGGTGTATCTCCCACGTGGGCCTACCCTACACATGGGAGAGATTATAAATAACCAACCCGCAGATGGCGTGTGCACAATGACCCACTACTGGTAAAGTGGACGGATGCGTATTGTCATTGCTGAATGCTCCGTAGATTATGAGGGCCGCCTCCGCGCCCACTTGCCCCGCGCTACCCGCCTGCTGATGGTCAAGAATGACGGCTCCGTCCTCATTCACTCCGACGGCGGTTCCTACAAGCCTCTGAACTGGATGAGCCCTCCCTGCTCCCTGCTGGTGGCTGAGCGTGAGGACGTTCCGCAGAGCATCCGTGAGGACCTGGAGTCTGATGTTCAGCAGCTGTGGACCGTTCAGGCGGCTAAGAGCGATGACCGCCTCATGATTCGTATCTACAAGATTGAGCACGAGTACACCACCGACCTGGGTGTTGACCCCGGCCTCATTAAGGACGGTGTGGAGGCTGACCTGCAGCGTCTGCTGGCCGAACAGATCCACACTCTCGGTGAGGGCTATTCGCTGGTGCGCCGCGAGTACCCGACCGCTATCGGTCCGGTAGACATCATGGCGAAGGATGCGCACGGCGTCTCCGTGGCGGTCGAGCTCAAGCGTGTAGGCGATATTGACGGTGTGGAGCAGCTGACCCGTTACCTTGAGCTGCTCAACCGTGACCCGCTACTGGCACCGGTGCGCGGCGTGTTTGCGGCGCAGACGATTAAGCCGCAGGCTCGCACCCTGGCTGAGGACCGCGGTATCCGCTGCGTGAGCTTGGATTACGACGCGATGCGCGGCGTGGACGACTCGGCTGACCGCCTGTTCTAGCTGACCGCCTGTTCTAAACGGCTCCAGCTAGGCGGCTACACACAGCTTGAGGGGCGCCTCCCGGTACATGGGAGGCGCCCCTTTTCTGTGCGCATCATCTTTCTATGCACGCTGTCGTTCTATGCACACTGTCGTTCTGCGCGCGCTCTTTCTGGGAACACTCTCTTTCTGCGCGCGCACTCTTCTGCACACACGACCTACCCCAGATACACCAATCGCCGGTGCCCCTCCCCTTTCAGAGAGGAACACCGGCGAGGTGTACACAGTGGTCAATTCCCCCTGCGGGGAACCGGCTTTAGATTTCTGCGTGCTTTGCAGCGATGGTCACGTGATCGTTCGAGACGGTCAAGAAACCTGCGTTGAGAATGGTCTTAATGGGCTCACCCTCAACAGGTTCAATGAGCAGCTCGCCGTCCTGTGCCAGCAACGTGCAGGTGGGGATCATGCCCGGCAGGATGCCGAGGTCACCGCTGACGGAGCGTGCACGAACGTAGTTCGCTTCGCCAGTCCACACGACGCGTTCGCGGGAAACAACTTCAACTTTCAGAGCCATGATTACTTAGCTCCAGTCTGTGCCTTGATTTCCTCGTAGCGGCGCATAACGTCGTCCATACCACCAATGTTGTAGAACGCCTGCTCGGGGATGTGGTCGACATCGCCGTTGCAGATCATCTGGAAGGACTCGATGGTGTCCTTCAGCGGAACGGTCGAACCCTCGACACCGGTGAACTGCTTTGCAGTGTAGGTGTTCTGGGAGAGGAACTGCTCGATACGACGTGCACGTGCCACGACGATCTTCTGCTCCTCGGAGAGCTCGTCCACACCCAGAATCGCGATGATGTCCTGCAGTTCCTTGTTTTCCTGCAGAATAGCCTTCACGCGAATTGCGGTGTCGTAGTGCTCCTGACCGATGTACTGTGCGTCCAGAATTCGGGAGGTGGAGGACAGCGGGTCAATTGCCGGGTACAGACCGCGCGATGCGATTTCACGAGAGAGCTCGGTGGTCGCATCCAGGTGCGCGAAGGTGGTTGCCGGCGCCGGGTCGGTGTAGTCATCCGCAGGCACGTAAATTGCCTGCATGGAGGTGATGGAGTGACCGCGGGTGGAGGTAATACGCTCCTGCAGCAGACCCATTTCGTCCGCCAGGTTCGGCTGGTAACCCACTGCGGAGGGCATGCGGCCCAGCAGGGTGGAAACCTCAGAACCTGCCTGAGTGAAACGGAAGATGTTGTCGATGAACAGCAGCACGTCCTGGTTCTGAACATCGCGGAAGTACTCCGCCATGGTCAGACCGGTCAGTGCCACGCGCAGACGGGTTCCCGGGGGCTCATCCATCTGGCCGAACACAAGAGCGGTGTCCTTCAGAACGCCTGCTTCTTCCATTTCGACCCACAGGTCGTTACCCTCACGGGTACGCTCGCCAACACCGGTGAACACGGAGGTACCACCGAAGTTACGAGCCACACGGGTAATCATTTCCTGGATCAGCACGGTCTTACCCACGCCTGCACCACCGAACAGACCGATCTTACCGCCCTTGATGTAGGGGGTCAGAAGGTCGATGGACTTAATACCGGTCTCCAGCATTTCGGTGGAGCCTTCCAGCTCTGCGAAGCCGGGAGCGGCACGGTGGATCGGCCAGTAGGTGTCAGCCTTGATCTCAGAGTTCGGCACGTCGAGTGCGTCACCGAGAACGTTGAAGATGTGGCCCTTCACGCCGTCACCAACGGGGACGGAGATCGGTGCGCCGGTGTCGACTACAGCCTGACCGCGGACCAGGCCGTCAGTCTGCTGCAGGGAGATAGCGCGAACGATCGAATCGCCCAGGTGCTGTGCGGTCTCGAAGGTGATGGTGCGGGTGCGACCGTCGAGGGTCAGCTCGGTGGTCAGAGCGTTGTAAATCTCGGGGACCTGACCGGCGGGGAACTCGACGTCGACCACGGGGCCGATGACGCGGGCAATACGACCCGTTGCGCCCTGAGTCGGTGCGGAGACCGATTCGTTGTAGGTGGCAGTCATATTTCTCACTTACTTAGAAAGTTTGGACAGTTGATGGCTTCGTTGGCGTACCAATACTAGGAGCCGAGGGCGTCTGCGCCGCCCACGATTTCGGAGAGCTCCTGAGTAATTTCCGCCTGACGTGCGTTATTCATCAAACGGGTGTACTTGGTAATCAGCGTCTCAGCGTTGTCACCTGCGGTCTTCATCGCGCGCTGGCGGGATGCCAGCTCACTTGCTGCTGCCTGCAGGAGGCAGGAGAAGATACGGGATGCAACGTAGCGCGGCAGCAGCTCGTTGAGCACTTCCTCAGCGGAGGGCTCGAACTCGAAGGATGCCGCCTGCTCGTACTCAGCCTTGGTCAGTTCCTGGTCGGGAACGATTTCCTCGCCCATAGCCTTTGCGTCACCCACGTGGATGGGCAGCAGGCGCAGGATCTTGGGTTCCTGAACAACCATCGACTTGAACTCGGTGTACACGATGTGCAGTTCGTCCACGCCGCCCTCTTCGAAGGGCAGGTCGTAGGCTTCGAGCAGCGCGTCACGAATTTCGACGGCGGTTTCAACGCGAGGTGCATCGGTGTGGCCTTCCCACGCACGGGCGTAGGGGCGCTCACGGAACTCGAAGTAAGCCTTTGCCTTACGGCCAACCAGGTACAGCTGTACCTCCTGGCCGTTAGAGCGCAGCCTCTCAATCAGAGATTCGGTACGACGCAGGATAGCGGAGGAGTACGAACCTGCCAGGCCGCGGTCGCTGGTGACAACCAGGATTGCGGAGCGGCGGTGTTCGTAGGTTCCGAACTCGTGCGGCTTGTGAATCAGCGGGTGCTTGATGCCATGCTGAGTCGCAACCGCAGTCACCACGCGGGTCAGAGCGTTCGCGTAGGGGCCGGCTGCCTGAGCAGCGTTACGAGCCTTGTTAATGCGGGAGGTCGCGATCATCTCCATCGCCTTGAAGATCTTCTTCATAGACGACGTCGAAGCAATCTTCTGTCGGTAAACCCTAATCTGGGCTCCCATAGAGCTTCCTTTCTCCTTGCTTTCTGCCCCGCCCCAGCCTCATAGCTGAGGCGGGGAGAAGGCGAGGACTAATCGCTAACCGATGGTTTCCTGAGTGATGTCGCTATCGCGAGCTGCCTTGTGCTCCTCGTGACCTGCGTCGACGAGGTGGCTGCTGCCCTCAGACTTGAAACCCTGCTTGAAGTCAGCAACTGCGGTCTTCAGCGCGGCAACGGTGTCATCCTCAAGCTTGCCGGAGGAAGCGATATCGGTCAGTACCGAGGTCTTGTGACGCAGGTACTCGATGAAGCCTTCCTCGAAGCGCAGCACGTCGGAAACCTCAATGTCGTCGAGGTGACCGGAGGTACCAGCCCAAATGGAGACAACCTGCTCTTCAACTGCGTACGGGGTGTACTGCGGCTGACGCAACAGCTCGGTCAGGCGAGAACCGCGGGTCAGCTGTGCCTTGGTTGCGTCGTCCAGGTCGGATGCGAACATTGCGAACGCTTCCATAGCACGGTACTGTGCCAGCTCCAGCTTCAGGGTACCGGAGACCTTCTTCATAGCCTTGGTCTGTGCGGCACCACCAACACGGGAGACGGAGATACCGACGTCGACTGCCGGACGCTGGTTAGCGTTGAACAGGTCGGACTGCAGGAAGATCTGGCCGTCAGTAATGGAGATGACGTTGGTCGGAATGAAGGCGGAAACGTCGTTTGCCTTGGTCTCAATGATCGGGAAGCCGGTCATCGAGCCTGCGCCCAGGTCGTCGGAGAGCTTAGCGCAACGCTCCAGCAGGCGGGAGTGCAGGTAGAAGACGTCACCGGGGTATGCTTCACGTCCCGGCGGGCGGCGCAGCAGCAGGGACACAGCGCGGTATGCTTCTGCCTGCTTCGACAGGTCGTCGAAGATGATGAGGACGTGCTTGCCACCGTACATCCAGTGCTGGCCGATAGCCGAACCGGTGTAGGGTGCCAGGTACTTGAAGCCTGCTGCGTCGGATGCGGGAGATGCCACGATGGTGGTGTACTCCAGCGCGCCGCGAGTCTCAAGGGTGTGGCGGACAGCTGCAATGGTGGATGCCTTCTGGCCAACAGCCACGTAGATGCATCGAACCTGCTTGTTGGGGTCACCCGAAGCCCAGTTGTCCTTCTGGTTCAGAATGGTGTCGATCGCAATAGCGGTCTTACCGGTCTGGCGGTCACCAATAATCAGCTGACGCTGACCGCGACCAATCGGAATCATCGAGTCGATTGCCTTCAGACCGGTCTGCAGCGGCTCGTGAACCGACTTACGCTGGGTCACGCCGGGAGCCTGCAGCTCCAGTGCGCGGCGACCTTCAGCCTCAATGGGGCCCAGGTCATCGATCGGGTTACCGAGGGGGTCAACAACGCGACCGAGGTACGCGTCGCCAACGGGCACCGAGAGGACCTCACCGGTGCGGTGTACGACCTGGCCCTCTTCAATACCGGTGAAGTCACCCAGGACGATCACACCAATATTGCGGGTATCCAGGTTCTGTGCGAGGCCGAGGGTGCCGTCTTCGAAACGAAGCAGCTCATTCGCCATAACCGAGGGAAGGCCCTCGACACGAGCGATACCGTCGGAGGCCGATACAACTCGACCCACCTCAACACGTTCTGCATTGCCGGGTTCGTAAGACGCTGCAAACTCGTTCAGCGCATTACGGACATCTTCGGCATTGATGGTCAGTTCGGCCATCTTGTGTCCCTGCTCTCTCATTATGGTTGCGTTCCGTCAACGGAACCAACCGAAACTTGCAATTCGGGTTGAACGGGCGGGCAATGCCACTGCTTCTGCGAAGGAGGCATCTGCCACGCACCCGCTACCCGAGGTATCTTCTAAATCACCGTTGCGACGAACGGTTCAGCGTCGCTAGCTTGAGCCGCTAGCCGATGGAACGAGCCAGGTCGGACATGCGGGTCTCGACGGTACCGTCGATCACCTCGTCGCCTACCTGAACACGCAGACCGCCCAGAACGGCGGGGTCCACCGAAACGTCGAGCTTCAGCTCACGGCCGTACACGGCGTTGAGCGCGCGACCGAGACGTTCAAGCTGTGCCTGCGACAGCGCAATCGCGCTAGTTACTCGCGCAATGTAACGGTTCTGTCGCGTGACGATGATTTCTGCGAACTCATCGGCTACCCGTGCAGCGTGACGGCCGCGGGGGTTGGAGCCAACTCGTTCGAGCAGAAGCACACCTTCGGCGGTGGTGGCGGGGCCACCGAGCGCCACGGCGAGCTTCTTCTTTGCTTCTTTGCTTGCCTGATGGTCGGACAGCGCTTCCTGCGCCTGAGCGTTGGAATCAACGGTACGCACAAAGGTGAGTAGTTCGTTGAGTACCTCGTCCAGGGCGTCCACGCCACCGCGAGACTGAGCCGATGCGGTCACGGCGAGCACTGCTGCACGCTCCAGGGCATTCGCCAGATCAGCATCATCAGACCAGCGCTGAGCCACCGCATTGGTGAACACAGCCATAGCCTGAGAAGAGATCTTGCCGCCGAAGACGGTGTTAGCGATACCCTGACGTGCTGCTGCATCACGCGAAGAATCGGTGACAGCACGGCGCAGGGTGCCGTTGTGGTCGAGAACATCAACCACAGCGAAAAGCTCGCTCGCCAGGTTCAGGGGCTGCAGGGAAGCGTGAGCTTCCAGCACCTCTTCCACCTTGCTCAGTGATTCAGTAGATACTCCTGCCATTACCGAGCCGCACCTGCGTTCTGCTTCTCGGTTTCAAGGTCAGCAAGAAAACGATCTACCACACGGGCCGATCGCTCATCATCGTTGAGGGCTTCGCCCACAATCTTGCCGGCAAGGGTCGTAGCAAGAGTGCCAACCTCGGAACGGAGGGACACTGCTGCTGCCGCACGCTCTGCCTCGATAGCCTTTGCTGCATTATCGCTAATGCGCTGAGCCTCAGCGGTTGCACGCTCGCGAGCATCGGCAATGATTGCCTCGCCCTCTGCGCGTGCCTCTTCACGAATCTTCTGAGCCTCCAGTCGAGCGCTTTCGAGCTGCTGGGTGTACTCATCGCGAGCCGCTGCAGCCTCTGCCTGTGCCTTCTCGGCCTTGGCAAGGCCACCTTCGATTGCTTCCTTACGGTCCTGGTAGATCTTCTCGAACGCCGGGACAACGTACTTAGCAACGATGTAGTAGAGGATCAGGAATCCGATGAGGGTAATGACAATTTCCCCGACGTCGGGAATCAGGGGGTTCGAAGTTGCCTCCGCTCCCCCTTCGCTTGCCAGATAAATCATGGAGGGAATCCTGTTCTATGGGATGGGTCGTTTAGGATGTGGCAGAGCCGGTTACTTGATGAAGACGAGAACCAGGCCCAGAATTGCCAGTGCCTCGACCAGTGCGAAGCCCAGGAACAGCATGGGCTGCAGGGTCTTCTGGGATTCGGGCTGACGAGCAACGCTGGTCATGTATGCCGCGAAGATCAGACCCACGCCGATGCCGCCGCCAATAGCTGCCAGACCGTAGCCAACCGCAGTGATGGAACCAACCATTATTTTTCCTTTCAACAGTGTTCGACCGGGAACATACCCGGACCGAACAGAGTTTGATTTGAGTTAATAGCCCGCACAGTGAACGTGTGGGTTGCTTTATTCACGCCCAATGACGAACGCGAAAACCTAAAAAACTAGAGAGTTTAGTGTCCCTCGGAAACCGAGCCCTGCAGGTACACAGCCAGCAGCAGAGCGAACACATAAGCCTGGATGCACTGAATCATGAATTCCAGGAAGTACAGGAACATGCCCAGAGCACCGGGAGCAATAGCGGCCAGGTAGCCGATGCCGCCCAGAGTCTCAACCATGTAGGTCACCATGCTGGATGCAACCATCAGCGCCAGGTGACCACCGAACATGGTCGCGAAGAGACGCAGTGCGTGAGTTGCGGGACGAATCAGCAGGTTCGAGAAGAACTCGATCGGGATCAGGATGGGGTAAATCCACACCGGCAGACCCGAAGGCATGGTGATGTCCTTGAAGAAGCCGCCCAGGCCCTTGCGCTTGATACCAACGCCAACCCAGGTCAGGTACGCGACGCCAGCCAGTGCGTAGGCGCTACCGGGGTGGGAGAAGGAGGGCAACTGAACAAACGGAATCGAACCGAAGAGGTTGTTCACCAGAACAAAGAAGAAGGAGGCGAACAGAATCGGCACGAAAGGCTTGTAGTGCTGCACGCCCAGGGTTTCCTTACCGAGGGAGTTACGAGCAAACATGTAGCCAGACTCAGCGATGAACTGAGTCTTGCCGGGAACCATGGCGCGCTTACGTGCTGCGGTGAGGAAGAAGACCGCGATAATCACCACGGACAGCAGAATCAGTACGTTCTGCTTACCGAAAGCGAAATCACCAATGGTGAAGAAGGGGGGCAGATGCATGTCTTCGGGGGTCGGCGGCACATAGGCTTCCGCGAGGATCAACCCGTTCTCGATCAAAGCAAGTCCTTTCTTGCTACTAGTGGCTATCAAGAGCCCATGTCTGCCTCTAAGCGACTGACATGCTAACTACATGGATGAATGTGTGACCTAGCGGTCCGCGTTCAATGACCTAGCGGTCTTTATTCTGCCTGGTCATGTGGGTAAAGACGAGGGTCAGACCTCCGACAGCGCCAATCAAGACGCCAACCCACACCAGCCAGGTGGTGGAGAAGACCAGGTCACCGAGGTAACCGATACCTCCCCACACTGCTACACCGATGATCAGATAGAGAATCGACATGACTGCGCCGGAGAGACCTCCGTCAGACACCAATTCTCCGGTAGTGCGGAGCTTTTTATCTCCGTCCCACCACTTCTTCTCTTCGGCCAAACGTATTTCCTTTCAAACACCAATCGCGTTACCGACCATGGTCTTCCAGATCGGTGTCGAAGTATAGAATTCTCAGTCGTGCGATGCTGACTGTTTCAATAACAATCCACAGAATCACGCCGGTACATGCGCCCGCGAGAGTCCAACCGTGCCTCAGGTTCTCGGGGAACGGCACAAACATCAATACCAAACCGAGCAGGGCAATCTTCACGAGGTAGCTCACCACCAGCGATTTGGGTACACCCCAGTCGAAAATGGGAGCAACCAACATAACTAATACGCCCAGAGTGAAGCATATATAGATTATCAGAAAGCCCAATGTTATTCCTAGCGCGCCCACAGGGCCCGCAAACAGGTACGAACTCATCATACCGCCCAACCAAGCCAGCAGAGAGTAAGCCGATACCCTGTAGAACAAAAATTTCCAGGAAAGCTCTTGACTCTCAAAAGAAGAGGCCTTCAAACCTGCTTGAGCACGCTCTTGGCGGCGTTTCTGCTGCCGCCTACGCTCCGCCGGCGGGTACCACAGAACGTCTACCACGCGCCTCCAGAGAGGCTCGGCAGGAGCCTCAGCCGAGGGTTTAGAGTGTTCAGAGGCCATTAGTGTTTCTCCCCACGGTTTCGATGAGAAGCAGGCTGAACAGAGGAGTGAGCAGTAGAAGAGCTATCTGCACGGTCCTTCACGGAATCCGGCATAATCGGCTCCGGATGTAGCGAGGTCGGCTCCACATTCTCAGGAGTCGCCGGAACACCGGTTGCAGAAGTCAACGAACCGGTAGCAGGCTCCGAGGCAGTCTTCTTCGCCTCAGGAGCTGTCGTCTTAGGGGCTGACGTCTCAGGAGCCGAGGCAAAACGCTTCGACAAATCAATCGCAGAAGCAGGAGCCTCGCCTCCAAAGAGCTGAGGCATACGCAGGTACACCACCAACACGGCAAGAGCCACCAGCACCACGCCCACGGTCGCCACAACAGATCCCGCAGTATACAGGTCAGAGGCAAACGCCAACAGCACCCACACCAAAATGGTCGTACCCGTCACCACGGCGGTCGAACCAAGGTGGCTGAAACCAACATCCGTCAGACGCTGATACGTATGAGTACGGTGCGGCTTATACCACTGCTCCCCCGCCATAAAACGACGGAACAGAGTCGTACCAGCATCCGCAAGGTAGGTCACCAGCGGAGCAAAAGACAGCAGGAACGGAACATCCGCAAACCACGCACCCACAGCCATCGTGCCCAGCGCCGCACCCAAAACATAAGAACCCGCGTCGCCCAAAAACACGTTCTTACCGGGGCGCACATTCCACGGCAGGAACGCCGCAAAAGCACCAGCAACAGCCACACCGGCCAACGCCAGCCACGGCAGGTTCACCATCCAGCCGGTCAGCGCATACGCCAGACCAGCCACCAGACCGTGAGCACCAGAAATGCCGTTAATGCCGTCCATAAAGTTCGCCACATTAATGTATCCGGCAATAAAAATCGCACCCAAAACCAGCAGCAGAATGTTCGTACCCTGCACCGTCGCAAAGCTTACGCTCACCAAAAGACCAATGACCAGCTGCAGGCCCGCACGACGCACAATGCTCACGCCGCGAATATCCTCCAGCCAGCCCAGGGCAAGAGCGCACAGAATCGCCGCGGCAATCGTCACCGCCAGCTGCAAAGACTCAGAAGAACGGTACGTCCAGCCAAACAAAGTAGCCGCCACAAACACCAGCAAAGTCGCTGTAGCAGTCGCCAAACCCATACCGCGGTAGGTCGGAGCAGTATGCGAAGAACGCTCATTAGGAACATCCACCATATTGTTGCGGTGCAAAATCGGGCGCACCGCAAACGGCAAAAGGGCACCCAAAACAAAAGCAAGAGCAAAAATACTCAACAGCTCAGAAAAGGAGGTCATACCAGCTCCAAGGCATTGGCACCGTCGAAGCTGGAACCAAACTCCAGAATCGCGGCTAAGGGACGATATGTGTGTAGTGTGTGTTTACTTCGTATTCTATAGAACTCTTCTGAAGCCCGGGGCTAAACGTTACAGAATCTCTCCATACGCTCCGCATATTCTGCGTCCTGAAATGTTCTACACCGAGAAAAGGGAAAAACACCGGATGCCGCACCCGCCACGCAAGTGCAGCATCCGGTGTCATTCCGTAAAGATTAGAACGTCTGTGCATCCGCCAGAGTACGCGGATCAGGGGCACGCTCCAGGCCATGACGCTCATAGCCGCTATGCTCCCGATAGTTCTGAATCCACAGCTCATAATCGAGCTCATCAGGGTCAAGTGCCGGGGCACTCGACCGGGAAATGTACCGGTTCTCCTCGCTAGGTACCAGCTTCTCGGTACCTCCGAAGAGAGTCTCATCCAGCTTCTCACCCTTGCGAAGACCAATCTCCTTGATCTCCACGTCATACCGCTCATACGCCTGGCGCATCGCCTTCGCAACGTCCAGGATCTTGACCGGCTGACCCATGTCCAGCACCATGACCTCGCCCGGGCGACCAATCGCACCGGCGAGCATCACCAGCAGGCAGGCATCGGTAATCAGCATAAAGTAACGGGTCGCGCGCTTATCCGTCAGGGTAATTGGACCACCCGAGAGGATCTGCTTCGTAAAGAGCGGCTTAATCGAACCGCGCGAACCAAACACGTTACCGAAACGAACCGACACGTAGGTGTTGCCGGTCTTCTCACCAAAGTACGCGGTCAGACGCTCCGCCACACGCTTGGACTGGCCCAGCGCAGTCTTCGGGTCCGCAGCCTTATCGGTCGAAACGTTCACGAAGGTCTTCACGCCCACCGCCTCCGCGGCACGCAACACGTTCAGAGTGCCCAGGGCGTTCGTCTTCCACGCCTCCTGCGGGTACGCCTCCAGCGCCGACACATGCTTCAAAGCCGCAGCGTGGAAGACCACCTCGGGGCGACGGTCACGGAAAATCTCCAGCAGGTTATCGCCCTCACGAATATCAGCCAGAATAATGCGGTCATCATCCAGGCTCGACTCGTGAGTAATCGAAACCTTCGTCTCCATCAGCAGAGTCTCATCATGATCAAGCATCATGAGAGTCTCAGGCTCAAACTCGCTAATCTGACGGCACAGCTCAGAACCAATCGAACCGCCCGCACCCGTGACCAGCACACGCTTACCGTGCAGGTACGAACGCAGAATATCGCGGTCAATATCGTAGTTAATCTCGCCACGAATCACGCGCATCAGGTCGTTATCGCTCGCGGTAATCAGACGCTCACCCATCAGGCGAGCATTCGCGCTACTAATACGCTGAACCTCAACCTTAAGCTTACGCATGCGGTTGCAGAAGGACTCGAAGTAATCCTCCGGCATATCCGAAATCGTCACCAGAATCTTACGGGTGCCCGACTCGCGAATCACCTGTTCCAGCTCGCGGTACGTCGTAATCACCGAAATGCCGTGGAACTTCGTGCCAGCCTTCAGCTGGTCATCATCAAAAACAGCAACCGGGCGAAGCTTCGCGTCCTCATCGTGCAGCATCGAATCCATGACCATGCCACCAATAAAACCGGCACCGTACACAATCACCGGCTCACCGGTCAGCTCACGCACAGCACCGCGCTCAGTGTACACACGCTTCGCCATACGGGCACCAGCCATCATAATCAGGCTAAATGCCGCCGCAATTGCAGGCACACTATGCGGAATATGCGGCAGACCCAGCAGCTCATCTACAAAGGAGAACGCAGTCAACGCCGCGCCCGCACTCAAAGCAGCCGCACCGGCACGCCACGACTCGTCAAACGAACCGTACGAATACACGCCGTTATAAATCTTCACGCCCGCCAAACCAATAGCCAGGTGCAACACCACAGCCAACGTAGCGGTCATCGTCAACGACGCCGGGTGAATAATATCGAACACCGAGCCGTTACTGAGCAGCACACTATAGCGAAGCATGTACGCGAACAAAACCGCCAGAACCCAGGCGCTCGAATCAATCAGCGCCTGCGCAATCAGCCACCACGGCTTACGCTCATACAGGCGGTTCACCAGCATCGTGCCAGAGTCGCCCTCCGTCACCATCGTGCCGCGCTGAGCAGCCTTCTGCATCACCACATGGGCGTGAGGTTTCAACTGAGCCACTACATGCCTCCTTCAGATGCGGTACCAGAAGAATGAGAAGAAGCACGAGCCGTCAAAGACGACAACGCACGAAACGCCGAACGGCGCGCCTGCTCAGGAACAAAACGGTACACACTACGCACCGCCATATTCTGAGCCCACTGAAGCTTAGAAATACCGTGACCGGTGTACAGGCGACGCTGAATCGCCAGATCCTGCAACCAGGCGTCCACTCCCCCGCGTTTCGTGTACGCGCCCGCACCCACGCGGTAACGCACCAGAGCCTCGGGGATATTACCCAGACGGTAGCCGGCATCGCGCAGACGCATCCACAGCCACCAATCCTCAGCGCCGGGCACAAACTCATAACCGCCAAGCTGCTGCACGGCGCTCTTCACAAACGCCACAGACGGGTGATAAATCGGGTTGCGTGAATCCATCGCGCTGAGCAGACGCGCAGAATCAACAATCGCCTCGCGGGTCGACTCCACCGCGGTATTGCTCTCATTCACCTCAAGCATGGCAGAGCCCAGCACCGTGTAGCCACCCTGCACCAGGGCAGGAATCAGACGCGCAAAACGAGTCGGCTCAGACAGGTCATCAGAATCAGCACGAGCCACCAGCTCATAGGAACACGCCTGCAGACCGGCATTCAGCGCCTCCGCCAAACCAACATTCTGAGCCAGCTCCACCACCTGAATCAGCGGGCAATCCAGATTCTCAGCGCGCTGAACCCAGCGGTCCACCACGGCATCCAGCTCGGGGGTCAGCGGACCGTCCTTCACCAAAACCAGCTCAGAAGGACGCACCGTCTGGTTCAGAAGATTCGACTCCAACGCCTGATCCAAGTAGGCGGGATTCTCCTTCGCGTACACGCTCATCAGCACCGAAAAATCGGGTACAGAGCTCACGCAACCGCGCGCCCTCTCAGCCTCAACGGCGCTAGCAGTAGCCGGCACGCCGTATCGGCCGGGGAAAGTCAGCGGGTAAATACCCTCAAGCACCTGAGCATTCGGGCGAGGCGCACGCAAACCATCACGCACACCATTGAGGAAATACCCCAGGTAGGTGCGGCGGTCATCAGTACGCAGGACAGTAGAAATCCATAGGCGCGCCGACGAGCCACCATACAGAAGCTTCTCCAGCGGATTCAGGGTACGCGAGCGGGTAAAGACCCACAGCTTATTACGCACATCGTTATAGAAACGCGGACCCGGGTCAGCATTCGTCGTACCAAAAGTCTTCGTGTGGTGCTTAGCCACCGAGGAAGGCACCGCAATGCCGTCACGGTGATGAATCAGACGAGTCGAAAACTCAAAGTCATCATTCCAAATGAAGAACTCAGCAATCGGCAAACCACCATTACGGCGAATAGCCTGCGCATCCATCAGAATCGACACGAACGAGGCGCTACGAATCGGGCGGGCACCCACCGCTTGCGCACGAGCATGACGCTGCTCCCCCGCCGCAAACATAGTGCGCGGAGTGTTCATCGGGTGGTCCTCGCCGTTCGTCCACACCACACGAGAGGCCACCACCGCGGGGCGTTGCGAAGGCACCGGCGAATAGTTCAGCCAGGCGGCAACCGCCTCCGACAGAGTGTTCTCGGTCGGCTCGGTGTCATCATCCATGACCCACACCAGGTCCGGGTTATGGCGTTCCAGCGCGCGGTCAATACCCACCGCGAAACCGCCAGCACCACCCATATTGCTCTCCAGGCGGATGCAATCCACCGGCAGCTCATAGTCCAGGGTACGCAGATACTCGGCGGTACCGTCCGTGGAGGCGTTATCAACAATCACCACCGCCGCAGGCACGCGCTCACCAGAAGCGATACCAGCGAGGGTCTTCGGCAGCAGGTCCTCACGGTTATAGGTCACCACCACGGCGACCGTGCGGGGGTACTCATTCAAAGAGTCGTGAGAAGAAGACTGTTCGGAAGAAGGCTGTTCTGAAGAAAGCTGGGCAAAAGCGGTCACGTCGCTGTACTTTTCTGCCATAAGTTCTCCCTCCGCGGCGCGATGCGCCTGAATCAGCCGGTACGCGATACACCCATACCGTGCTGGGCGCTTCTGGTGTTTCTCACGCCCGCAGTATTCAACCGTGTGGATATATCACTCAAAGAAAACATTTTACCCGCGGTCTCCACTAGAGAGTGAACCATCACCCCAAAAGACGCGCTATATGACAAATAAACAACCGAAATCAGTTGATTTATCCGCATAGCGGACGTACCCGCACACCCACTTTTGGGTATCCATCAAGCTATCAGCTTCACAGCCTGTGTTTGCGCTGTGCACCCCGTGCGAAAAAACGACCAGAGACCGAATAAAACCCCACAAATTCCCCATAAACTGTTCAAATATGGGAAAGTTGAAATGACCCCATTTTTCCCCGCAACGTACGCGGGCTCGTGAGAGGTAAAAGAGATGTCCGAATCCAAGTGGAAAGTCATTGGCGCCAGCGGCTTCGTTGGTTCCTCCATCGTCGCGCGTCTGAACGCAGAAGGTATCAGCGTTGACCCCATTGAGGCACCTCGACTCGCAACCCGCGCCCTTGACGTAGACAGCATCATCGACGAAGCAGACCAGCTTGAAGGCATCATCGACTCCCTCGCAGAAGCCTTCGCGGGCGCGCAGGTCGTCGTCAACGCAGCGGGCCTCGCAGCACCCAACATGCAGGATCTGCCCCCGCTCGTCGGCGCAAACGCCCTGCTTCCCGCCGTGATTGCAATCGCCGCGCAGCGCACCGGCGTGCGCCGCGTCATCCATCTCTCCTCCGCAGCGGTACAGGGCCCGCGCCTCGTGCTGGATGACTCCGAAGAGACCAACCCGTTCAGCGCGTACTCCTTCTCCAAGGCGCTCGGTGAAGAAGCACTGCTCGACCTGCAGGACTACTTCCTCGAAGAGCACCCCGACAGCGCACCCGAACTGTGCATCCTGCGCGCAACCAGCGTGCAGGGCCGCGGCCGACGCACCACTGAACTCTTCGCCAAGATAGCTTCCTCCCCCTTCGCCTCCGTTGCGGGTGCAGGCACCGGCAAGTCCCCGGTCTCCAGCGTGCACGCCCTCGCAGAATTCGTGGTCATGCTCGGTACCTTCCCCGGCGAGCTACCCGCCATCGTGTTGCAGCCTTGGGAAGGCGCAACCGTCGCCTCCGCAACGTTGGATGCAGGCCGCCGCAAGCCGCTGCACCTGCCCGAATGGCTCTGCCGTGCAGCCGTGAAGGCGGGCTACACTGTCTCCGAGCTGATGAACGATAGGTTCTCCGGTTCCGTGCGCAAGGTCGAGGTCATGTGGTTCGGCCAGGGCATCGACGACTCCTGGGCACGCGAAAACGGCCTGCTGCCCACCCCGCGCGTGCGTGAAGTACTGCGCAACGCCCACACCGCGTTGGGTAAGAAGAAGGACCGCCGCTTCGACAAGAACTAGGTGGTGCAGAACTAGGTAGCGCGCGTGCTCTCCTAGAGGTGCACAGCCTGAGGCACGTAGCCTAGGGGCTTGCTGACTGAGGCGCAGAACCTAGAGACTCATAACGAAAGGGAACCCCCGATATATCTGAACGATATATCGGGGGTTCCCTATACGTTTTTATGCTCCGAAATCTTACGCTCCGAGCTCTATAACGCGCAGAGGTTTAGAGGTGATCCTCCGGGGCATCCTTCTGCTCAGTCTTTGTCTCAGGCTCGGTCTCAACAGCCTCGGTCGTAACGGCCTCAGTCTTAGCGTCTTCAGTTTTAGCTTCTGCCGGCTTAACCTCGCTCTGAGCGGGGGTGCTCTTAGCGGCAGTCTCAATCTTCGACTCGCCGAAGACCAGCGCACGCGCGGTATCAGCAGGAACTGGCAGAGTCTGCGGCTCATCCGCACGAACCGGCTTCGGAGTGTTGTCACGGTAGCCGCGCGCACGTTCCTGATCCACGCCGGTGCTGAAAGCAGAAGACAGAGCCGAACCAGCACCCAGCAGGGACGCAGCGACGGAACCGGCAGCCGGTGCCGAAGCGCGACGAGCAGGCTCACCGCTCACAGTATGGGTGCTGTCCCACTGCTCGTACGCCTCATCCAGGTCAGCCTGATCATCCAGGGCACGCTCAGAAGGAGTCGACTCAGACGACGCGGAAGAAGCAGACTCAGCTTCCTCAACCTTACGAGCGGCCTGCTCGTCAGCTTCCGCACGAGTCAGGATGGTCGGGACAACCTCGCGCAGCTCCTCCACCGAAATCGCACCCTCGCGAACCACCACGTAGGGGAAGGAGGTGCAATCCAGAATCGTGGACGGTGCCGGCTCACGCTCAGTCACCACAACCACGCCGTCCTCATTCGGCTCAGACTCAAGCGGCTTAGGACGAGCGCCACCGTCAATGACCACGGCAACGTCCTCGCCCAGGGATTCCATGGCGGTCTGCGCATCCAGCGCGGCTTCCTGACCGGTCTTGTTCGCGCTCGAAACCGCCAGCGGACCGTGCTCAGTCAGCAGCTTCAGGGCGAACTCATCATCGGGAACACGCACGGCAACGGTACCGCGGGTCTCACCCAAATCCCAGCTCAGCGACGGGTACGCGTGAAGAATAATAGTCAGCGCGCCGGGCCAGAAGCGGCCACCCAGGTCGTAAATATCGTCCGGAACGTCGTCGACCACGCCAGCGAGCGCAGCAAGATCAAAAATCAGCACGGGCGGCGGCATGGTGCGGTCGCGGCCCTTATCTGCCAGCAGCTTGGCAACGCCCTGATGCGAGAAAGCATCGGCGGCAATACCGTAGACGGTATCGGTGGGCATCACAATCGTGTCGTGCGCCTTCAGCGCCTCGCGGGCGGCCTCGATGGCCTCGCGGGTCTCAGTTTCAGTCGTTACGGGGTACAGCTTTGCAGTCACGGGTCTTATTCTCTCATGTTTTTCTGGATGCGGCGAGACACCGGCACCCACAACGCGCCATGTGGAAGCGCTCTTCCGGGGGTTCGCCGTATTTCACCGGCTCTGGGCTGGTTACTGGGGCGGACGCGTTGCCTTCATGCAGCCCGGCACGGGCTAGGTGGTGCATTTACTAGTCTAAAGGCTCTAGTGGGCGCGGTTTATAACCGACGCTATGACGCGGACGATTATTCAGGTCACGCACCGGGTAGCAGCGCTCGAAGCCGACGCGTGCTAGCAGCTTGGCGACGGCTTCTTCCTGGGTGTCGTCGTGCTCCATGATGAACAGACCGCCGGGGGCAAGAAGCTCGAAGGCGCGGGCGGCAATTGCGGAGGGCATCTGCATGCCGTCCTCTCCCCCGCCGTACAGCGCCATGTCCGGGTCGTGCAGGGCGGCTTCCGGGTCGGCGGGCACGTTCGCCGGCGGAATGTACGGAGGATTCGAGAGCACCGCGTCGAAAGTTCCGGCAAGCTCGGGCAGGGCAGTGAGAGCATCCCCCTGCACCAGGTGCACGCCGAGCGGCTCCAGGTTTTTACGGGTGTAGGGGATGGCGTCTTCGGAGAGTTCCACCGCGAACACCTGGGCGTTCGGCAGTTCGCTCTTGATTGCCGCGGCGATAGCCCCGGAGCCGGTGCACAGGTCGACGATGCGCAGCGCACCGGTTGCCGAATCGGTGCCACTTACCGATTCGGTGCGTGCGTTCAGCACTTTGAGGGCTTCTTCGACGAGTAGCTCGGTCTCGGGGCGGGGTACGAACACGCCCGGTCCGACCGACAGCTCTAGGCGGTAGAAGGGAGCGGAGCCGGTGATGTGTTGCAGCGGTTCGCGGCTGGCGCGGCGGGCGACCAGTGCCTCGTACTCTGCGACCTGGTCGGGGGTGAGCCGTTCCCCCATGAGCGCTGCGTGCTGGAGGCGCGAGCGTGAGCCGTCGTAGAGCAGGTGCGCGGCGAGTAGCTCGGCGTCGACGCGGGGGCTGGGCACCTGCGCCAGTGCCGCGGTGGCACGCGTGAGTACCTGCGCGAGTTCTTCCCCGCGCGGGTCGTGCACATTCACCTTCATGAGCTCTCCTCTTCGTCTCTCAACGGCTCAAAACCTGTCACAGCATATGGCTGAGGGGCTCCACCGCCGTAGCGGCGAGCCCCTCACAAACATCTCACGTCGATTCAGCGAATCGGCAAGAGTCTATATACAGAAACTACTTCTGTTCCTGGCCCACCTGAGCGAGGCGGTGCGCCTCGTCCATCTCAATAGCGGACTGAACCACCGGCTCCAGGTCACCGTTCAGCACGGCGTCCAGGTTGTACGCCTTGTAGCCGGTACGGTGATCGGCGATGCGGTTCTCCGGGAAGTTGTAGGTACGGATGCGCTCCGAACGGTCCATGGTACGCACCTGCGAAGCACGGTGTGCCGCGTTCTCAGCGTCAATCTGCTCCTGCTGGTGAGCCAACAGGCGCGCACGCAGAACGCGCATCGCAGCTTCACGGTTCTGCAGCTGAGACTTCTCATTCTGCATCGCCACCACAATACCGGTCGGAAGGTGAGTAATACGCACCGCCGAGTCAGTGGTGTTCACCGACTGGCCACCGGGGCCCGAAGAACGGTACACGTCAATCTTCAGGTCGTTCTGGTTAATCTCGATTTCCTCGGGCTCATCCACCTCGGGGAACACCAGAACACCAGCGGCAGAAGTGTGGATACGGCCCTGAGACTCAGTCGCCGGAACACGCTGCACACGGTGCACGCCACCCTCATACTTCAGGTGCGCCCACACGCCCTCAGCAGGCTCATTCGAGGAGCCCTTAATAGCAATCTGAGCGTCCTTGTAACCGCCAACATCGGTGCTGGTCGAAGAAATAATCTCAGTCTTCCAGCCCTTGTTCTCGGCGTAACGCATGTACATGCGCAGCAGGTCGCCAGCGAACAGAGCCGCCTCGTCACCACCGGCACCAGCCTTCACCTCAAGAATGACGTTACGGCCATCATCCGGGTCACGCGGAATCAGCAGGCGGCGCAGCTTCTCCTGAGCAACCTCCAGCTCCTCCTCCAGGCCGGGAATCTCTGCCGCAAAATCCGGATCCTCATCAGCCATCTCGCGAGCAGCCTCAAGGTCATCCTTCAGCGAAGTGTACTTGTTGTACGCAGTCACAATACCGGTCAGCTCCGCGTAACGGCGGCCCACACGGCGTGCCTTACCCTGGTTCGCCTGCACAGCGGGGTCGGCCAGCTGATTCTGCAGGTCAGCGTGCTCATCCAGCAGAACCTGAATAGATTCAAACATTCTGTTCTCTCTTCCATCTCCCGCACTTTACGCCGCACGGGCAGGCACTAGACATCTCACACCCCTCATAACGGGGATGCACAAAACGAACGGCTCACGCGCCCCACCCACGTTCAGGAGGTGGGGCGCGTGAGATACGAGCCTTAGTCGACCAGACGCAGACCGTTCTTCTGAACTGTCAGAAGGAACTCCACGTTGCTTTCAGTCTTACGCAGCTGGTTAGTCAGAACACCCAGAGCCTGCTCGGGCTCCATACCCGCCAGGGCACGGCGCAGACCCCACATAATCTTAATCTCATCCGGGGAGAGCAGGTTCTCCTCACGGCGAGTACCAGAAGCGTTAATATCGACCGCCGGGAAGATACGCTTATCCGCCAGCTGACGGGACAGGCGCAGCTCCATGTTACCGGTGCCCTTGAACTCTTCGAAGATCACTTCATCCATCTTCGATCCGGTCTCAACCAGGGCGGTAGCCAGGATGGTCAGCGAGCCGCCCTCTTCAATATTGCGGGCTGCACCGAAGAACTTCTTCGGCGGGTACAGTGCGGCAGAATCCACACCACCGGACAGGATACGACCGGATGCGGGAGCCGCCAGGTTGTATGCGCGGCCCAGGCGGGTCATAGAGTCCAGCAGCACGACCACATCGTAGCCGAGCTCCACCATACGCTTCGCACGCTCAATCGCCAGCTCAGCCACAGTGGTGTGATCCTCAGCGGGGCGGTCGAAGGTCGAGGCAATAACCTCGCCCTTAACGGTGCGCTGCATGTCGGTCACTTCTTCAGGACGCTCATCCACCAGGACCATCATCAGGTATACGTCCGGGTTGTTCACGGTAATCGCGTTCGCAATGGACTGCAGCATGAGGGTCTTACCCGCCTTCGGCGGAGACACAATCAGACCACGCTGACCCTTACCAATCGGGGACACCAGGTCCACCACGCGGGTGCCCAGCTTCTTCGGGGTGGTCTCCAGGCGCAGACGCTCCTTGGGGTACAGCGGGGTCAGCTTCGAGAAGACGCGGCGGTTCGCTGCTTCCTCAACGCTCTGACCGTTAATCGCCTCAACCTGAACCAGCGCGTTGAAACGCTGGCGGTTGTTCGACTCACCCTCGCGCGGCACACGGATCGCGCCGAGCACGTGGTCGCCCTTACGCAGGTTGTACTTCTTCACCTGAGCCAGGGAGACGTACACATCGTTGGTGCCGGGCAGGTAGCCGGTGGTACGCACGAAAGCGTAGTTATCGAGAATATCCAGAACACCCGAAATCGGTGCCAGCACATCGTCTTCGCTCAGGCGAGGCTCGTTCTCCTCGCGGCGGCGAGCCTGCTTCTCAGCACGCTCAGCCTGGCGGTCACGCTTGGAACGGCGCTCAGTACGCTCGGCACGCTCTGCGCGTTCTGCAGCCTTACGCTCGGCACGTTCACTACGCTCAGTGCTGCGCTCTGCACGCTCCGCGTTACGCTCACGCTTAGTGCGGCGCTCAGTACGCTCACCATCCTGATCGCGGCGACGCTCACGAGTGCGGGTACGCTTGGAGCTCTTCTCACCGTCGGGGGTGCCAAAAGTCATGTCCAGGGCAGCGTTCAGGCTGTCCAGGCTCGCGGTGCCGTCAGCGGTAGTAGCCTTCAGCTCAGCAGAGTTACCGGGCAGTTCGATCTGCTCCGAACGCTCGCCAATACGCTCAGCAGCCAGCTCAGCGCGCACATCCAGCGGAGGAAGCTCAACGGGCTTCTCGTCCTTACGGGTGCGGGTGCGGCGGGTACGCTTCTCCGGCTTCTCGGTCTGCTCAGTCTTCTCGGACTTCTCAGCCGATGCGTCCTCACCCTCAGCGGCACGGCGAGCGCGCGCACGCTTCTGAGCGGGAGTCTCGTAACGGGAAGAACGGGTACGCTTCTCAGACTTTTCAGCCTTCTCAGCGCCCTCAGCGGGGGCTTCAGCAGCCTCAGCGGTTTCGGTCTTCTCAGCCTTCGCAGCAGTCTTCTCTGCCTTTGCCTCAGTGTCCTTCTGGGCGCGAGTACGGCGAGTGCGGCGCAGCTTAGACTCTTCAGTATTCTCAGCAGCGGGAGCCTGGGTAGCTTCAGCAGCAGCCTCAGCGGGCGCTTCAGACTTAGATGCTTCAGACTTAGGCTTTTCAGACTTGGGCGCAGCAGGAGCGGCTACGGCGCCACCACGCTGATGCTCCTCAAGAGCCTGAACCAGCTCAGCCTTCTTCAACTTCAGATAGCCGCGGATACCAAGCTGCTGGGCGAGGACACGCAGCTGCGCGACCTTCAAGTTTGCAAGTTCCGGTGCGGCAGCTGCCGTACCGTACTCATCGGTGACAACAATATTCTTTGCCAACTACAATTCCTTTGGTTATAAGCCCTGAAAAATCTTCAGAATAAAGATCGGGCGGGCGCTATAGCGCGGTCAAAGGTTTAGACACTGCCGAAAGAAAACAGCAGTCTGCACCTTCGACTCCCTCGAACCGCACTGGAGGCGATTCGCGTCTCTTACCGTACCCGCTGATTCAGACACAGCGAGCACACACGGAAGATAAGGCGCTCTATCACAAATGTGGGCAAGCCCAAACCATCATCTATACAAACCATCTACGCGAGATGAAGAGGATGGATTGGTCACTTTGAAAGGGCACCCGCCGCGAAACCGAACCTCCAGAAAAGTCTTCCCCTATGCGTCAGAAATAAAGAAAGACATGAATCCCAAAGGCACTCCCCCGAACCTTGCCGGTTCCCGCCCAGATACAAAAGCATCTGAGGTATTAGGGGAAACGGAAATACGTTACGAAGGATAGTATCGACGGTCTACATTGAACGACGGGCGAACCTCAACGTAGGACGAACTAATAACGTCCTACTGAGTAACTATAACACCTTCAGTATCAATTTCAAGGGGAAGAACCCGCCAGTTCAGGCGGCGATCCACAATAGCGCTGCACGGATGGGTCGCCTCAAACTCGGCAATCGCTTCCTGAACCTGACGCACCTGCTCATCGCCGTGCGCAAAGGTCAAAACGGTCGGGCCAGCACCAGAAATCACCGCCGCAAAACCCTGACCGCGCAGGTACGCCACCAGCACAGCCGACGGCTCCATTGCGGTCACACGGTAACCCTGATGCAGGTAATCCACGGTCGCATCCATCAGGTACTCGGGAGCATCAGAGAGAGTGCGCACCAGCAGCGCCGCACGAGCGGAGTTCGCCACCGCCTCACCGTGGGGCATCTGCGAAGGAATCAGCGAACGAGCAAGCTTCGTCGACACCTCATAATCAGGCACAGCCACCACGGGGTGAACGTCAGGATGCACCGGAATAATCAGGGACTTCCAGTTGCCCATCTCGCCCCAGGACACCGACAAGTTGCCGTAAATCGCCGGAGCCACGTTATCCGGGTGGCCCTCCATATCGGAGGCGACCTGCAACATCTGCTCACGGCTCAGACGGTGCTCTTCCGGCAGCAAACCGCTCGCCGCAGCCACACCCGCCACAATAGCCGACGCCGAAGAACCCATACCGCGAGAATGCGGAATCTTATTATCAGCAATCAGCTTCACCGGCGGCAGCTCATCCAAACCAGCCGCCGCAAAACCAGCCTTCATCGCCTGCAAAACCAGGTGGCTCTCATCGCGAGGAACGTCCGCGCTACCCTCACCGCTGAGCTCAAACTCCAGACCGGACTCAATACGCTCAACAACCAGCTCATCATAGAAGCCAAGACCCAAACCCATGCTGTCATAGCCGGGACCCAGGTTAGCGCTCGTAGCGGGAACGCGAACCTTAACGGACGCGCCCACCGGAATATCAGAAATATGCAGGGAAGACATGAGAAGAACCTCGCGATCGGTGACGTAATGAGTGAATAGGTGAAAGATACAAAAAGGGGCTGTCATGCAGGTGCACCCCGCCCCGCAAACACGGGACGGAGTGCACATCGTAGTATGAACAGACTAGTTCAAATCAAGAATATCTGCCACAGCAACCACGTCGAAGGGAGCCTTAGTCGGCTCAACCTTCACACCGTTAACAGCCTCAAGAGCCCACTGCGGGTCCTTCAGACCGTGACCGGTCACGGTAATCACGATGGTCTTACCCTCGGGAGCTTCACCTGCGCGGTGCTTCTTCAGCAGACCCGCAACGCCAGCAGCCGAAGCCGGCTCCACGAAGACGCCCTCGCGGGCAGACAGCCAGCGGTGCGCCTCCAGAATCTCCTCATCGGTGACAGCCTCAATCACGCCGCCAGACTCGTCACGAGCAGCTTCAGCCTTCTCCCACGACGCGGGGTTACCGATACGGATTGCGGTCGCAATGGTCTCAGGAGCCTCAATCGGGTGACCAACAACGATCGGTGCAGCACCAGCAGCCTGGAAACCCCACATGATCGGACGCTTGGTCGCAACCGGCTCCAGAACCTTACCGTCACGGTTGGTGTAAGGCTCCGAGTACTCCTTGTAGCCCTTCCAGTACGCGGTAATGTTACCCGCGTTGCCAACCGGCAGCAGGTGGTAGTCGGGAGCGTCACCCAGGGTGTCAACAACCTCAAACGAACCGGTCTTCTGGCCCTCAATACGGTAAGGGTTGACCGAGTTCACCAGGAACACCGGGTAGTTCTCGCTGAGCTTGCGAGCAATCTCCAGGCAGTTATCGAAGTTGCCGTCAATCTGAATGATGTCAGCACCGTGAGCAATAGCCTGAGACAGCTTACCCATGGAAATCTTGCCGTCCGGAACCAGCACTGCACAGCGCATACCAGCCTGCAGAGCGTACGCAGCAGCCGAAGCGGAAGTGTTACCGGTCGAAGCACACACAACAGCCTTCGCACCGTCACGCTTAGCGGCGGTCATCGCGCTGGTCATACCGCGGTCCTTGAACGAACCAGTCGGGTTCATACCCTCAAACTTCAGGTAAACGGTGTTACCGGTCTCAGCAGACAGAGCCGGCGCGTGAATCAGCGGGGTACCACCCTCACCCAGGGTCACAGCCTTCACATCGTCCGCGAAAGGCAGACGGTCACGGTACTCATTGATAACGCCCTGCCACACGTGTGCCATTGGCTTCTCCTTCAATCTTGGCGCCCCGCCCGCCGGACCTTCCATAAGGTTCGGCGCGGTAGCGGGTACGCGGGTTAGTTAGTGAGCGAGGCGCCTTAGAGCGCTCTTCGCAAGTTCAGGTGCGGCATGCGCCGCTAAGTAGCTAGTGCTTCTCGGACTCCACGCGGATGACCGAGTTCACCTCACGCACAGTGTCCAGAGCGTCAATCACAGCAATCGCACGGCGCAAATCGGAGTCCTTCGCCGAATGGGTGACCATACGAATCTGAGCTGCACCCTCCTTCGGGGTGGACTGACGCAGAGAATCAACAGAAATACCGTGCTCAGCCAGGATGCGGGTAATGTTCGCCAGAACGCCCAGACGATCCTCAACCAAAACACCCACCGAGTAGCGAGAAATCACGTTATCCAGGCTGGTTGCGTGCAGCTGCGCGTGAGAAGTCTCCGGAACACCGGGACCACCCAGCACCAGACGACGAGCCAGGGACACAAAGTCACCCAGAACAGCCGAAGCAGTCGGAGCGCCACCCGCGCCGGGACCGTAGAACATCAGCTCGCCAGCGTTCTCCGCCTCAACGAACACAGCGTTGAATGCACCGTGCACGCCCGCCAGCGGGTGCTGACGAGGAATCAGGGTCGGGTTCACGCGAATGTTCGCGCCGTTCTCACCCTCGCGCTCGCAAATAGCCAGAAGCTTGATGACGTAACCATCAGCATCCGCGGCAGCAACATCATCAGCGGTGATGGAGGTGATGCCCTCGGTGTGCACATCATCAATAGTGAAATCAGAATGGAACGCCAGCGAAGCAACAATCGCAGCCTTCGACGCAGCGTCGTGACCCTCAACGTCAGCGGTCGGGTCAGCCTCCGCGTAGCCCAGCTTCTGAGCCTCAGCCAGTGCGTCCGCGAAGGATGCGCCGGTGGTGTCCATCTGATCAAGAATGTAGTTGGTGGTGCCGTTCATGATGCCCAGAACGCGGGTCACGCGGTCACCAGCCAGGGAGTCACGCAGGGGACGCAGAATCGGGATAGCACCCGCGACAGCAGCCTCGTAGGAGAGCTGAGCGCCGGACTCATCAGCGGCAGCCTGCAGCTCCACACCGTGCTTAGCCAGCAGCGCCTTGTTACCGGAGACTACAGACTTACCAGCCTTCAGAGCACGCAGAATGCGAGTGCGAGCCGGCTCAATACCGCCGGTCAGCTCGATGACCACATCCGCCGCATCAATCAGGGATTCAGCGTCGGTGGTGTACAGCGAGGGGTCCGCATTCCAGTGGCGGGATGCATTAGTATCGCGCACAGCAATACCGATCAACTCCACGGGCGCGCCAATGCGCTTTTCAAGGACGGCGTTATCCTCCACCAGGATGCGAGCAGCCTGGGAACCGACATTACCGGCACCAAGCAGTGCTACTTTGATCTTTTCAGCCACGATAGTCTCTTTCTACGGTCTGTTCCGGGTTCGCCCCGGTATCTCTTCGGGCTAAGGCACGGATGCGGCGCAGAGCACGCACCCAACAACCACTTTATCAAGAGGCGGCGACGGGGCTGCAGCCTCAAGGTGCGACTTTTACTCTCTGAGATGAGGTTTCCCTCACAGTTATGAGGTGAACCTTATCTTCTGCAAAGTTTTGAACGCACAAAACCGTGAAGACCACGCCCGCAACCGCCACCTCACGGCGCACGTTGCAGAGACGGGAACTTCACGGTTTCTGAGGTTCTGAGATTCTGGGGTTCTCAGGTTCTGGGGTTCTGAGCTAAGGGATCTAGATATCCGAACCCATATCCAGCGCAAACATATCCTCCTCGCGCTGACGACGAATCATCACGCGCGAAGGCTGCCCCTGCGCGGTCGCAATCACCGGCGGGCGAGTCAAGAAGTTATAGTTCGACCCCAGCACATAGCAGTACGCGCCGGTCGCCGGAACCGCCAGAATATCGCCAGCCTGCAGGTCAGCAGGCAGGTAGCAGTAGCGAACCACCACATCGCCAGACTCGCAATGCTTACCCACCACGCGAGAGAGCACCTGCTCCCCCGCCGGGGCACGATTCGCCAGGGTCACCGAATAATCCGATTCGTACAGCACCGGGCGGGCGTTATCGCTCATACCGCCGTCCACCGAAACGTAGCGGCGCACGCGAATATCACCGTTCTCATCCTCAATGCTCACGTTCTTGATGGTGCCAACCGTGTACAGGGTCGCGCCCGAAGGACCGGAAATGGAACGGCCCGGCTCGAAAGACATATGCGGAATCGCCATGCCCAGGCGCTCGCAGGTTGCCGCAACGGAAGCGGCAATCGACTCGGTCACCTCGGTAATGGAGCGGGGGTGATCCGCCTCGGTGTAGCCAATGCCGTAGCCGCCACCCAGATCCAGCTCCAGCAGGGTCACGCCCAGGTCACGGTTGAGACGGTTCATGAACTCCAGGGCGGTAGTAGCCGCCTGCTCGAAGCCCTCCGCCTCAAAAATCTGCGAACCGATATGGCAGTGAATACCGCGGAAATCCAGGGAATCGGTCGCATTCAAAATCGCGGCAGCCAACGCCGCGTAAGAATCGGTTGCCTCAACACCCCAGTGTTCCATCTCTGCTTCTTCCAGACCGGCGAGCGCGGCGGTTCCGGGCTGCAGGGACATGCCGAACTTCTGATCCTCGTGCGCGGTCGCAATGGACTCGTGAGTCGAAGCATGCACGCCGGGGGTGATGCGAATCAGCACCGGAACCGGGGCGTAAGGCTCCTCGCCCTCAGCCACACGCTCGGCGGCAAGCTCGGCGTACACGTCCTCAATGAGCTTGAGCTCGTCCACCGAATCAGCCACCACGCGGCCCAGGCCGTTACGGATCGCGCGGGCAATCTCAGCCTCCGACTTGTTGTTACCGTGCAGAGCGATGTTCGCGCCGGGCACCTGCGCGCGCAGAGCCAACGCCAACTCACCACCGGAGGCGGTATCCAGGCACAGCCCCTCCTCGGTCGCCCAACGCGCCACCGCGGTGGACAGGAACGACTTACCGGCGTAGTAGACGCTCACCTTCGCACCGTGCGCGGCGAAAGCCTGCTCAAAAGCGGTGCGGTAGGCGCGGGCGCGGGCACGGAAAGTCGTCTCAGAGAAAACGTACTGCGGAGTTTCGTGCTCAGCCACCAGATCGCTGACAGTCACGCCATCAATGCAGAGCTCGCCCTGCTCATTGCGGGTGAAGGAATCAGTCCAGATGGTGCGGGACAGGGCCTCGGGATGCTCGGGGTAAGTGAGCCATTCGGGGGCGTAGAGGGCGCGGGCTTCGCTCATCGTGTCTCTTTCTTAGCTATCTTTGCCGGCATACGCTCAACCCCCGCCCGGTAGCACCGGGTCGGGGGTTGAAACGAGAGTATTACATGCGCTCGGGTGCGCTCACACCCAGCAGGTTCAGACCGTTAGCCAGCACCTGCTGCGCTGCATTGTTCAGCAACAGGCGGGTACGGTGCAGGTCGGTGACCTCTTCATCAGCCTTGGGGGCGACGCGGGAGACACCGTACCAGCTGTGGTACGCCGAAGCGAGCTGCTCCAGGTAGCGGTTCACGCGGTGCGGCTCGTAGAACTTCGCGGCATCACGCACAGCAGCGGGGAACTGACCGAGTACAGCCAGCAGCTCACCGTCAGCAGCGGAGTCGAGCAGGGAGGTGTCCACGCCGTCCTCAATCTTCACGCCGGCCTCCGCGGCGTTACGTGCCACAGCGGCGGTACGTGCGTGAGCGTACTGCACGTAGTAGACCGGGTTCTCGTTGCTCTTGGAGGTCAGCAGACCCAGGTCAATATCGATGGGGGTGTCCACCGAGTAGCGGGTCAGCTCGTAGCGTGCAGCGTCAACACCAACGGCTTCGACCAGGTCCTCGAGGGTGACCACGGTGCCGGCGCGCTTGGACATACGGACGGGCTTGCCGTCCTTGACCAGGTTCACCAGCTGACCGATCATGACCTCAATCTGGTCGGCGCGGTAGCCAAGAATCTGGGCGATAGCCTTCAGGCGGCCCACGTAGCCGTTGTGGTCAGCACCGAGCATGTAAATCGCCACGTCGGCGGGGTTTACTGCACGGGTCATCTTGTCCTGGTAGTAGGCGATATCGCCCGCCACGTAGGCGTGGTTGCCGTCAGACTTGATGACCACGCGGTCCTTGTCGTCGCCGTAGTCGGTGGTGCGCATCCACCATGCGCCGTCAGCCTCGAAGAGCTGACCGTTCTCGCGCATGGTCTCAAGCAGGGCGTCCACCTTGCCGCCTTCGAACACGGAGTTCTCGTGGAAGAACACGTCGAAGTGGGTGCCGAATGCCGCCAGGGACTCCTTGATCTGATCGAACATCAGGTGAGTACCGATTTCGCGGAAAATTTCTTCGGGGTTCTCAGCCTCAAGCGCGTCGGGGCGCTGAGCCAGAATCTGGTCCTTAATGTCGACAATGTACGCGCCGGCGTAGCCGTCCTCGGGGGTCTCCTCACCGCGGGCAGCGGCAATCAAGGAGCGCACAAAACGGTCAATCTGGGTGCCGTGGTCGTTGAAGTAGTATTCGCGCACGACGTTAGCGCCCTCGGCCTCAAGGACGCGGGCGAGCGCATCACCGACGGCGGCCCAGCGGGTGCCGCCCAGGTGGATGGGGCCGGTGGGGTTCGCGGAGACGAACTCAAGGTTGATGGTCTTACCGGCGAACTTGTCGCTGCGGCCGTATGCTTCGCCAGCCTCAACGATGGTGGCGGCAAGCTCACCGGCTGCTGCGGCGTCCAGGGTGATGTTCAGGAAGCCGGGGCCGGCAATATCTACGGATGCAACACCGGGGATGGCGCCAATCTTCTCTGCCAGAAGAGCTGCTGCCTCACGCGGGTTCTTGCCCACCTTCTTGGCGAGCTGCAGAGCGACGTTGGTTGCCCAGTCGCCGTGTTCGCGGGACTTGGGGCGCTCCACTCGGACGGCGGGCAGTTCAGCGCCCTCCACGAGGGTCAGCTGGCCGGAGGAAATGGTTTCTTCAAGGGCAAGCGCAATGGCTTCGGAGAGTTCTTCAGGAGTCATAACAAACTATTCTAGCAAGCCTTGGCTGGTGTCTGACCTTTTATCTAGTGCTTATCTGATACCATGGTGGGGTTGCCTCTGTAGCTCAGCGGATTAGAGCACCAGTTTCCGGTACTGGGGGTCGAAGGTTCGAATCCTTTCAGGGGCACGATGTTCTTATTCGAGAGGGAACACGGGAGCCGATATCCGAGGCGTATTGTTCGGGTATCGGCTCCTTTTTATTTATCTGCCTATGCCGGGTGCAGCCCATGCCTGACAGCCCCCGCTTCAACCTCAGAGGGTGGACACTACCCGCTTCCCTGTTGTGGCAACGCTAACCGCCTTGAGAGAATGGGGAAACGCGCACACCGTTCACATCAGCACGGCCCAAGCCACGACAGCGGAGGTAACCCGATGACCACCATGCGCCAGATTCAGCTCACCGAATGGGGCGATGAAAGCGTTCTGCACGAAGCAAACGTGCCCATCCCCTCGCCGGTGCGCGGTCACGTGCTCATCAAGACGGTTGCCGCCGGTGTCAACCCGATTGATGTGACCACTCGCAAGGGTCTGGGTCCCGCCGCCCAGCTGGCGGATCCCTCATACAAGCCCTTCGTGCCCGGCTGGGATGTTGCCGGCACCGTGGTTGCTACCGCCGGTGACTACACCGGTTTCAAGGTGGGCGACGGCGTATTTGGTCTTGTTTCTTTCCCCTCCCCCGCCGGTGCGTACGCCGAGTATGTTCTCGCCCCGGCGCATCAGCTGGTGAAGGTGCCCGCCGATGTTCCCTGCGCACAATTGGGTGGCGCTCCCCTGGCGGCGCTGACCGCATATCAGGCGCTCTTCGAAGTGGCGCGGCTGAAGGAAGGCGAGCGCGTGCTCATTCACGCCGGTGCCGGAGGCGTCGGTCACCTCGCCGTTCAGCTGGCGGCGCAGGCTGGCGCTCAGGTTTTTGCAACCGCATCCGCAGCGAACCACGAGTTTGTGCGCTCGCTGGGTGCCCAGCCCATTGATTACCGCACCGAGGATTTCCGTGCCGTACTGGGTCAGACCATGGATGTGGTGCTCAATTCCACCGGTCAGCAGACCTTCCTCGATTCGCTGGAGGTGCTGATTCCCGGCGGCCGTATTGTCACCCTGACCAGCCCCGACCCGCTGGATGTGGCGCGTGAGCGCGGCTTCGAGGCGCAGTGGCTGACGGTTCACCCGGACCGTGTGCAGATGCAGGAGATTGCCCGCCTCATGTCCCTGGGTCTGTTAAAGGTGCATGTGGATCAGGTGCTTGATTTTTCGCAGGCTGCACAGGCTCACGCCCTGGTGGCGGCGGGACGCACCCGCGGCAAGATCGTACTGGTTCCCTAACGCGGCGCTGATTTATGCAGACGTCTGAGAGCGCGCCGAAGATTGAGGGCGCAATGAACACCGAGGGCGTGCCGACCATTGAGAGTACCGAGTACCGCTCCGGTTTTTACCGCGAGGCGGGATTTTACGACGCCCACTCGCTACCCGACTACGGTGCGCAGTCGCCGGTAACTCGCGAGGCGTTCGCCTACGGCTTCTTCCCCGCGGCTACTGGAGCTTCAACTGCCGAAACTTCAGCTACCGAGACTTCTTCCCCCGCGCCTCTGCTGGTGTGGGTTCACGGTGGCGCCTGGCGCTTCGGCACCAACCAGGCCCTACGCGACACTACCCTGCGCACCCCTGACGGGGAGCAGCCCAATACCCAGGCGCTCATGCGCACCGCTTTTCAGCAGGCAGGCTGGGCGGTCGCGTCCATCAACTACCGGTATTCGCATCAGGCGCTCTTCCCGGGCGCTCTGCACGATGTGAAGGAGGCGGTGCGTTTCTTCCGCGCCAACGCGCACGAATTCGGTATTGACCCGCAGCGCATTGCGGTAGCGGGCGGAAGCGCCGGCGGGCACCTGAGCATGCTGGTTGCGTATACGGGAGATTCCGCCGCCAGTGACTCTGTATATGGGGACTCTGCGGGCGCACCCGAGCACGAGGAATACTTTGAAGGCAGGGCGGCGAGCGCCTACCCGTCCCATAGTTCGCAGGTGGCGGCGGCGGCTTCGTTTTACGGGGTCAGCGATTTGAGGACCATCTTCACCGATCGTCCCCTGGCTGGCTACGCTCTCGATCACCCCGAGGACGATGGCGCCGAATGGCGACTGTTGGGAAGCACCTACCCGGTCCCCACAGACGCGTCTACTCTCGACGTTTCCAAGGGTGAGCGGGTGGTTCCGGGTGTCTGCAGCGAGCGTGCCCAAAAGAACTGGGAGCGTGCGCATCCTATTGATGCGGTACGCCCCCAGAAGCGAGTGAATAAGTTCGAAAGTGCCTTAGCACAGGGTGCAAGCGGCGGTGCCACGCCCCTCATGCTCGTGCACGGTATTAGTGATTCGTGTGTACCGTACCAGCAATCGGTGCGGGTGTATCAGGCGCTGCGCACGCGGCAGGTACCTACCGATTTGGTGCTGGTTCCGGATGCCGAACACGGGGATTCGCGCTGTTTTAGCCCCGAGATTGTTCAGCAGATGCTGCAATTTCTAAACCGCACTGTCTCATCAGAGTGATTGATCAGACAGTAATCGACCAGATACGGCTTTAGCGAACGCGGCGGTTCACGTATTCGTGCTCAAGGCGGTAACGTTCGAGGTCATCAAAAGCAACGCGACGGTGCGTGTTAATGCGCTCGAACGGAATATCTCCGCGCTCCAGCAGGCGAACAACGGTCGGGCGGGATACGCCCAGGTAGTCTGCCGCCTCCTGCGTGGTCATCAGGCGGTCCTGGCGTACCACGCAGACATCCTTGCGGTCGGCGAATGCGCGCGCTACGGAGGTGAGGGGTCCGTACATTTCGGGAGAAATCTGTACGCGCTCGCCGTCGCCGGTCACCAGGTAGAGGGTTTCTTCGGCGCTGAGGCGGTCGAAGTGGGTGCGCAGACTCGCGTGAACGAGGGCTTGGAAGAGTTCTTCGCAGCGGTGGTGAATTTCTTCCTGCTGCCCATCTTCGCAGCAATCCAACACTGCAGCACGTGTTGCCGGGTACGTCTTTGGTGATGGCATAGTCACTCCTTCGTTACTGTGTTATTCACCACTGTAGCAGTTGAACGAAACTATCGAAAGAAAGTTAAGAGGCGCAGTTAATTCGCATCTGTAGTGCATATAATTCAGATGAATATTTATTAGCTATATAGATAGCATTTGATGTCATTTATTGCATCTTAACTACTCTTTTGAGGGCCATCATTCCGCCGCTACCCACACAGGGTTCCCGCGAACAAACCCAAATATGACAAACAAAGCACACCCCAAGCCCACCGCGAGCAAGGCGAGTACACTGGATAGGATATGTCTGAGCAGAAATCCACGAAGAAACACGCAGATACTTCTAAGGCCCCCCGCACCGCCCCCACCATGGCGAGCATGGCAGCCGCAATCCACGCGGCAAAGGTACGATCCTCCGAAAAGACCGGTGCAAAAACCGGCGAAAAGACCGTAGCTAAAACCGCTGAGAACAACGCGGTAAATAACGGCGCCCCGAAGAAGGGTGCGCAGAAGAATAACGCAGACCGCAAGAACTCCTCCCGCGGTGCCTCCGAACGCAACTCCAACGCCTCCCACTCCAACCGACGCGGAGGCGGTAACAACCGTGCCCGCAAGCAGGGCAACCAGCAGGGCGGTACCCAGGGCAACCAGCAGGGCGGTACCCAGGGCAACCAGCAGGGCGGTACCCAGGGCAACCAGCAGGGCGGCAACCAGCAGAACCGCCCGGCACCGCGCCGCTACGAGCCGCTCATCCCCGAGGTCATCACCTACCCCGAAGAGCTGCCCGTCAGCGAACGTCGCGAAGACATCATGAACGCGATCCGCGACAACCAGGTCGTCATCATCGCGGGTGAAACCGGCTCCGGTAAAACCACCCAGATCCCCAAAATGTGCCTCGACCTGGGCCTGGGCGCAAAGGGCCTCATCGGCCACACCCAGCCGCGCCGACTCGCCGCACGCTCCGTCGCCGAACGCATCGCCGAAGAACTCGGACAGAAAATTGGCGAAACCGTCGGCTACCAGGTGCGATTCACCTCCGAAGTTGGCGAACACAGCGCCATCAAGCTCATGACCGACGGCATTCTGCTCGCCGAAATTCAGAACGACAAGCTACTGCGCCGCTACTCCACCCTCATCATTGACGAGGCGCACGAACGCAGCCTGAACATTGACTTCATCCTCGGCTACCTCAAGCGCATCCTGCCGCAGCGCCCGGATCTGAAGGTCATCATCACCTCCGCAACCATCGACCCGGAGCGTTTCGCGCGCCACTTCTCCCCCAGCTACGTGCCGGGCAAGGGCATCGTTGACGAAAACCTCAGCGCCGAAGAACGCGAAATCGCCGAAGCGATCCTGCCCGACGACGCGCCGCCCATCATTGAGGTGTCCGGCCGAACCTACCCCGTGGAAATCCGCTACCGCCCGCTCGACGAGGAAGACTACCTCAGCGACGACGAAATCGAAGACGACCACGACCCCACCGACGGCATCCTCGACGCCATCAAGGAACTCTCCAAGGAAGCCCCCGGCGACATCCTCATCTTCTTCTCCGGCGAGCGCGAAATCCGCGACGCCAAGGATGCTATCGAGGCAATGGTCGCCAAGTCGCCGCGCCTGAACTACGAAGTGCTGCCCCTGTACGCGCGCCTCTCGCTCGCCGAGCAGCACCGCGTGTTCTCCCCCGGGTCCCGCCCGCGCATCGTGCTCGCCACGAACGTTGCCGAAACCTCGCTGACCGTGCCCGGCATCAAGTACGTCATTGACACCGGCACCGCCCGCATCTCCCGCTACTCGGCACGCACCAAGGTGCAGCGTCTGCCCATCGAACGCATCTCGCAGGCAAGCGCCAACCAGCGTTCCGGCCGATGCGGCCGCGTCAGCGACGGCATCGCAATCCGCCTCTACTCCGAGGAAGACTTCAACTCACGCCCCGAGTTCACCGACCCCGAAATTCTGCGCACCAACCTCGCAGCCGTCATCCTGCAGATGATCGCGATCGGCGTGGTCCGCGAACCCGGCGACATCTCCCGCTTCCCGTTCGTGCAGCCGCCCGCATCCCGCGCCATCAACGACGGCGTGAACCTGCTCCGCGAACTCGGCGCGCTCACCGAACGCCCCCGCGGCCCCCGCAAGGGCCGCGGCAATAGCGCAACCCTCACCGCCATCGGCCGAGCCATGGCGGCATTCCCCGTGGATCCGCGCCTCGCCCGCATGATCATCGAAGGCGGCCGCCGCAACTGCGCCAAGGAAATGATGGTGCTCGCCGCCGCCCTAACCATCCAGGACCCGCGCGAACGCCCCGCCGACGTGCGCGCCGAAGCCGACGCGATGCACGCCCGCTTCATCGACGACACCTCCGACTTCTCCTCCTTCCTGCTGCTCTGGGACTACATCAACGAACAGCAGGCGGCGCTGTCCTCCTCGCAGCTGCGCAAAATGTGCCACCGCGAATACATCAACTACCTGCGCATCCGCGAATGGCAGGACCTCTTCGCCCAGCTACGCGAAATGGGACGCACCGCCAACATTCACGCCAGCGGCGGCAGGGACATCAACGCCTCCGCCCACGAAATCGACATCCACAAGAGCCTACTCTCCGGCCTGCTCTCGCACGTGGGCGTCAAGGAAGAACGTGAAAAGGACTCCAAGGGACGCAACCGCGGCCCCCGCGAATACCTCGGCGCACGCGGCACCAAATTCGCGATCTTCCCCGGCTCCGGCCTGTTCAAAAAGAGCCCCGACTGGGTGCTCTCCGCCGAACTCGTCGAAACCTCCCGCCTGTGGGCGCGCACCAACGCCTCCATCGACCCGCAATGGATCGAAGAAATCGGCAAGCACCTCATCAGCGTGCAATACTCCGAACCGCACTGGTCCCTCAGCTCCGGCGCGGCAGTCGCCTACGCCAAGGGCACCCTCTTCGGCCTGACCATCTACGCCGAACGCCCCGTGCAGTACGCCCGCGTAGACGCCGCAGCAGCCCGCGAACTGTTCATCCAGTCCGCCCTCGTCGAAGGCCAATGGCACACCCAGCACAAGTTCTACCTGCGCAACCAGCGCGCCCTCGCCGAAGTCGAAGAACTCGAAGCACGCCTACGCCGCCGCGACCTGCGCGTGGACGACTCCGTACTCTTCGCCTTCTACGACGCACGCATCCCCGCCCACGTCACCGACGTTCGCGCCTTCGACAAGTGGTGGAAGCAGGCACGTCTCGAAGACGACAACTACCTGGACTTCAACCCCGAAAAGCTCATCAACGAGGAAGCCGCCGACTACGACGACTCCCAGTTCCCCCGCCAATGGGTGCAGCGCACCGACAGCGGCGAACTGACCCTTGACCTGCGCTACGAATACGCCCCCACCGCCGGCATCGGAGGCGCCCGCACCGACGCCGCCAAGCGCGACGGCGTAGCAGTCCAGGTACCCATCCTCTTCCTCAACCAGCTGAGCCCCGAACCGTTCCGCTGGCAAATCCCCGGCCTGCGCCACGAACTCGTCACTGCACTCATCAAATCGCTCCCCAAAGCGATTCGACGCAACTTCGTGCCCGCACCCGACGTGGCACGCGCCGCCTGCGCCGCCCTGGAAGAGGACTACTCCCCCGCCACCGACGAACTCCTCCCCTCCCTCGCCCTCGTACTACGCCGCCTGCGCGGCGTCGTTGTCGAGCCCGAAGCCTTCAACTGGGACGCCGTGCCCGAACACCTGAAAATGGGATTCCAGGTGCGCAACGCACGCAACAAAATCCTCGGCGAAGGCAAGGACCTGCGCGCCCTGCAACAGCAGCTCCACAAGGAAATCCGCAGCGCCCTCGCCGACTCGCTCGGTGCATCCGACGACACCATGGCAAAAATGGTGGCGCTCGCCCAGGGTGGCTCAGGCAACTCGGGCAGCTCCGCGGCTTCTACCAAGAATGGCGTGAAAAACGCACAGGGCGGCACTGCTCAGACGGCACAGCCGACCGACGCACACGGCTCGCAGGTACGCGAAATCAGCGGCCTCACCGAATTCCCCGCCGACCTCTTCCCCAACGGAGAAATCCCCCGCAAGGTACAGCGCATCATCGCCACCCAAGCGGTCAACGGCTACCCCGCTCTCGTCGACGAAGAAACCAGCGTAGGCCTGCGCATCTTCCCCACCGAAGCCGAACAGCTCCACGCCCAGCGCCGCGGCATCATCCGCCTGCTCCAACTGCAGGTGCCCTCGCCCGTACGCTACGTGAGCGAACACCTCTCCCACAAGGAGAAAATCGTCTTCACGCAGAACCCGCACGGCTCCATCGACGAACTCATCCGCGACTGCACCGTCGCGGCACTCGACCACCTCGTGCCGCACACCCCCATCTTCACGCACGCCGAATACAGCGAACTCTATGAGCACGTGCGTGCCGAACTCATCGAGACGGTCTTCGACGTCACCAAGCTCGTCGCCGAAATCCTCTCCGAAGCCACCGCGCTGAAGAAGGCCATCAAGAAGGCAACATCGCTGACGACCATGCACGCCGTCTCCGACGTGAAGGCACAGATGGAGAACCTCGTCTACCCCGGATTCGTCGCACAAACCGGCTACGACCAGCTGGTTCACATCCCCCGCTACCTCAAGGCCGCCCAGGTGCGCCTGACGAAGCTCGGCCCGAACCTACACCGCGACAACCAGCTCATGCTCACCGTGCAGGACCTGGAAGACTCCTACGATAACGCGGTCAAGTCGCTACCGGCAGGCACCATCGTGCCGGATGCGCTCCGCCGCGTGAACTGGATGATTGAGGAGCTGCGCGTCAGCTTCTTCGCACAGGAGCTTGGTACCGCCTACACGGTGTCCGAGAAGCGCATTGCGAAGGCTCAGCGTGAGGCGCTGGACGCTATCAAGCGCTAGGTAATACAAAGAGTCCCCCGCACGATCACCTCGTGTGGGGGACTCTTGTGTCTCTATGGTTTTCTGCACCCGGTGGGTCGGCAAGCTATGCACTTCCTCCGCTCCTGCAGGGGCACCCGCCGCACCCGGACGCTCCGCTCTTCCTCGCTTCGCTGCGGAGAGCGCCCGGGACGGCACCCTGATGTCGCTTCCGGAAGGCATAGCCGCCTCCCACCTGTGAATTGGCAAGAGCGTGCAGAGGGGTCGGTGTCCTCCGTAGTGACATCAGGGTGCCCGAAGCGAAGCGAGGGCGGGTGCCCCTGTAGGAACGAGGAGGATCACCGCCCCTCAAGCAGCCCAAGCCGCTTGAGGAAATATGCGGCGCACCGCCCCTCAAACACCTCTAGGTCGGGGGGGGGTAAGGCAGCCGCCTCGCAGAAGGTCACCGTCACCGAACCGTTACCGCGCTCGCGCATCCACTGCGGCGCGTTCTCAGCCGAAACAATCACACCCTCGCTCACCGACGGTGCAATGTACGAGCCGCCCGCGCCACCTGCACCGCCCTGCATCGTGTAGCCGACACCCTGACGCACGCCGGTCGGGCTGTTCAGCCACTTCTGGGTCAGCACAATCGAAGAGACGGACTGTGCCGCACCGGAACCGCCACCTCCGTAACCTGCACCGCCGCCACCGGACACCACAGACTGGTAGCCGTTGAAGTTCTGCGCGTACGCACCCTCGTCGTTGTAGACGTCCAGGTCCCAGCTGCGGTCCTCGTAGGTGCCCTTCTCGTGCACGCTGGCGGGATTCTCATCCAGCTGGTAGGAGTACGCACCCGCACCGTCACCGCCGTTGCCCGCGAAGCCGCTCGTGCCCGCGTTACCGACAACGAACTGGCTGAACAGCATCTGGTTGTTGGTGGTTTCAAAGCCGATGATGGGGCCGCTGACCGGCAGGGTGCCTGCCGCGCCGCCTGCACCCCCTACGCCCCCTGCGCCGCCGAAACCAGAGTTGTAGCTCAGAACCTTGGAACGTTCAGCCTTGTAGGTTTCGGAGCCGGGGGTGCCGTTGGAGCCTGCCGCTGCGGAGGCGCTACCCGCCGTGTCGAGCTGCGGGGATGCATCCGATCCGAGGGACGCCACACCGGCGTCGATCTGGCCGTCAAGGTTGGAGTACCAGGGGTCTGCGTAGGACACGCCGGAGCTGGTCATGCCCGCGCCGCCACCGCCGCCAGCCACAGCTACGACGACGCCGTCGATGAGCAGCGCGGAGGAGCCGCCGCCGGATGCAGCGTACACCTGGGTCTTGGAGTTAGCCGGGTCCGCGTACTTGGCGTCAACCTGTGCGGTGATGTTGCCGGGGATGGTGTAGGCGGGTACGGAGCCGCCGTTACCGTAGCCTTCACCACCGGCGGTGGGGGTGAGGGAGCCGTCACCAATACCGCCTGCTGCGGCGATGATCTGCACGGTGGAGCCGGAGGTGACGGGGATGATGCCGCTGACCTTCGCGCCGGAACCGGCGGGGGTCATGCGGTTGTTGGTGCCGCCTGCGCCGCCGACCAGCTCGAAGCGGAGCTTGTGGACGTTGCTGGGCACGGCGAAGCTCTGCACGGTCTTGGTTCCTTCGTCGGTGCCGGAGATGCTGTAGGCAGGGTGTGCGGCAAAGGTGCAGTCTGCGGCGACGGATGCTGCGTAGGAGGGGATGGTTGCGGAGGCTGCGACGACGGGTGCCGCCCAGGCTGCACCGGCGACGAGCTTGCGGCGGGTCATGGAAGTAGACATGGTATGCCCTTTATTCAGGTGGGGTGATGTGTGTGTGTCGCGGATGCGGGAGCCTGTAGGTCTGCGCCCGGACGCTGAGGAAAAGCATACCTTGAACCTCAGCTTTAATATAAATCCCTGGTTAGCTAAATCCCTGGTTAGCGCACTGTATGGGTGCCTTTGGACGCCTCGCGCTCCCTTCCTGCGCTCCTGCAGGGAACCCGCCGCACCCGGACGCTCCGCCGATCCTTGCTCCGCGCCTCCTTGCTTCGCTACGGAGAGAGCCCGGGGTGGCACCCTGATGTCGCTTTTGGGTGGTGCGTCTTTATGCGAGCCGCACGTTCCGTCCGCGCACGCAACGCCAACAGAGGGTCTGCAAGTTCTCGGGCTCGTTGTTGCCGCCTTCGGAGAGCGGAACCTTGTGGACGACCTCTAGGATAAGGATTCGTTCACGCATGATGGAGTTGCCGCAGCCGGGGTTTTGGCAGGTGTAGTTATCGCGTTCTTTGATGCGTTGGCGCAGTTGGGCGGTCATGAGGGTGCGTTCGCCGCCTTCGGGCCATGCCCAGCGTATTTTGCGTTCGAGGGTTTCGGAGAGCGCGTCGAGGGTTGGGGTGTCGAGGGTGACGGTGACGGCGCGGTTTTCTTTGCCGCCGGGTGAGGCATATTCGAAGCGGTAGACGGAGTACGGCACGGTCAGCCCCACGTGGCAGACGTTGAGTTTGTCCCAGAACTCGTTGGCGTAGATTTTGGTGATGAACTGGGGCGGGTTGATGTGTGCGATCATGTCCTCTTCGCGGCGTCGCACGTTGTCGATCGCGGTTTCGAGGCGCGCAATATCGTCGGAGAGGCGTTGTACGTCTTTGAGGGTTTGCAGGTCGGCTTCGATGTGGAAGTATTTGGTGAGGCTGCCGATGGGGTCCCGCTCAGCTTCTTGGATGGTAGAGGCAGAAGCGGTGTAGACGTGCGGGTGGCGTCCTTCGGGTTTCTTCTGCAGTAGCGTCTGCCAGGTTTTGGGTTGTTGAACTTCGACGGTGGCGAGGTGGCTGTACATGCCGTTGGTGGAGGTGCCGAGTTCGTAGATTCCGTGGGTGTAGATGTCGTGTACGTAGCTGGCGACTTCGTTGTATTCGCTGGCGAGTGTGGCGGTGCGTTGGCGGTGCGTCTGGAATTCGGGGGATGCGAAGTACCGGTTTTTGCGGATGGTCAGGATGATGCCCAGAATGAGCACGATGATGACGACGCCAAGGACGACGTACCAGAGGGAGAAGGCGAGGCATACGGCGAAGAAGATGCCGAACCCTTTGAGGAAGGATTTCACGGGTGTTCCTTTGCGATACGGCGGTGTATCTGTGAGTGTAGATTTCCTCCATTAGGGTATCGGAGGTGGGTACCGCACGCAAAGCTTTTGGTCACATCAGTGAGCTATTGAAAGGTTTGGCGGGAAAGGTTTGGCGGCAGGCTTACACCTTCCGGATGCGCCCTCAGGGTGCCCGAAGCGAAGCGAGGGCGGGTCCCCTGCGACGGCGCGGAGGAAGTGTGTAAGATGTCCGCCCTACAAGTACAGACCAGGCGGAGCCAGCAAAAGGCCGAGAAGGCGACAGCCCCTTCCCCCTCCAGTTCGTTATGCCGGTATCGCACACACAAGCCCCGCACTTACTGAACCGGGGGCTAAGTGTCTTGCGTAGAGGGTGGAGGGGTGGTGTCCTCCGTCGTGACATCAGGGTGCCCGAAGCGAAGCGAGGGCGGGTTCCCTGTAGGAACAAGGAGGACACCACCCCTCCTACGCCCAAACCAAAAAGTTAAACACAAGACCCCTTAGCCGTAAAGCTAAGGGGTCTTCCTTTGTGCGCGATACTGGGATCGAACCAGTGACCTCTTCCGTGTCAGGGAAGCGCGCTACCGCTACGCCAATCGCGCTCACAAAACAGTTGTTTTGTTGCGAGGTGAGGACGGGATTCGAACCCGCGTACACGGCTTTGCAGGCCGCTGCCTAACCACTCGACCACCTCACCGCATACGCTCCACGAGGGAACGCGTTCGAACTCTTGGAGTCCTTACGAGCGGTTGACGAGACTTGAACTCGCGACATCCACCTTGGCAAGGTGGTGCTCTACCAACTGAGCTACAACCGCATATCAGCGTATTCAATTTGAATCATTCCGAGGAGTTTTTCGCTCCGTCGTGCTGACAGGTAAATACTATACGGGGTTTTTGAGTGTTTGCCAAATCCTTTGCGAATTACCCTGTGTTCCGCGTGTTTCCGGGGCAGAACGGGGTATTTTGCTTTGTTTTTGGGGCGTGCGAGTAAAATTTATTTTCATGGTGCCGGTCACATTTTCAGGGTTTTGGGGTGGTTATTGTTCTCGCACGGGCAGCGGCGGGCACGCGATGTCCGCTGAGCATCTACGAAATCCACCGAGCGTCATCTACTGAGCGTCCACAAAATTTTTCATGAGAGAACGACAAGAGAACAAAAAGGAGGGGCGGAGAACCAGGTTCCCCACCCCTCCCCTATGAAAACCGCGTCCGCTAAAACGCTTGGCTCATGGTTTTAGAGTTCTTCGAAGAAGAGTCGCTCGTAGACCTTGCGGGCGTTGCGGGTTTGGCGCAGGTAGTCCTCTTCGAGGGCGCGTGCACTGCCGGCGGGGTATCCGCACCAGCGGGCAATCGCCTCCAAATCGTCACGACCTGAGGGCAAAGTATCCGACTGGCGTACGCCGCGCAGCACGTTGCCGCCGCGAATCTTCGTGGCGAGCAGCCAGGCGCCGCTGAGGATTTCAGCGTCCGCAGCCTCGACCAGTCCCGCCTCAACCGCCGCGTCCAGCGCCTTCAGGGTGGAGGTGGTGCGCAGCCCCGGCACGGCGTGCGCGTGGCGTAGTTGCACAAGCTGGACCAGCCATTCCACATCGGAGAGTCCGCCGCGGCCAAGCTTGAGCTGGCGGGTGCGGTCGGCACCGTGCGGCATGCGTTCGTTCTCAACGCGCGCCTTCATGCGGCGAATCTGCTGCACCTGTTCGGGCGTGAAAGTTGCCGGGTAGCGGTACGGGTCGATGAGCTCCACGAAGGCACGCCCGAGCTCCTCGTCGCCGGCGATGGGGCGGGCGCGGGTGAGCGCCTGGAATTCCCAGGTTTCCGCCCAGCGTTCGTAGTAGGAGCGGTAGGAGTCCAGCGAGCGCACGATAGCGCCCTGTTTGCCTTCGGGGCGCAGGTCGGCGTCCACTTCGAGGGGCCGTTCGGCGCGAATGGCGGGCTTAACGGGCTGCTTGAGGAGCGCCAGGGTGCGGTTGACGATGCGTGCCGCCTGTTCCTGTGCGGCGTCTTCGTCGGCCCCGTCGAGGGGTTCGTGGACGAACATAACATCCGCGTCGGAGCCGAAGCCGTTCTCGGCACCGCCGAGGCGGCCCATGCCGATGACGGCGATGCGGGTGAGCAGCTTCTCCCCCGCTGTTTCCTCAGCTTCGGCTGCTTCGGTTGCTTCGGCAGGTTCAGCACCTTCCGGTGCCGCCTGGAGTTCGCGCAGGGCAATCTGCAGCGCCGCACCGATCGTGCACTCGTCAATGGCGGCAAGACCGGCGCAGGTGTCCTCAATGTCGACGATGCCCAGGGTCCAGCCCATGGCGGTGCGCAGGGTTTCGCGGCGACGCAGGTAGCGCACGGCGCGCATCGCCTCGGCGGCATCCTCGTGGCGTGCCAGCAGGGAGGAAATCTCGGAGGCGAGCGCTTCCTCCCCCAGCGGTTTGAGGTCGGCGACCTTGTCCAGCCAGGCGATGGAGGCGGAGGCATCCTCCAGCAGGTCGGTCATGAGGCGCGAACTCGAGAGTAGCTGGCTGAGGCGTTCGGCGGCTGCGGGTGAGTCGCGGAGCATGCGCAGGTACCAGCTGGTGCTGCCGAGCGATTCGGAGACGATGCGGAATCCGAGCAGGCCGGCGTCCGCGTCCACTCCGCGGGCGAACCAGCCCAGGAGCACGGGCATGAGGTGACGCTGAATGTCTGCACTGCGGGAAAGTCCCGTGGTGAGTGCCTTGATGTGGCGCATGGCGCCGCGCGGGTCGCGGTAGCCGAGGGCTGCAAGACGGTCCTGTGCCGCCTGTTCGCTGAGCACCACTTCGTCGCGGCTGAGCGTGGAGACGGCGGCGAGCAGCGGGCGGAAGAAGATTCGCTCGTGCAATGAACGGACGTTCCGTTTAATTTTCTGCCACGCCTTGAGCATCTGCTCGGCGGAGAGCGTGCCGTTGCGTTCCGGGGACAGGATTGAGCGGGCGAGGGCACGCTGTTCGGCGTCCTTCTCGGGCATCAGGTGGGTGCGGCGCAGCTGCTGCAGCTGGATGCGGTGCTCCAGCACGCGCAGCTTCTTGTAGTCGCGGCTGAACGCTTCGGCGTCGGTGCGGCTAATGTAGCTGACGGCGGTCAGCGCCGCCAGGGAATCCACGGTGGACTTGGTACGCACGGCGGGGTCAGTTCGACCGTGCACGAGCTGCAGCAGCTGCACGGTGAACTCAATATCGCGCAGGCCGCCCGGGCCCAGCTTAATCTGGCGGTCCACCTGGTTCGAGGGAATATTGTCGGTCACGCGGGCGCGCATCGCCTGCACGGATTCCACGAAGGATTCACGGGCGGCGGACTCCCACACGAAGGGGTCGATTGCGCGGGCGTAGCGGGCGCCCAGCTGCGCCGAACCGGCGATGGGGCGCGCCTTGAGTAGCGCCTGGAACTCCCAGTTCTCGGCCCAGCGCTTGTAGTACTGAACGTAGGATTCGACGGTGCGAACGAGCGGGCCGTCCTTGCCTTCGGGTCGCAGGTTCGCGTCGACTTCCCAGAGGGCGGGTTCGGGTGCGGGGCCCATGATAGCGCGGGTGAGGGCGTGCACGAGCTCCGTGCCGATGGTGGAACATTCATTCTCGGTGAGCTTGATCGGGGTATTCTCCCCCTCTGCCCCGGTAGTGGGCGTGACGGCGGGTTCCACGGGTGCAACCACGTACACCACGTCAACGTCAGAGATGTAGTTCAGCTCGCGGGCACCGCACTTACCCATGCCGATAATCGCCAGGTCCAGGGCGTCTACGGCTTCGCCTCGGCGTGGAGCCGCCAGGCCGGGGCCCAGCCCCTCCGCCACTTCGGTGCGGGCAATGGCGAGCGCGCCCTCCAGCGCGGCGGCAGCCAAATCGGCGAGGTGACGACCGATGGTGGGCATCATTTCGACCGGGTCTTCACAGCACACGTCGAGCAGGGCGATGCGCGCCAGGGCGGCGCGGTAGGCAACGCGCAGGGTCACGTAGCCGTCTTTGCCGGTCTGTTCGGCGGCAGCGCGCGGACGCTCCGCACGGGGGTCGGCGCCGAGTGCGGTGAGGATATCGCGGCGGTAGGGGGTGTCCAGCGGTGCGATGGGGGTCAGGAATTCCCCGTCAGTTTCCGGCAGAATCGACGCCGGGTGCTGGGAACGAATCAGCACGCTCTCAGCCGGGTACACCTGCGTGTCGAAGAGCGGGTCGATGAGCTCGGGGCGGCGGTAGAGAAAATCGCCAATCGCCTGGGAGGCACCAAGCAGGCGGTACATGCCGAATTCTTCTTTGCCGCGGTTGGCGCGCTCGGCGACCGCCGGGTGCTTCTCGATGAGGCGCACGAGGGCGGGCAGGGCAATATCCGGTGAGGGGGCGAGGTGCAGCCCGGCAAAGAGCGCATCCTGCGAGACGTGCTTCAGTTCGGGTGCGTTGAGCCAGCGTTCGGCCTTGGACGGGTCGTGGAAGCCGGTGGCAATCATGCGGGTGTGCAGGCGCAGCTGGGCTTTGCGTTCGGCTTCGGCACGCTGCTCGTCGTCGAGCGCGTCGGGGGCGATGTCGGTGAGCGGTTTGGGTTCTTTGGCGGGGTCAATAATGCGGATGAGCCCGGTGGCCGGGTAGTGGGAGCTGTCAGTCATAGCGTGAGATCTGCGGGTTGAGAACGGTGGGTTGAGAGTAGATCCGGGGTGGAAAGTAAAAAATTCGGCGGGTAAAAATCGGCGGCTAAAAAGCGGTGAACGGTGTAGCAGATAGGTGCAATTGATAGACCTGTGGGCGGTACCCGCCGGCGTGTTACCGGTAGTGGGCACCGCCCTGAGGCTGTCAGCGTTCACTCATCGTCCGAGGAGGTGAGAGGATCCAGCCGTTAGAGGATTCCGAGGTTGTGCTTGAGCTCGTACGGGGTCACCTGAGCCTGGTACTGGTCCCAGTCGGCGCGCTTATTGCGCAGGAACTGCTCGAAGACCTGCTCACCCAGAACCTCCGCCATGAACTCGGATTCTTCGGTGAGGTTAATGGCTTCACGCAGGGATGCGGGCAGCGGGTTGTAGCCCATGGCGCGGCGTTCGGCGTTGGTCATGGCGGCGAGGTCTTCGGTCACGGCGGGCATGAGCGGGTACTCGTTTTCGATGCCCTTCAGGCCTGCGGCGAGAATCACCGCGTAGGCGAGGTACGGGTTCGATGCCGAGTCCAGACCGCGGTACTCGATGCGTGCGGACTGCATCTTGTTCGGCTTGTACAGGGGCACGCGCACGAGGGCGGAGCGGTTGTTGTGGCCCCAGGAGACGTAGGAGGGTGCCTCGCCGCCGCCCCAGAGGCGCTTGTAGGAGTTGATGAACTGGTTGGTGACCGCGGTGAATTCGGGGGCGTGCTTGAGCACACCGGCGATGAAGTGGCGTGCGGTCTTGGACAGCTGGTATTCGGCACCGGCTTCGAAGAATGCGTTGGTGTCGCCTTCGAAGAGGGAGAAGTGGGTGTGCATGCCGCTACCGGCGTACTTGGTGAAGGGCTTGGGCATGAAGGTTGCGTACATGCCGAGCGAGTAGGCGACTTCCTTGATGACGGTGCGGAAGGTCATGACGTTGTCGGCGGTCTGCAGGGCGTCGGCGTGGCGCAGGTCGATTTCGTTCTGACCGGGGCCGGTTTCGTGGTGGCTGAATTCGACGGAGATGCCTACTTCTTCGAGCATGGTCACTGCCTTGCGGCGGAAGTCCTGTACGATGCCGCCGGGGGTGTGGTCGAAGTAGGATTCGTGGTCCACGGGCACGGGGAATCCATCGGCGCCGAGCTTGGAGGATTCGAGCAGGTAGAACTCAATTTCGGGTGAGGTGTAGCAGGTGAAGCCCATCTCGGCTGCCTTGTTGAGCACGCGCTTGAGCACGCCGCGGGTGTCGGAGGCGCTGATCTCGCCGTCGGGGGTGAGCACGTCACAGAACATGCGGGAGGTGTAGTCTTCCTCGCCGCGCCAGGGCAGAATCTGGAAGGTGGAGGGGTCCGGCTGCAGCAGCATGTCAGATTCGTAGATGCGGGAGAAACCCTCAATCGAGGAGCCGTCAAAGCCCAAGCCCTCATCGAAGGCGCTTTCTACCTCAGCCGGTGCGAGCGCAACGGATTTGAGGGTGCCGACCACATCGGTGAACCAGAGGCGGATGAAGCGGATGTCGCGCTCTTCGATGGTGCGCAGTACGAATTCCTGTTGACGGTCCATGAGTTGCCCTCTCGGTGCGGGCGCGCATCCGCGTGGTACCCGTCTGCGGGTGGCGGAGGCGCGCTAAATTTACTGCCGAGGTGCGGAAGACCCTGTTGCGAAAGGCCCTGCTGCGGAAGACCCTGCATGTCCCATGGGTTCTAGAAGATTCCAGAGGATTCCAGGGGGTTGCGGCGGGCGGCGTGCCAGCGGTGCTGGCGCCTCCTTGCCCCGGCGTGTGTCCTGTTGTTATCTAGCCTATCGGGTTCTGCTGTGCGGCGGGCGGGTGGGAGGTTTCGTTTGTGTAAATTCTCGCGTGTGTGCTCTCGCTTGTGTAAATTCTCGCGTGTGTGCCGCGGTAGCTCAGATTCTGGGCGGCGCCTTTTTTTGGGGGGGGGTGACCGCTCCCCCGTTTTTCTGCGGTGTGGGTTTTATTCAGATGCCAAGCAGGTTCAGATACTTGGCAGAGGACGGTTCGCGGGGCGTGTTCGGGGTCGCCTTGCGATAATGGGGGTATGCTACATTCCATTCTTCTTCCCTCGACCGTACAGCTTCCGCTGGCGTCCAGCATCGTCGCTGCCGACCCCACCGGTTTAGAGTGGCTGCTGCTTATTGCGGCGCCGGTTGTTTTCTGCATTGTCTATCTGGCGTGCATTATGGCGATTGCGGCGTTTGGTCCGCTGGTCATGAGGAACAACAAGTCGGGCGGTGCGACCTACCTGCTGGACCGCCCCTCCCGCGTGGCGTTTAGGACTCGCACCGTGGCGCTTTTTGCTGTGGTGGGTGCGTTTGTGGAGCTTCTTTGGCTCGGTTATACGGGTCGTGTGGGGTCGCTTGCGGTCATTCCGATTCTGCTCTTCACGTGGTCGTGGAAGTTCGCGTTCTTCTTCCTGCCGCTGCAACTGATTCGTGCCTGGTATGTGCACGCAACCCGCGGCAAGTATGACGCCCTGTCGGCTGAGGGTGCTCAGCGTCGTGAGAAGCTGAACCGTAAGAGCGCCTACGAGGTGTCGAAGATGATGCAGCGTGAGCCACAGCAGTTCGCGATGAGCAAGGAGCTGCATACGCTGGCGCGCGGCCAGAAGATTGCGGGCGTGCGTCCGTTCCAGAACCTTGACGAGGCGGGCAAGAAGCGCCGCACGAACTACACGGTGGAGCTTGCTGTGGCGCTCATGCAGGCCCGTGCCATGAATCCCGGCAAGCTTCCGTCGGAGGCGTTCGGTGAGGGCATCCTGGGTATGGGTGTTGGCATGACGTCTGATCGGGCGGTGGAGCAGACCTGGTTGACTCTGTGCACGGAGCGTGTCAACGCGCCGGATGCGCCGAACTACCCGGATTCGCTGTACCCGGTGGCGGCTCGTTTTTCGCTGTTTACCACGATGTCGCTGTTGCAGCCGGTGATGGGTCGCCCCTATTCGCCGTTTACCGCTGAGGACGCGCGCCGTTTCGTGCCCCGTGATTTCTCGGCGGATACCGTGCTGTTGAAGACTGAGGAGCTGGGCAAGAAGGCTCTGGCGCAGAGTGCGATTTTCCGTCAGATTTATGGGCGTCTTCTACCCTTGCATCAGCAGCAGCCTCAGCTGGTGGATGGCCGCGCCCTGGCGTATTGCGGTGCCCTGCAGGCGACCGTGGCGAAGGCCGAGGCGCAGAGCCAGCGGTTGACGAGCCAGATTCTGGCGGCTGCGGCTTCTGAGCGTGGCATCCTGTCTTTTGGCGTGTTCTCGCAGGTGTCTGAGGATTATCAGTGCGTTCAGCGTCTGCTGAATCTGATGGTGAAGGCGACCGCCGACATTGAGCGTTTCATGAACGCGGTGGAGGCGCTGGTGCAGATGCATTCCGGTCCGGTTCAGCCGTCCGGTATTGCGTACGAGAAGGTGCAGATGGAGTACATCGCTGCTCTTCTGGACGTTATTGTCTTCTCTTCGCACGCCCCGCTTGCCGGTTCTATTCAGGCGTCTTACGCCCTGCTGAAGGCTGACTATGAGGCATTTACGTTCAACACTACCGATGAGTTGAGCCGCAGCTACTGGTTGCAGTACGCGAAGAACGCGGTGAGCGCATGCGATACGGGCCTGTCTCAGGGTTATGAGGGTTTCTTCGGCTCTGATGATGCGGCGAAGGCGGCGTGGGAGTCCTACGCGGAGGACGTCGTGAAGGAAGTCTGCACCTACTCGATCACCCAGCTCTACTGGGACGCGCTGGTGCAGCAGGCGCTCATTCAGCGCGATTTGCCGCGTGAGTTTGAGGATGCTTCGTCCGCCATTCCGGAGCTGATGAATAAGAACGCCGCTGCGTCGTTCCCGACCTACTACATTAACCTCATCTGGAACTAGGGTCGGGTGAGCGATACGCCAGGTTGGTACCGTGCAGGGTTAGAATAGTCAGCATGACTACTGAGCGTTCTTCCGAGATCTCTTCGCCCTACGCGGCACAGCCTGCCGCTACCTCCGCGGCTGCTCCCGCTTCTGCTAACGCATCGAAGGCTTTTGACCTGGACACCGTCAAGAAGGTGCGTACCGTTCACTTGGCGCAGGCTAAGGCGACCGGGCAGAAGTTCTCCATGCTGACCTGCTACGACGCCCTGACCGCGCAGATTTTTGATCGCGCGGGCATCGACATGCTGCTGGTGGGCGATTCCGCGGCGAATGTGGTGCTCGGTTACGAATCGACCCTGACCATTACCCTGGATGAGATGATTCCGCTGGTTGCGGCGGTTTCTCGCGGTGCTTCCCGCGCCATGGTGGTTGCCGACCTGCCGTTTGGTTCGTATGAGCAGTCCCCGCAGCAGGCGGTGGCGAGCGCTGTTCGCCTGATGAAGGAGGGCGGCGCGCACGCGGTCAAGATTGAGGCGGACGCTTCGATGACCGAGTGGGTTCGTGCCCTGGTGCGTACCGGTATTCCGGTGGTGGCGCATGTTGGTTTCACCCCGCAGGCGGAGCATGCCCTGGGCGGTTTCCGTGTGCAGGGCCGCGGCGATGCCGCTGAGCGTGTTCGTGAGGATGCGGTGGCGCTAGCTGAGGCTGGCGCGTTCTGCGTGCTCATGGAGATGGTGACCGCCCAGACCGCGCAGCTGGTGGATGAGGCTGTGGGCGCCGTGCCGACCATCGGTATTGGTGCATCGAATGTGACGACCGGTCAGGTGCTGGTGTGGCAGGACATGATGGGTGTTCGTTCCGGTCGCGTGCCGCGTTTTGTGAAGCAGTTTGCGCAGGTTGGCCAGGTCATGGAGGACGCTGCGCGTGCTTATCGTGAGCAGGTTCGTTCGGGTGAGTTCCCGGCGGCTGAACACACCTTTGAGTAGGCTTTAGGCTGAGAAAAAAGCTTGATGAAGAAAGACCCCCGTACCCGGTGCTTCCGGGTGCGGGGGTCTTCTGTATCTCAAACTTTTTGTGGTGTTGGTAGCCTCAAACAACGCCGGGAGCGTTGAATCTTTAGAGCCAGCCGCCGTCCTTTTCCCAGGCGTCGTTGCGTTCGCGGGCGCGGTCCATGGCGTGTGCCGCCTCCTCGTAGGTTTTGAAGGGGCCCCACAGAGAGGTGACGGCGCTCTGCTGGCCGCGTTCCACCTGACCGGTTTTGAGGTTGTACCAGTACTCTTCGGGGTGCGGGCTGGTGGCTTCGGTCGCGGAGTTCAGGGTCTTTTCGACCGCCGATTCGATGGCTTCGCTCAGGCGGTTTTTCTTCTCACTCATGGGTTCTCCTTCGACGGTGCGGGGCTGGTGTTTCTAGCTTCTCACGCGCATAGGTTCGTGGCAATGAGGCGGGCGGAGATTCTCACGGCGCTGCCCCTCCACGATCTTCTGTCCCGGCCTTCCGCTCTGCGTTCCACCTCTGCCTTCCGCTGCGCGCCGTTTTGCCGCTGGGGTGCATGAAATTTTATTCACAATCTGGGAAAAAGGTACGGCTTATGTATCCGCCGCTTTTTAGCGCCCCCGCAAGGGACACAACCCACCCGCGCCCGGTAAGATGAAACTATGTCTTCAACCAAAACGAACACTTCACATAATCTTCCTGCAGAGCCCGGTCGCGCGCCCGTCGGTTGCCTGACCCCCGGACGCATCACCCCCATGCGCCCGGTCCCCTCGCACATTGTTCGCCCCGAGTACGTGGGTAAGCCCACCGCCAACGAGGGTAACGACTCGAACATGTACACCCCCGAGGAAGTTGAGCGGGTTCGCGCAGCCGGCAAGATCGCGGCAGGCGCCATCGTTGAAGCATCCAAGATTTGCGTGCCCGGCACCACCACCGACGAGATCGACGTGCTGGTCCACGAGTACATTTGCGACCACGGCGCGTACCCCTCCACCGTGGATTACCGCGGCTACCCCAAGTCCGTGTGCACCTCCCTGAACGAGGTCATCTGCCACGGTATCCCGGACTCCACCGTGCTGGAGGACGGAGACATCCTCAACCTGGACGTCACCGCATACCTGGACGGCATGCACGGTGACACCAACAAGACCCTGCTCATCGGCAACGTGGACGAAGAGTCCCGCCTGCTGGTTGAGCGCACCGAGGAGTCCCTGAACCGTGCGATTAAGGCTGTGAAGCCGGGCCGCCAGATTAACGTGATTGGTCGCGTCATTGAGAAGTATGCGGCACGTTTCGGTTACGGTGTGGTTCGTGACTACACCGGTCACGGTGTGGGTCGTGAGTTCCACTCGGGCCTCATCATCCCCCACTACGATGCGGCGCCCGCCTACGACACCGAGATTCGTGAGGGCATGATTTTCACCATCGAGCCCATGCTGACCCTCGGCACCATCGAATGGGACCTGTGGGACGATGACTGGACCGTTGTCACCCGCGACCGTAAGCGCACCGCACAGTTCGAGCACACCCTCGTGGTGACCGCTGACGGCGCGGACATCCTCACCCTGCCCTAAAGCGCAGACCTCTGGGTTTCCTGCTTGTAGAGATACGGCAGATACGAACCCAGCACCTCACTTTTATATCAGTTCACCCACTAACAAACCCGCCCACTCCCCCAGTTACACGGCAGTAGGCGGGGCGAAAGAGAGAAAACCATGAGCGATTACGCAGAACCCGGCGTCATCACCGAACTGCCCGCACCCACCCCCAAGGACCTGCAGATTGGTGTGGACATTGGAGGCACCGGCATTAAGGGCGGCATCGTTGACCTGCGCACCGGTAACCTCGTGTCCGACCGCTTCCGCATCGACACCCCCAAGCCCGCAACCCCCGCCGCTGTGGCTGAGGTTGTACGCCGCGTAGTTGATGAGCTGCAGGGCCGCGACCTGGCACCGGACCCCGAGTCCGCTGTCGGCATCGACTTCCCCGCAGTGGTGAAGAACGGCATGGTCTTCTCCGCAGCGAACGTGGACGACTCCTGGATTAACACCGACCTGGAGCAGGTCATGAGCGAGGCGCTGGACGGCCGCACCGTCTACGGCCTCAACGACGCTGACGCAGCAGGCCTGGCTGAGGCAACCTACGGTCAGGGCCGTAACCGTGACGGCCTGATCGCTGTCATCACCCTGGGCACCGGCATCGGCTCCGCCCTCATCAACGACGGTAAGCTGATCCCGAACACCGAGCTGGGTCACCTGGAGATTGACGGCCACAACGCCGAGTCTCAGGCTTCCGCTCGCGCCCGCGAGGTGCACGAGCTGTCCTGGAAGAAGTACGGCAAGCGCCTGTACCGCTACTTCGAGCACGTTCAGATGCTCTTCTCCCCCGACCTGTTCATCATTGGCGGCGGCATCTCCAAGAACCCGGAGAAGTTCATGCCCTACTTTGAGGATCAGATTCGTACCCCCATGGTCATGGCTGCTCTGCGCAATAACGCAGGTATTGTGGGTGCGGCACTGTGGGCTGGCGGTATGCTGCCTGAGCGTAAGCGCCGCGGCGAAGCGTAAGAGTCTGCTTCCTGCTATCCGCCTCGAATAGCGCTTCACATACGCACGAAGGGACCGCCTTTCCGAATGATTCGGAAAGGCGGTCCCTTCTGCATGCCACCGCTCGTCTATAGCGGCTACCGGTTTAGTTAGCTACTGGGCGATGCGGTCCTCACGCAGACGCGCAATCGCCTCCTCAAAGTCTTCAAGGTTCTCAAACGCCTGGTACACGCTCGCAAAACGCAGGTAGGCGACCGCGTCCAGCTTCGACAGCGGCTCCAGGATGGTCAGGCCCACCTCGTGCGCGTTAATCTCCGCCAGACCGCGGGCACGAATCAGCTCCTCAACTTCCTGGGCGAGCTTCGCCAAATCGTCCTCACCCACGGGGCGGCCCTGGCATGCCTTACGCACGCCGGCGGCAATCTTCGAACGGTCGAAGGGCTCGGTCACGCCGGAACGCTTAATCACCGAAATGGTGGTGGTTTCAACGGTCGTGAAGCGGCGAGCGCAGGAGGTGCACTGGCGGCGGCGGCGAATTGCGGCGCCGTCATCGGTGGTGCGGGAATCCACCACGCGCGAGTCGGTGTGCTTGCAATAGGGGCAGTACATTCGTTTCTCCTTGGCTGGGCGCTAGCGCCCGCGTATACAGCGCTCAAGAATATTTATACCTATTCTACCGTGATATACAGCGGATACACCGTATGTTGTGAGTGAATATACGCTCAGGGTGGACTCTGCTATGCAGAATCCACCCTGTCATTCCCCTATTGGGGGTTGTTAGCGTGCGTTGTTAGCGTCGAATGCAGCTCGGACCGAAAATCGTCTTGATTTCACCGAAGAGGCTCGGGTTCGGTTCCACGCGCACACTCGGGTCCAGCAGCACCAGCTGCTCCTTATCGCGGGTACGCACGAGCATGCGCACATCCGCGGTGCCTTTGTGGTCGCGCAGGGTCTCCTTCAGTTCCTTCAGGTTCACCTCAGTCACCAGGTACTCGGGTACCACGATGGTGATGGGTGCGGCGCGGCCGTCATCGCTGATTTCCAGGATCTGCAGTTCCTGCGCGCTCATGTTCACGCTGCCGTCGTCGCGGCGTTGCACGCGGCCACGAATCGAGCAGATGAGGTCATCCGCCAGGGCGGCGCCCATCGTCTCGTAGGCGCGGGAGAAGAACATGACCGTAATGGTTGCGCCCGAGGGGTCTTCCAGCTCCACGGAGGCGTACTGGTTACCGCTGGACTTGGCGATACGGCGCGAAACGCCGGTGAGCATACCCGCAATGGTGACGGTTTCGCCGTCGCGCACGTGCGAGTCTTCGCCGATGATGTCGTGCACCGAATGGCTTGCGGCGTCCGAGAGGGCACGCTCCAGGCCGCGCAATGGGTGGTCCGAAACGTACAGGCCCAGCATGTCACGTTCAAAGTTCAGCTTCTCGCGGCGGTCCCATTCAGGAACATCAGGAATGGTCACGGTCAGTTCATCGCCCAGGGCGTCATCCATGCCGAGGGAGCCGAAGAGGTCGAACTGACCCGCCGCCTCCTTACGCTTGACCGCCACGGCCGCGTCCACTGCCGCCTCGTGAATGAGGGACAGCGAACGGCGCGTGTGGCCCAGGTCGTCGAAAGCGCCCGCCTTAATGAGCGACTCGATGGTGCGCTTATTGCACACCTGCAGTGGCACCTTCTTCAGGAAATCGTTGAAGGACTCGTAGCGGCCCTTCTCCTCGCGGGCGGCAATCATGCCTTCGACCACGTTCGCGCCCACGTTACGGATCGCGCCCATACCGAAGCGGATATCGTCACCGACAGGGGCGAAGGTCAGGGTAGACTCGTTCACATCCGGTGCGAGCACGGTAATGCCCATGGCGCGGCACTCGTTCAGGTACAGCGCGAGCTTGTCCTTGTTATCGCCCACGCTGGTCAGCAGCGCAGCCATGTACTCCTGCGGGTAGTGCGCCTTCAGGTACGCAGTCCAGTAGGACACCAGACCGTACGCGGCCGTGTGCGCCTTGTTGAACGCGTAGTCAGAGAACGGCAGCAGAATATCCCAGAGCGCCTTAATAGCGCCCTCAGAGTAGCCGTTAGAAATCATGCCGTCGTGGAAGGTAGCGTACTGCTTATCCAGCTCCGCCTTCTTCTTCTTACCCATCGCACGGCGTAGCAAGTCTGCCTCACCCAGAGTGTAGTTCGCGACCTTCTGAGCAATCGCCATCACCTGCTCCTGATACACGATCAGGCCGTAGGTGGTGTCCAGAATGTCCTTCAGCGGCTCTTCCAGCTCGGGGTGAATCGGCTCGATCTCCTGCTTACCGTTCTTACGCAGAGCGTAGTTGGTATGCGAGTTCGCACCCATCGGGCCCGGACGGTACAGCGCCAACACTGCCGAAATGTGCTCGAACTCCTCGGGCTCCATGAGCTTGAGCAGCGAGCGCATCGGGCCGCCATCGAGCTGGAACACGCCGAGGGTGTCGCCGCGCGCCAGCAGACGGTACGATTCCGGGTCATCCAGCGAGAGAGATTCAAGGTCCAGGTCAATACCTCGGTTAGCCTTAATGTTCTCCACCGCATCAGAGATGATGGTGAGGTTACGCAGACCCAAGAAGTCCATCTTGATCAGGCCCAGGCCCTCACAGGTGGGGTAATCGAACTGGGTGATGACCTGGCCATCGGCCTCGCGGCGCATCACGGGGATCACGTCGATGAGGTCCTTGCTGGACATAATCACGCCCGCAGCGTGCACGCCCCACTGACGCTTCAGACCCTCCAGGCCCTTCGCGGTTTCGAACACCTGGCCGTAAATCTTATCGACCGGGTCCTCAATGAGGGCGCGCAAATCTGCCGCCTCAGCGTAACGCTTATCCTCTTCGTTGTACACGTTCGCCAGGGCAATGTTCTTACCCATGACGTCCGGCGGCATCGCCTTGGTGAGGCGCTCACCGACCGAGTACGGCTGATCCATCACGCGGGAGGCGTCCTTGAGCGCCTGCTTCGCCTTAATGGTGCCGAAGGTGACGATCTGGGCGACCTTCTCTTCACCGTACTTTTCGGTCACGTAGTCGATGACTTCGCCGCGGCGACGATCGTCAAAGTCCACATCGAAGTCGGGCATGGAGACACGGTCGGGGTTGAGGAATCGCTCGAAAATCAGGTCGTGGTCGAGCGGGTTCAGGTCGGTAATACGCATCGCGTACGCGACCATGGAGCCTGCACCGGAGCCACGGCCGGGGCCCACGCGAATACCGTTGCGCTTAGCCCAGTTGATAAAGTCGGCGACCACGAGGAAGTAGCCGGGGAAGCCCATAGAGGTAATAACCCCCACCTCGTACTCTGCCTGCTTGCGCACAGCGTCGGGAACACCCTGCGGGAAGCGGTAGTGCAGGCCCTTCTCGACCTCCTTCACGAACCAGGATTCCTCGTTTTCGCCCTCGGGCACGGGGAAGTTCGGCATGTAGTTCGCCTTGGTGTTGAACTCCACGTTGCAGCGTTCAGCGATTTCGAGGGTGTTCTCACACGCGCCGGGAATGTCACCGAACAGGGCGTACATTTCTTCTGCCGAGCGCAGGTAGAAGTTATCCGCGTCGAATTTGAAGCGCTTGGGGTCGGTGAGGGTCGAGCCGGACTGCACGCACAGCAGCGCCGCGTGGGCGGTGTGGTCTTCCTGGCGGGTGTAGTGCAGGTCGTTGGTGGCGACGAAGGGCAGGTTCAGCTTCTTGGCGAGGCGGTGCAGATCCTCCTGGACGTTACGTTCAATGTCCAGGCCGTGGTCCATGACCTCGCAGTAGAAGTTATCCTTGCCAAAAATATCACGGAATTCGCTCGCCGCCTTGACTGCCTCGTCGAACTGGCCCAGGCGCAGGCGCGTCTGAACCTCACCGGAGGGGCAGCCGGTCGTCGCAATCAGGCCCTTCGAGTAGGTCTGCAGCACCTCACGGTCCATACGCGGCTTGTACAGCTGAC